>Ga0210040_10003579_pt1 | contig 20901 bp, 16 predicted proteins | sample CryGeyCG12114_NA_FD_185462 | JGI IMG/M metagenome (GOLD analysis project Ga0210040, IMG submission 185462) | Groundwater microbial communities from aquifer - Crystal Geyser CG19_WC_8/21/14_NA (SPAdes) (version 2) | ecosystem: Environmental > Aquatic > Deep subsurface > Groundwater | place: USA... | reverse complement strand
TTTCTAACAATTTATTTAAATTTACAATCTTTAACATTTGTACCAAAAAAGGTAGTTTAATATATCCTAATACCCTGGAATAAATGTATTTTTTTGCATAAGTATGGTGACTATGCTTTTTACGAAATATTCAAAATGATACACCTGTGTTGGGCTCAGGCAAGTTGTACCAAGAAGTTTTAGCAAATGAATTAGTGTCAATGGTTAAGCTGAATATTATTAGCATTGTTGCTTTCAGTAATTAAAAGACTTTCATAGACGTGAGAAAATGATGAAAACGGTTCCAGACCCATAATTGTAGACTTTGATGATCATTATGAGGATAGGTTTGAAACACAATCATGGGAAACATGATGCATGGAGAAAAAATGAGACGTGGTCAAGGCTCCCTTTTTCGTTAGATAGTAATTTGTGTCTACCTGTACCACTTGCTATACAGGCTCACGTTTTAGATCATGTGTCTACTCTCGGTCTTAGTTTTGAGAGCTATATGGAAGGAAATAAAAGTACAATAAGTTTTGTGCGGTTATGAAAGAATGGATAGAACGAGTTTGTTATCCCTTAAAGAATACTCACGCCTCCACCATCTTGTTGAATACAAGGTAGCCAGTCCAGCCAGTGAGTAAGTATACGTAGAAAGAAGTGACTGGTGAGTATTACTAACTAACGAAACAAATTGTGTGCTACATGGAATGCGTAAGTAGATTGATGAGAAAAAATGATGATCATCATCATTATAATCAAAAGTCTTTTCTGGGATTACTTGCCTGTACCTTCGGAATCCATCGGGGCACGTTGTATCTTGCATGCACCAATTGATGTTTGAAAAGTAGTGATGACAGTAAGTCAGTTCACACCTAATGATTTTTTGAGATATAAACGCAACTAATAGATGGACGCAATTTATACTTTTTCTTGTAGTTTGTATCCATTTGTGTGAGTTGATGAAGAATGCATACTGAGATTACAGTTCTGTATAAAATGAAGGGTTGCGTTTTTTGTACGCCATTGTATTGTTTTAAGCTTGTACTGATTGGGAGAAGAAGGGAAACTGAGTGGACGAATTGTTAGCAAAATTATGGGGATAAATATAGAGTGAAAGGGTTATGAGGAGGACCATTTATTTCCTTTGTTATTATGTAACAATAATAGGTTCTTAGGTTGATGTAATGGGTGGAGTACTGAAAACGTATGAGCAATTTCGTTTCGATTTCGAAGGGTTTTTAAAGTCGGACTTTTGGCCTCACGTCCTTAAACGGAGGATAGTTTTTGGACAGTTTTTTATGTAGTTCGGTTTTTGACGTTTTAGTAAGAAATTAATATGATTGCGCTAGACAAATATTGAAATTTTAACTGTTATGAGTGCATTATGATCAAAAGTAAAATAGATTAAAGATTCCCTGAGGTGAAAGAAACTTTTAGATTTTCAGAGCTGAGCAGTTAAACTTTAAAGCCCGTAAGGGATTGGAGTATCGGATTTTTTGTCTATTAGTTGTATGCTATTTTTTTAATTTCAAGAGAGCTGGAGTAGCTCTCACACACGCATCGTAAAAAAGTTCTTGAACGTAATAAATTAGTGACTCACCTCACTTTTACCTTGTTGTTTAGTAGCTATATGTTCACCATATTATTAGTTTCACTTATGACCTCGTTGGATGTCGTATTCGTATGCATAATTTACTGCTACGTGCTCTCGATTGGGTTGAAAACTTCTGTTAAATATGTTTTAAGTAGATGAAAAACTTGATAAACTGTCATAAAGACGAATAACATTGGATGCACGTGAAATACATCTAACTAGCAACTAGCAGCATTTGAGAATGAGTCCCTTGAAAGATAAATAAGTTTGCTCGTTTTTGTATTTGCTGCTCCCATCACAGTTTATTGCTACAATGATTTGTTGTCGATCTTAATCTAATGAAGGAAGGAAATATGTTCAATATCTATAAAATTGAACGAGTTTACATGGGCCACAAACAACTGATCAAAATTAGTTAGTAGTAAGTAGTTCTGGTGCTACACTTTATCTTGATCTTTCAAATCAAAGTTTAATATTACACCGATCATGTTCATCTGAATAATAGGAGGAGATTATAATATATTTCAAGCATAATAATGTGTAAAGTGTCGCATGGTTGGTTAATGAATTACAACAAAGGGTTATAGAGAGTCTGCATTTGACAAATTAAATACCTTTGGGCAATATGGGAATTTAAGGTAACCGTAATATGGAACACCATTTATATAAATTTTACGATTTTGTTTGAAAGTGGATGACATGATCCTGTTTCTACCTTTGATCATGTTACCATGAAATACTACCGAGAATTATTCAATTGACAACCATTTCGTCTTCCGTAGTTGTCACGTTCACAAGTACAAAGTCTCACTCGATGCAGTGGTTCATTCAATTTTATTCAGTTCATTGAGTTTGAAAATTAGCCGTGAGATAAACGGGAAATACTATGCGCATTATAAAAACATTGTGTGAAAAAAATGAGTTGTTTTACGTTTTATAATGCTATTGAATTAATTCCTATGGACTCAAATGTAGAGCAAGCTTGCTGTTAATAGGCCAGTTTGAATTCATTTCACGTATGCAACCCTTTAGCTTTCGTGTTAATGTTATTATCTGGATTGTCAATAAATATAGATTTATCTAAAAGTTTAAATCACCGTATTCATTGCCTCAATTGTTATTTTTCTCCAGAGGCGGGCCTGGCGGTCTTTACAGACAAAAAACTGTTGCATTGTTGGCCATTTGTTGTCAGCAGCGTTACGATACGACCGAGTGAAATAATAATGGATGTAATAAAAGAGGCGTCATGATCGCGTAAAGCTATTACGATGGATCGCTTAATCATTTTTTTGTGATACATTTTCATCGGCTACTCAACACTTATGAAGCTCTGGGCTGCATGTACATTTCGAATCATAAAGAAATAAAATGTTGCTAGAATTTAAGAAACTAATTACAGAAGTTTCTTTCAATGTAAATGTTCATGCATGCATAAATTGAGAACGAAAAAGCTGTAAACACTACAGTTGTGAAAGTCTTCAACTCTTAGCTAGAATGTAGTACTTGAGATAGACTGCTTTTCGCTCACATTTCGCTGATCTAATAACAACATTCTTTGGTTAGGAGATTACATGTAAACACTTGACTTTACCATTTACTGTTGATGATGATGATGAGAATATAGACTAACAATAATGCTCATGGCCTACATATCCGGAAATTATATTTGCGTTACCAATGTTTTGAATGCCAATATTCTCTTTGCAGTTATTAAATGAAGACGTGACAACGGAGAAGTTTAGTCCTGTGCTCTGTCCCAAAGCTTCAGATCTCATTCTCGCCTATGATGAGCACGTCCTGACGAACACGTACAAATTTGGAGTCGTGGTCCAGAAAGAGGGTCAGAGTACGGAAGAGGAGCTCTTTTGCAATCGCGAGTCTGATCCACTTGACACCTTCCTGCCAGTACTTGGAGACCGAATTCCGCTAGTCGGTCATGACGGGTAGGTTTACTTTTTCACACACTTATACTCATTTACTCCAATAGGAATACAAGAACACTACTAGCATACTAGTTTGCTTGTTTGTTCTGACGGTTGATGGCCCAAATACTTGTGTACTTAAAGCCACAACAGTAATAGGAGTAGTGCAATAGTAATGAAAGTGATGATGATACTGGGAAGCCAGTGTGTTAACCAACCAATTGCTATACGTACTAAGTAACTATAACTAACGGACTAGCTAGACGGTTATTAATTGCTAGAAGATGTTAGCTATGTTTAATTTGGTTAGAACTATAGGAGAGTTAGTGATTTGTTGGTATAGTTTTATAGATAGGCAAATGATAATGGATGATTCTGTAGTATTTGTACAATAGCCTTGATCAATGGTACAAGAATCATGCTTGGTTTCTCTTGCTGGTTAGTAAGTGAGTTATCTATCTTTGGGTTTTAGTTGGAAACTATATATAGGGTTCGTCGACCCTCTGCTCTAGATTAGTGGCTTTTATGTAACTTTGGTTGGGAAATCTGTAGCAGGATTTTTTTTTCTTGTTTGAATAGATAGCCAGCTGTCTACATACCTGGTGCTGACAGGTAGACATTACTCTTGTGTGTACCAGCTTTGGTTTTGTTGGGACTGCCCAGTTAGTTTCATAAGAATTTATATGAGCTGCTTGCTTTCTCTCTTTGTGCAAAGTAATGGGTACGGGGAAAGAATGGAGAAAAGAATGATGATGTGCATGTCACACTTTTTGTTGATTCATGTATACTTCCGGGAGAATTAATTTTTATGTGAAACTTGGGAACCGTAACTTTTGTGACACCTTCTTCGTGTGCAGGAAACGAAAGGAGATGTAAAGAAAGACAAAAGCATTTGTACCTGACACAATGTGTTTGTGTAGACCTTGTCAATTGATAAAGGGAGGATTGCCATATGTTGGTTCAGCCAATGGGGAAAAGGTTGATGAACTTTTTTGCGTTAAAAATCATGGCGATGTTGGGCACCAAAGTTTTTGTGTTTCTTGCTAAGTTTTGTGTAGTTAGGGAGAATGCCTGTAGAGATTTTGCTAAAGTTAGTTGAGGGGTTTCTAATGTTGGACTTGGAGTTTAGAGTGGAAATGAGTGGATTTGCTATTTTTTCCAGGCTGTAGCTATGTTGTCATATAAATTGTTAAGTAGAATATATAGGTCACGACGTATTGTATTTGGAGACAGAGAATGTAAGGAATTAATGTGAAATTGGATGCGTCGTGTTGTTTGTGACGTCTTGGCTATTTGTTTTCAGCAAGAGAAATTGTTTTCAGGATTTCTATCCTTCAGATTCATATTTGATAAGATTCATTGAGTAAATGCATGCGTAAGACATTAGTTTATTTCTTTAAAGCTTTGGACGATTTACCATTTTTTTCTTGAGGACAAAAACTTGTCAAGTAATAACTTGTGTTATTGAGTGTGGAGTTAGTTTGATATAAATATAACTCCACAGTGTGGAGTTACTATTTCTTTTAGTTAGCAACTTCACACAAGTTATTACTTGACAAGATTTTGTCTTGTAAAAACCAATAGTAAATTGCCCAAAGCTAGACAGAAATAAACGAATGTTTTACTCCTCCATTTACGGAGTGAATCTTATCAAGGGGAAGTGTATTAGTGAAACAATATTTACGCAAATACTAGGAACTGACTTGTTGTTGAGTTGAGTTTTTTTCTTCGTTTGCTTTCACTTGTTATTTGATGTTATACAAGGGAAGAGATATAGGGAGAGTATTGTAGGAAATGTATTGCAACATAAGCTGCTTTTTGTTCTTTATCCTTTCAGCAGAGAATATGGGAGGCAGAGAGAAAGAAAGTTAATTAGAAATGTTGGAAATTGTGTATGATTTTTTATTCCAGGGATACTCTATTTTGATTTGATTTCACTTTAGCCAAGAATGTTTAAAAAATCTGTGAAACTGTTTAGGTTTTAATGGAAATCTTAGAAATAGAACATGCTTTCAACTGATTTAATGCCAACTTTTCTTTGGGTTTGAAAAGCTTCTTATGTATCATGTATGAATTATGAATGAGTGCAATCTCAATGATCGCGTGTTTCTCTTGAGTTGTGATGTCAAGGCACAGTGAAAGTAGAGAGAGAGAGTGTGTACAAAGTAGGAAGTAGTTGACTTACGATATTAAATATGTACCATATTTGTGAACATTTGAGGGTGGAATATTGAATTTCGGATTATTCGTTGATGTTACGTTCATTAAAATATAATAAATTGGATCCTTACGTAATGTCTTCTTTATTGATTGACTTATGCAACGTAATATTTGGGCGCAGATACCGGGGAGGTTTGGACACGTATCACAGTCAAACTGGAGAAGAATCCGTGTACAATGTTTATCAAAGTCGAGAAATCATGTTCCACGTGTCAACGCTGCTACCATTCACAGAATCCGATCCCCAACAACTTCAAAGAAAACGACACATTGGTAAGTTAGAAATGCCTGAGAAATAAAAACGATGGGCTTTCAAGAAATGGGAGCAACAATTTGTTTCCTGTCAAATTCATGCCCATTTGTTCAAATCGTAATGTTTCTTTCCTTTGACTTCGACTGTAGGAAATGATATTGTCGCTGTAATCTTTCAAGAAAAGAATACCCCATTTTCTCCAGACATGATTGCGTCGCATTTCCTCCATGCATTCATTGTTGTGCAGACTCTGGAGTCGTCCGATTCCCAGGAACCACCCAAGTAAGTTATTCCATCTCCATAAACTTATTGTTCGAGTATTTCGTTAAAATCAAACACAATATTATTGTGATAACGCATAGTGGGTGTAATAAAGCAGATGTTGAGCTAAATTGATACAGGCAAATAAATCCTTTTCCTATGAAACTGGCTAGCATTCTTCAGTAACAATATAAATTCAAATTAAGTTCAATACGAAGAAAGTGTTGTTTCGAATAGAAATAATACCTTGAGAGAACTAAATTACCTTTTGAGGCAAAATGTCGAAAATAGCTTTTGTAGTAATTGAAATGGTTCACAGGGAATTAATTGATTGCCACACTATTTGCCACTTGCCTCCTAGTTATAACTAAATCGTAAACAGCAACCATTGGTACTTGGAAACGCACTCTAAAGGAAAAATTTTATATATGGCTTTCTTTGTCCTTTTGGTACCTACCTTTCAGATACAAAGTGAATGTCACAGCCAGAGATGATGTGCCGTTCTTCGGACCACCATTACCGAACCCACCGGTATTTAGCGACGGTCCTGAATTCCAAGAGTTTTTGATTACTAAACTTATCAATGCGGAGAGTGCTTGTTACAAAGCAGAAAAGTTCTCAAAACTTGAGGTTATTATTCACTGATTTGCATTACATTTCTTTCATTATTTCGGAGAATGTAAATAAATCTTCTAGGAAGTACACTCGTGAAGGTCTGAAACTGATTTCATGTTTATTGGATTTATATAGATGAGAACGCGAACATCTTTATTAGCCTCCCTTGTTGATGAAGTTCGCAAGAAATCTGTCGATTTCCTTGGATCCTACAATCTATCTATGGACATGAATGGAAATTCCACAACTAATGGCTCGGCTAATGCAGCTACTAGTAGTGCAAGTGCTGGGAGCCGTTTCATGGAAACCGTTCGTAAAGCTTTGGGCACTTCTAAAAGCTCCTCCACCAGCTCCGCAAATAATATCAAAAGTGAGGCTACATCCTCTTGTTCGTCTACACCAGCAATGTCCAATGGTCATCATCATCACAATCCATTGGTTCATCATGGGAGCATTGGAAGTGCTGTAGCTAGTAGCAATGGAATCATTATGAACGGCCTGGGCCACTCTATGAATGGCTCATCATATTCATCAAATAATTCCAGTTGTAACAACTCTATCAAAATCCGGCATAGTAGTCGTAATGGGAGCATGTTGAACTCCCCTGTTGTAGATGGCAGTAGCAGCTCGTCTACGCTACAGGTAAACATTTATAAATTATTATGAAGCATGTGCACAATGCCCCAAACTATTGCTACATAGTATTATTGAGAGACAACTTTTGTTAGTTGAAGATTTAAAGTTGAGTTTTCATTAGAAGAGAAAATAAAGACCAACTTTCACTTTGATGCAGAATCCTCCTTTTTAAATTAATATTAGCGTGTAAAAGTGGCCACAAACTCTGAAACTAATCCCAATCTGTTTTTTTATGGAAACAGCAAAGCTACAGGAAACCTACTCTGGCTGAGTTGAAAGCTGCAGGAGGGAATTCCAGTTCCATGAATCGCGGTTCGACACCAAGCTCGAGCCCTGACACACCACCGCATTGTTCCCACAACATTCGGGTGTCTGAAAGTGACGACTCATCCTTGAATAGTGAAGAGCTGGAAGTTGGCAATGACCATTCTGATCACAGGCATTCCCGTCATCATCATCATTCCCTCACTCGCTGCTGTAATCATGTGAAATGTCACCACAAGGGAGGCTACGGGAAGCAATTTAAAAGTTCAAATGAGGACTCTGACACCGGCCTTGAGTCGCTCTCATCTGCAGGGACACCCAACAAGAGGACCGCATGTTTTTGCTTAGAGGAAGATGTGATGGAAGCCTCCACAGGTAGTAGGACTAGAAGTGATAGCGGTAGTAGTAAACCAACAAATGGCACAGTTGTCAGTACTCATCATGGTATTCAGCATCACCCAGACCTGGAGGAAGATTTGTTGGGCGAAATTAATAAACTCAAGTGTGACAAATTGGATTTGTTGAGGCAAAATGTGGTACGTTAAAGAAATTCGATTATACAGACTTTCTCATGGAGAAAGTTCCGAATACGTTAGTTGTTTGTTTGTGATTACTATGAAATCATAAAAGTTTCATTCAATGGTATTTTTTGTGTGTTTACAGTCGTGCCAAAGGGATATCAAGAGGCTGAAAGAAAAAGAGCTTCAGCTGCAAACAGATTTGAGTTCTGCTTCTAAAGAAATCCAGAGACTACGAGCTCTCCTCAAAGACTGCAGTTCTGATGGGTCTATTGTGTAGTAGTAAAAACATTAATTGTATACTTGATTTTATACGAATTGGAATCATCTTGGAAAGCTCTTATAGAATTGATATATAGCATGCTATAAAAGTATTTTTTTCAAATCTTCAGATAATTTTTATTATAAACTGTAGCTATTGGATTAGTCGTGTCGGTCTGATAATGAGTCCAATTTGGAGGGTTTGCCTCATGTCCACTATTTGTTTGTCAAGTGATGACATGGGGTGTTAGCGTGAAGTAAATTGATTGAATCCAGTCCAAAAAAATAGGTGAAAAATGTCGTACATTATATAAAAACTTGTAACAGTAAACCGAAATATGTTATCCGGGTACTGGCTTTGCACTACTACTACTACAAAATGGCTATCTTTGTCCACTATGCGCACTTTGATCATGGTTTATAGTTTTTAAGGAAGCAACGCACGGCACAGAGTCTAACAAATAGTACACAATATTATAATTACTCAGTACATGTTTTTGTGTTTGTTCTAGTCATATCTGGTATGAATGATTTATGTGTGTTTCTTCTCACAATGTATAGACAATTTTATCCGAGTCATTTTGGAGTGCAAAAAGTTCATTCAAATGTTAATCAATTGCACTTTATCTAATTCTAACACATTGGTCCAAATTATGTGTACACTGTATGACTGACTACTATACTATGAAAAAAATATCTTTATTTAATACTAACTAATTGATTACCATATTTTGTGTATTTTATGTACAGGCTGTAGTTGATGTAGCATTTTTTGTTTTACTGTACATATACCATTATTATAGGTTTGCTTTTTTGTTGTTGTCCCATTTCAATCACTTTTGAAATTAACATGTTTGCACCAACCATGTGAAAAGAATTTAATTACTTTGGAGGTGTATTTACGTATACAATACATTATATTCTGGAATATTATATCGAGCATGATAAAAAATGTTTTGTTTGCCTCTATGAGTTTTTGTTTATTTTTTTTCTGGAGCATGTACATTTTTTACAGTATGTGTGCTGTTATTGGTACTATACAAAAACAGTAAGTATCATCAAAATCTGCATGCACGTACTATGACTTAGGCATAAAATTGATTAGTTTCACATTAATAGGATCACAGATAAGTTTGCATTTACTAAATATATGTAGTGCACAGTCACTTGTAGAAATTTTCTTACTGACTACATATAATAAGTAAGCTACTTGGAGATGCATGCTGAATCCGGGGAACACAGAACGTTGAACCCGATAGGGCGCATAATTATGGTCAGTTTTTGTATAGTAGTAACAAACATTCATTCGGCAAGTAGTCAAAGGCCGGGACTCGTAGCATGAAATTCTATCTCATTTGTCTTGATGTCATCTAGATTAATAGGATTGTTCGAGCCCATAGTTAGTCATTAAATAGAACCATGATTGGATTGAATGAGTACATAATTGTACATCTAAATGGTGTAGAGTAATTTGCTGTTCTTAAGAGCGAATTAGTTTGTCGCGGCATTCTAGATAACATTAAGTGTGCAGTTTGAAACTCTTGTAAGTTTTGTGGTTTCCATTCTTTTGAATCTTTGCGTGTACCACCACCAATTTTTTCAATCTTGTGTAATTCTGACGAGGTCGCGAAAAGACGAAATTTAGGCTGCGCTATGGGTGATATGATTTCACCTCTTCCGAAAAATTAAAGTACCTAACTGAAAATGACTGACTCTATTCTCTGTGTCTACTATCTCTTTCTAATTAACTCAATAGTTTCTATCACTTACTCAATAGTTAGTGTCTAACTAACCCCTTGTATGTCTTTGTTATCTCGACTCGACTGTGTGAGAATATGAAATTAACTTACAACGCAAGAAATGTGTACCAGAAATCTTAACCTCCTGCCTGTATAATAGTTTAGATTTACATATATTCAGTAGTGTGACCTGACTCATCTGCAAATTTGGAATTTTATCTTTCTCTGTGACTTTTGAAATGGTATCAGATATCCGAAAGAAATAGAAGTTTCTGTAGGGTCTACCATTTTTAAACTGTAATTTGGAAAGTTACATAGCCTGACAAAATATATTTGGATGAAACAGTTGTGTCTTGATTATGGGTGCGTGCTAATATAAAAGATATTGGGACAGTGTTAATTACCATAAATTTACAAGTCCACCGAATGCTATATGCTTGCTAAAGTTTAAAGCATATCATGCCATCATCATAATGAATTCCTTTCAGAGCACTTGAATGTATAGTGTAACATTTCTGCCCTGGTGTTGTGAAACGCGTCATACATGAAATGTGAACTGTGAACAATAAAAACTTGTGTATTTCAGAATGTATAAGACAAGTTTAAAGTTGTATTATTCCATGCTGAAAATTGGGGAGTCACTAAAAAAATTGCGTACAGAAGTTTTATTGGACAACACTGCGAACAATACAGACTTAATACTACCATAATAACAAATATATTTACTGATGATTTTTGGATGACATTATACCGGGCTCTCATGCTACAAGTAATGTACACATAAAAAATCTTGAATACATTTGAAACGTGCAGAAGAAACATCGTAGGGTAGACAAGTTGAACGTAAAAAGATTATCACTTTGGAAAACCAAAACTAGACTTACAACAAATCCGTGACCAGGTGAAATCGTAATTACTTTTTATCATGTCATTGTCACATGGTTTACATCAAATAAGCACTGGAGATACTTGTAAAGTAATCAATTATACAGAATAATAATAATATATAAAAATTCAGAGAAATACCTTAGCACAGAGAATTTATATTCGTCACCAAAGCACATGCACTCACCGCATAAGAATGAATATGGACTATTGAAGCAACTATATTAATACAGATACACATAAATAGATCCGCACTAACTGACTGAGAATCAATCTCCCAAAGTTCCCTTTTTAGCCTTCCATTCTTGAATTCGTTGTTTCAGTTCAGTTGCATCTTGTAGCATATCTTCAGAAAGTTGCTGACGATTGAAAGGATCCGTGTTTGAGTTGAGTAAATGTCGCATGATTATGGAGCGGTCCATTATAGCACCACTAGGAAGGATTACAGGATCTTCCATGAGAGTGTCCATAAGCGGGTCTGAAAAAGTACCGAGAAATCCACCATTATGGTTGTTAAAATTCAAGCAATATGTTGGACACCGCTAAAACACTTACCACGGAATTCATCAGGAGCATCACTGTAGTCATTTTCTTTGCGCATATTTTGAAGCACTATATTTTGAGCTCGATTGGACAATGTCCGAAACTTGGCAACATCAGACTCAATTTTGATCCCCCGCTTTTCCATCATACTAGCAGCTTCTTCAAAAAGCTCTTTGCTGAATGATCGCTGGAGATAAAAATCAAATAATTCGTGAGTGAGTGAATAACTGGCATTACTACAGATTATATAAAAAATCTACAAGCATCATGATATTCACCTCATCAGCAGCTAAGGATGCGGCAAACTCTTCGCAATCCAAATGCAAATAAATATCAACTAATTGAGAGAGCAGCCGTCTGGGTTCCCATCCATACTTTTCAGGATTTTTTACTTTCAAGTTCTTACACTTGGATCCACATAGCTGTGTTAAATTGAAATTCAACATGGCTGATAGTCTGTCGACTAGTTCAGGGCGCAAGAAGGGCTCTTGGATTTTTTCAGTTAAATAATGGAACATATCCACAGTTTCTCGGGCTAAAGTTAAATATGAACGACATTGTCTTTCATCAGCTTGTAGTTGACGAGTACGAGTCTGTTGACTTTCTTGATTAAGTGCATTCCATTCTTTGGAATTTGCTTGTAGCTCTTGAACTTCATGTATCCGCTGCAAAAACAAAAACAAAAAAAAACAACAACATTACATTCCAAAAGTTTTCCTACACAATACATAGACGTTGTTATCAAATACGAAAAATTTTATACACAACACACAAGAGAAACGAACCTTCAATGAATCCAAACTCTCGTCCAATAGAAAAGTAGTATCGTTCATTAACATATTAATAAATCGCACAAACTGTTTTCCAGAGCGAGACTCTTTTATGATTGCTTCCCTGAAATTAAATTAGACGAAAATGCATTAATAACTTAATCACAAACATAGGAAAGGGAGAGCTCAAATCTAGATTTTGAATTCCTAGTTTAATGTTGCAAAATAACACGTACCTATGGATAGGACTATTCCACATTGACTTGAGGATAATGCTAATATGATATCGGATACTGAATTTGTCGTAAAACTCAGAACTAGCACCAGTAGTTTCTACATCCGTGTAGAATTTCATTAGCGATGAAGGCAAATGCAATTCTGCGATCGGATGAGCCATTATTCTTTGATACAACAAATCTGTGCGACCCCCTTGTACATGTGGATTTAAAATGAACAAAACCTCCACCTATACAAAGAATATAGGTTACACTTTAAGCATTAATACAATATAACTAGGCATCTAGACATTGGTTATGCTTTTCTCACCAACTTTGCTGCCAAGTAGGGATTTCTTACGCAATGAGTGCTGCAAAGCATGACCAGAAGCCAAAGAACAACAGACGAGTCCAGTCCATCGGCTAAAACTGCCACGGATGATCTAATTCAATTGAACGAAAAATTCAAACACACTGTAAACGTGACATAGTGACATATTGTCACTTTTGACCCAATTCATTTGTAATTAAAAATTTTTACTCACTGTAGGGCAAACAGGAGGAACTCCGCAATATCTTCCACGTACCATTCTGGCAAATGAGCAAATAAAAACGGCACGTCATTTGGAAGAGGCAAAGTAGGCGTTTGGCCAACAGTCCATCCCGGTATCATCACAGTATTCAAATACTCTGCCACGGTAGAGTAAAAGGCAACGCACCGTTTGATAAATTCGTCGTGAAAGAGCACAGTTTCCATCGAATGACGCGTAAGCAGCATCATCTAATCATATAATATAAATTGAAATCCATTGACATTTTAGACTTGATATTCATACATTTATTGTATAATATACAAGTACATTGGGATATAAACTTGCCTTCAACTCTTGTTTCCAACGTTTTTGTAAGCTTTTATTCCTCATTGCGTTCGGCGAATTTTTCCACAATTCTTCGGTGGTGTTCAGTTCAGTCAACTGTTTATTTTAAATGAAACTTTTAAATAATAGCGTTTGTTTTAAACGTATTTCCATAATAGAAATAGATTCATCTTTTCTAACTGTACCATTTTTTGTAATTCACGCATTTGGCGAAGAAGTTTTTGATATGTGCTAATGCAGGGTATCAACGAAATATGATGAGCTTGAAGTGTCAGGAACCAGCAAATAGTTGGAAACTTGGGCTCACCCCATGAATGGCCATTCTTGTCTATATTTTATAAAGAAAATCTTTACTCTGCCATAACTCATGGGTTTTCTTTTTTTCAAAGCAAATAACCAGATTAACACCAAACAAAGTACATACTTAATTCTTCAATCCAATCTTCCAGTTCTTGAGAGCTGCATTTGATTCGAGTATCGTTTTTCAAATCCAATATAGACTTGGGACTAAAAGGATAATAGGGATCAATCTTGTCTAATTTCACTTTGAAGGAAAGCAACTGCATGATGGATAAGTAATTGAGCATTGGTCCATCTGAACAGTTTTCTCTACGATCGCTCTGCATTTTGACACGTCCAGAATTCCGTTTAAAAACTTCGCCTAAAAACTGGATGCATTTCTCTCGAGTCGATTGGTTGCTGAGAATAGCGTGAATTGATTTGTGTAAACATGTCTGCAAGCAGAAATTCATATATTATTTAAAAGTCTTCACCATTATTATCCCAAATGTTTAACAATGGTCAATGCTTGTAAATACTATTTATTACATACCCTAACGAATTCTAATTCATTTTGTAATGGCATGTTCACTGTATGGTCTGCCGCTGGTTTAGTTCCAAAAAATCGTTCTGCAAGCTCATGATCATCATCATGCATGACAGACACTCCGAAGAAAGGAGCCAAGTACGACAAGCGACCTATTTCATGTCCAATCGCTTTTGTTTGTTTCTGAGGAATAAAGTTATCCTACAAAATAGGAAACTTTAGAGACCGAGCATTATTTGAACTTTGAAAAAATGCGAAACTATTAGAGCTTACTTGATCAACAATTAATTGAGAAAATGGGCGTACACTACTATTGGTATTCAACCGCATTTCGCACAGCATTTGAAAGGCTACCAAAGGCATCCTGTGTTTACTATCAAGTATAGAGCTTGATCTCATTTTCTGCCATAATCCACGCACGAGTGGTTGGAATACAATTTTAAAAACTTCGTAGTCATCATAAAATCGGTTGCAAAGGTCTTGTAGCAATCCAGTTGGTAATGTTTGACTTAAAAGAGGAAGTAACAGGGGACTTGAAACAGTGTCAATCTCTGTGAAAGCACCTGGAAATGAAAAGTATCAAAGTCTGTATTGTCAAACTGCTGATTATGCAGTATTTCAATCCATTCAGTGTAAAAATTCACCTTGTAACAATAAGGCTACATAATTTGTACATTGTAGTCGCACTTCCAGCAAAATATCCCGTAGTTTTCCACTGCTAGCCCTCTGAAAAAAATAAACGGTAATTAAGATGTGACTCGACTAGTGCTTCATTAAATAATAGAATATAAAACTTTAGAGGCTAGACTATAAAATTACCTTAGGATGATTTCGTTCTTCATCATAAGATCTTTCGTATGATTCCAGAAGCCACATAACCATCAATGCTGTTTTATCTTTAATTTTTCCTTTGTGCTTCAAATCAATCAGATCCCTATCCAAATGTGCGCTAATAATCTCCAATATACACACAGAAATCAGGTTGGTAAAGTCAACTTCTACACCTTGTGCACCCCAAACTGATAAAAGCTCATTAATAGCTTTAAAAGACGGTGGATTTTCTAGTACGCGGTCTTCACTGGTATCACTTGAGTCAAACTTAAGACCTACAACCCTACCAAATATCTTCAGTAATTTTTCATCTGGAAGATCTAAGCCACTTCCAGGCGTAGATGCAGTACTTGCTGTAGACGAAACAGCGACAGGTAAAGCGTCTCCAGGACTAGCCAATAATTGATTAAAAACACCTCCGATGGTGGTTGATGAGGACGGTTCATCAACTTCCATACTTTCCGACATATTTACAATATCTTGGTCCATTTTTTCTTCTCCTTTACGAGGAAACTTTCCTCCTTGTCCACTTGCCGGAGTAATAGCACCAGAGAGAAACTCTGTAGAGGTGGACTTTCTCAACGGATTATTTGTGGAAATAAGAGGTGACGAGACCACTTTAATTGGCTCAGAACAACTTTCGCCCACGGCTACACCGTCCTGTGTAGGACTGGAGCTAGCCCCTGGCGACAAGGAAGCATCATTGGAATTTTCAGCATTTAAAGCTTCATTATTTCGAGTGTTTAATTGGCCAAGTCGAGCAAGTCTTTTGCGACGAATCTGAATGAATTTAAATATTAACAATGTAGTTACCATGAAGTAATACCAAAGATACAAACATTTAGGCTGCCTTAGATACAACAAATTACCTCTTCAGGATTGGGGTCGCTCATGACGATAAGACTTCAACGTCTACGCAACGTCTCTGAAAAATTGTTCTCTAGAGTGAGTTAATAAACTCCTTAAAATGCTTTGACAAATGAGAAAATATATTTTCTTTTAGCAGAGTTTTTGATTAAGGGAGGAGTTGCGAATTACAATTAAAAAATTAACATACTTACAGGCAACTGCGTAAGTAAGCAACGTAAAAGTACGCATTACGCAGTATGACTTGACATTTTTTACCTACATTTGTCAGTTGATTTTGCTGAGCAAATAAGAGTGTATTGTCTTCTTTTTCTATTTTTATTCCGCTTTGCAACGCTATTTTTCCTCAGAATCCTTCACATTGTATTCGATATCAAATCCACGTCAAAAGTCACGTGAAGTTCTTGAAAAAGTTTGACAATTTATTAAAGTTAAATTATTATGTGAAACCAAACTACAAAGTGCAAATCAGCTCCTGTTTATAAAGCTCTAGCTCAGTAACTCGAAAGTACAAGAGTTGAAACAGTTCGTCCCTTGCAGTTAAAACTTACACAGCTCAAGTTCAACAAATCTCAAAATTCAGGTAAAAAACGAGTTTTTGATGATGATGATTTGATGATGTTTCACTTTTTGATTTTCTGGGAAATTGTCAAGTTCTCTCACTTGGTTACATTGAGTGAACGCAGGATTTAGCGTCCCTTCTACTGGGTATAGAAACATTTCTGCTACGTGTTCATTTCTTTACAATCTATTTCTAAATCATCTAAATATGCAGCAGAGGTATATGCAGATTGTTTTTAAAAACATCATGCAATAAACTTTCAATTAAAAGTATTAGCATGAATCTATAGTTTTTATTTTTGATGGATTAATAACAATGACAGACAGCCTATGGTAGCTAAATATCCCATCATCAAACAGAAATTGACAAGAGAGTCTTAATTATGGAAAGCATATTATGTGCCAGTGCCATACCGAGATTGATTTTTTATTTTATAATTGCATTGATTGAAGTCGTGGAGGCACGTGCATAATCGTGAGCACGTAAACATCTTCTTCTATGTGAAGCATTTTGGGACTGATTAGCAATACCAAATCTTTTCTTAAGTATTTCATTCACATGTAAAGCGTTGTTAAAAGACAATTGAAGACGAGACGAGACAGTATTTTGTTTCAAGAGCTGTGGATTTCATTGCTGAATAAATGAAATGGAGCCGAATGATTTCTTGCCTGCTGCGATTACTTTGAAAGATCTTTTGCAACAGGAGCACATTTCCAAGCAAACTTCCATAGTCACTTTCAGTCAATCCTTGGATGCTATTCTTGGAGGCTCTGGAATCATATGCGGTCAAATAATTGAAATATTTGGCGACAAAGGAATTGGAAAGACAACTTTTTGTATTCAGTTAGCCCTAAATGTTCAAATACCAAAAGTTTTAAAAGGCTTAGAAGGAGAAGCCATTTATATTGACACCGAAAATACGCTGGCATTCCAAAGGGTGAGAAGCATGGCTCAAGAATTGACCTCCCACTGTCTCAAGCTGGGAGTAGAACTTCCGACTGAATCTCTTTTGCAAAGAATCAATTATTTAAAATGTGAAAATCTTCATCATTTCAATGATATTTTGGACAATTTGGATGAATATTTGAAATTTAAGCCTGCAATCAAACTCATCATAATAGACAGTTTAGCTTTTCTCTTTTATTCGGAGAAAGAAAATTTTCGCGAAATGTATCGCATTGGAAAATCCTTACATACTTTTGTACGAAAGCATAATGTTGGGATCGTCATCACTAACAATATGACCACCCGGTTTGAAGAAGATAGTGGTGAAATTTTCGTGCCATATTTTGGCGAGTCTTGGCATCATATTCCAAATCAACGTGTATACTTCCGTTGGCTTGAAAATTGTCGAGTTGCTGAATTGATTAAATGTTCCACATTGCCTACTGCTCTTGCCAACTATCGAATCATTCATGGGGGAATAAGAGATTAAGACTGACAGATTGTCAATATGTTTGTTAAAAATATTATACTCGAATAAAAAAATTTAATAATTATTTTTGTCTGGAGTATTTTGGAAGTCTTTTTTCTTCTTTATTTTGGTGTACCGCAAGCCTATGCGTATGCCTAGAGAGAATTCGCATTTGAATCACGGTTTGATTTATGAAACACTTTATATTTTATGTGCAACAAAACAAATGTGTCAATCATGATAATATTTCGAGGGGAAGAATTGCCTAAATATTGGATTGAAAAACAGCTTGTGTGTGCAATATTTGCATTTGCACAAATCCAAGCCGGCTTAATTGCCCTCTAGGCTACTGAATTTGTAAAAAAAGTCAAGGTATACTTGAAGTGATAAAATGCAGAAGTGCGGTGTTAATTGTTCCATGCATTAACAACAGCACTGAATGATAAAGTTAATCCATAAGCGTGTTGTTGAAAGTATTTACACCATATAGCCTGGCAGTATCTAAAAGCAAGCTAACATTCTCAGGTAGTTAGTATAGACAGACTGCATTGTATTTTCTTTGTAAAGCCCGTAAAGCCTACATCCGCGTAAGTAGCACAGCAAACAAAGAAGCATACACCTCATGAATTAAGCATTTAAATTTGTAATCGTAGCAGAAAATCCTTTCAACCCTTGAAGAATCATTGCATGCATGCAGGATATACCAACGTCACAGCAAAAGTTAAATATCTGATAATAGAAAGATTTCAAGTCGATTTCAAGTACTGGCTGGAAGCAGACGGACCAGACCGTTTATTTTGTGCCTCGCATTTGTGAATCACAAAGCCACATAAGATACCATCATGGAGCGCAAACATATTTCTGCATTCGGTAAGTTTTATTTTGGCTAATTAATGCTTCTGAATAAAATTAAATTGGAGGGCCTATATGAATTTTGAAATTAATAACTCTGCCTATTCTTTGCATTCATGCAGATAATAAAGTTAAAGAACTTTTAGACGCAAGTGTCGAAATCAGAAAACAATCTTATTCCCCATATAGCCATTTCAAGGTAGGTGCAGCCGTTAGAGGAGCAGATGGAAAAATTTACTTGGGGTGTAATGTAGAGAATGCATCATTTGGTTTGACAATCTGTGCGGAAAGAACAGCTTTGGTGAAAGCAGTTTCTAATGGATGCCTCAAGTTCGATGAAATTTCAATTGCTGCTGTCAACAAAGACCAGTTTACGTCCCCGTGTGGTGCATGTCGTCAGTTTTTGGCGGAATTCAACCCCAGGATAAAAATATATTTATGCAATCCAGATATCGAAACTGTGGCGGAAACAACTTTAAGTCATTTGCTGCCTGAATCTTTTAATCCAGAAAATGTGGAATTTTCATAAGTGCAATTGCAAATATAACAATCTATATCAGTGGATGCAGAATTCATTTAAGAACTGACGTAACTAGTTTTAAACTTAGTCATTAGTAAATCATATTATGAACAATTCTTTTACTTGACATACAGGAATTAAACAAGTTTTTAACAGCCAATTCAAATTAAAATTATATTTAACATGTAAACTTATTCACTGGCATTGGTTAACAAATTGTACAACAAGTCAAACAGCGGTGAATGAGTATACAGGAACAGGTAAGGTATATAAATATAGGTTAAATTTAAGTCACCAAATATCACGAATAGCTAATTAACTGTGACACATTTAATTCATGTAACCATACTATTAAAAACTTACAAAGAAACAAAGACCGATTTTGCACATTGTAATTCATACACGGTATGAACACAGTAGATTAAATACGTATTTATTCAAGTAGGACCGGTAGGACCTAAAACTCTTTCTACAGCATGCATTGTAACAGTTATAATTCTTAATGTGGTCTCTGTTTAAACTCATATAATGCATATTTGCTACGTGAAAATCCATATTTTGTCAAAATGTATTGCTTTATTAAAACACAAATAATTAATTTTTCCTCTGATTTTTTTTTCTCTACACAGAGAAAAACAAATTTTCCATAGTCAGCACATGCACTTACTCAAATGTAGCTACCCAAATATAGTAATATATATATAGTCAGAGACATATTATTATTCTTTTTATTTGAGGTTGGTTCAGATTCCACTTGCAGTTTGAATTTTTTTAACGAATTCCCGATTTCACAACATAACAAAACAGAGAACCATATCACCATTACAATCATACCAATCACCGTGTAACAATATATTTTTTCAATTTTATCAATTTTATAAAATGTAGTCCAACAATATGTAGTGTTGCAACGCCAAAGCAGCCTAGGCCCAAGGTGGTATAATATTGGTCGGTTGTGTTGAAAGCTATTGCATCAAGCAAATATAAGCGGCGTTTTCAAGTATTCCTAAAATACAAAAAATAATAATATTAGGCTAGGTAATTAGGTGGAATTGGTGGAAAGAATAAAAAATTAATTGAAGCTCGAATAAATTAAAGTTCGATATTAAAGCTCGGATAAATTAAAGTTCGATATTAAAGCTCGGATGAATTAAAGTTCGATATTAAAGCTCGGATAAATTAAAGTTCGATTTCGAACTTGGAGTTCGGATCTACATCAAACACCGAATTTGTATGTTTCCTATTAAATTCTATTGAAGTTAGGGTTCCAGTTAAACTGGTAAATAAATTATAAAGTATGGGTGGTTGATGTTTTAAACGCGATATGTGATATGTATCAATTGCTCCTAAAAATAAATTATTTCTCTCAGGTAATTGCGTGAAGATGGCTTCAAATCCTTTGAAACTTAGCGTGAGCATTCTCAAGCAGCGAAAAGGAAACGTTTTTGCCAACTTCCAACTTTTGGACAC
>Ga0210040_10003578_pt1 | contig 20905 bp, 21 predicted proteins | sample CryGeyCG12114_NA_FD_185462 | JGI IMG/M metagenome (GOLD analysis project Ga0210040, IMG submission 185462) | Groundwater microbial communities from aquifer - Crystal Geyser CG19_WC_8/21/14_NA (SPAdes) (version 2) | ecosystem: Environmental > Aquatic > Deep subsurface > Groundwater | place: USA... | reverse complement strand
TGAAAGTTTCAAAGACAAAACACAACGAACAATCACAACACACCAACCTCAACCCTCATCCACCCCAGCATTCGTCTCACCACTCAATGCTTCCCCGCACGCAGCCACACTCCTCCGTTCCGCGCCCGTACTCGGCCAACCTACCCATCTCGAAAACTCCCTTGATCTCGGCAAACCTTCCTGATCATGATTTCAGCTATATATATTTATTACATCAAAAATTATGGTTGGAGTGGGACGAGCTATCGCAGAATCCATTTCTTGCCTTTTACCAGAGATGGCCGTGGCTACGCCCAATATACTCCGTTATCTCAATCTTTGGACCTGTTAGTCACCCACCATGGTGTGCAATATTTGTTTTTGTTTTTTTGCCATCAAAGAGTATGCTCGTCTGGCTCGGAGGGTAAGGAAGTGCTTTTTGGTAATGATACCAGTATCTGTGACGATAGCCAAGAAACCTGAAATTCAATGTGGGTATCATGTCACCCACGGCCTTGTTCTTTGCAAAAAGGGGGTTTGTTTTCTTCAAGTTTGTGCGTACCACAGCAGCTTCAAGGATTAGGCTTGACTCTTTACATTTCGTTATGTATATACGTAGTTTATTGGCAACGTCTTCGTCTTTGGTACACTTTTTACTCTGACGGTATCTCCATGTCTTGGTTTGTCCCGTGATGGGCCTGCCACGACATACGGAGTTTGCACAACTCGCAGCTAGCTCATGCTTGTTCGGTACTGGCACTTTAGCAGCACTCTCAGAGCATTAGCTATCGAGCTCTACTCATTCCACGCAACCCAAGTCGGTCTTTCCCATGTCGGCACGCACTTGATCTGCCCTGGCGGCGAGCTCTTCCAGTCGATCAAAACCTCATCTCCTCGCTCTTCCTCGTTCGCTATCCATTCTGCCACAGTCCCCTGCTTGTCTTTGGCCTTTCGTGACTCATCGTCACTATAGCCGACGTTGACACTTGGAACAACAGCAATCTTGTTGTGTCCGAGCTGCCACAGATCCTTGCAGAAAAGCGTTGGCTCACCCAGATAACATTCCTCCTCTCCGGCCCTTCTGAATTTGATCTTGCCTTCTATCAACGGCTCTGCAGTGATAGCAGTAGCACCATTCCAGCATGAGAAGACCTGGAACGGTAGCTTGGCTTGAAATCTTGCCTTCGTGTTGGGATCGTTCCAGAAAAGGTTCTTCGAAAAGTCCCACGAGGCACTCTGGGGAATTTCGAAGAAAAGGTCGCCATTGATTCCTCGACTAACCCAGACGTCATAGAAGATCGACCCATCGTTAATCCAATCCATTGCGCAGGTCATGTCCGCTTGTTGGTAAGCCTTTTGATGGATCAGCTCAAGTATGTCTTCCATACACAACGCGACGTCGTTGATAAACAACACGGTGGTGTCCGTTCCATATCGCTGAGGATGCTCCGTAAGCGGCCGTAGGGCCTGGTTGCGTAGTTCAGCTAACGCTTGTACACGATCGACGCCTTCGGCTACTGGGTTGGTGTCACTTGTGGTGAGGAAATACTGTCCTCCCAGTCCTTCGATGGGTCTCCGCAGACTTTCCAGTACCTCTAATGTTCCATCCGTCGACCTCCCCTCCACGATGGACAAGGCACAGCTTTCTGGACCAAGAAAACGAATCGTCTCAACGATCGATCCGAGCAGACGGGGTAGTAGAGAGACGCATTGGTACAAGTCAACTGCGAAAAAATATCTTGGTTGTTTCGACTTTGCGTGGATCTTACTTAGGTATTCGTATCGAGTGTGGTTGGGTGTTGGGCATCTCAGTCTTGGGTAAGTCGTGTCGGTGCTGGACATGATGGCCTCAATGCTTTGTTTAACACTATGGAGGAGATCCTGGTCGGTGATACCAGTGAAATATGAAGATCCCAACTGCGTTGCTGATTGAGCTGATTCGACTTCAGACACAGTGGTAGCGGTTGGAAGGGCAGCATCGTCTGATGCTCCAGCTGTATCTGTCGGCGTGGAACGATTGATGCTTGCAATCTCAGCATATGTGCTGTTATCTGTGAAGGGTCAGCAAACAATTTCGAGGGTATCAAGTACATTGGAGCACCGATTGTAGTATTTTGTGTTGTTTGCAAGGTGCTTTGGACAACCTCGAAAGGGGCAGTCAATGAGCTTGTCATGAAATTGTGGGAGACGGAGAGGAGACCACATAAAGCCAGCAGGACAAGTGCTTGTGCTGCAATAGTGGACAATCTTCTCATCTTGAAAAGCGCCCAGAGTCAATGAAGGTGTATGAAACGTCCATCGTGGTTGGTGCTCAGGCCACTTGAGGTCTTTCATGTCGTTGCTCATCGCGGCAGGCACGCTGTAACAGTGCACTTGCTCAAGGCTGCAAACTCGTACCCGGTGCCCGTCAGGCAATATCGCTGCTTGATGAGCCACGTCAGCTACATATGTTTGCTATTCAAATCGCCAGTGTAAAATTAGGAGATGAACTAAGGCACAGCTGGTGTTCGCATTGAGAAATACTTAGGGTTACGATATAATATTGTCAATCTCCAATACGAAGAGAAGATGACCGTGGATCAGATGGCCCTCATCAAGCGAAGCGATGTGGGTAAGGACCAAGTTGAGATCTAGTTCAAGAATTTTCGACATTCCGTTTCCTGGAGCCACGGTACATATGAGCCCTTATGTCGATGATACGACAGCTGAGGTGATACAAGGCTTCATTTCATCTTTAGGTACAGACATGTTGAACTCGGCAACTCCGGGTATGAACAAGTATCCACTACTGTAGATTAGCATCCGGTGGGTGTCATTGTTTGATACGTGAGGCACGCCTTTGAGCTTCCCGTCACAACAATGGCGTACCCTTGTATTTGGTTCCCTTCCAGCTCGAAGCAGGACTGCAAGTGACTAGTGCGAGCAGGATTTCAGAACGTACTTGACAGGCGAAAGCGAAGGATGACGAATGTTGAGTTCCGTATAATACTCTGATTCCTTCTATAGTCCTTAAGCTATAAGCTACAGCTATAGTTTGACAAAGCGTTAATTCATGATTCGTTGCATATGACGGATCCTGTGCACTGGATCATGCTCGATGACCGCCCCGATGTGTCATCTCCGACCCGCTCCTGCTAAGATCACATGTTGTTCAGTCAGCGGCAGAGCTGGTCATTTGCTGGTCCCAACCACCCTGCTCGCTCGGACCGTGACAGTAGACGCCATGGTATTGTTCACTATGGACTGATGACTGAAGTGTTAGCGGGCTGACGGATGCACCTTCCCGCAGCTAATTGGAAGCGTCAGGTGCACGCTGGACACAACCGAAGCGAGTATTACCGACATCGAAGACTGCGTAGCAGCATTGGAGGAAGACGTCACCCTAAAAGATCAGTATTAGTACAGAATCCAAATAAGCACCTAGGAAAGACAAATTTGGAGAAAAGGAACGTTCGACGATTGGGCCGGACGAAGAAACTTACAAAAATGTCGAACGGATTTGAGCCACGAGATTGGATACCACCATAGACCATGTCACCAACGTCGCCACCAGCAAAGGCGAAATGCTGCTTCTCAATTGTGATCGGTGTATCCCCTACCATGAATACCACAGTGGGGAGAGAATCTTCAGGGGTGTTTGCCGGGAAGAGCCAGCCCTGTTGACTGCGATCGAACGTAGCGCCCTTGATGGCACCATAGATAGCCTGACATACTTCATCGCTGGTAAGCAACAGAGTAGTACCGGTGTCGGCGATAGCCTTGTTGCCTGAGAGTTGGATCGTCTTGCCGTTGACGCTGGCAGAGGCAGAATCGAACAGCCAGAAACCTTGGGAATTGTCGATGGGGGTATAGGCAATCTCCGAACCCGAAGGCACAACGGATTGGTCGATCCGACCGAAAGTGTAGAAGCTTTCGGCATTGATGTCCTTGATGGAGCTGAGGTAGCACGTGAAGAGTTCGGCAGACTCTGGAATGTCCTCTTGAACAATCATATTTTCAACTGGTGTCTTGACCGGCTCTGGTGAGACAGTATTGATGGAGCCGAATGCTAGACCGAGCAGACCATCACTGGAAGCGTCTTCGACAAATTGTGTTGACAGCTGTGGAAGTCTCAGCAAGCAATCTCGAAGAAACTCAACGAGGCAAGGCTACATACCGTAGTTGCCAACTCCACTGCCTGGTTCTCAACCGTGATGTCGCCGATGGTGACATTGTCTGTACCAACCGTACCCGACGCAGAAGACTGATCACCGTATTGGATCCTCCACGAGGAGCCCGATAGATTCTTGAAAGTGGAGGACTTGGAGGGGTTGAAGACGCCATGACCCCTGCCTTTCGAGAGCGTGCTCTTGCTAAGCTCGGTCGACCAGACCCAGAGATCCGAGGAGCCGGAATCGAAATCCTACACCGATGTCAGTTCGTGGCAGCCATGTAGATCTTGGACTACCTACCAAGTTTAGGGTTTGAGCTGGAGTACCAATCTGGACTGGGCAGGTGTATAAAGAGTCATTCTGCTGGTCAGTGGCAGTGCTGGTGGCAATTTTAGCATACGCTGGTGAGTAAGGTAACCACTAACACTTCACCCTCGGTGCCATCAGCCAATTGTTTGACGAGGAGCGTCTTGCCCGGGGCGGCACGGTATGGACCCTCTTGTGTAGGTGTAATGTTGTACTTGCGGAGTAAGTAGACGTAGGACTTCAATCCATGGTGTTTGTAATGAGGGTTGCGTTGGATGTTGACACGAGCGATTTGGGGAGCCATGAGCAGTAGGACGGGTGACGTTGAGCTTGATGTAGTAACAAGTTGGTGGTCAAGTCAAGTTCAGTAGGATCACGTCACTGGAGCCGTGAGAGGTCGAGAGTGTTGATGAGAGGAAGAGGAAGAGAAGATGTAGACTTAAGTACTTTGAAATCCGCATTTGCTTGACACGACACGTGCTGTCTGCGACATTGTCAAACAAGGCAGGTACGATGGCGGTATTGCAGTTCTGAACCTGGATCACCGATCTGGTGGTGAGTGAGGATGAAGTGGGCAGGGCCGGGCAGGGCAGGGCAGCAAGAGCAAGAGCCAGCCAGCAGCAACTCATGTGGAGGTCGTTCAAGTTGCCTGCCAGTGTCCACCTCAGCGGTAGCTTGTCAATTGTTTCAGAGGAGCACGAGTCAGCAGGTAGGAAGCAGGCTCTATTGACTCATTGGTTGTCTGTACTGAGATGCCTGCTTCTTTGTCTCCATGACCAGCACGACCCCGACCTTCTGATCGGATAGAGCCATCGGCCGTGCAGATGGTGAAGGGATACTATTTGTGGCTCGACCCCGAGACGTCATTGCGTGAAGGACAACTACCTACCTAAGGTACCTAGGACCTAGGTAGGTAGCGTCGAGGCTTGCCGTCTCAAGCTTCGACGGGATCATCGTGGCTGCTTGATTTAGTCTGGCCTGTACAGGCCAATCAGACATGCCATACAAGCAACGGTTGATGAGGGCGGCACGATGTATCCCCCGTAAACGGATCTTCAGGTACCTACATGAAGCGACGGGAGCCTGTACGGGCACAGCTCAAACAGAACAGGAATTGCAAGAACATTGCGTCATCCTGACCGGCCCTCGCCTCGGAGCTCAAAGGCTGCCTGATGTCTCAGCCTGTACTGCCATGTGTACAACACTGGTGATGAGAAGCTATGGATGTGAACAAACAGGATGGGTCGCGGTAGAATAAACGACCCAGAAAACCACAAAGAAACAATCGAAACGTTGCCCGTCGCTACTGACCCATGATCGACGTGCTTTCGTGTTACACAATAGGTACACAAAGCTTCTCATCTGCCAAGTTCATCCACACGAGGCTTACTGCAATGCTAGGCCTATCTACCTAGGTAGGTATTAACCAAGCTTCAGCCTAACTCGTGTAGCTCTTCTCATCCAGAGTCTAATTTCTACTGGCCGGATAATACCCTTCAGCCAGTGGCCATCCTACAAGACCATGATATCCTTTATGCCTGCCATATTGCCATACATCAGCATCTTCCGCCAACGCCAAACAATGCCTACTCTGAGAGTGTACATTCATCACGCCGTCTAAAACCACGCATGGCGCATTGCTCTACCTACTTCTTCTTGCTTCGTCCTTTCCCCGTGCTAGCCGTGGTAGATGCGACACTCGGAGCACGTGATGTCGAAGTAGAGGTGGCCTTGCTGGCTACGCCATTCTTGACGGCCTTGAGCTGCTTGTTCTGCGAGTCACGGTCAGTTGTCGCCAAGGCAGATGGTTCATACGGACTCACCACAATGCCATTCTTGGCCTTCTTCTTTGCTGGCGGAGCCTCTTCCTCTTCTTCCTCCTCCTCGTCGTCGTCATCTCGCCGCCTACCCTTGCCACCGTGTCCGTTGGACATCTTGTCGTCGAATTCGCCAAACTCTCTGGAAACAGTGTTGAGCAGTGTAGTGCATCGCCGACCGATCTCGACAGGCGTCCTGCTCAAAAAGAACCAATCGAAGCGGAAGAGTGGACTTTCCCTGATGTCATCGCGTATCTTCTCATGCAAGTCATCTCCGTCAACACCATATCGATCAAGCATGACCAGCAAGAATCGATCTTCTTCTTCCGTGTACACCTTCTTGTTGGTCGTCGAGACGGTGTAATTGATCTTAAGCTGCTGTAAAGGCACACGGTACATCTCCATCTTCTTTCTCAACATCTTGCGCTGCCAATTAGTCTTGCGTAGCTTCTCTTCGCCTGCCTCGATCGATTTAATGTGCTTGTCGTAGTCCGCGATTTCATGGTATCGCTTCCAGAACACTTTAGCATACTCCTCGATCTCATCAGGGTCTTTGCTGTCGACCTCGGTGGAAATGCCAACATAATCTGTCCGTCCAAACTTGGCCGAACCATTTATGAACTGCTGGAAGTCACGACGGTTCCAGTAGGCGAAACCTTCTTCCTGCATGACGAGTTTGCGCTCTCTCTCCTCGTCTGTCAATGGAACAGCGTTGTCGATTTCGGTTTGCTCAAGTTGCTGATCTGCTTCGCGCTCCTCCAGATCCTCATCAGTGCCCTCTGCTACAGTTGCCTTGTAACCGATCTCCTTCTGGTAATAGTGAGTCTCCTTGTCTTGAAGCTCTTGCAGATCCCGGGGAAAGAACTGCCAATCATGTACAGCAACCTGCTTCGGCGCCCGGGGGATTTTGGGCTTTTGCTCTGCTGGCTTGTTGCCACTTGACAGGGCTTGTTTGTAGTACTTGTCCATGGAATATGATTGTTCTTTTCGTTCCCGCTTTGCGGGGTTGATCCAGTTGATACCAATCTCCTTCTTGCGGTTGGTGAAGTCTTGTCCATTCCATTCATAGGCATTATCGGATTGAAATTTCTGCAAGTCGTCAAGGCCAAGTTTTTCGTATCTTTTATTGAGCTCAGCAGTCCTTGCTTCACCATGGCGCAAGATCTCATCAATGTCATTTGACATGCCGAGATCACCCTTAGTTTCGAAGACTTTCTCGGCGCCATGTTGAATCATATTGAGAAGGTCATCCTTCGAAGCTGCAGCTTTTGCTTGCTGCTGAGTTCGACCTTGCTGGATGACAAGCTGGTCAAGACGAAGTTTCTGCGCCGCTCTTTCAAGCACCTTTTCCTCGATGGCGTTCTCGGTAACAAAGCGAAACACGACAACCTGCTTGGTTTGACCGATCCGATGAGCTCGGTCCATTGCTTGCAGATCGGCCTGTGGATTCCAATCGCTGTCGTACAAGACAACGATGTCGGCGGTTGTCAAATTGATGCCAAGTCCACCCGCTCGGGTGGTCAGGAGGAAGACGAACTTCTCCGAATCGGGTTTGTTGTAATCATCGATGGCAGCAATTCTGTCCTCATGAGCGGTGCCACCATCAATCCTACAATATTTGTGGCCTCTGAACACACAGTAGTCCTCAAGAATATCTAGGACTCTGCTCATTTGTGAGAAGATCAACACTCTGCTTCCCTGCTCTTTCATCCGAGTCAGAATCTTGTCCAGGATAAGCATCTTGCCAGCATTGTAAACCAAGTGTTCGTCAGTGGTATATGGTGGACCCGGCTCGGCGCCTTCGAAAAGATAAGGATGGTTGCAACACTTTCGCAGTTGCATGACGATGTTAAGCAGTCGAGTCTTGGATTCTCGCTTGCCACCCGCGCCGTTGACAGCATCGATATCTTTCTCCAAAATCTTTTTGTACCACTTGACTTGCATCTCTGACATACCAACATACAGGTTGACCTCCTTTTTCGGAAGCAAGCTCTTTTCGACGTCGCTCTTGACTCTTCGCAGAAGGAAAGGTCGGAGGACCTTGTGCAGTTGTTGGACCACAGTGTCAGAATCCTCCGTCTGGTTTGAAAACCATGAATCGAATGCCTCAGAATCGCCAAAGACGTCCGGGAGAAGAAAATTGAGCAATGCCCATAGCTCATGTAGATTGTTCTGTAGAGGGGTCCCTGTGATGAGTAGTCGATTTCTCGAGCTAAACATTCGGATAATCTGAGCAAGTGACGATTCCTCGTTTTTGATTCGATGTGCTTCGTCAATGATGATGTATTCCCAAGCAAATTTCTTCAAGTGAGATTTCTCCCTCAAAATCATCTCGTAACTCGTAATACACACATCAAAGTTCTCGTTGACTAATCGATCGCTGATGAGAGCTTGACGGTCTTCCTTAGCACCTTGAAGCACTAAGACATCAACCTCTGGTGTCCACTTCTTGAATTCGCGGGCCCAGTTATCAAGAGTTGATTTGGGGACAGCGATGAGGTGAGGCCCCTTGATGTCGCATACATGCCGTAGATAACCCAAGAAGGCAATCGTCTGCAAAGTCTTCCCCAGACCCATCTCGTCTGCAAGGATGCCAGAGATACCGTGCTCGTGTAAGGATATAAGCCAATTGAGGCCAGAAACCTGATAGTCTCTCATCTCACCCCCCTGAATGAAGGCGGGCGACTCTCTGAACATCGTTTGTTGCGAAGATCCCCCACGTTTTTCATCACGTAGCAACTCAGCATCTTCCTCTTGTTCTGTCTTTCGCTTACTACCTGCGGCACCACCCTTGCGAGCAATACCTTTCTTGGCTCTTGCAGCCTCATCTTGATGCTCTTTGTCGATTTGAGCAACAATCTCCTTGATGCGTGGATTGGTGTTTGTTTCGATGAAGTGTCGAAAGAGGTCTGTCAGACTCAATAGGTACTTAAATCGACGTATGGAATCGTCTTCTTTGGACTGGTCTAAGCGACCATGTTGTTTGCCTAGCACACTCTTACGCAACTGTAGTGCTTCCGATCTCTTCTTTCGGCCGTCAAGGGGTACGTCGCCGTTTACACTGCTAGCCGTCGTATGTGGTGTATCGGAATCTGTGTAATCTGGTGTATCATCGTATTCATTAAGGCGACCAAAGGAGGGCTGTACAGGCAGGTCTGCGGCATCTGCCATCGACGTGTCTGCTTGCGAAGACGTCTCCGAGTCTACTTGTCGCGACTTTGCAGACGGCATGTTGATGATAGCCCTCACGGGCGCGGCTGTAGGGTACAAAGATTCAGATGTTGGCTGGTTCGCGTCGTGTCAGCGCGGTCGTTCACGATTACAATCGCGTTGGAGGATTAGACGAGTGTGTCGAGCGGTAGCACGCGTGGTGCAAGTCGTGATGAAGGATGGAAAGTGGTAAGGCAGGATAACTGAGGCAGCATAATTGAGGCAGCATACCTCCCTCCCGAATACCGCGACACTTTTTGGAAGCCGTACGCCGATTGGTCAGACAAAGCCCCTTGGCATTTCAGCGTCACTGGCCCAGAGACAGGGAGGTCCGCTTCCAGTCCAGGCTTGCACAGTGCATGTCGAAGATTGACGGCGACCAACAACACAGACGAACAAAAGCTCTGACTGGTCCCCGTCCTCCACGCAGAGGCTTCAATAAGTCCAACCAGTCGTCCACAAGGAGCAATATAGTTGCAGGTGCTACAAGCTATTAGTCGTTCTCTTACGCAATCACGAGGACCTCAGCTGCATCAGCAGATCTATCTGACATCTGCCCCACCTACTACCTCAAGACGATCAATATCAATTCCGCACACTTCCCACCTGCTGTCTTTTGCACCCACCTGGCCGGTGGCTCTTGCAAATATGGACTCGATGAGATCCTTGAACACCTCGTTGCCCTCGAACTCCAACCGGCCGCCACCTCCCGAACAACTCCTTCAAGCTTTTCGGACCGCGGCACTATCAGTAACAAACCTCTACAAGTCAGCCGTCGTCGACCAAGCTACCACTCGTCAGGCAGGCTATCAAGATGCCTTGGATGATCTTCTGAATTTTTTAGATCGGGAGAACCTGGGAGTCCAGGACGGAGAGGGGTGGAGAATACGGCAGTGGGCTACGGAACGATATGACAACGACAGGGGCGCTGGTCAGAACCACGAAAGCGACGATGACAAAGAAGAGCCTGAAAGGGAACGCCAGACTGCTTCAGTGGAGAGATCCCAAACAGCATCAGTGGTCCTCTCTCAACAACAAGCCGCGCCAGCGGAACCTGCAGTCAACAATGCAATCACAAACAACCACGACGAGGACGGAGTCGAACCAAGAAATGGACTTCCTGTATTTCGATTCGAAGGTATCCATCACGCCGGCAACCAACAAACCTCTATGGAGACTGATCACAACCCATCCTCATCCGCACAACAAGCCGAGGCACACACGGAAACATCCTCCACATCCTCCCAACCACCACTGAATACCAACTGGAGTGCCAGACCGGCTCAAAGACAAGGCAGCATTCGACAAGGCAACCGGCCCTCCAAGGATTTTACCTTTACAGTCGGTACGAAGCGGAAAATCCAATTTCCTGATTTCTTCGACATATCGAACATTGGCCCTGGTGGGAATCACGGTCCCACCGGAGGTAAGAGAGGACGTTTCGCATAGTGTTCAGTATCTATTGTTGTAACATCAGCATTATGGAGAGGCCAACGCAGGATTGACAACGCATCTTTTGGGGGAGGGAGGCATCATAACGACGTTACGTACATACCCATGCATAGCATATCTGGAGATCCTTGCACGAGTTTGTGAATTTAATGTATACACTCTTTCGGGGCATTTGGACAGGCATTTTCTGACCACGTATCGGGCCTTTCTTGTGTCCGATGACGAGATTGGGCAGCAGGGACCAATACCACAAGCGGCGTTGACAGTTTGCATCAGTTGAACGTTCTGTAGATACCCATAGCGATCAATGTTCCGGACAAGGATACAATGCCGAGTTGTCTAGAGCCATATTTGTACTTGGATTTACTGAGCTCAATAGCTTTTCGTTGCGCACGTAATTGACTCATGCCGGAATAGTATACATAACCTCCAGTGCCGACTAAAGCTGTAGAACCTGCACGGCATCAATACGGTGCGTCGGTGGAACATCGAAGTACATACCAACTACTCTACAAGAAAGACAATCCTCGCCGTAGTCGCTTGGATCGTCGAGCTCTAGAGGTCTCTCACCCCTGATCCTGTCGATGGTGTCTTTGAACCCCATCCAGCTTTCGGGTGTCAACGATTGGGAAGGTGCGCTCGATAGAGAAAGTTACTTGGGGAAATCCAAAAGCGGCGGATTTGCGGGAGATGCGTTGAAGTGGGAGGTTTGGATGTTGTCTCAGAGAATGGGTTTCACTGATCTCCCCACATCCACCATGCATGAGGCTCACCCATTTTTGTCACCATGAGCGTGGTCATTGAGGCATTCTACATCTTCGACGATCAGAGGTAGGTCAGACGTTGCAAAGCGTTTGAACACTACTTACGGTTCCAGAAATACTATACTTGAGCATTACTACAGCTCGCGACCACCCTCTGCGCAAGACCTATCTACTCGCTTCTTCAGCCATCCGACTCCACGACCGTCCATACTATATCTGCCAGATCTTGCTCCGCCCACCACAGTCTACTCAATCACACACTCGAACCTCTATCTACTATGTACATGCAGTACAGAAGCGCAACCACTTGCGATCGTCGAGTTCCTACAGCGTCTCATCGATGTCTTTGAAGACTTTCTAGGGAGCCCGCTCCTAGCGGGCAAAATCGAGGACAATTATGAAGTGGTGGCGCAGTTACTGGGCGAGATGTGCGATGCTGGGGTGGTATGCAACACGGAAACAAATGCCTTGAGGGAATCAGTTGAGGTTTCATCTTTACTTGGGAAGCTATTCACACAGGTTGGACTACCAGGGTAGGCGGAGATTCGATCCACAGACCTACAAATACTGATTGCTAGCAGGTCATCTCCAGCTCTAGGTCCGGCAAACAACCTCGCCGCACAGCTCAAAGCAAATGCCGGCCTCAGCAGTGGCCCAGCAATACCCTGGCGCAAAGCCAATGTCCGGCATACCTCGAACGAGCTATATGTTGACATAATCGAGAACCTTGCCGTCATCTTCGCACCCTCGGGGCGGCCCATTTCTGCCCGAGCTGCCGGGTCAGTATTGTTCACAGCAAAAATCTCTGGAGTCCCGGACTTGGTACTCAACCTCACCGCACCTGGCGGGACAAGTATTTCAAGATCAGCCGGGATTACACGGACAATGCAGCTCCCAGTGTTCCATCCCTGCGTGAGACTGGCGCGCTGGAAAGAGCGCCCTGGTGAGCTTTCGTTCGTCCCCCCTGACGGAAAATTCATGCTCGCCGGCTATGAAGTCGACCTCCTTCCATCCTCACTAAACACGGACCAGCCACCTAGTCACCGCGATCAAATCTTCCTACCAGCTACAGTCGACCTCAAGACCGGGCTAGGCTCTTCAGGAGCAGACTTCGAAGCACGGCTGACACTCAACAACAACTTTCCCGGAAACTCCTCTTCCCGGGCCGGTCCACGGTCAAGCTCAACACCCGGGCCGTTTTCCTTCGGCAGCTCAAGCAGTAGCTCCACCACTCCGACCATCGAGGGTGTCATGGTGACCATGCCATTCCCCACTGAGGTGCGAAGCGTAGTTGAGCTCAAAGCATCCCGTGGCGAGGCAAACTACAACAACTTCAATCGGACCATAGAGTGGAGGGTGTCCACCAAGGATGGCGCGTCCATCAACGGCGTTGCGACGCTGACTGGTACTATCTCTGGACCACTCAACCTAGACGATTCCCTAGACAACCTTGACGCGGCCGAGGAAGCGAAGTCGAGAACACTAGCAAGCTATTACGACGATGACTCTGTCGCTGTGCAAAGCCACCACGCTGCACACGTGGACGGTTCCGCCCCGTCGTCACAAGCAAAGCGGTCGCAAGCATCCCGCGCATTAGTGCCCAGGTCGATTGCTGTGTCATTCTCGGTCAAGGGATGGCTGCCGAGTGGGATCAAGGTGGACAGTCTGAACGTGGATGTGAAGCGATCGAAGGGACTGGGCGAAGGTGTCAGACCCGTGAAAGGAGTCAAGTATCTAACAATCAGCCGACAGGGCGTGGAAAGGAGGGTGTAGCAAGCGACAAGGCACGATAGACTCAAGGAGGACGACCACGAAGATAATCAAGTTGAGAAAAATGATCGATCCATTTAGACTATGGTATGCCACATCACCACCTCGGTGACGACGATGATTAAAAAAAATGTTCGTAAAGTCGTTGTGCCCTGATCGCTTGCCAGCGTGCGGCACCAAACCGTTAGAACCCAGAACCCAACACCATGCTCAAAAAGACAAAACAAGAAACTTTTTCAGGTTGGAGGGCGCGTCTACGCGACGCCGGTGATCTTCCTCCACGCCTGGCCCATCTTCCGGGTCGCGACGTCGGCGCCGCTCTCGCTGGAGCTGCTCCTGCTGCTGACGTTGCTGACCTGGCTGTCGCGGCGGCTGACCTCCCTGTCCCTGGCGCTGCCGGACCTGGCGTTGCCGGCGCCGCCGCGGCCCATGTAGAAGACGGGGGCGGGCTTGCGCTCGTGCGACAGCTCGCGCTCGAGCTCCTCGTCGAAGGAGAAGATGGCGCGCTCCGAGACCGAGTGCGCGTTGCCGGCGCCGCCGCGGCCGGAGATGAACGACAGCCGTGGCTTCGAGAGCGAGCTCACGCTGGCGCGCGCCGCCGGTCCCGTCGCCGAGGGTCCGGCCGTCACGCTGCTGGGGGCGCGCGTCACGTTGCCGCTGCCGCCGCGGCCGGTTGAGATGTAGGATTGAGGCCGCGCGCTGGGGTGCGGCTCGACGATGGAGTAGCGCTCGGATGAGGAGGTGGTCGACATATTGTGTGAGGTGTTGTTGTGTGTGGAAGTGCTTGGAGGGTGATGTGATGTGATTGTGATGGGTGGTAGTGCTTGCTTTGCAGATAAAGCCGATGTTATGCAACGACCCAAACAGGAATGGTGACAATGTACAGCTGACGGAAGTAAATTGATGTGTATGTGAAAGTGTAGTAGTCACTGGAGCCTTTGTTTTGAATGTGTATACAGAAGTACCGTCTTACTCAGGAACCGGGCGAGACCTACCTTATATCCCTACGGAGCGGAGGCCCAGCTCAGGAGGACTGGCCTTTCCTACGACGGAACACGAAGTTGCCATGTGTACGGCAAATTTGCAACAATGTGACACGCCATGACACCTGGGAGCAAAAAGTTACCCCCATGAAACTGGCTTCATTGCCGTTAACTGGAAAGCGCGTTGCAAATTTTCAAGTCACGATGGCCATGACCGTGCCATGTTTACCTCGCCAAGCGACCACGCAGAAAGAGGCACAGCACACTGGCAGCACAGCACTCAGTGGCACCTGCAGGCTCAGCTGCACGCCGTGGCGTTGGCGTCATGGCCCAGCCGAACTACTAGTACCTTGTAAGCCAGTCCGCTGTTTTGGTGTAAAGTTTGCGTACGGAATCCTCGGAACACGGCGCCCGGTCTGACTGTCCGCCTCTCAATTTCCGTGCGTGAAAACTTTTCCTCGCCCAAAACTGGAGAAAGCGGTCGCCAAGACGGCGGTTAGCGAAGGCAGAGGAGGTGAAAATCTTGGTGAAAATTGAAATGTCAGCGTCAGGCTCCAAAAAGACCGATGATCTCATCACGTGGAAAGAAATCTAGCTTCCTGAGTGGCGGAGTCGATCTTGTCTTTAGTCATGAGGTCTGCCATGATTTCACGCCATCGCTATTTCCGGCCTGGCGCTAGCAAAGTATGGGGTAATGAAAATCCTTCCTGCTGCACGTTTTCCGTGTGCACTGGCGTCCTCGAGACCGTCTAGGCATTTCCTGGGGGTAATGGAAACCACCGTCCAAGACAGGACTCCTCATCTCTCGCTTCTAGTCCGCACACTCCAACACACGGGCGGAGATGCCTGTATCGCACCTCTGACTCGAGACGCTGATGCTGCTTCAACCTTGTAGGCACTTCATGTCGCTGCTCTGGTGCCCCGTCTCCTTCACACATGTGTCTGACATTAATTAATTCACTGTTGTCGATGCTCGGGCAGATCGATCGTCCAACCACTTTCCCCTGACTAGTGGTGTTTGATCTTCCTCAAATTGCATGGCATCAGCTCTACCCCGGACTTTGCTTCTCCCCACAATTTCTTCACCATTGTCCCCCGATCAGCAGACCAGCCCCTGTCATGCCGGCAAAGTGTGATCCTCGGCGCGCCAATAGATCCAGGCATCATCAACTCAATGGTCGGGACGGGGGACCCCAGCCTCAAGCGTGACCTGCGTTTGGTGTCTGTGCTTTGCTCAGCTCACCGTATCGAGCACAGGAGGCTGTCGGCATTGCTAGCCGTAGCGTACTGTGTAAGATCTGGAGCAACACTCGAAGACACTGGTACTCGGCAGCAAGTGAGTGACCGGATGGTCCGTGGGAGAGTAGGTGATTTCATCTTGGATCAGGTGAACTTCTTGTGGATGACATCTTGATCTTCGTGCCAATCATCGATGCTTACCCACATCTGTCGAACGGTCAGTCATGATACCCCGAAATCGTAGAACTCCTTACCTTCCTAAACGTGCTCAACCCCGCAAGGATGCTGCCGCCGATCCAGGTACTATACTTCCGCTCCGGCGGTGCAAAGATCTTTATCCGCATATCTTTCACAGCAAGTCGTTGCAACTCAACCAGCAAGCGGTCTCCAAAGCCTTTGCACAGAGTTGTCCCGCCACTGAGTACGATGTTGCCATACAAGCTCTTTCTCAGATCCATATCTGTCCGGGTGATGGCGTCAACAACAATTTGATGAACACCAGGATATTCGAGTCCAATCAACTCTGGCTCGAACAGGATCTCCGGTGCCCGGAATCTCTCCGCCCCAATCTTAATTTTCTGTCCGTCCGGGAGGACATATTCCAGCTCTTTCTTCTCGGCCTTCCATATACCTTGAGCCAATTCTTTCTCCTCCTTTCGTGGATCCAGTGCGACATACGAAGTTTTCTCTTTCATAACTCGGACAATCTCCTTCTCAGCACTGGTATGGAATACATGGCCACTTTTGCGGAGGAGTAATTGCATGTTCTCGGTAACGTCTCTTCCTGCCACATCTATCCTACGGATGCTGCTAGGTATTGCGAAGCCTTCGTACACGGGAACAGCGTGACTGACGCCATCGCCCGAATCCAGGACGACACCCGTCGTCCTTCCGCTTGCGTACAGGCTCAATACAGCTTGTATCGACATGTATATCGCTGGTACATTGAATTGTTCAAACAGGACCTGTGCCGCCATGTCTCGATTCTGTCTCGGATTGAGTGGTGGTTCCGTCAACAACACTGGGTGTTCCTCGCTCAATGTTTTTAACTCTTGCTCGTAGACATATGTCCATATTCTTTCCATATCATCCCAGTCTGTAACTATGCCGTGCTCGAGAGGATATCTAATCTTGAGTAGTCCGCGTAGTTCCTGCGCTCGAGGGCCAATGAAGACATCTCCTTCCAGTGCACCGGCAAGTACCCTGACATGTTTTGGTCTACCGACGTAGGACGGGAAGTATGCTGCCGGGGAGTCGGTGCCTGCAAAGCCTGCTCTGATCGTGCCGCTGCCGTTGTCGAGCACCAGCGGCACGTTGTGTAGAGAGCCGCCGTCGGCCATAGTGCGAAGAGTTCAATGTATGTTGTGCCTGACGTTACCGCATGTTCAAGGATTGTAGTATGCTGTGGGATAAGACGACCCTCAAGAGCTATCGAAATAAAGGATCGTGTTAAGTGCGTAGGTAAACAATAATTGTCACGGTCTCCCGGCTTTCTGGGGAAACGCGTCGGCGCTCTTGCTCCGCTTTCTGCCACCCGTGACCGCCCCAACCTTACCTTCTTGTGACTGCAAAACCACAGAATGATAGACGTCTGAATCAACCATATCTCAGCGAAACCATCCAGCTAAAATCACGAAGATAAATTCGACACAGCTTGCGCAACACTCATTCTCGAACATCAGCACTTTGTTTTGCGCACCCGCCACCGACAAGATGCCCAAGTTCTTTTGCGACTATTGCGACGTGTACCTCACGCACGACTCGATGTCTGTACGCAAGGCGCATAATTCTGGAAGAAACCACCTGAGAAATGTGGTGGAGTACTATCAGCGTACGTAGCAGAACTCCAAGTCAGCTGGGTTGGGCTGACAAGTACAGAGATCGGTCACGAAAAAGCACAATCAGTTATTGATTCCATTACATCGTCCTATGCTGCCGAAGGACAAGCTGTCCCAGGCATGATGCAACAACCAGGCGCTGGACTTCCCCCACCTCCAGGGTTTCCAGGTATCTATCAGTCAGCATCCTGGGTTCAAGATATACTGACATAAATAGGAATGCCTGCACCACCATTCGGTATGCCGGGCGTGCCGCCTATGGGACCAGGTTTTATACCTCCTCCAGGTGGTCGCGGTGCACCTTTCCCTCCATTCCCTCCTAATGGTGCAGCACCGCCAAATCTGCCAAACGGCATGCCATTCCTTCCTCCAGGAGGCTTCCCAGCAAACCTACCCTTCCCTCCTCCAGGAGCACCAGGCTCGTTTCCACCACCGGGTCAGCAAGGTCTACCCGGAGGGTTCGCCCCAAGTCCAGCTCAGCAAGGCTCTCCAGGCTTCGCTATGAGTCCACCTCAGGGAATACATGATAACAGACGTTAGCAACGTGAGAATCCACCTCCGCGGACGCATTATGATTGGCGTTAGCGACGCAATATCGGTCCCCCTCCGGAATCGAATGTCAAAAGGCCTAGGAGCCATGATAGGTGTGCAGCGAAAGTGAGCGAGAGGAGGCAGCGAGCCACGGAGTGGCGTGGACGCCGAAAACGCCATTTCCGGAGCACAAGAGGCCAAAAGACGAAAGCTTGACAATCACGTTCAGGATCGGGTTGACGCCTCTGGCAACGAGGTGCGAAGTCAACTTGACTATCGGCGTTCTCTAACATGTAGGGGATAGCGCAGAGAATCTATGCCACGAAGTGAGGACAGAAACAGCTTCGGCTTGAGAAGTAGACACAAGCCGGGCGCAAAGAACAGAGCGCGTCAAGTTTGTGTAGGGGGAGTGATTCAGTAGTATACCGAGCACGGGTAAAGGTTCATGGCGGCTTCCAGCGCGGTCGCTTTGTGACAGCGAGCGCGTGAGAGGGAAGTCGCAACACAAGCTATTCACTTCAAACCAATTTCCTGCAGTGTTGTACCGGAAACGACCGTTTGTGCCTCACTACATCCTTGTCCATGCCTATACTCGCCATCGAATTGTTACTGGGCTCATTCTTCACACCCGTGCTTGCGGTCATCATACTTGCCCTACTAATACACTGTATCCTCAGCTTCCAAAGAGGGCGTGCCCAGCGAGCGCTGCGGAACGATTCGATAGTCTCGGCTGTCTAGATCACACAACATGTATTGGAAAAAATCGCCGGTGCGAGCGCCAACAAAGGATATTGAATTACCCCATTACCGCACTCGGGATCATAGCGACCACAGCGAGGCCGCTTTATTGCCTCCTGATTATGGCCATGACTTCGAGCATTCGACGGAACTCGCACGGGGGCAACCATACGCTCATCACGAAATCGGACCGTTTCATCCATATGACGGTGCCACAGACCGCAATGTGCCTCTCAACAAGCTTCCGAGCAGCAACGAGCAGTCCACTGAAAATGCCGGGCTCAAAGCAGCTATGCAACGAGCCAGGCGTATCAAAGCTGGGAAGATGAAAGCAGATGATGCTATCGATGAACAACAACTCGAATCGGAAATCCAGAAGCGTCTCGGTCGAAGTGCGACCACGAGGCGAGAGCGGAAACTGAAGGACAAAGCTGCTCAAGAACGTGCACGGCAATACACACTGGATCCCAAATCTCGAGAGGCAGATCGGAAGGTATATAAAGGCATCATGGGCGGTATTGCTTGGGGGTTCGACCCTACAGCAGGCCTTCGAGTCACCAAACCAAATCGCGACAGAGAAGTCGAACAGGAAGGGTGTTACATCTTCACTGGCAAAGTCAAATTTCGAGACATTACTCCTCGCGATGAAGTCGATAACCTCGGTCTTCCTACAGGAAGAACATGGCAGAAAGGTAGCATTTGGGGCCTCGAGCAAGGTGGACCTGGTAAAGCAGGATTATGCACATACGGTGCATTGCAGACTAGTGGCAACCGACACTGGGAGCATTTTGCGGCTGGCTGAGCTGGACAAGTACGTGGTAGCTCGACTGGAATCGGTGTTTGGTTTCGTGCACAACTTGCCCAACGGACCATGACATGCCGTTTCTTATGAGAAGCCTTGATACAATCGTCATTGTATAGAACAGAGATGTTGTTGAATCGTTCAACAATCCTTGCCCTCGTCTATCACCCACTCGGTTCGGTCGAACATTCGTCCGAGCTGGTTGTTCTCTAGGCTCATTGGCTGACCTTGGACGTTGACAACCATCCTTTACAGGATTTCGTCTATCTTTAGTCCTTGCAATTCATTTCTATAGCTTCTCGTCCTTACATCATCAAGTAAAATGGCTTCTAATGTACCACGGCTTCTGGAACTTCCCCCGGAAATCCGCTACCATATCTGGCAATACGTCTTCGACGAACGCTGCCTAACACCACTCCCATTGCCCGAGCCCGAATCAGCATCAAGCCCTGAAGACTCTCCTTGGAGTTGCGAACCTTGTACAAAGCGGAATTGGAGCATTCCGCTCTACAGCGCAATTCTCCAACCACTTCTGACTTCCAAACAAGTCTACGCCGAAGCTCTTTCCATCTTCAATGCCGCCCAATCCATCCACGTGTCTGACCTCGGAAACTTCCACCGTATCATCCACACCCAGCCCACGCCGGTCAAGACCAAGACACGGCATCTAATCCTCGACCTCCACCTCGACGAGAACAACCGGATGAGATGGATCTCGCTCCTGTCGCGCCTCCCGTCCGTCTTCCCGTCCCTGACCAAGCTGACCATCCACAACCACATGCGTCCGCCCAACAGCTACGAGCACCTGATCGACGCCGTCTACGTCGCCGGCCCGCTCGTTCTCTACCCGCCGACGATGCAGCGGGAATTGCACCTTGACTACGTCGAGGAGGAAGTCATGTTCGAGAGCCCCTTCCTCGGCGAGATCCGCTGCAGCGATGCGCTGGAGGAACACGAGTTGGTCGTCCGCCATCTGTTGGCCGATGCCGAGTTCAAGCGCATCAGTGGCGAGAAGGATCTGAGTGCCATGGCGATGAGGTTGCTGGCTATCACGAGAGAGCATGAGCAGGGTAAGTGCTACCCCTTCTCCAATTTTGATCCAGTTCTGGCGAATCCGTTCGTGCAAGATGGCAGCTTTCGAAGGTCTTCCCCGTCGTCAGGCCAACGGGGCCATGCTGCTATCGGCGGACGGCCAAAAAGGGAAATACCACGACACATCTTGGCTGACTTACGAATTTTGATCATGTAGCTTGGTTTGAAAAGCTTCAAAGGAGGCGTGCTGCGGAGCTTATGCAACAGAGTACGACGTAAATAGCTGGGACGTC
>Ga0210040_10003577_pt1 | contig 20915 bp, 10 predicted proteins | sample CryGeyCG12114_NA_FD_185462 | JGI IMG/M metagenome (GOLD analysis project Ga0210040, IMG submission 185462) | Groundwater microbial communities from aquifer - Crystal Geyser CG19_WC_8/21/14_NA (SPAdes) (version 2) | ecosystem: Environmental > Aquatic > Deep subsurface > Groundwater | place: USA... | reverse complement strand
GTAACAGGCAACAAATAATTTCCACAAGTCATCAATCATTATTTACTATTGCCTAACTATAAGAACCTATAACTGGTTTCCACCTTGATTTAATTAGACAGCAAATAAAAACTAAGCCGATCAATTCCATCCTTTCAATACTCCCTGATAGACCTTATGCAATTTTTTCTTCGTACTTATAAGATTGTTACTTGCACACACATTCATATGAGCTGAATACGTGAAAAACTTTATTTTGCATCACACTTTGTCCATGTGTGTGCACGTACACTCTACCTAATACCTATAATGTGCCAGTCATTCACAGGCAGCATTGAATTTGCACTACTTTGTTCTCCACATGCCCTTGTGGCTGTCAAAACTGAGGTAAATTCTGTATAAAACGTTAGATTTTTAAACCAAAAAGGAAGATAATGTAACTGTAATTAGATTACGATTGATTCATTATTGAATAGATCGATAAGTCGATTACTTATTAGTATATATGAATTAGATTATGGATGGAAAAGATTCACAATTTTGTGCACACGTCATGTTCAAAAGGCCATCACGAACTGTTCAATGGCAAAAAAGTAGCTTTAAATGCATTTGGCTGATTACTGTGAGAATAATATGATTTAAGATGCGGGATTTCAATGTTGTCCCTGATATACAATAGTTCGTCGTCAGCTAAGAGGTTTTTTCAGATGGGAAATATTAAGGAGTAACTAACTAACTAACTAACTGACTATAGTTGTAATTCGCACACTTTATCCCCCGGTGGTAAGTAAAGTAGCCAGAAAATGTCAACTTTGTGATTTATGAGTATGATACATGAGTTCATATTATGAATACTAAATACTAAATGTGTTTGTCCCATGAGCAGGTCAAAATGATAATAAATACAAAAATTTGACGTCCATTTTCTGCCGTACGCAAATATGCTTGTCATGACCGTTTTTTTTTTGCGTCATGAAAAACAATTTGTCAAATTCACACTCGTGCCAATCTGCTATTAAGTTGACTTAAAATGCAAAATTGAGCAAACTTAATGCCATATCTGTGAGTTATTGTAATGCTAATGAATCTGTGTCTCAAAAAATGGGACGGCATATTTAAATCATATAAAATGAACATGCCACATTTTAAACTAGGCTGACTGAGCATTTTATTATGTAATTTATTCTTTTTTTTTCAAATTGTTAGTTTCAGGTATTCAGTACACATTTTACAGAAATCGGAATAAATCCATTGTTGGATATATGGACCAAAAAAAATATAATTTGCAGTGCGTCAAAATGATAACAAAAGATTTTGGTCACACCACACGGAAGGAAAACTAATTTATTCAAATACTTGTCACCATTTTGGCACTAATTATCATCATTGAAAGTGAATAGAGTGCATTGGCTTAACTATACAGGCGCGAATATATATGCCATTAAGGCCAGAGCTAACTAAATAATAAATGAATAGCTACGAGCTTTTGACAAACTCATAATTTGTCACTTTCTCATTTATTCACACCCTTAATATGTTCACATAATCATAATGACAGTAGTCATATTATAATTTCTGTATGATCATCATCATTACAGTCACGATAATCACAATGATAGTACAATTTTCTTGCGCAAAGCACAGGTTCTACACACAGTGCGTGTAATATGCAGAATACTAAATATGATTTTATCCATTGTTATCTGCCTTGGGTACATAAAAAATCTGGATCTTGTGTGTATATTATATTCAGCTTGCAATGAAAACTGTAGGAGGCCAGCTCGTTAGTTATAGTTAGTATCTTATGTCAGTCCGATTACAATGAAATGGAAAAAAAATGTATTTATTCCGGCAAAAAACTTCACAATGATCACACATTTTTTGAATTCTTGACCTACATATACTATACAGCAATGGAAAATGAAACACTCTGGAGATTTTGAAACTAATTCATACTATTTCATACAAAAGTGTCAGAAGTAATGTCGTCCACAAAATACAGAAAGTAATTTGCACAAGAAAATTGGTTCATACGCCTTGGCTCCTGTTAAATAATTCTCTCAGCTCTCCGTCAGCATTTCAAGTGTGCCGCACCATATGAAATAATATCCCTCCGGAACTATTATTACAAATCCAAAGTTACACTCGTGTTGTGAGTTGTAGTTAGTAGTTATGTTATAAATTGAACAGCAATATGGTTTTAATGCAATCTTTATGGCCTATGGTTGGTTAGTACTAATTCAATCTGAAAGTGGAGCCCAAAATGAGATTGGTTTTGGAAGATAGGGAAATGTCACGAGTCACGACTCATTTAGACACCTCAGACATTTTGGTGCACCATTTTACTACAAGCACGAATCCTCCTCCAGGGCTACATAAATTATTCAAACTTTGTGATGGCAAACTCCAATGTGTACAGTTCACCACACCACAAGATTTCATGAGTAGTTTTTCAATCATTGTCAAATTTCTTGAATTAGATAAGCAATAAAAAAGATGCAATCTTTTAAAACTCTAATATCAGGAACGAAAAGTTTTGAGACTACTGCAACTAAAACTTTAGCTTAAAATGTTCTGTGTTGAATTTGTTGACAGTAAAAAATTTCACACAGTGGGAGGAAATTGGGACACATTTTTGGAGAACAAATATCAAACAGGGAAAAAGTTTTAGACACCACGTGTAGTACTCAAAACTAAGTGATTGGCACGAACGAATCCCAAATTTATCTCATCTTTTTGAATTTTTTACGGACTACATAATTACTAATATTGCGCTATTTGCTAAGCCAGTGAGCTAATGCATTATTAGATTGTGCACGAAAAACTCATTCAATTTGGTTTGCCTACTTTTACTTTTGGGAAATTACCAAAGCATAAGACTGATCACTGTTCGATCCAATTGGATTCAGGTTGAAAAATTTGATTATCCTTTTCCTATATACATTATTTTCTGCACAGTGAATACTACACTTTTTGTTTATTGCTACATTTCACTTGAGATCGTGAAGCTACTAACTACTCATTTTATGTACCAGTGTGTGGGCAATATTTTGTGAGAATTTAGTACTTGCTGAGCATTTAATTCACTCGTCTCATTTCGATATCTACATGTAATCATAATGTAACTCGTTGTGTTATGGAATCAGCAATGTTTTATTTTGACTGTATATGGGCGTTAGCTAGTTAACCCCAACCAACTTAATGCAATAACAGTTTTAGCTAATTCCATCCAGAAATACATAATGAAAAGTATTGAGGAAGAATCGTTTTTGTTTTGTCCTAGATTGGGTTTATAGCCGAGTTGAAATTAAAACAATAAATCATTCTGGATTGACTCTAAAACTATAGCTAATGAATGGTTTACTGCAAGGCTGTAGTTTTATGATGGCTAAAATATTTTTGCATATAGTATAATATGGAAAATAACTTGATGACTTAGGCAACATGATTGTTTTGTATAAGAGTCACATTAGTAAGCAAGCAAGCAGGCATACAAAGCATATTGGATGGTCGCACTGCAAAAAGGAGCAAATATGGTATTGGAGATAGAAGGTTGCATTCAAAAAGTGTGCCAATCTGCTTTACATTGTGGAAGGAAGTAGAAGAAAAAACAAATAATCAAAATAATCATCACAGTCAGTAATCCACTCTCATACATGGTAGTAAGTAATGATAATAATGTAATAGGACATTGATTGAAGGTATTTGGACCAATGACAAACATATGGTACCAGTCTACCAGCCAAACAGGATTTTTTTCATTTGCCGTAAAGAGTAAACACAATCTGTGATTCGCACGATATTCAAAGTTTTTGCTCATTAGTTTTGCGTATAAAGTAAAAACTGGACTTGGCAATACAGATATCTATTTGCATTCCCACAGAAATTTGCAAAAACAGTTTGATTTGGAAACCCAAACAGCGTTGGGAGAAAAAATCATTCTTTACTATTATGAACTATACGCCATCGAAACAAGGCAAAAAAATTGATTGAGTCTTCCAATTTCACATATATGACTTGAGGGCCATGATGATTTTTAGCTCCAACTACAAAATTAGCCATCATCATTACCGCCCAAATGAACCAACTCAAATGTGCCAATTTGGAAGCTACAATGGAAGCCTAAATATGACACCTATTTCCGTGCTCGCCTTACAAAAAAATGTTTACTAGCCATGAGATGATTCAACAGGGAGTTGGACAGTAATTAAAAGCACTGTCGCTTTTTAAATGCTAATGTATGTAAGTAACTATAACTATAACTACTCCTTCTTGCATTAATTAATATTCTTCACTGTGACTATGTGAGGGAATAAAGCTGACTGGCTGGCTGACATAATTTAAAGAGTGCGTATGTATGGTCTTCTCATGTCAAATGCGAGTTGTATACAAACGTCAGTGATTCCACTTCCTCCACTTGCACTCATTAGCAGCTCCATTTACAAATTGAAACAATGGCTTCTTACTATAGTCTACTGCATACGGACTTTTTAGATGAGCTCAATGATAGCAATTAATTATACCATGTTGTAATCAAGAACAATTTCGAGTAAGTATGACTTTTTTTAGAGTATCTTATATTAAAAAGATGAAGAATTTCTGCGCTATTTAATTCTGAATCTTTACAGGTGACCAAAATAAAACCAATGAAGGTTTGTATATGAAAACAGCTGAAGCTGCCATATTCAACCTAATGCATTGTATTTCCTAATATTATTGGTCAATACAATTGACTACAAGATAGCTAGTGAAACTGATTCTAGAAGTTTTAAATTTGAGACCCGGTGATGTGGCCGAACATTTTCAATACGATTACGACGTTTAACTCTGGAATTGAAAAATAATCTAAAAATGTATAAATCATCCTATACCTTGCTGCTTTTAGTTCTATTTTTTCCCAACAACTTTATTTAACGATCAGAATTTTATTATGATTGATTTTATTTGTGAAAATATACCTTGCTATTCAGCTACACTTGCTAAATGGTCGAGTTGTATATATAAATTAAATTACTAAGTAGGATGTTAAAAATAATTCAATGTTGATTTTTTAAATTGAAAAAACTTACAAAAGTTTATCGTGCTTGCAATATATAATAAGCCAAAATACCTATGATGATTATTATTATTTGCTTGATAATTGATTTTTTGAAAAAATTTTCACTGCCTGTTGTATTGTTGGCGCTTGCAACTGATTTCTTTTCACTAGCATTTGAAGTTGGAGAACAATATTTTTTTGGTTGGGTCGGCTTTAAATATTCAAGAATATCACTTGAGCAATCCTCTTTTTTCGTGGGCAAAGTGAAATCGCTAGAAAGGCGTGGAATACTACTGTTTAGCAGCGTGACAATGTCTTGAGCCCTCTTGATGATTTCTTCTGGTTTCTTCAAATTTTCCATAGTGTTGTGAAAATTAGTCAAGTCGTTTTTGCTGACTGAAGAAATTAAAAAGGACCTAAGAAGGCTAATCTGTAAATATTTGAGCTCCCCTCGAAATGCTTGAGTGTTGGATTGGTCTTTCAATAAATTTGGCAACTCAATGGGAGAAAGCTTTGGAGAAAATTTGGGGTATTTCTTTAGCATGTCAAGTAAATAGCCAGTTTCCTTATCAGTCAATTTTTCGGAACATTTCCATTTGTTGTTGATCACGCTTAAGTTAGGTACCAGTGCATTTTCTCTAGAATCCAATTCCAATAGCTGCATAAAATATTTGTCCGCCAGCACCTGATTACATTAAAGTCATCGGACTAGACGTAAAATTTTTGGATTTGTTTGTATTTGATTTTGCACAATAGCAACTCCGCAGTGCTGGTAAGAATATACTAAATAAATACCAAGTACATATTAAGCCAACATTAAATTTCCTCATTTATTGACTGCACAACACGGCTTTACAAACACGACGGAAAAAACTCTCGATTAAGCTTATAATTATCTGAAGAAAAACCCCTGATGTAAACGCCAACAGCTCCAGTGTTTAACATATCGATTCTAAAATTTGAAACTTTGGTTGTTAAACACAGACTCTTTATGCTACTATTAAACTTTCCGGAAATGGATTGAGTAGTTTTCACAATTCAAGTTGAATTGGGCAGAAAATAAAAATAAATTAATATTTGAAATTTGCATGAAAACCCAAAAAAGCAAGCAGTACTTCTTATATGTTTGTTGCATGGACAGGTCGAGTATTATATTGCATGAGCAACATAACAGACTTACAAACAACTTACTGATTATACAAGCGCAGGCAACATGAGAAAAAATAGCTTCTTACAATTTTGGGGTCCAAATTCACATAAATGGATACAGTGGACATCATGAGAGCGAAAAATTCCAAAGCTGCATAAACCCGCCAGTCTTCGTCTCGTCCATTATGGTTCATCGCAATGTCCAAGAATGCCAGCGACTTCCCTCCACTTTCATTATCCAATGATAAACCTTTCTCAAAAGTCAAGACACATGGGATCTCATCATGCACATCTTCAGCACTGGGATTTCCATCAGGATCATAGAAGAATCCTAAAGGCTCCGAATCCTGATCCAGTCCATACATTTTCCCATTATTAGAGAGAAATCGAGCAGCATAATTGAGTAAAAATGATTTCCCAGACCGAGGTGCACCAATTGCTGAAACAAAGGAAGTGCTTTGGGAACCAGCCAACAAATTCTTCAGGACTTGTTCGTCAAGTTTAAATTTATTTTGTGATTTGTCATAAATCAAAACTGGAATCGGTTTCCTATCCATGTTTTCCGGATTTCTCCTAAATAGTGCATGATCAAACATGATTAGCAAGTTTAATTACACATTAGTCTAATATTAGTTTTAAGCCATGCAATTTTTGTATTGATAAGGTGTATCAAGACTTACTGATTACATTTCTTAACAAGATTTGGCCTGCTGTCCCATATGGCTAATTCTACATTGTTCACGGTTTTGCTTTTGCCTATTTCTACTGGTTTAAGGTTATTCGTTGAGTGCATACTGTATTGGTCAACCCCATTATTGGTATTGCTTATGCGCATACTGCTTCGCCCAGTTGCTGTACTGGCCCCTGACTGTGTGATGATTTCCTCGACATTTTTGCCACTCCGTAAAATTTGCTCTGCTCGTAGAGCGGCGCCATATGCTACTATTTCATCAAACTGCATGCCATCTATCAATTCGGATTCTGTAAACAAGTCGGACAGCATTTCCCGAATTTTCGGTATCCGACTGGACCCGCCAGCCATTATAACACTGTCAATCCTATCTGTACTGATATTCGCCTCTTCTAATGTAGTTTTCACAATCTGAATAGTCTTTTCAAATAGATGCATATTTAGCTGTTCAAATTTCGATCTTGTCAACTTTACTTTCAAGTCTTTGCCCTGATACCAGCCATCAATTGCGATGCTTGCTATTCCTGCTGCGGACAAAGATATTTTCGCTGTTTCGCATTTCTCTTTCAGACGAACACAACTTCTTCTATACCTTTTCTTGGACACATCATCTCGAGGACGCTTATCAACCTTGAGTTTGTGTTGTTTTTCAAATTGCTCTATACAGTAGTTGAACAAATTGATATCAAAATCTTCACCTCCCAAATAATTATCTCCTGCAAGTTTTTCAATGTTTTCGCCATCAATTATGGCCACATCGAAAGTTCCTCCACCTAAATCAAATACAAGCAACGTTTGTGGCTCTTCTGAAGCAATTTTCCATTTATACGCCAAAGCTGCTGCAGTTGGCTCTTTTAGAAGTTCAAGTACTTCCAACTCTGCAATTTGAGCTGCCCTTTCAGTTTCCTGTCTCTGCTCTTTCGTAAAGGATGCGGGGATAGTGATGACGGCACTTGTAACACATTGTTTCAAATACTCTTCCGCTGTATTTTTCAATTTTTTCAAAATTTTAGACGAAATATGTGCTGGTTCATAGTTTCCACGACTGGTATTGAATACCAACTTGTGGTCTTGTTCCGTCACTTCAAATGGGTGGTTTGGGATGAGTTCCTTCACAATGGGATCATCAATAGTTCGTCCTATAAAGCGCTTGGCATTGTAAATAATGTCTTTAGAATTCGTGTGTTCATTAAATTTTGCATTTATTCCGATCAATTCGTCGTCATGAGCAGTGAATGCAATGTAACTGGGTACAGTATTTTGTCCGCTTTGTTCATCCTTGATAATTTTCACCTACATTATAGGACATGTTCATTATCTTAATGCGGGTTGTTCTTTCTTCAGAGTAGACAATTGGAGATTGAAAATGAAATGCTTCATGAGCAGCGCAATACAAATTAAATACGAGAAATATATGCCAAAGTGACCGCAGAACAGAGGCAAGTTAAGGCAAACCAATACAATCACAACAAAGACGACACTATAGCAGTGCTTGTTAAGCATAATTTTCAATGGGCTGACTAAGCTTTGCGAAAAAAATTTTTCTTTAAAAATTTTGCCTCTATGATAAAAAAAGTTACCTTATTGCTTGAATTATTCAGAAAAACAGCAACACTGCAGCAAGTCGTGCCCAAGTCAATTCCAATGGAAATGGATTTTCCATGATTGTCGTCGATGCTCCTAAAGCGTAAATTTTCCTGCTTTTCCATTTAGTTCTATTTAAAACTTTTTAAGGTTCACTTATCGCATTTGAATTAAAGACAATTGAATATTTTACTCGCAAAATAAAGGAAAATGACTTGTATCACTTTCAAATTTTTGAAACATTACTAATAATTTGTATTACTGCTTTAATAATGGTTGCAGGAAATTAATCAGCACTATACAATTTTACCGAAATAATGGACCCACTTTCAGTGAATTATTAATTGTTTACATTGCACTCAAAGTAATGCAAACATCATGACACAAAAAGTTAACAAGATAAGATAATCAACAGCTCTGGATGCTGGAGCATGAAACATCCAATATTATTAAAATGAATTGTAAAAAAATTAAAGATTGAAATCCACAAGCTTGAAAAAATTCAACATAATATACTTCACTCATATAATACCTTCACAACGTTTGCACCTAACTATAATAGCTCTATTAGCTCCAAGCAAACTACCAGACTAGTTACTCAATACGTGTTATGTGCAATCTGATCTCTTTCCGTCCATTAGAATGCATATGAACACATGAAATGGAAGGTTTCCCTTTTCCTCTCAATTACACCCATTAGTTTTGCTTACATAAAAGCACTGTGTTGCAAATCAAATAAAGTTCTCTGCATGAACCTTAACCTGGATAACCATACTTTTCGGCCAATAACGTTGATTATTGATGCATTGCCGGTTCAGATTTATACTCTGAAATTGGGAAACATTTGAATTCCCAGTACTCAGTTTACTAGCTACACTGTGTTATCGTATTTCTTCCCACATCAATGTCATTACTTTGCTATGTCATATACTGACATTTCCTTTTATATGCGTCACACAACTAGATAAAGTTAACCAAACCAGAGGAGTATAGCAAGAGCAAAAAAACTCCATATTCTCCACTTTGTACGAAGGAAACAAGTCAATTTGGGAAGCAAACAAAGTCAAATGCACAGGAACAAGATTTGGTGGCAAAAAATTTGTAGCCAAACCTCATAGGGGCATGTATGCACACTGTCAAAAGCAAGTCATCCAACATGTCATCTCAATTAGGGCTCTTGTATCGCCACATGCATTTACCGTGTACACAACACGAGCAGAGTTGAGCATTGAGTAACATGATGAAATTGAAACCACACACACCTTTTAGTGACTTACTTATTCATGCACACAGAATATGCTACACATTTGATTCATTCACTTCCCATTATGAGCTGTCAGTGCAAAAGTTGAAATCTTGGTGCCACTGTTGTTACAAGTTGAGATAGCATCTTTAATTGACTGTGATTTCCATTCTTAGCTAACCAAGAGTCAAACGATGTGTATGCATATCATGCTAATAATTTAATATTCATTTTTGTATTAGCACATGCACACATTTTCCCATATTTCTCAGTCAAGCACAAAAATTGCCTCCTAAACAATCAAGTGAATCAAGTCATAAAACTAATTCCTATGGGATGCAAACTAAAAGTTGTAAATTAATTTATTCACATTGTGAGTTCACAATCATTCATTGTTGACTACATTGAGAAGCCACAAGCAATTAAAAAAATGTGCATTTTACTCTGGCCTCTCATAATTGCTACCATGTGCATTTCCTACAGGAGACAGTCATGAGTGCTCTGATTTGTTTATGCATCAGTATATGCCAGACTTGCAAAGAATGTGTTAATTACTCCTTTCAACCTTACTCCATTTGAATTTCAATTAACTAACTAACCTAATAGTTTGATCAGATCGCTAGTTATAACGATAGCTAGCGAAGTTTATAAGTAAGTAATTAAGCACGCAAGCATTTTTTCATCATGGTACATTGTACAACATGAGTCTAGATGTTAATCGCATATTTATATAGCAAGTCTTATGTGTCCTCTATTAGCAATTTTTTAGCGAATAAAAGTGCTTCCTAAATTGATACTATGTGTGTCCTTTAGTGTCAATCAGGGTAAGTTGTTCAAATACACAGGGAGAGACCATAAATCCTGTATTTAGTGTACAATTAACCCCCTGTGGAAGGCTATACAGTGTATGCTAGTCAGTCAAAAATTTTCTTTCTAACTAAATAACTCTCATTTATTTGCCATCCGTTACGTAACGTACGCACAAGTGGTCAGTAAATGTAACCCTGATATATTGTTCACTTCATACTAATTTTGCGCACTTCATAGACGAAATTGGGGACATTATGTACCAACAAGCTAAATTATTTGAATTGCTTAGTTGGTTAGTTAGCACCTATAGTTCATGGACATGCAATTATTACATTGGTATCAAGTGCATGAAGGAATATTATTGCAGTCTCCATTGTACTATTCGTTTGAATGACCTCATTTCAGTTTCACTCTGTAGCAGTCCATGTAGAATCCCCAATCTTTTATTAATTCTGAGAATGGTAGATAAAGGGAATTTGTTCACCAGGCCGTGTTAATGTTTAATTAGGATTCATGCGGTCAGCGCATGGTGTAGAATTCATAAAATTGAATGCAACTTAGCTCCTAAAGTTCCAGTCGCTTTCAAATTCAGTATGCATACTTTTAGGTCAAATCCTGGAGTCTTTGACTAAAATATGAATGAACTACATTCCATTTGTGCTTCGCAAAAAATCTGTGGTTCTGAAACACTTTTTTTGCACACTCTATATTTGAGTAGGCTTCTGACATGTCTGTGGGTTTGGCATCCTAACTACCTAACTAAAAGTAACTATAGCTTCCTCCTGCAATAAAATTCCACTTTAACTATTTAGTTCAAAAGTGGGGCAACAAATAAGCATAGTACTCTTTTGTTCTACAACGCGATTTCCAGAGCACTATAATATTCGCAGTGAATGTCAAGAATCCCATTTGTCTGTCCATTAGATAGAGCCTCGGTCGTCATGCAAAATTTAACTTGTCGTTCTTCCTAATCCTCATGTTTAAAACATTTGGTAAAAATGGGGACCAAAATATTCCGCCCATGCATATCTGAAAACTTTGACCACACCACTTCACACATAAAAATTCTAGCAAACAAACAGGAAGAATTCAAAAGGTCCATCAATTTTCTTGGTAGCTGCAATCCACAGATTATACATTTTTCAGGAGAATCCCACAGAATATATTTACATTATGCAGTGCACACTACTGGCTATCTCTAGCTCAGTCAGACAGTTTGTTTGTTACATTGTTGAACCAGAATTTGTGTTGTTGTTAGTTGGTTAGTTTGTTACTTGCTTACTTACTACACAGTTTTTGAAAGTACCTAGATAAACAAATATGCTCACTTGAACAGACCCCAAACCGAGTGTGTCTGGGCTATGCTGCTGTGCGATAGCTACAAAACTTTTTGGGACCCAACTGACTAACTAACTAACTACAAAATGAGCTAGCTAGATGAGACATGCTTTCAGTTTTCATCTAGCCCTCATCCCGAGAACATGAGAATGTGTAACCTTGTACTCCATTTGAAAGTGTACACGAAAAAAGACTTTGCTCAAGTGAACATTATTCATCCTTTGTGTCAGCTCACACAGTGGTGGGTAGTGAGAAAAGATTAATTGACCGTGTATCATCATCATAATTGATATTGAGAGGACCACTTGAGACTTTTAAAAACGTGTGTAATAAATAATGATACAAGGCAGCAAGTTAGCAACTAGCAAGTCCTAGTTCAAAGTGAATATGATGGATTTAAAAACATTGTTATTTTAAAACTTGGGGTTTTTCGTGTGTGCGTTAAAATGACAAACCACACAGGTCCGATCTGGACCAAAAGTATGGCACTCTTCATATGTTTAACACTGGCGACTGCGATTCCCGCATTCGCCTACAGCAGCCCTTGCTACCACAAAGATTCTGAAAGTTTAGTTTGCACATATACCGGGAGCAATTTTACATTCTCTCGGTTGCAAATGGAATCTGTACGTTCTTTGGCAGTTAACTGTTCTGATTCCTCTTCCAAGGGCGAAAATTATAATCCTTTCGTGAGTTTGTACCGACTGACGAAATTAGAGTTCCTCAATTACGGTTGTTCTCTTTCGTGGGCTTCGGATTTCAAAAACCTGAAGAAACTGAAAGTTTGGAATTCTCTACAAGTGAACCAATTGGTTTCCTCTGTGCCTCCACGGGTTGACTATCTTGACCTTTCGGAGAATCATGGTTTTCTGACCTTTTCCATGTCCAAGTCATCAATTTTTTCGTGTGCTTCACAACTCATTTCCCTGAATTTGAGCCATAATGGACTACATGAGATTTCTAGCGGCATGCAGTCGACGATACCAAACTGTGCGAATAATAACCGATCCCCGGACTCACTGAAAGAGCTCGACTTGCATAATAACTCATTGTCCAATCTTCCTGCAGGACTATTAACAGAACACATTCTGTCCCTTGATCTGTCTTACAATGAGTTCACCAGGGTGGAGCCTGGCCTACTGGATCCCCTCATTAGGCTTGTGGTATTGAAACTTTCCCACAATAAGATTACTCAGTTGGGAGCCACGGATTTTAAGAATTTAATTAGTGTACAAGCTCTTCATTTGAACAATAATGAAATTTCCGTGCTCAGTCCTGGTGTGTTTCATTCGCTAAATAACTTGCACATTTTAGATCTCTCTTACAATGCGTTGACAGTAGTGGGTGACTCGAGTTTTGCTCATTTGGTGGTACTCAAGCAATTATACTTGGACCACAATAGGATTTATAAAATTGGTGACAAAGCTCTGAGCAATTGCACGAGTTTAAATGACCTAGGATTGGCTTACAATGCTTTAGATGAAGTGCCGACCACATTGTCCAGTCTACACGCACTGACTTCCCTGGATATTGGGGAGAATCGAATAAGTTACATTAGGAACGATTCTTTTTCTGGATTGGGACAATTGTATGGGCTGAGGTTGGTGGAAAATCGTATTTCTGAGGTTGGGCCTGGTTTTTGCAACCATCTGAAGAATCTGAGAGCTTTGAACGTAGCGAAAAATTTTGTGTCTAAAGTGTCTTCACAAGCATTTATACGGTGCACTGAACTCCGGGCTTTACGACTGGATGGGAACTCGTTGACTGAATCTGTATCTTCGGAAAACCAATTGCAATCCTTATTGTGGCTCAATGTGTCTCAAAATCATATCACGAAAGTGAATTCCTTACCTCCAAAAATAGAGTGGTTTGATGTCAGCTATAACAAACTATCAGTGTTGAATCTAGAGAGATATTCTACGCTGCGAGTATTAGACGCTTCCCATAACAATTTGACTTATCTTAATCGATCAGTTTTCCCTTCATCAGTGGAACTATTGAAACTAAACAACAACAAAATTGAGTCGATTGAAAAGTTAACATTCATTAGAAACACAGGACTACGGAAAGTGGAACTTAACGAGAATAAATTAATTTCCCTTCCTTTAACTACGGTTCGAGTGAATCCAAATCTTACCATGACTAAAACAAATCCAGAGTTCCATCTCAGTGGGAATCCATTTCAATGCGATTGTAATATGGAATGGGTGAAAAGTTTCAGTGAAGTTTCCAATATTTTAATTCCCGATTTGAGTCAAATCATGTGCACTGATGAAAACACTAATTCAACAGAACAAACATTGGTGGACAAAAGAGAATTTCTTTGTTCGTACAAAACTCACTGTTTTGCTCTATGCCATTGCTGTGAATTTGACGCTTGTGATTGTGAAATGAGTTGTCCTGATGGTTGCACATGCGCACATAATGAAGCGTGGACAACGAATGTAGTGACTTGCACAGCCTTCTCTGGCAATAACTCTCAAATGACTGAACTTCCTCTGAAACTGCCAATGGACGCCACAACATTATATTTGGATGGGAATAATTTCCCATCAATTAATCCTCATGTGTTCATTGGCAAGAAGAATTTGCAAACCTTATTCCTGAACAATTCAAAAATTTCTACGCTGCATAATAAAAGTTTCAATGGACTCAAGTCTGTGCAAACACTTCACCTGGAAAACAACGAATTGACAAGTTTGACGGGCAATGAATTTCAAACTACACCAAATCTTATGAACCTGTTTTTAAATGACAATCGGCTTACACACATTGGACCAGCAACTTTTGCATCCTTAAGATTTTTGCAAGTACTCCGATTAGACAATAACATGCTGATTGATTTCCCTGTATGGAATTTAGGGCAGAATAATTATTTGTCTGCAGTTCGTCTGGCTGGGAATTCCTGGTCCTGTGAATGTGAGTTTTTGCAAAGGTTTATAAGCTGGGCTCATTCCCGAAGTATTGTTGGTGACTTCCATTTCGCAATGTGTATGGATAAGGAGCATGGTGTACCTCAATCCATTATGGAATTTTTACCCAAATGTGCAGCAGATATTTCCCGTGAATCTATCATCGCTTTGACGGAACTACAGAATAATGAGTTAGAGGATTCCTTGGAGCAAGTTAACGAAATTCAATCCACTCCACATTTATCTTCATCGGTGCCAATGCTAGGGACCAAAAAACCAGAGGAGACGACAACTTTGACAATTCTATTGGTCCTTATCGGTCTTTTAATTGCTGCTCTTATGTCAATAGTGCTACTTTTAATTCGTCGCCGGTATGCTAACCGAAAATCAGGACAAGGTTGGATCCCGTGCATGAAAACGGGAGATTCTACCGATTCTACCTCCTCTGATAATAACAAGCTATTCGATGCATACTTTCTGTATACAAAAACTGATTCGGATTTCATCTTGGAAAAAATCGCCCCGGAATTGGAATCTCTATCGACCAAAAGCTGCCGACTTTGTCTCCATTATAGAGACTTGTGTGCAGTGAGTGCCGAAAACACTGGAGAGTTAATCAAACTGGCTGCTGAAGCTAGCTGTCGTGTAGTAGTTTTCGTGTCAAAAGATTTTCTTTCAACGGAATGGCGATATTTCGTGGAAAGTGGTTTGCTGAAAAACAATTGTGTGAAATTAGTGTTTGTCCTGCTCCCCCCATTTAGTTCGTCAAATGTACCCACCAGCCATTACGTTGACTTCAGCAAACGATTCAATAGTAACAGATCGATCGAAATCTTGGAGTGGCCTGATCGCAGTTTCTGGCCTCGTCTCAAATCAATTTTGCCATCCGCTTGTATTGAAACTGTCAATCCTCTGACTCTTCGAAGACCCCCACCCCTCCCACCAATGATTTACGGGTCCAGTTTATCCGATTCGAATAATCATTATCAACCGCCCTCTTCATTGTACAAACCGTATTCGTCTTCATACAATCTACCGTTCTACTATCCACCCAGCGGTCCAATACTGCCCCCACCTTTGTCTTTGCATCGAAATTGTAGTAATAATATTAGTGCCTATAATTATGACGATAGTGGAAATAGTAGTAATGGTCCCAATGGTGAACATGTGTATTCTTCATTGGACAATTTTAATCAAGATCAAACCAGTGTGAGTAACATTACTGGCCCTCCAGTTATTGGAGCCAATAATAGTAGTAATAGCAGTACTAGCAGTAGTGGAGTTTCCTCCGGTGGTTCCGATTCAAATCTTTTGCCTGGAGTCAAAAATACTGGTCAAGAGTCAATTTTGGATCAGTTGATGAGGTTGCAACGTCAAAGAGCTCAGCTCAAAATGGCTACTCAATCTTCTAACGGTAGCAATAATAATCGTAGTGGTAGTACTGGTTCTAGTAGTAACAATACCATGTATTTCGTTTGAGACTGATGATATAATTATGTAGGAGGATTTGTAGAGCAGCATCATTAGTTAGTTAGTTAGTTGATGAATTCGTGTATGTATGTAACCTAGTCAAGGGAGAAAAAGTTATACAATGTGTTTCGCACCTTCCGCTCGTGTAATCTGTATTTATGCCGTCATGTTTTGTATTATTATTATGCAGCTAGTTAATATAGCTTACTAACTAACTCAGATAAATATGTGTACTTTTTCCACCAAAATATTGTTCACTATGATTGTGGTGTATTATGTAGGAAACACTAGTTAAAGCGTATTCTGTAAACCAAGTAATGTGTGGCAAATACTTACAATACAACTACTTCCGTCTATTTGATGTACAAAATTAATGCACGGCATACACAAACAAGTGTAGATTTCTTGAAAAAATTATTGTCATTAGGCCTGTTGTGAACAAGTACATTAATTTGGCGTAAAAAGTACTTACTGGCGCACCAACTCTATTCTACCTGTCTTCATTCATCATGTTTATGTATTTGTAATAGTAATGTGCACCCTGATGGCCTTATTGTTGACTTTTTGGAGATGATGAGATTCAACAATGCTCATTATCCACTAACTACTATATAGAAGAGTGTACCAACTAACTAACGTCTACCTTTGATTGAAAAAATTGCATTCATAAAGTAATAATTTTATTGTCCACTACTGACTACTAATGAAATGTATATGATGTACTCTCTAGCTTATCATCTTTGTTACCTGTTTGTGTTTCGTCCGTAGGAAGAAGGCCGCAAATCCTTGAATAAATCTTTTTTGCACAAAGTTTATTACATGATATGAAATTCACATGCAGTCCCATTCTTTTTAGCATTGGCATCGGTATCATCATATCAGACTTCATGCACGGATCTATAGGGTTCCAAATTCAGAGTTTCCGGTCAAATTCACTTATACTTGCTGTGGTCTGACTACTTACTTACTACACGAATAATTTAATTTGTATACACGTTGTGCAATCGGACTTGTACATACTTGATGATGGATAGATCCAGAATGTAGTAATCATGATAATCGTGGCCATAATTGCATTCACCATTGTTGAATAGTGAGCCATAGTCAAGATGATAAGAATGTTCAAATGTCATTCTTCATTTATTCCTACTTATCATTCCCTCTCACAGTTTGAAGTCTCACTATCTTATATAGTTCATTGTGATGCAATCCAGATCACGTTTACAATTCAGATACACATGTTTTATCACGCCAACCCTAAATTATATTGTTTGACCAAATTTGGACTTGAAATGTACACTTTGGCCGGTCAGGTGCCCATTGTTAGTTAATTTGTATAGACAACTCGTGTTTGGTTATGTTCTTAATAACTGTAGGTCCAATTGTTATTAAACAGGGTGACCATCTAAGGACCATGTATTGGATATTTGTCTCAAAATTGCCCTCATATAATTCATTACTAAAGGTTCTAGACATGCAAACTCTTTCCATTTTGCTAAATTGTAGTTATAAGTCAATTTTTCATTTGCAGAGACAATGGGAAAATGGCAAACCGAATGTATCAGTGATTCAAGATATGTATGCACGTTAACGTATTATTATTTCAATTTTTTAGAGAAATATACACCTACATGGCTTAATCATTATCTCGTTAGTAATCCAAACAATGATAACTAACTATCCAGACAGAGACCACCAGATAAAATCTCGTTACACATAGTCTGTGGTTAAACTATGGAAGAGAAAATGATTACATTGAGACTCCAAGTCTCCACCTTGTTATTCAATTTTGGCTATAATCTTCTGGTCTTAGGTACAAAATTAAGCTGTGGACACGTTCGCATGTGGTTTTGTTTTGTTGGTAATATGGCTACCCAAAAACAAACATGGAATTAAGTATGTGGAGAATAAGGAAATGACTCGGAACGGATCTTTTCTAACCAACTAACTAACAAGGTATAATTTGTTACATGATGATGATAGGGGAACACGAACTGCATGCATTTTTTATACACGGTGAAAAATGATTGCAACAAGATCGGTCCCGTAAAATTCTCCACACTTTCGTTGTACTTCGTAAATATCATTACACTTTTGAGGGAAAAAAGCTGTTGGTCACCACATAATCTACCTAAAAATTCCCTAGCCTGCTTTTTGCTAACATTATTCATCAGCCCCATTCCTAAAACAAACAAATTGGTGGTGAAAAATTTTGAGGTCCAAGATGAGTTCATTGGATATGATAGTTAGTTGTATCATGAGCTAGCATTACCATCATTATACTATCTTCAGGATGATCAATTGCTGAAGGAACAAAAATTTACTCATCATTATGAAAGCTCGTTGAAAGAGAAATGCATAAGCACAGAGGTATATAACAATCGTTGTATCAGTTTTTCAAGTCCGTAAATTTTGTAATGAGAGTTCGGTACACAATTCATCATCTGTCATTTAGGACGAACAAACAGAAATTGCTTAGTTTTAGGCATTCATCCAAAATTTTCCGGCTTGCTCAACAAGTACGGGTGAACGAGGGGTCAGCTCACATCATCTATTACAAATCTCCAGAAGCAGCGAACATCATTCATGTAGAAACAATTTACTACTCTGTCTGAACACGAAAACTTGAGTTGCCAGTAAAATTTTGACAGCAAATACAATATTTCCGTGTTATAGTGACCGAACAAGATCATGTGAGAATGTACACTGGCTGTGAGATCTCTCAACAAAAGTTAAAAGACCACATGAATTTGATGAATCACATTGTTTGCTATATGGTCAAGTTGAAAACCTGTATGTACTTTTAGGCAAAAAATTACACCTGAAAATGATCCTTTTGCCCCATTATAAAAGATAATACTTACTTGGTACGTACGTGGACCGTAATTGTCATCATATGAAGATTGCATTTCGTTAGCATATAATGTAGTCTTCATTTTAAATCCCGTTTTGCATATCCCAGCTTGCTTTTTTTTTTGTTAGTGTATTTTTTCTGTACTAAAATATCATATCTTTATTGAAAACATGTAATGACCAACTGTAAGATCCACCTGTTGAAAACATGATCGATAAAGTCGTTCAATTCTATTGTATTTGATTTTCACCTGGATTTTAGTTAGTTAGATAGCTGATAAACCTGTTCACATTCATAAAGCACAAAGCTCGTGAATCTACATTACTTTACACCCTGTAATTTTCCTTTTTCTCAGTGCTGCCAATTTACAAGATCGATAGTTTCCATTTTTTACATTGTTGAATGGCGTTGTAACGTTTCAATGCACTTCGCATGTTCCAATATAAGGCATTTGTGGTGCACAATATCAATATCTACAAAACCAAATCAAGAATGCAAACACGCTAAACATTTGCTCACAAAAATTAATCTCATCAAAACGATTGCTAGCATAGTACATATACATTCTGGTTTGCAAATAATATGGCTGTGGGTTTTATGATCTACGAGCGTACTAAAAGCGTGGAATCTGTGTACCACTCAAAAAAGTACATACTTTTTCCCTTTATGTATGTCTGTTTAATTTGGCCAACATGAGCGCCTCATAATCACAGGGTGGAATACCACGGGAAATATAAAACTGTAGCAAAGTGAATGCGTTACACAGTTGTAAATCTAAGGGATGCAAACTAGTGCCATTTCTGTACAGGGTGGTCGGTAAAAATTGCAGAAAAATTACAGAAAAATTCCTATTCTCTAAACTCAAAGTATCATGTTTGTTTCATGCATTTTTAAAAAGCGTTGTACAGCACACTTTTAGAGCTCAGTAAAAGGCGCAGTTTGCAAATTTCCATGCAAACAATTTGAAACTTTTCTTTGAAAATTCTACAGACCAAAAACTGCCCACTCTGTACCACACAACGAAACTCATAATGGCTGGCATAAAAAGATTTGTGAGTTTACTCAAGTGTCTGCAGCCGTAGTAAAAAATTGCAGAGCCGTGTTTTATTAAGGTTCCTTATTCTTGTTCAAGATTGCTATTCAAAAGAGTTTTTCTGTTTTACGACTTCGTGTACATGTACAAGTATTATTAGTAGAGACTTGTCACGGCTTTGCCCTCATTACTCCATTCATATAATCACTCATGCACTTTTTTTCCCTTTGCTCAGATATTTGGATGAGGATCGTTCGTTGATAGTTAGAAATCCTTTGGTGCCCTTCCCATACTACATTTTTTAAGGAGGGGAAATTCATGTTTGTGAACTTTAACGTTTCAGTTAGTGTAATTAGTAGAGTCAGAGTCACTCATTTTCACCGAGAAAATATTACAATGGTGAACGCTGTATCATTTATCGAAGTCATATGCATTTTTATATGTTTTACCGAATAACAGTTTTAAAATTCATATTTTAAAGCGTGTTGCTGGAGATTTAGCTTCAAAATTTTGTCCTTATTTTCAGAATTTTTTCTCCATGGGATTAGGGAATGGCACGTGTCAGGTTGAAACGTTTCAAAACGGTTCGTTTCGTTTCGTGTCAGGTTCGTGTCAGTTAATTTTTTGAAACGTGTCAAAGGATGACACGAAACGTTTGACCCGTGTCAACTACGAAACGATTGACACGTGTCAAACCTTGACACGACACGAAAAATTCGTGTCGACACGCGTGTCAAACGTGTCAAATGTAATGTAAAGACTCTTTTTTCAAGCATGGTATTATACTGGAGTTAGAGTTAGAGAGCTTGCATGG
>Ga0210040_10003576_pt1 | contig 20919 bp, 19 predicted proteins | sample CryGeyCG12114_NA_FD_185462 | JGI IMG/M metagenome (GOLD analysis project Ga0210040, IMG submission 185462) | Groundwater microbial communities from aquifer - Crystal Geyser CG19_WC_8/21/14_NA (SPAdes) (version 2) | ecosystem: Environmental > Aquatic > Deep subsurface > Groundwater | place: USA... | reverse complement strand
TACTTAAAGAAAATTGATAGATACGCACACAGTATTCTTAAAAATGCGTGGAATATCAAAATTTCACGTGACAAAACATTACAACAGTAGATAACAAAACAGCAAGGGTTTTGGTCAAAATAGTACGCAAAAAACTTGTTTCTACGGAAAACACTAAAAACGTGATGCGCTTAACGCGCATTCAGACCGATGGTTTTGTTCGAACCGAGAACTACGACGCGACAAGGCTCCGTCCGATACATAGGAGCTCCGAGTTCTACTCAACTGGAAGATAACATATAATCTGGCCGAGGAGGTATGGGGAGGCTGGGGAGACTTTTCGAGCACAGGGCCGAGTATAGGAGGGAGCTGGAAAGGCATTGTGTTCGCAAATCACCGAAGACGAATAATCAAATAATGATGGGACTAGCCCTCGACGATTTTCGAACACTGAGCCTATACAGCTCCATCCTAAACTCGGCCATGTGCTCGAAAATTCTCTTCAGCGTTTCCCCACAGTCCGCTGAAGTGACTTTATCATTATATTGACTTTATCGAACGAAATCATTCCTTGTCAAATTATTGTCATTTTCCAAAGATTTCATCTATGTTGTAAACAGTACTGATTTTTGAAACACATGAAATTATGCATTAAAAAAACATTCTAATTTACAAGTATATCTTATGTAGTGCTATTTTGACCCTGTACCGTTATAAATCCGTACTATTTTTTTTGTCGTAGGGTGTTGTTGTATGTACTTTTTTACTAGGTAATCCTACAAATGCCATATACCTGAGTGTTTTGTGTTGGGACCTGTAATGCAAGCGCCATTGCATTATGATCAAAGTTCTCGTCAAGACATATCAAAGCACCATGGACACCTGACTCCTGAAGATTCATAGCGTAATCCTTCAAGAAGAAAAAAAACAATTAATTACAATCAATACAACAAGGCATGTTGAAAGTAATAAATATTCATTAACTGTTCATAAATGTTGACATCAACGCCTTACCTTTAGACCGATTGATTGAATCCACCTCATTACTCTATCATTAGACCAGACTAGTAAGTCTATATTTTCCACTTCACATGCTCTCCGTCTACCTTCCAGTAACTTTCGGTCATAATTTAATCTTTTCAAACAAGCTATCCCGAAATGAAGACTGTTTCTGTAATGCCCCATAAAGTCACAAGTCATTAATTTTACTGAAAAACACCCCAGGGAACATGAATACCAAGTACTAATTCATACTCCCTCTTACCTATGGAAGGCATCATGCATTTTCAATTGAGTTCTTAAGTCTTTTTTGGTTAAATGATCTAGCATTCTAGCATCAACGAGACATTCCATAAACGTGGTTCGGTATTGAGGAAGTCCAAGGCAGGGAAGCCAAATCTTTCCAATCCACTCATGATTCATGTCTCCAAATGCTAAATGAGCTAACCTTGAGGCAGTAGGAGCAGATGGGCTAGTCAATGAAACCATTTCCTGTATTGCTAGTCGCAGTTTTAATCGGTGCAGAGGATTGCTACATCCACAAAAGGAAAATTAGAGATTCAAACTCCCAATCACTAACCCACCAAAATTACAGTGAGACGCATAACGTAAATTACCTAATGCCTATTTCCCGCTGAATTTCTGTATCACTCAATGCACTCATAATAGCTCCCGACTTGACATTTGCTCGACAGGCAGCAACATACCAAGCAGGCATGCCTACCCACTGCTCAAGCCAAGCATCAATGGTTGGTCCATTCCATAGTGCAAATGGAGTCCCAGCTTTCATGGCCTCAGATAGAAGTTTTGTTTTCCTTTTTTTCCTCCGATCAAAATCAGCTTTAGCTGCCACAGGGGTGGAATTTAGCGACTGAGAGGCCGAAGGAAGACTACTTGTACTAACACTGGGAGTGGGCAGGGATTCACTAGCCAAAGAGCTCTCACTGTCAAATCCGCCTTGGTCATACATCATCGGATCCTTCCCTTTCCCCTGCAATCAAATAAATACAACGGTTGTACAGCCGTCCCACGTCCCATTGGCAGCTACAAACATTAGCATCATCATATTTTTAAAGTCAGTAGACAACAAACACACCTTCTCTTTTTTACTAAAAAGACGCCCAAGAGACGATTTAATGCTCTTCTTTTTAGCAGCTGCAATGGCAGCAGCCGTAGCCGTCGCTGTTGGCTGCATGCCACCATAACATTGTCGATCGTGGCCTCCGTAACCACTATGATAAGATTGCTGAGACTGCATAGTGTCAGACGTGTAGTTCCCTAAGTTCATGTAGCCACCAGTATTTTGCCCATAAGAAGGCCCCGATGTATTTGGCATTAGCCGTAGAGATCGGGGGGTTGGAGGACTTGCCTCCGACTTCATTCCCATGGCCATACCCATATCTTGCATTCCCATATTCCCTTGGTGGTACATTGGAGCCGGACCCATTGACTCACTCATTTGGCCTGCTGCATAATAATTTGCAGGGGATAAAGATGCAGGAACCTAAAAGAAAATGAATTTCGAACATTAAACCATGATCACAATTTTGCACAATAGCTTCAAAGTTAAACTTGACGACATTACTTACAGTATGAAATTTATGTAAATAGTCTCTTTGAGGGGAAGGGTTAGAGCGCGGCGTGGAACGACCACTAAGTGGAGGTGACAACGGTCTGTCCAAACCCCGCCCACCCATTTCCAGACTCCTGCCACTTAATGGGGGAGACATGGGTCTGTCGTATACACCTCTTCTGGACAGCATGTTCACATGTTCCACAGAGCCAACACGGGACTCTAGTTGCTCAGCCCTAGCCTCTGTGTTCTGCTTTTCTTCTTGAATCAAACGAATCTCATTGTTGATTGCATCCAGCTGCTCCTGTAACATAAGAGCAAGGGTTTGGGCATCCGTTTGTTGTGATGGGGATAAGACGTCAGCGACCGAAAAAATGCTTTCCGAGTCATCCGCTTCGGCATCACTTAAATCGAATGCTTGCTGCACACTGGATAATACTTGAGCTTGTTCTACAGGATCCCACTCCTCATCCACCTATGTAAAAATTACATTCTTGTCAAACAAATGCAAAGACGTCCAAGTTTTAAAGTATAACTGCGTATTAAAACAATTTTATCAAACCTTATCATCGTCCAGTCTATGTTTCATCCGTCTAGGTAACGAATGTGCGTCAAAACTCGAGTGACTACTCGTCCTTACAAATGTGGAATCAATAGGATTTGGACTGAGACTCCTCGTGAGAGCCTCCGTTTGTTGGATATTATACGCTATTTCTTGCTGGTATAATTGTCTTTTCAAGCTTTCTACTTCTAGTCTTGCTTTCGTAACTTCTTTCATTAGATCAGCCTGAAAATAGAAAACAGAATGAGATTTGACATACGGACTCACAACAACATTTACTGACCAACTTGATCCCATGAGAGAAACTGGCCAGTTGTGTTTTCTTGATTCTATTTGCAAATTAAACCTTATGTCTCAGAGTCTCTTGCTCCTTACCTTTTCACTCTGCATTTCCTCCAAATACTTGCGTATCTTCTCCAACTCCTGTGTGAGCGCATTCTTTTCATCCAGTGCATGCATCCTCTCTTGCAAATGAACTTGGAGACGATCATTAGACTCAGCCAGAAGTTTGTCCACGGTTGCGGATAACCTAGAGTTGTGGTCCTCATTAACTCGCAATCGTTGGTTCAGGCGGACCAACTCTGTATTCTTTTCTTCCAGCTGTGCTTCTAAACGGGCTATTCTCTCTTCTGCAGAACCATGTCTTTCTTGTGCCTGTATCAAAAGATTATTCTAGATTATCGTTCATAACCGATAATTTAGTTAATCACCAGTTGAATTTTGAACTATAATAAAAATGTAAGAGCCGATCAGATCAAGACTTTTATTGACCGTTAAATATAGTTTGTTAGGCACCTGAGTCAATGCTTGTAGTCTTTGTTTGAGTTCTTCTTCCATTTCGGGCATCTTTGAAAACTGGTCAAGTTTTTGATCCGAAAGATCCAACCTCTCTTGAATGGCTTTGGTCTTCTCCTCTTGAAGCTTCAGTTGTGCCTCCCTATGTTGCAGTTCTTGCTCCAGCTTCTCATTCATATCGTGGAGTGAGGTTGACTCTCTTTGAGCGTTCAAGTACCGTTTCTCGAGCGTTGCTATTCGCTCCTCCTACACAATTATAAACCATATAGTGGTAAATTGGATTAGCTAATAAAAACGTTCCTGTTCGTGAAAAACGCCACGAAGTTAAACCAACTAAGATTACGATTACGGTTTCTTGTGTGCGATGGGAAAGATAAAAATAATAACGCAATGTGACAGCGAAATGGGGTTTTTTTAATTGATCTCCTAAAATATTATGAATAAGCAATGAATTAAGGAAACCCAATTTAAATTAAAAATGAACCTTGTTTGCATACTACTACATACCATACACACATAACATCGAAAAAATAACCACCTGAGTGGTGTGTACAACATCTATCTACACCAAGGTGTCAGACCCAAGAAAAATAAGAATGTAAACATATAAGAACTGGAGCGGAAATTACATCTTACCTGATCAACTTTTTGAGCAGCATTTTCTCGTAAATCTCTCTGCAATTTGGCATTGTTTTCTTGGGCACGACCCAACTCCCTTTGAGTTCTGTTCAGAGCTTCATCTAGTTCGGAAACACGGCCGCTTAACTCGCTTACTTTTCTTTGAGCTGCATTCAACTCGGCGTTCTATAGTAAGATATGCATTTGTAATCACAAATTCAAATTACACTTTATTCCTTTAAAATGCTTTCACTCTCGTATAGTTTCCACAAGAAAAGCGAACACTTTTTAGTCAGTCTTCAAACATAGATTACATGCATAAAATAGCCACTTTTTGTACAATTTCAAAACACTTTACCTGCTTTTCCATGGTATTTTGCAACTCCAAAATCTTAGACATGTCCATATCACTTTCCACAGATCCATTTGATACCTTCAAATACAAAACAAAATAAATGAAACTGACAAAAAACAGATGGAACCAACAACTCGTTCACAATCAATTTCCCTTACTTTATTTTGATTAGATGAATTTCGATTGGAATCCGTGATATCAGTCTCGCCATTTTCTTGTGAAGGCTTGTCTATAGATTGTTTCCCAGTTTTCTGTTGTTGTAACTAGCAAGAAAAAAAAACATTGTTACAGCTCAAAGTATTACTTTTACAAATCGATGGCCAACAAATAGCCAAAACTAGATTCCTCAGATTCAGTACCCAATAAGTTCCTATCGCAAGACTTTCTCACACCAATACAACAACCATACGACACTGCATTGTCTGTGTGTAGTGTACACTATGTCCACAGTCGTACAAGTTAAACAAACCGACTAATGAAACGATTACTACAAACCGTATGAGAAACGCAAGTTAATGTAGACATTAAAACCGGCTCGAATAATGGCGGTCAGTGTCAGAAAAAGTTTTCAAATTACAAAACCCATCACACAAGTTCTGTAGGTATCATGGGGCGAAGCATTTCAGTTCATATAAAGCAACGGGAAAATATATAGCCAAGTTGCAGCAGCTTTAGTTTTCCAAAACGTGTAACATTGTCACCTGCTGTCTGCCAACTTCAATTATTTATTCAAAGGAACATAATGATAGCAACACAACAACACGGTATAACGTACACGACACCATTTTCATCATCCAGGCGCAAAACAGATTAAGAAGTCCAAACTGACTGCATTAACAAACAAGACAAAAAGTTGTGTCTTCCGAGTCTTCCCACAACTTTGGTAAATAAGCGTAAGGTTGAATTTGGCACACAAATATAACTTTTGTGATGCTGGTGGTAAATGACACCTTTCAACACACCTAACATAAGTAAAACAAAACGTTTTTTTTGCAATCCCAGCCTTGTGAATCCAGTTGCTTGTTATTTTTAAATTCTTAGTCAATTTAGGCTTCCTTTTGCACTTTGTGAATGCAATTTATAGCACAAGAGAAGACACACACGATATGATTACTCGCAATAAAAGGTTAGTGTGGGGAAAGTATAAAATGTCTCTGTAAGTTTTTACTACTAGTTTTGCATAAGCACGCCGAGTTATGAACTTTGGAATATACATTTCATAATAATATTTCCGCCATGTTCATGCATGGACCAAATGATGGTAAGTGAACACTTGCAATTTTGACTGTGTCCAAATGCAAACACGCAAGGTATAAAAAGGAGACGAGAGGACTATGCCACTGATTACGAGTTACACAACCCACGCGCTTTCATTACAGACGGTAATAAAAAGAGCATACCTCGTCTTTGGTTTGCAAAAGTTCGTCCTCCAGTTGAGAAACTCGTTCCAACGCCACACGAAGCCGCTCTCGAACCTGAAATTTAAATTACCAACATAAAAATTGATCAGAAATGTGTCGTAAACGAGAAGTTGTAAAGTAACTCAATTTTTCCGTCATTGGATTACATATGTACATGCTTACAACCGTAGTCTACTGAGTGACCACAATCAATACTCTATTGCTGCATAGATCCACGTGGGAACATAAGTGCTAAACAAACCAAATTATACAAATCCCTAGGAATCGAATTCATCATTAACAATTTTTATCTCATGTACAATCAATCGTATCTTCACTCACACATAAGCACTAAAAAACTGCAGACAGCTAATTCCTTAATAATGGGGCATCGCAAAAAATCTCGAAAAAAATACTTTCAAAGTCTTTCGCAGGTATAAAACAGGACTAGTCTCTGAAAACTCCATCCTATATAGGAAATTGGAAGAGCCACTCTACTTGTAGTTAGTCTACTCTTTATCCAAGAAAAAGTTAAAATGAGCCAAGTACTTAAATTACATGAAAGTTTAAGAATTTCTCCACTGTCCATATCCACTTTCCTCGTGTCCTACTCAATCTACAAAACCAACACATGATAACATAAAGTTCCGTCCCACTCTATCACTACCTCAGGGTGGTCCATAACAAATTTCCAAAACAAACCACCAAATCCATTTAAAAATCCATTTCCTTACTCCAGCAAACTCATTAAAATGAAAAAGTCCTGTTTTTATTGAAGACAAATTAAATGCATACCAACTAATCAATAAAATTTGGTAATTTTAAACTAATCAACAATAAAAAACTATTCTTAAACTCTACATAAGGTACAAACGCAATATATCCAATGAGATTCGATTAACGTTACAATTTCAAGTGAGCCAATTGAGATGGTCCTGGTACATAATTACCTACCTCATCTATCTAAATCTGAGTACGCCCTGAGGAGAAGGGACGTCGTAATCTTAACATTTAGTTCCACCCTTGCGCGTTCTTCACAAGTAGATATGGCAGTTACTTTCACCGTGATTCCTGAGTCAATATTTTCTATATAAACACATCTCTAAGGAAAACAAAAGATCCTTTTCTTTCTTCTCCTTGCCTTTAACAATGCGCGATGATTCAACTACAGTGGGATGATACAGTCATGTCATGGATGATGTTAACACAGGGAAACCAAAATGACTATAATGCGGCCACTTTTACAGTACCACGATGAAACCAAAGAAGAAGAAGACTGTGCCAAACTAACTCAACAATATTCCCGTCACTACTGCTACAGTTTCCCTCTAAACAACTCAACCAGAAAATTGAGCCAACGAACGGTGCTACAACAACACACATCAGAAAGTAGCATTCATGCGGTGCATTGCACATCTTCCAAGCCTTGAGAATGGATTCACCGTAGTTTATGTGATTAAAGTTTATTTGTCAACATGTCAAGTACCATGCATCTATTGTGAACAAGATTGAACAACAATAAAATAATGAAATCAGAAGCGGGAATAACTTGACAATATTTATGAATACAAGTATTGCGATAGACAGTGAGGACAATAGAAACTGGGCTATTTTGCTTGCCAAATAGGATGAAATCGGAATAATCCCTGAATAGAAATGAAACAGTCAAAGTAAAACAATAGTACTCATTGTAGATCGCAGATGAGACCTCTAAAATTCCGTTCATCTTCTATAATAACGGTGATTTATGCGAGTCAATGCAAAACACAAATCAAAGCCACCCGAATCCAATCATGCCCAGTCTATACAAAGTTCCGTCTACAAGTCTGAAAAGTTGATGCGATTTTCAAAGCTGAATGAATGATGAAATTGTTGGTGGTCTGATCTAATCGCTGCCTCGGAAAACAATGCACGTAAAGGCCTCAATATGGCAGGACATGCATGAAAGCAACAACAGTGGGTAAAAATAAAAACTTAATTAAAAGTACACCAAAAGTCAAGGAAGGTTGATCTAAAAAAGCAACCGTTTCTTTCAATATGACTTGACTTCAACTAACCACACTTGTATGAAAACTGGCACTCACTTAACTACGTATATTGGTAGCTCTAATTTCTAATGTGCAAGTCAAGTAGAAAAGCACACCCATGTGAAAATATAGGAATGTAGAAAAAGTGAAAATGTTGAAGAAAGCAACACTACAGACAGAAAGTTGGGGAAAGCCAAAATAAAGAGGATGAAGAAGCTCATAAATATGACTTTTCACTATTCCGTTTCAAGTTACTAGCGAATTAGTGAAGATATATGGAGTGTTTAGGAAGCCAAGAAAAACGTAATTAACCCCATGGGAAAAAACACTTATAAACGAATGAAAATTGTACCAAATACCCATATCTTTAGCTATCATGATAATAGCCTGGTAATAATGCACAAAGTTTTAACCCAACTGATCTTTCTTGAGGGTACAATAACATCCATGAAGAAACTCGACGCAAATGTATGTAGCATATGCTAAATTATACGGGAAACCTATATGATATGAAAAGTAAGTAAGGGTTTGGGAGCCATTTCTAACTCGGATGATGAGTTTAAGATCTTCAGAATACTATGCATGTTAAAGTTCATATCAACATTTCTGAAACTTATAACTCTACAAGCCATTTGAGAAAAACTAAATACTTATTTTTACTACTCACTCACCAAACCACTAAAAAGAGTCGCCTTCAAGCAGAGTATAGCAGAGGGTATAAGTATAAATATCAATCAAATCAGAAAGGCTGACTTATAATCAGACGTTAAAACTTTAGGTCCGACGCTTTCCTTTAAAAATCGGTGAAAACGAATAAAGTATAACTCTTGCCAGTTATTTATTGCTACTTAAAATGAATCCCGTTATTTCAATTAAAAACCTTTGAATTTCTGCACTATCAATTAACATCTCTCAATAATGGCAATAAAATACCAAAAGAAACAAAGTTGATAATACGCCTCCTCTTCTTCTGATAAAATGCCAAAACCATAAATTTCAACCCTCTTATCACCACCATTTATCTCTCATGCTACTATAAGCTTAGCAAATCGTACATACCACAATACAATCATGCATAATATGGAATGGAGAACACTTTACTTTCGTAACCTAAAATCTGCCATCTTAAGTATTAAAGTGAATGAACGTAATGAATTCGATACGGAAAAACTGTTGTTAAATATGTTATTTTAAACTATAAAAGAGTTAAAAATTTTTCTTTACTGTACCTTCTCATCAAGAGCCTTATGATGTTCAAACAGGGATTTGAGAGCTTTGAGAACTTCCACTTCTGATGAAACTCCAGACTGGGCGGCAGCTTGTCGTTTCACTACTGTCATCCTTAGAGATCGTTCGTGTCTTGAAACTAAACATTCCAAGTGTTCCAGAAGCAGCTATATGGACAGAAAAGGATGAATTTAATTCAATTAGCGAATGCTTGCACTTCTGTGTTGTGTCACACAAAACTTATCCAAACAAAAGTATTATTGATCAATCGATTCTATACTCTGATCATAGAACGTAAAAAAAACAATCATGTGAAGATAGAAACGTCAGTATTAAAATGTAGATTAGATACGACTTTGCGATTTATTGTTGACAAAAACTACTGTTATTTTTTACAATCAAACAACTCCTATGGAAACAAAGATCAGCATTGACTAATTATACAGCAGTGAGATGCACAACCAACCTTAGATTATCAAATCCATAAAAGAAATTGATTTAGAAAAAAATTGAATAATACAGATAAAGAGCCCAGTATCTTATAAAAACAGACAGATACACACTTCTTCTTGTGATGGCATACAGTAGAGATCCAAACCATTCAGGAACAATAACATACCCGAGTATTATTTCGCTCAGCTTTCAGTTCACAGATTTCTTCTTCACGCTCCAGTAGCTGCTCTCTTGCTTGATTTAACTCTTTTGTGAGGCTGGCAAACTCCTGCAAGAGGAAAAAAATCCACACAAAAATTAATATCCAAATGATTTATTGAAGGAAAAGTACAAGAGTTGAAGTCAAAGATGAGTTCCCATTCCATTCCACCCTTACGCCATTCCAATGCTCAGCAAAGGGGGAAACTACTAACTTGTGTGTGCTGCATTTACCACTGTGGAAGCAGTAGCTTAAAAACTTTCTCTCTGTTACTTACTCTGAGTTCCCACACAGATTCTTACTAAACTCTTCTTCCTTTCTTTCACTCCAAGGATGGATCAATGTGCACTTGATTACTGTTTACAGTAGAAAAACTAAAGCTTCTCAAGTTGAGTAACGTTTTACAGTTCCAACCCATACAACCGACTATGACAAAACATACTTACTTCAGTCTCATGACATATCTCAGTTTGCGTGTGCACTAACTTTAACCACATGAACATTTTTGCTGTATTTGTTTCACTACCCGAAAAGGCAGTAGAAATTGCGCTGAATACATTTCTTATTTCATATCACGTAGACGGATAAACACACTCTTTGCGTCCATTTAGCTCCATTCATGTGTGGAACCCAAATAATGAAACATTTTAATACTCCCAGTCTTCACAACTGATGCAAGTGCGACAGAAGAGAGAAAGATGGTAAATTTAATAACTGACGGACAGACTAGACTTGTGCAAGTTACAGTCAGTTAGGAAATAAAACCAAAATTAATTTCTAAATAGGGAGAGAGAATAATGCTGTTTGAGTCGCTCACTATTTTACCGAATGCACAGAGCCAACCCGGGCACACATTGCCCATGAAATGAACTTTCTTCGTTCGAGGGTGAACTATACTAATGCATCATAATACATCATGGGATCTAGGAAGCATTTATAATTTCAGGATATGCACAGAGAACACTACTACAGATTTCCTCATTCTCAAATTTTGTAGTTTTTGGTCGCCTTCATCATTAATCCTGGGCAATATTTTGACTTTAGTGGGGAGATTACAAAACATACTGTGGGGGACAGGTGCATACCGTGAATTCATATAAATTTATACCCATCCCTTTCAAACATAATATGCATGTGTGCTAGCATTCAAAATTGTTACTTTATGCACTTTCTGATTGGATGCAAAGACAACTCCTCGTATTTCCCTTTCAATTGCCTTAAAGGGTATAAACGATATAATCCAGTAAATGCACCCAGACTACTTACAGACATTGATGAGTTTCTAACAAACTAATTCTGTTATAAGAAGCGATTGATATGGCCATTTTTGTACAACATGGTTTTGAAGTCACCCTTTGGCAGAAAAAAATTGCCCGTTATTATCGGCCATCCATTCGAATACCATTTTAAAAAGGATAAAAATTGTAGCTATGGTGGTACGAAATGACTTTTCGCCATGCATCGTGAACTCAATGAGTTTGACAGTATACACACGAGCGAGCGACCAAGAGCGTAAACTAGGGAGACTGCTGCCCATTACATGAGACAGGCCTGCAAATGTCAGTCCCATAAGAAAAGAGACTTGGGAACGTGAATGGCACAACTGTAATAACCATAACCATTATTGCATATGGGCAAAGAAAGGCAACTCAAGTTTAGAAGTAAGTGGGTGGATCCGCTGTTTTGTTGTAAAAATTTGTACAATTCAGGACTCTCCTCAATATGTAGTTCATAGCACAGCAAACCCCAAAAAGGCAATAATAAATGGGTGCAGTGCAAGGACTTGTGGTAGAAAGCAATCATTGCATTTGTCAGAGTTATGCTTCCATCATAGTTGGCGGCAACCACATTTCACACCTTTCACAATGCTCACAAGTTAAATATAATCCTACCGGTTGGACTTGAGTGAGAAAAGTTCCAGTCCTTTACGCGGAATCTGCATACACCAGTCACTAGTTCATGAAATCATTCATGGGAGCAAGAAAGTTGGAATTTAGTTCACCAACTTCATCCATGAAAGAGATTCTTTAAATAATAATCTAGCAAGTGAAAAGATGAGAGGAAAGTTTTTTAAAAGATACTAGTAGAAAACATTGACGACAGAAAGCAATCAGCCTAACCTTCAGATAAGCAGAATGTAATCAGGCCATTCGTTTTCCTGTGTTTTAAAATTGCCACGAGTTCATTTTCCCAACAATGCGATTGCAGTACTGAAAAATCGTTGAGAAAATTTCTCTAAACGAATCCCAACTCTAAATAAATACTTACTGACTGACTACCAATGACGACTGACTCACTGAATACCGGAGATCAATCCATCAGGAATTTCGCTCTTCATCTTAATACAACATACAAATGACAATGACATTATTAACATGGATGCATTTGCCTCACAAGGTAGCTAAACTGACTCACTGAATAATGCATAATATCAAAAGTCAACAGCCCCGATACTGCAAAACTCATTATTTCTGAAGCTAGGGTAACGGTGAAAAGCATTGCCCAAAATGCACAATGAATGCACAAGTCTAGACAATAGTTGTATTCACACTGGTAATTCATTTTCATGGCCCTGTACATGTTCATTGGTATAAATATATGCTTTCTATCGGTGCCTATTTCAACCGCAGCAACTGTGAATATTTCACCTCGCCACGAAGCATTCAGCTATAGGGATGGACAGGGACAAAAAAACTTAACTTGTGACTGAACTGAAACTCATTTTGAAATTTCGAATGGAATCGCTGAATAATTTGGTATTCGAGATTACACCCTCACTTTTGTTACCCTCACTTTTGTTATAACTTTTGAAAAAGTAGATGCCACCAGTTTCATACATATGGAGATGAAAGTCAAGTGATTCACAAAAGGTATGAAAGGATTCTAAGAAAATATTAAAAGTTGGATGGATAACATACGCGTATTTGAACAAGTTTTTATTACACGTTCTACCACTTGTACATTAAAATAGATGAACGAGAAGATGAATAGCTCAACTCACAACTCTTCTCAAGCATTCGCCCGTGCAGTCGACAGAGAATTACACATAGAGAGAGGAGTGAGAGAGGGGCGACTTTCTTTTTGTCTATACTACAATATCATCCCACTTTCTCTCAATCTCAGTCAGTTCTGACTGTATTTTCTTATCTTGTGTAGGACACCTTTTCATTACATTTCATGTCAGACCATCAAATTACTTTGGAAGCTTGATGAATTCTCAGTTCCTACTATTGTTGCTCTAATAACTAGCGTGCACAGATAACCTTCATTGCATGCCGGGTTCCTACTGTTTTTGTGTGCCAAAAAAAAATAGGGAAAGCTAGAGCGATATAAGAATTGCAACAGCAGCAACCGTTAACACCAAAACATATTACCCTTTTTCGATGACTGTTTTTCTAAACTTTATTTACTCACAAGATACAACAGTATATGGCTACAGACTGTGCTGAAATGTAGAGGAAAAATGAGTTTCTCAGTCTTTCAACTTCCCATAGGAGTCTTTAACAATAGTCTGTTTTTGAATACAAGAAAGGATTTGCTGTCGACAAAAAGAATCACAAGTACAGCAATGGAATACAAGATATCCTTGGTCGTAAATGACATTATCTATTTCCATGACTTACTATATTGTTAGAGGCACACTGTATAAATTTGTACTGGTGCAGCACAGTCCTTCCAATTACGTTAATAATACAATCAGTATTATTCTTCAAGAAGAAATTATTTTCGAAAAAAAGGGGCGCAAAAAATGGCACAGCTAAACGAAGTAAATGTGACGTTTACGAAACAATCTAATTTGATAAGATATAGACAATAATCTATACTATAAAGACTAGATCTACACAGAGACACCACATTTTTTTCCTCACGGCCTGCTCATCTGTAAATTGGAAAAGACACACTTGAATGTGAGTGAATGGTTCACTCACTCACGTCATGCAATTATTTTTGCAACCTTCGTCCTACACGTATGTAGCATTAGCCGACAAAGAGCAAGTAAATAAATTGATCCTTCGGTACACAGCCCCAGCCGACGAAATGGTAAGGACTGGCGATTAAGCCAGTTCTGCTCTTTCAATCCTCTACCACTAACAATTAAGGAACACGAAGCAGCAGAGTCTGATAAAGCTTCCATCCAGTCCAAATCAATACCAAAAGGATTCTTTTACGCCTATTTTTATTCTCAAATCTCTAATTAACTAACACATTTTCAGACACTACAATCCCACCAAAGTCTTTTTGAAAAGCCACCAATTTAATTTTTACTATTCTAATATACTCCAACACAAACACAAATTAAAAGAATTCAGAACTTACTAAAACGAGAAATTCGAGCAATAAACTCCAAAATTTAATCACAACTGGATTACAACTAGACTCATACACTCTACTAGATGTTCAAATCTACACAAATGTTGAGCCATCAAAATTCAACCGGATGGCTATTAGAATGAAGGAGCACGGGCAGTGCTCGTATTCATGAAACGTACGCAAATCCAAATATGCATTCCAAAATCAACCCTAGCTCGACATCCACATTATGATATCAATCAGAAAAGCGAAACTCCTGCATACTACGGAACCAAGCCACGTTCTATATGTATAACGTGCAAGTACTTTCCTGGCGTTCATTGACTTGGAAGGGATTCTAACTTGTTAATTATGAGCCTACCATGTGCACAACATAACAATAACCATTGAGATTTAGATCATAACTTAAGCTCACACAAAATCCTTTTGTACAGGCAGCCACGATCCCTATATAACAGGTGAAACCATTGAACCAGCAGGAACAGACTAGAGTGCGAGCCCTCGTACGTAAATTCATTACTTTACTTACACTGCAATATTCAGTTCTTTATGATATGACTGACTAGATCATACCTACCACACATACAGCAGGTGAATAGCTGGCTGGCTAAGTGTAAAGAATTCAAATTTCATTCTAAGAAGTACTCATACCCCACGCTCATTCAGTCACTCTCTCACTCGACGTTCCCTATTGTATCGTGTGGTGGATGTTGGCAGTCAGTCAGTCACTCACTCACGGGAGAGCGCGTGAGATGAGATCGATTTCCCTTTTCCTTTCAGCAAGCTAAACCATGTAGGAGAATGCATAACTATCATATGAGACGTGTGGAGATCAACTATCTATCTACTTATGAACTTATCATATCCTAAGAGAAACTCAATCATTGATCAGCACACCATGACAAATCAAACTAGTCTGTCTGCACAAGTTAAAAAAGGAAGAGCAGAAACTTTAACTTGCCAGCAAGAAAAAAATGTACAGTGAGAGTGAAAGATGGAAATAACAAACTAACTAACTAACTAACTAACTAACAAACTAACCAACTTGAGCGCAGGCACAAGAACCCACTAGTATGACGGAGACACATTATTTACATAATATTGAAAATATGGAAAGCTACGCCCCAGAGACGGTGGGTGACAAGTTAGGAGCAAGTGCTTTTCCAGTCAAGTCATTCGATATTAGTATTCCTGCTAGTTCATGCATTCACTCACTTCCATTTTCTTTCCTCTCCCTACCATCACTTCTTCATGAGGTAGTGAGTGCTAACAAAAATGGTAGGCACAGAATCAGCGCTATATGAGGTCAAATCCACATTTAAATTAAGTAGATTATGAAGATTACTTGAAGGAATCACACGTATGAAGCTGGTTAGTTAGCTAGGATCTTATAAAGAAAGCGAGTGATTTTCCCAGCAAAATGATAATACTCGTTCCCACAAAAAGGAAATGAGTTGCCTCCAGCCTTGTAATTATCAGGCAAGCGGGCATGATGAATATAACGTCAGTTAGTTATCGTTGTTGACATGAGCAAGCGTGCATCAACTATAGCTTTGAGAAAACAACTCTCACTGATTCACATTCGACCACTACTACTCTAATAAATATTCTGTTCATATTTCAGCAACATACTCTACAGCGTGTGGTTCAATTTCATTTGCATAATTACCATTTTCACAGAGCTACATAGTAACTATCCAGCTAGCTAGTATTATATATGTATATATTTGTCTTGTCAGTGCTTACCTTGTACACAGGCAAAGCCTGTTGTACAAACGGACTGTGTTCTCAGAATGAATAACTTGAGACAGCTTCCAGTTCTCATACAGGCACAACTTGTCATACAACGAATCAATGAAATGACAATAAATCTCTGAAGAGAAACTGCCAGACAGAGAGAAAGTGAGCGAAAGTTTTTCCAATGCTACAACAAGGCGATACGCTAAACAGTTGAAAAGAACAGAATGAAAACTTTTAAGACATGAACTCAACTGAGGGACGTAAAGAAAGAGGAAAATGAAATGAGATAGTTTTTCAACCATATTGCTAGCTACACATGACAAGGGAGGCTCAAAAATGTTCCTACTCCCTGGGAACTTGTGTGAAAAACCACAAATGTCATCATCTTTTCAAACCAAAGAAAACATACTTTCACCACCATGGACATAATATAAGTTGTAAAAATGTTTATTTCAATCTTGTCCACCGACTTGTCATATTGAAATACACTAGTGGTTATAACACTGGGATTTTATTTTCGATTGTATTTGATTGCTAACTTTGTTTGGAAACAGAACCAGAATCAAGTTTTATAGACGTATATGTGTTAAAATATAGTCAGTCCCGAGCCCCGCTTCACCGGTGTTACAAACCAGATTATGACAAAATTACAAATTTCACACATCTTTCAAGTTGAACAGCGAGTGAGACTTGGACTTGGAAACATAAAGAGAAAGAGCTCATAACTTGCGAACAAGTTCATGGGATTCCACATCGCATTTGCGCGTCTGTGTGTCGTCTCGTTTTGCGTACATGAAATTCATGAAGCAAATACATAATGCGTGCCAGCCATACACACTCGAATATGCATAGAGAAAAGGGCAGTAGAAACAGCACATGTACAGAGAGGCAATGAAACTGCCACATGATTCTGTGTGGATGATGAGCAGCTAGAGAAGACCATATCCCAAGCGACTAATCCACTTTAATAGGTTTATATGGGTCGTATGCGAATACATATTTCAACCACTGAACAGATGTTAATCTATTCTCCCAAAAGCAAAGGTTGTATGGAAGAGCACAAATGTTGGAACTGGACAGAATTCAGGAATACAAATATAGGGCTCCATAATACGTACTACAAGACAGAGTCCCCGTTTGTAAAAAAAATAGAGCTGAAATGAGTTACTTCGGCTCATTATGTAGAATATAGATGGAATAGTTTGGGAGTTGGTACGTTAGATTGTAAGGGTTCACGCTAACGCTGCAATAATTAGTGTAAATGGCGCAAAAGAGAAATGTCTGAAATATTTTTAGCACTACTCTAAAAGACGAGTGAAACACATATGCAAACAACACACACATAGCATAATAAACTTAATAATAATAATTCTCCACAGGATAAAACAAATGGATCCTGTAAAAGCATGGATTTTGGAGAAAAGATTACTACAAGTAATGAGAGCAAGCCAGGGTGAAATGCTAATATGTTTGAACGATAAAAATAAATCACTCAACAACTGTGCATTATTTACATTGCCCTGCATAATAGAGAGTGTGAGAGGGGTTTATGGGGCACTTTTTTGAAGCTCAATTGGTAAATGGGTCTATAGCATTTTGAAGGTATCAGTTTTATGTCAAAATCAATAAAATCCACACAAGATGAAAATGTACCTACAGTACTCGAGGAGATGCATGCACAGGGGTTTCTTTCCCTGACATGAATACTAAAACATTGACTTCCCTTAGATTCTTTTCCACAAACACAAATGCAGCCTGCAAAGTTGCCTCTTGGATGCCTAAACAAACAGCGTTCGAGATGAAACACATGGTACAGAGATATATCCATTCATTCTCATCACTTTCTCCGTGCGAGAACAAATTCCATGAAAAGCAAAAACTGGACCGGTAGTCAGTCGCCAGTCGCACATGTTATAGACTCATACATAAGGTATCAATGATTTTTCCTTCATAACATGCACAACAACAAGAAACCTGTAAGTGACTATACATGGGAGGAAAACTGTTAACAAGTCAACATGTGTATCTTCAGCAACACGGAATTGGATTAAAAGCCATAGCCATTGACAAACACATGGAATAAACCTCTACTAATAGAATGAATTCAGGCAGTGGCCAAACAACACAGTACAATATATAGTATACAAGTACAACACAGCATGGCAATTTTTTTTACTACCTGCTAACCCTTTTAATTGGAACTTTTGAAACAGGAAAATTGAACATTTTTCTAAAGTTCTCATACAAAAACTGTAAATTTGTGCACCCATCTCTGTCTCATACATAGCACTAGTGCATGAATAAATAATATGTGGGTTGGAATACTCATTTTAGTTCGCAGTATCAAGTTTAAAATAACATTTCTCCCTTTCATTCCTTTCCACGACTCTTTTTACTTTAAAATATTAATTAATGAATAGACGCCCCTCTCGTTCTTCAAGTCGTCTTGGCAACAACAGCACCTGAAGAAAAGCCTGTGCTCACTTTTCAGGAAGGAGTAATCCTCCGTTCTCTCTCTTCTTATCAGTCTTCCCCACTGTGAGAACTTATGCTCGTGTAATCAAAGGCAAGCATGCAATGCAACCTCTTCAGTGTCACACTAAAAACATAACCATTATTTTTCTTTCTAATCTAACCTCTACCATGCATTCCCGTCTTAAGTAGGCACATACTTTCACCCTCACTCATGCAGTTGATTGTAACGCATTATAACTACTTTCAGGGCAAAGGGGAAATTCACCCATTTGGCTTCATCAACACATCGTTATGCAAAAACCCTCTGTTCCCTTAACTCATTGTGCACACTAAACCTTCATTCTTATAATTTCCCATTAACAACAATGAGCCAGCCTTTTAATGAAATTTTTTTTTCAGCCTGTCACTTATTTGTGCTGTACATAAGAAAGAACCGAAAGGATTTTCAAAATATGCTAGACTGAGCTGAAAAAACAAATATAAGTCATCTTCAAGCTGTTAGAGTTTCCAAGAAATTACTTACAGTGTTCGTAGAGTTTTTATTACAGTTAGTATGGCCATTTAGCGGTACTTTCTCCTTTTCATTAACATGTTCCTTAGTGCCATTGAGAGCAGGAGTAGTAGCATTTCTGGCATTATCATTATTTCGAGAAAAACTTGAATAATTTGATGACGCTTGTGAGTATTGAAGTGTATAGTTTTTGAAATTATCAGCATTTTGCTGCCGTCTTTGAGCCAAATTTAAATTAATGTTGCCAAAAGTGTTGGTAGCATTGGTGGATGTATAATAATTGGCATAGACAGGCAAGCCTAGATTGATGTTCTGATTAGGGCGGTGATTAGCAATTCGATTAGCTATAGTAGCATATTTCAACTGGTGGTCTGAATAACTGTTCAGATGAGAAGGGGAGTTTTGAAGGCCAGACTCGCAGTTTTTGTTATTACTACTACTATTCTGATGATTACTATGGAAATTTCGTGCCAGGTGAATAAGATTGTCAAATGTAGGAGCACTTGAACTAGATGCAGCTTGAGTTGAATTATTGTTTGACACTGTGTTATCATTGTTGCCATTTACAGACCCGTTACTAGAGAAATGAGCCGGACTGCCAGGGATTGGACTTAAGGATGGGTGATGATTCTCTAACAAGGAAGTTACACTCGGCATTTTGAACAAGTTCAAAAAAAAAGTGGAGACAACAACTCACTAGAGATTTGACTACCTTTCTTCACAATGTAACACAACTTTCACTGCATTTTTCCTCTCTGTTTGCGTGCATGCAAGCAGAGTGGAAGAGAAGAAAATATTTTTACACACAGGGACATCCCATGCAACTTTGCGTACCACTCTAGCTTGTTGAAACGCAACGAGCCTACAGGAGTGAATGATGGGGAGAACCTGGAAACCAAGAGGTTTTCTACCAACGTCAGACCTGGAATGAGAGGAACTAGCGACTGAAAGGAATATGTTATCGCAGCGAGAAGTTGTACCAACTAAAGAAACGAGAGGGGAGATAGCGACACAGAACCAACACCACCACATAAATGTCTGTACGAGAAATACGGACAGAACTCCGTTGTACTATTAAGAAGATGTTTATGAAGTTGGATGCACTGCCACTATGCGAATACCTTACATCCGGTATTTAAACTCCAGGCTTACTCATAGTTTCACCTTTCCTCCTGGGTGAGAGGTCTATGAAATAATAAAGTTCCAGCCTAAATTATAACTCCATCCAAATTAATATAAATTACACCCTTAGTAACAACCTGCAATTCCTTAAAAAACATTCCTCTACTCCTATACAATTTCATGAAAATTTTTCCTAACCTTTGTATTGACCTGAAGAAGAACAGAGTAACTGCTTGAAAGCATTTCACTTAAATAAAGTAACAAATAAACCACAGTAAGTGGACATAATAAGAGGCCGTTAGGCTTTGTTTTCCTGTAATGGTGTTTTAATAACATATAATATTGTTGAAAATTCAGTATATAATTGGTTTCCCGTGAATTGAAATAAAAAGTATACAATATTTTTAAATAATGTATACGCTGGGTCAACAATAAATTTTTTCACGTTATGCTATAACTTCACCTTTTTAGATGTACCGTTTTATATTTAGTACTTTAAGTCTAATAGTTGGATATTTATTTATCAAATGAACTTAAAATTATTCCACGTGAACTTCCCTCTTTTTTCCCATC
>Ga0210040_10003575_pt1 | contig 20921 bp, 18 predicted proteins | sample CryGeyCG12114_NA_FD_185462 | JGI IMG/M metagenome (GOLD analysis project Ga0210040, IMG submission 185462) | Groundwater microbial communities from aquifer - Crystal Geyser CG19_WC_8/21/14_NA (SPAdes) (version 2) | ecosystem: Environmental > Aquatic > Deep subsurface > Groundwater | place: USA... | reverse complement strand
GGCGCGGCTGCGGAGATGTCGTCCTGGCCCGAGTCCGTGGGCAGCGCCCATGGTCCGCCGATCACCGTGGGCGAGGAGCTCGCGGACGTCGACGCCCTGGCCAGGACCGGCTTCGGCCAGCAGGACGTACGAGCGACACCGATGAGCATGGCGGTGGTGGCGGCGACCATCGCTGCGGGAGGCCGGCGGCCGACTCCGCGTCTCGTGGCTGGGGCGTGCATCACCGGGCGGTTCGAGCCGGAGTCCGTGGTGAGCGGTCCGGTGATCCTCGATCCGGCGTCGGCGCAACGGATCACCGAGGGCCTGAGCCTGGCCGTCGAACGAGGAGCCGCGCCTGCGCTGGCCGAGTTGGACGTGCCGGTGGCAGCCAAGACGGGCACCGCCGACGACGGGACGGGCGCCTACGACGGGTGGGTGGTCGCCTTCGCGCCGGTGGGCGGAACGCAGGTCGTGGTCGCCGTGCGGGTCATGGCCGATGCGGGGGCAGGTGTGTCGCGCACCGGCGCAGCGGACGCGGCTCCAGTTGCCGCGCAGGTTCTGCTGGCTGCGGCGGAGGCACTGGACCAGGATGAGCGGCCGTGTGACCACGACGGAGAGGAAGGCTGACCGATGCTGGTGGAGATCTGGTGGTCCGAGCGGCTGCGAACCGATGGCGTCTACCACGACACGCGGGCGATCGACCTGGTCACCGCCGAACGCCCACGGAAGCTGGACGCCTTCTGGCTCGACGTCGAGACCCGGCTGGTCGTCGGCCGGCCGGACCCGGAGCTGACCCTGCCCCCGAAGGCTCTGCGATGGGAGCTGCCGACCACCGAGTCGGCGGTGTCCCGCCGGGCGGTGGAGGTGTTCCACGACGGTCGTAGCTGGGTGATCGACAGCGGGCAGCAGCGCGGGGTCGCGGTGCAGGAGTGGGGCTCCCACGGCGGGGACGTGGTGCTGGAACGCCGCGTCGGGACCATGCCGACGTCGGTCCGCATCGACGGGCGTGCTCACTTCTTCTGGGTGCTCGTGCACCCTGATCCCGACGACGAACCCACCGAGTCGGGTCCGGCGCGCGCCACGGACGATGCCGACATGACCGACCCGCTCCCGAGCGGCCGGTTCCAGACCGGTAGCGAGGAACACCGTGCCCTGGGGGAGGCCGCCCCGGCACTGCGGGGTTATTACGGGCAGTTCCTCGAGTGGCCGCCCCGCCCGCGTCCGCAGGTCGATGCCACCCTGCCGCCGGAGTACGACAAGAAATCGAGTTTCGAGCGGGTCGTCCGGAACGTCAGGGTCCATGCGGTGCGGTACGGATACGCGGCGGAGCAGGTCTACGCACGTGAGGTGGAGTTGATCACCTGGCTGACCAGCACCGGCAATCTGTCGTTCGAGGAGTTCCGCCTCGACAGCCGGCTCGGATCGCCACCAGAGCAGCCCACACCCGGGTCGGGAGCGCAGCGACCCGGGGTTGGCCGCTGACCGCGGGGACCATCACACGCAGGGCGCCTCGCCGACCGAGCCGGCCAGGCCGAACTGCATGTAGTCGACCGTCGCGCCGTCGAAGCCGCTGGGATCGGGCGCCGACCCGATGCCCGGATAGGCGCGGAGCACCTCGGACACCGGGTCGCCCAGGGCGATGCCGGTGTCGGTGACCGTGATCTCGCCGAAGACTGCGCCGGCCGCCAGGACGCCGTCCTGGATGGCGAACGCGGGGGCGAAGCCATCCCCCAGGGTCGCCTGCGAGCAGCCCAGGCCCAGGTCGTCTTTCTGGAACTCGGCCCGGTCCGCCAACCGGACGGGGTGTCCGCCGACGACGCCAGCGACCTCATCTGGTTCGCCAACACGGTCCGGTACTGCTGCACCGGAGCAGGTCCTCACTCGACGTCGGCGGCACGCTGTTCGCGAGAGCGGGGCATCGAGGGGTGGGCGCTCCTCGAGCGCCGTCACTGTCGTCGACACCTCGGGGGCTGCGGCCTCCGGGCTGATGCTGCCGACAACGGCCCGGCGACGCGACGGCGCACCGGCGCTACACCGCGGAGAAGAACGGCCGCACGTACACGGTCGACCGGAGGATCGCTCACACGTTCCCGAACGACTACGACGGGCGGCCACCGCGTCGTACCGCGCTCCGGCTGGCGCTCGTTCTCAGCTCGCCTGGGCGACCGTCCGGCGCTCGACGAGGGAGCGCGCGCCGCACTGGCTGCAGGCTTCGGTGAGCCGGACATGGGGATCCCACGATGGGTTCAAGCGGTCCCGGAACAGCCGGACGTTGCGGGACTCGATGAGGACGACATCGGAATGCCCGCACAGCGAGCACGGATGACCCGTAGGACCGAGGACATGGCGTTCGCGCGGCTTCACGCCATCATGGTCACCCTCCGTGTCGGGGCGAGCAAACGGCCGGACGCCCGTTCGTCCGAGAGGTGGAACTGCTGGAAGGGCGCCTAGACGCGTCGCGACTCTAGGTAACTGGGTGCGTACCATCGGCCCACGATGACAGGACAGCCTTCTGTCACGGATGCGCCTCGATTCGACCGCGGAAGGTGCCGCCGCGAACGGTCGCTTGGCTACCCTGCTGGCATGCGCGGATGGGAGTTCGAACGGCCGCCGCGCTGGGGCATCATCGGGCTCGTCCTGCTCGTCCTGGTCAACGTCGCCTTGTTCACCGCCGTCGCGCTGAGCGGGGAGCGTGCCGATCCGTACGGCGAGTCCCGGACGGTGGGTGGCACGTCCGTACCGACGCAGCAGTCACCCCGCACGTCGGCCGCGGGGGCGCAGGCGGAGGACGGCCGGCCCGTTCCCGTCCTGGCCGTCTACGGCGACGGCTACGCCGCGGGCAACGAGTCCGGCGGCCTGGGCGCAGCCGGATGGCCCGCGCTCGTCGCGGAGCGAACGAAGGCGCAGCTGCAGTTGCACGCGGTGTCGCAGTGCGGTTACGCCTCGGTGGGGACCACTGGCCAGAATTTTTCGTCGCTCGTCACGGACCAGCCCGTTTCCGAGGCTGCCGTCACGGTGATCTTCGGCAGCCGCAACGATCTCGGGGAGTCCGTGGACGCGGTCAGGGCCAACGCCGCCGACGTCATCGCTGCCGTCCGCACCCAATCGCCAGGGACCGTGGTCGTGGTCGTAGGGCCCGCCTGGGACGACGCCGCATTCCCGTCCGCCCTACTCCCCGTGCGGGACGCCGTTCGCGCCGCAGCACAGGCGGAGGACGTCACGTTCGTCGATCCGTTGGCCGAGGAGTGGTTCGCCGCCTCATCCGGGTTGATCGCCGCTGACGGGATCTCCCCGACCGACGAGGGGCACGTCTATCTGGCCGACCAGCTCACACCGGTCATCCTGGCCGCGCTCGCCCAGGCTGCCGGCCCGACCGGCTGAGCGGCCGGCAGGCCGCCCCGTCGACGGCGGGGTCACGCCTCGACCGATCGGTCAGCGACGCGCTCCGGTGCGGCCGTGCCCCGCCCCCATCGGTGGCACCGGGGGAAGTGGGCGCCGCGGCGCTGCCACCCGCGCAGCCGGGGCGAGCGAGGCGACAGTCGCGACTGGAGCCGGGGCAGGTGCTCCGGCCCGCGTGTCGCAGAGCGCCTGCAGCAGCGGGATGAGGGAGTCGAAGATCTGCTCGCCCACTTCCTGGTGCACGTCCGCGCGGCGGCCGATCGGGTCGCGCACGTCGTCGGCGTCCTGGTCCTTGCGCCGGCGGGTCGCCCGGAGCTGACCGAGCGCGGCGACCAGGGCCTGGGCGCGCTGGTCGAGGGAGGACATCGGAGGTAGTGCGCGCAGATCGACCCGCTCGAGCAGGTCACCTGCCTCGCGCAGGGTGTAGGTACGGAACATCGCGCGCGGTGCCAGCTTCAGGACGTCGCGCCGGTGCCGGCGGGTCATCGTCAGGGTGAGGTCGGCCTCGTCGATCATCTCGGCGGTGAGCTGGCGTGCAGCGAATCCGTCAGGGTCTCCGCCGAGGCCGCTGAGTACCAGTGCCGAGTTCGCCTCCATGCCCTTGCCCACGACCGCGTTGGTGCCGGCGCTCCCGGTGCCCACGGCCGCAGCCGATGCGCCGAGGGCGTCGTCCAGGAATGCGCGGGTGAGGCGCTCACCCATGGGGGAGCGGCAGATGTTTCCGGTGCACACGAAGAGGATCCGCACAGCGCGCAGTCAACACGTGACGCATGGTGGTCGGACGTAGGCTGGCCGCTCTGCACGGTGTCACTTGCACGCGGGACACGTCAGTCACTCCGGTCGCACGTCGTGGTCATGGGATGCGCGCCGGGGTGACCAAATACGGTCCTGACCTGTACCGTCCACGTGGTTTCCCCGGCCATCGATCGGGGAACGTGGCCGGACCCCGCGGTGGAGTCCGCCTGGTTGAGCGGGGGATGCGTGGAGCTGAAGGACGTGCTGCAGGCAGTGCGTGCCGGGTGGTGGATCCTGGTCTGCAGCGTGCTCCTGGCCGTGGCTGCCGCCGGCTTTCTCACCTGGCGCGCCACACCGTTGTACTCCTCCTCCACTGAGTTGTTCGTTTCGACGTCGGCGACGACCGACACCTCCACGGCCTACCAGGGCAACCTGTTCTCCCAGCAGCGGGTGACCTCGTACGCGCAGCTCCTCACCGGTGAGGAACTCGCGGCCCGGGTCGTTGACGAGCTGGCGCTGGACCTCACGCCGGCCGAGGTCGCCGGCAAGGTGTCGGCCACGGCGCTGCCCGAGACGGTGATCTTGCAAGTCACGGTCACCGATCCTTCCGCCCAGCGCGCCCAGGACATCGCCACCTCCCTGGGGCGGCAGTTCAGCCAGATGGTGACCGAGCTGGAAACGCCCGAGGGTTCCGACGCGTCCACGGTCAAGGTCACCACGGTGGAAACCGCCGACCTCAACGAGACGCCGGTGAGTCCGAACGCGACCCGCAACATCGCGCTGGGCGGTGTGCTCGGATTGCTGGTCGGGCTGGGCTTGGCGCTGCTGCGCAGCCGCCTGGACAACACGGTGAAGACGAACGAGGATGTCGCCCGTCTCACCGGCGCCGGCGTCATCGGCACCGTGCTGGAGGATCCGCAGCTGGCGAAGGAGCACCTCGTCACCGACCTCGACGAGCACTCGGTCAGTGCGGAGGCGTATCGCGCGATCCGCACGAACCTGCAGTTCCTCAACGTCGACAACCCGCCGCGGGTCATCGTCGTCTCCAGTTCGGTGCCCGGTGAGGGCAAGTCGACCCTCGCCGTGAACCTCGGGGTGGCGCTCGCGCAGTCGGGTAGCCGGGTCATGCTCATCGAGGCCGACCTTCGCCGGCCGCGCGTCACCCGGTACATGGGGCTGATCAGCGGTGCCGGCCTGACCAACGTGCTGGCCGGGACCGCCTCGCTGCACGAGGTCGCGCAGCCGTGGGGGGACGGGAAGCTCACCGTACTGGGCGCTGGGCCGATGCCGCCCAACCCGAGCGAGATGCTGGGATCGGCCCAGATGCGCGGGTTGCTGGACGACCTGCGTCAGACGTTCGACTTCGTCGTCATCGATGCTCCTCCGCTGCTGCCGGTGACCGACGCCGCGGTGCTCACCGTGCTCTCCGACGGCTGCGTGGTGTCCACCCGGTACGGAAACACCCGCCGCGAGGAGCTCACGGAGACGGCTGCCGTGCTGCAGAGGATCGACGGGAAGCTGCTCGGGGTTGTGCTCAACCGGGTGCCACCGGCAGCGGGCGCCGCCCGCGGTTATGGCTACGGCTACAGCTACGAGGCCGATGCCGGCCGTGAGACGACCGCCGACACCGGCCAGATGGCCATGCCGGGCAACATCCGGGGGCGATCCCGATCGAGCTTCGACGTGACCGGCCCGCTTCCTCCGGTTCCTCGTGGACGGGGAGCGGGCCGGCACTAGCCCGTCGAGCGTCGCCACTGGCTGAGCTTGGGGCTCTATACGAGACGGAACAGTTCTTTAACGCCCTTCGTGCGTGCTGAACGGGGATGGACATGACTGAGCGCCCGAGGATCTGGCGCTGGCGGCTGCGCCGCTGGGGCCTGCTCGTCGTCGACGCGGTGTTCCTGGTGGCCGGCCTGTGGCTGGCCAGTGCCGCGCGGTACGAGGGCGCGCTGGAGCGCATCGACGGCCGCGGGCTGCTGGTGATCGCCGCCGTGGGTGCGGGAACCTACCTGGTGCTCTCGCCACTGCTGCGCCTCCACCACGGGCGGTACGCCGTCGGCAGCGTCGACGAGTTGCTCGCCATCGCCGTGGCCGTGGGTTGCGCGACCGGCATCGAAACGCTCGTCGACGCAGCGGCCGGCACACCACGTCTCGTGCCGTTGTCGATCCCGGCGGTGGGTTCGGCCATCGCGCTCGTGCTGATCGCAGCAGTTCGTCTGGCGATCCGGCGGCAGCGGGAAGGTGCCTCCCGGCCACGCCGCGCCGAACTCACCCTCGTCTTCGGCGTCGGCGACGCAGGACACCAGCTGGTGACGTCCATGCTGACGAACCCCGAGAGCCCCTATCTGCCGGTCGGGCTGCTGGACGACGACCCGCGTTGGCAGCACGCCCGCATCCGCGGTGTGCGCATGCTGGGCGGTCGCGGCGACATCGCGACGGCCGCGGCGGCGGCTGGCGCCTCGACGCTCATCATCGCGCTGCCGTCTGCGGACTCCGCCCTGATCCGGGACCTCTCCGCACGGGCGACAGAGGCCGGCCTCACCGTCAAGGTGCTGCCCCCGCTGTCCGGCCTGCTGGACAACCGGGTGGGAATCCGCGACGTCCGCGACATCGACATCGCCGACCTCCTCGGCCGCCACCAGATCAATACCAACGTCGGCGAGATCGCCGGCTACCTCAAGGGCAAACGGGTGCTGGTCACCGGGGCCGGCGGCTCCATCGGCTCGGAGCTGTGCCGGCAGATCCACAAGTTCGGCCCAGCCGAGCTCATGATGCTCGACCGCGACGAGTCGGCCCTGCACGCCGTCAGCCTGAGCATCCACGGCGAGGCGCAACTGCACCTGCCCGAGGTGATCCTGGCCGACATCCGCGATGGCGAGGCGCTGCGGGAACTCTTCCTGCGCCGGATGCCGGACGTGGTATTCCATGCCGCCGCGCTTAAGCACGTCAACATGCTCGAGCAGTACCCGAGCGAGGGCTGGAAGACCAACGTCCTCGGCACGCGGAACGTGCTCGAGGCGGCTGTCTCCGTCGGCGTGAGCCACTTCATCAACGTGTCGACGGACAAGGCGGCTGACCCGGTGAACGTGCTGGGACGCACCAAGAGAATGGCCGAGCGGCTCACCGCCACCTACGCGCGGCGCAGCGAAGGCCGGTTCCTCTCCGTCCGGTTCGGCAACGTGCTCGGCAGCCGGGGCTCGGTGCTGGAGACCTTCGCCGCGCAAATCGCGCGCGGTGGCCCCGTCACCGTGACCGATCCCGATGTCACCCGCTTCTTCATGACCATCCCCGAGGCGGTCGAGCTTGTCATCCAGGCCGGCGCCGTCGGCACCGCCGGAGAGGCGCTCGTGCTCGACATGGGCGAGCCGGTGCGCATCGCCGACGTGGCCGCCCAGCTCATCGCCATGGACGGCCGGCCGATCGAAATCAGGTACACCGGGCTGCACCCGGGGGAGAAGCTGCACGAGGAGCTGTTCGGCCGGGAGGAACTGGACAGCCGGCCGGTGCACCCGCTGATCAGCCACGTGCCGGTGCCCGCGGTCGAGGGCGACCTCGAGGCCTGGCTCCAGCGGCCGTTCCCGCCGCTGGAGGAGATCCTGCAGGTGGACGCGATCGAGACGCGTCTGGCTCAGGCGGCGCCCGTCCAAGATGGTGAGCTTGGGTTTCATGCGTCGGCGACGCGTGCCCAGTTGGCACATCGCTCCGGCTCGTAGGTATCGGGTCCGAATCGAGCGCATTCCTCGTTGCCTGCTTAACGGGCATTCTGACGATGGCAGGACTGCTGAACGTAGGGCCGCTGCTGCAACGGGTCGGTGCCGTAGACGTTCCGTCGGCTAGGTCGCTCCACTCCGCGCCCATCATGCGAGGGGGGGGCCTGGCGCCGGGAGCCAGCATCGCCTTAGCTCTAGGCGTGGGAGCCCTAGGGGCCCCAGACGGCAGATCTCAGGCTCTGACCCTCACGGTCGCCGGGGCAGTAGGCGCCTTCGGACTGGTCGGATGGCTGGAGGACTTCCGGGGGCTGGGTGTAGTGATCAGGCTCTTTCTGCAGATCGGGCTTTCCGTCGGAGTGACCGTCTCTCTTTACCTAGCCGCCGCCCCCCACCCGTGGCTTGTCCTTCCGTTCGTTTTTTTCATCGTCGGCTACGTGAACTCAACCAACTTCATGGACGGGGTTAACGGGATATCCGGCCTGCATGGCGGCCTCTGCGGATTGAGCTTTGCTTACTTCGGTTGGCTGCATACGGTGCCCTGGCTAACCCTGTGTGGCCTTAGCGTGGCGACAGCTTTCATCGCGTTCTTGCCTTGGAATATCGTTTCGCCGAAATTCTTCCTTGGTGACGTGGGGAGTTATGCACTCGGAGCTGGAGTCGCCTCCATGGCGTGCGGCGCCTATGTCAGCGGTGTGCCCCCCCACTTGGTGGCGGCGCCGCTTCTCGTGTATCTCTGGGACACAGGGACCACGATCATCCGGCGGGTCCTTGCCGGAGAATCGCCGCACGTCGCTCATAATAGTCACGTATACCAACGGCTCGTCTCTCAGGGGATGAGTCACATAGGCAGTGCCCTGACCGTATCCGGTGTCACTGCTGCCTGCATTGCGTTGGCCGTGGTCGCCGAGGAACTCCTTGGCTGGGCCTTGGCTGGAACGCTTGTGCTTCTACTGCTGGGAGGTTATACGGCCCTGCCTCGGGTTGTGGCAATGAGGCCGGCGTCGCGGACCGGATGATCTACACCCGCGGCCTCCGTAGGGTGAGGACTGCAGCCAGATGATACAACTAACAAGAAGGTGACAAGATTGCATATATTGGTTACGGGCGGGGCCGGATTCATAGGTACAAACTTGTGTCGTCGGCTCGTACGGGACGGTCACCGAGTTCGGGTGCTGGATGATTTCAGCACCGGGTACCGGTCGAACCTTGCCAGCCTTGATGTCGAGCTGCTCGAGGGAACGATTTTGGACGCGGCTACGGTGGAGCGGGCAGTTGACGGCGTCGACTCTGTCATGCACCTCGCCGCCAGAGGGTCCGTGCCCCGGTCGGTCGAGGATCCGGTGCGCACCCATGAGGTCAACGCCACCGGCACGCTAAACGTACTGGTCGCCGGCAAGGCCGCCGGAGCGTACGTTGCGGTAGCGTCATCATCGTCGGTGTATGGCGCCAACGAGGCACTGCCGAAGCGTGAGGACATGCTTCCCATGCCCAAAAGTCCTTACGCCGTCAGCAAACTGGCGACGGAGGCCTACGCCCTCGCCTTCCAGCGCACGTATGGCATGCCCACCTTGGCCTTCCGGTTCTTCAACGTCTTTGGCCCGTACCAGTCAGCGCGTCATCCGTACGCTGCCGTCGTGCCCGCTTTCGTCGCGGCAATGCTCGACGGCGAGTCGCTCGTGGTGCATGGAGACGGGACACAGTCGCGTGACTTCACGGCAGTCGAGTCCGTGGTCAATGTGTTGACGGACGCACTGACGAGGCAGGTGGTCCACCACGGCCCTGTCAACCTCGCTTTCGGCACGAACACCTCGCTGCTTGATCTCATCGCTCGGATCACGAAGTCCTTGGGGTTGGACGAGCCGTCGATCCGTTTCGGACCGCCGCGGGTCGGAGACGTTCGAGCGTCAAGCGCTGAGCATGCGATTCTTATGGACCTGTTCGGCACTGCGGCGGTCCCCGTGCCCTTGAGCGAGGGGCTGGACGCTGTCATCAAATGGTTTCAGGAGACCGGCGGACGGCAGGAGTGACGCGTCGGGGTCGTGTAGGGGGCGCCGTGGGCACGCATGGTCCCGGGTCCCCGGGGCGTTTGCTGCACGTGGCTGCGGTCGACTTCACGGCAGCGAAACTGCTGGCGCCGCAACTCGCAGCCCTTGACCGGGCAGGCTTTTTGGTGCGATTGACATGCGGCCGCAGTTCCGAGCAGCTGTGGAGTGACCTACAGGCGTTCCAGCCGGCGGAGATCGAATTCTCGCGAAGCCTTCGTCCGCGACAGACCCTGCGCGCCGTACTGGCGCTTGTAAGGGAGGTCCGGGCCTGGCGCCCAGACGTACTGCACCTGCATACGCCGGCCGCCAGCCTTCCGGTGCGCCTTCTGCCGCGGTGGATATGGCCAAAGGGACTCAAGATCGTATATACGGTCCATGGCTACCTGCACGCTTGGCCCCCTCGTGGGGCGACAGGACACATCCTCCAGAGGCTTGAGCAACAGCTGGCGAAGAAGACGGACCTTATGCTGTTCCAGAGCGCTGAGGATTACGAGGAGTCGCGTCGTAGGGGGTACCGAAGCGCGCTTTCCCTCCTGGGCAACGGCGTGGAAGACAGTTGGTTCGAGTTCCCAATTCGCGAACGCAAAGACGGTCCGCTCCGAGTTCTGTACGTCGGCCGCCTGGTTCGTGAGAAAGGCATCCTCGACCTTGTCGAGGCGGTGGCGCGCGTCCCGGACATCAGATTGGACATTGTGGGCAGCGGTCTACCCTCCGACCGAGATCCGGTCGACCAGGAGGTTCAACGAGCGGTCGACCGATTCCGGCTGCGGGGACGTGTCCATATGCACGGTGAGCTCCCGAAGGCAGCCGTCGGGAGGGCGATGAAAGAGGCTGACGTGCTATGCCTACCAAGTTATCGAGAGGGCGTCCCGCGGTCCGTCATCGAAGCGCTCGCTGCGGGACGCCCCGCCCTTGTAAGCGACATTCGTGGCTGTCGCGAGTTGGTGACCGAAGGGATCAACGGCGCGCTTTTCCCTGCGGGTGACGTTGAGGCCCTTGCTGGAAAACTGAAGAGACTCGTCGCGATGGCACCGGTTGATCTGCTGTCCATGGCCCGGCGGGCGCGCGCGAGCGTGGATCCCTCTCGGCGAGAGGCGGCGGTCATCCGCACGTTGGTTAATAGCTATGAGGTCTTAGGAGTCAAAGCGTGGACACCGTAGTGCTGACCGGCGCCACCTCCGGCCTGGGCGGCCAGCTTGTGACGCTCCTACGTGGTCAAAACGTCCCAGTGGTCGCTCTCGTCCGGTCGTCGGCGGGGATGAGTGCCGCTCGTGCCTTAGGTGCCGAGCCGGTAATGGCCGATCTCGACGACCTGACTTCGCTGCCGGATGGAGTTGCCGGCACGATGGTGCATGCAGCAGGCGTTCGGTTCGCTCAGGCGGCGAGAATACTCGCGGAAAAATGGGGAGTTTCTGCGGGCGTCTGCATCAGTTCCGCCTCAGCGACAGTTCCTGGGCATCCGCTATCCGAGCTTGTCGCATCCCACGAGCAGGCGCTGCTGAGTAGCGACGTCAGGTGGCACATGATCAGGCCAACCATGATCTTCGGCTGGTCGAGGGATAGGAATGTCAGGAAGCTGGCGCGCCTGATCTTATCGGCTCCTGCGGTGCCGCGTCTTCGGGGGGGTGGCCGGATACAGCCCGTGTTCGTCGATGACGTTGCAGCCGCCGCGGTGGAATTGGCGACGCGGGCGTCGGCGGGAGACAACGTGCTGCCTCCAGTTGTGCCGTACGGAGGTCTCCGGCCGATGCGGGTGGGCGATCTGGTGGAGGACCTCAGAGTCGAGCTCGGCGTTCGACGCCTGCCCGTGTCGGTCCCCGTCGCGCTTCTCAGTCGAGCTGCCCACACCACTCGGCTCGATCGCACTGGCCGGTTTGGTCACGCCGTATCGATGCTGACAACGAGCAGGGTCGTGCCCGACCCGACGGCCGTTGGGCTGAGCCACCAACCCACGGACTGGTCTACGGCCCTGCGCATTGCGGTCGGTCGTTACGGTATGGCGCGCTCGCCCCAGTCGCCCGGATCTGATATGTGACCGCACAAAGTTCGGGACCAGCTAAATCCTGTCCGGCAGGACGCTCAACACGGCTGAGAGTGGGGCAAGTGAAGGTATCGGTGGACGGGCTCGTCGACGACGCGAGCGGCGTCGGGATGGTGCAGCGCGAGGTGTATCGGCGACTGCCCGAGTATGGCGTGGAGATTGAGCCACTACGAACGCGGGACGTCGGATCCGGGCGTCTGGCCCGGTTGGTCGGATTGATCATCGGGCTTCTACCTCGGCGCCTGAACACTGACGCCTATCTTTCGGCCGCCACGCCCTTCCCGCTCTGGGTGCCTCGGCCGGCCGTCTCCTTCGTCTACGATCTGCGGTGGCTCCGCACAAGGGGAACGGTGAGTCGGCGGTACCGCGACTGGGATCTGCGGCGCACTGTCCGAAAGAGCCATGCGCTGCTCTGCATTAGCGACCGTACGGCATCGGACCTGCTCGAGCACATGCCCAGCGCCGGGCCTAAGATCCGCGTAGTTGATCTGGGGCCGGGCCAAGTCTCGCGTATCGCCTCAGCACCGAGCGAGAGCGCAAAGGTGCTGTTGATGGGGGGGGCGCGCCACAAGAGGAACGAAGAGGCGGCCCAGGCGCTCGTAGCCAGCGGTGCCACTTGGTTCAGCACGATAGTGGGCGTCAATGTGTCGCCAGCCGTGCGGCAAGTCCTTGAGAGTCACTTCGGTCCTGGTCGCTGCGAATGGCATGAGCGACTGTCCGTACCCGAACTGCTAAGCGTCTACGGTGACATCGGCTACTTCATGCACCTGGGGGTCGATGAAGGGTTTGGCCTGCCCTACATCGAGGCGCTCCGAGCCGGCGCAACGGTCATAGCTGTGGATCAACCTCTGACCCGATCCGTCCTTGAGGACGCGGCGGTGCTACTCCAAGACGGGGAAGTGTCGGACATCGCCGCGCAACTCTCTTCAATTCCCGAGGTGTCCTGGACCTCAAGACTCCGGGTTGCTTCGAAGTATTCCTGGTCAGCAACGACGGAACAGGTGGCATGTGCACTGCTGTCTGCCGTTGGCCGATGATGCCCGCGGAGTGGCAGCCAGTTGCCGCAACGAAGCGCCGTAGGCGATGGAGCGCTACGGCTGAGTCGTTCGCATCCGCGAATGGTGGCGGCATGTGCCGTTCCGGAGCGGAAAGCTAGATGCCGCCCAAGGTAAGGCTGTCCTCCGGCACTCGCCTGCTGGTCGGGCCGATGGTGCGCGGAGGCCTAGGACCGCTCAGCAGCGTCTTGGTTCTGCTGGCGCTCCCCCTGGCGTCGGCCAGTTTTATGAGGGAGCAGGACTTCGCCGTCTGGGCAATTTTCAACACTGTTGTGACGCTTGCGACGACTATCGACTTCGGCGGGGCTGCCTACGTCATGGCGGCCCTTCCCTCGGCGAAATCGCCCGCGAGTGTTATCTACCGTTCCGCCAGGCACTCGGCGTACGGCAGTCTGACCGTTGGTGCCATCGCGGCTGCAGTGTGGCCACTCTACGTGATGTCCGGGGGAGCGGGCGCTTGGGGGGTCGCTGAGGGCCTGGCGGCCATCGCGGCCATCACGGTGGCGGCGGCCCTGCGTAGCCTGATAATCGTGGTCGCGAACGCGGCACTGGTCGTCCGAAAGAACGCGCTCCGCGACACGCTTCTGATCGGTCATTCCGTAGCGGTGTGCGGCATTGGGGTGGGACTGGCGGCCTATTTCGCCAGCGCATGGGCGCTGCCAACCGCATGGCTTGCATCGATGACCGTGTTCTCAGCCGTCGGGTTCGTCGCTGTTCGCCAGATCGCTGCCGTTCACCGCTTTGCCCCCGGGGGAGATGACATGGAAGCGTCGTCCCGTGGCTGGGCTAGCAAGAGGACCGCCACCGCGGTTCTTCGCGGACTTCTTATGAACGCTGATCGTTGGATCCTCGGCTCGGTAGCGGGCGCGAGCGTGTTGGCAACGTACGAGGTCATTTGGCGCATCGCATCGGCGCCAAGGGTGGTAGCTACCAGTATCACAACTGCGCTCATAGGCACTTCGGCGGCAGTGAAATCGAATGGCCATAAGGCGCTCCTTGGGCTTCTGAATAAGGCGTCGAATATCACTGCCTGGGCGGTGGCGATCGGCGTGATAGGGTCCGCTATCGTCTACGCCTTATCAGTTCATCTCGGGCTAGCCGCAGGAGCCTCTGCAACGTTGTGGATGGTATTGGTCACCGCCTCTGCGGCGGACGGCCTGACGTCCCCGTTAACTACGCTGAGTCTAGGTCTAGGCAGGCCTGGGTTCGATCTCCCTTATCTGTCGTTGACCTGTGGATCGGCCGGGCTTCTGTGGGTCCTGGCCATCGCTCTTGCAGCGCCCTCCCTTGTCGCATATGGAACGTCGGCGGTCTGGATCGCCGGGTCGGCGCTGTACGTTTTGAGAGGGCCTCGCCGTGTTACCTATTCGTAGCCAATCCGCGCTTCAGTCGGCAATGCTCAGAGGGACTCGCGGCGGAACCCTGGGCGCGCGAAGTCCGGTCAAGGACAGATTGTGCCGGCGCACATCAATAGCGTGGTGGTCAGCGTGCCGCGTGGCAACGATGTGCGAGGCGCGCTGATGGCGAGGGGGCTGACGAGCACGCCAGCCCTACCGGCGCGTGGTGCGCCTTTGGGGGTCGCTCCCGTTGCATATGGCGGGCGCCGGGTCGCGGTCTGGGCGGCGGGCCTTTTCTTGGCGCCATACTTCATCTCTAGTGCAAGCATCGGCCTCACCAAGCATGTCCTCCCTTCACGATCCCCCGCCCTGCTAGCGCTGGCTATCCTGGCCCTTGCCATCGTTCTGCGTGGCGGCCTTGCGGTCGGCCGTGTGGCAGCGGGAGTCTTGGGGCTGGGTGTGTTGGTCCTCGGCTATGAAATCAGTCGGGGCGTGCCCGAATACGGGTTTCGCGACGCATATCTAGCGGCTGGCTTCGGTTTCGTCGTGATCTATGGACTGACTGTCGTATACGGAGCCCTATTCTTTGACAGGCGCGCCTTCGTAACAGTCTTTTACTGGCTCTCGATAACGTCGGCGTGGGTTGCTATCGCGGCCTGGGGGCTTGACCGCCTGGCCAACACGGACGTCCTAGTGAACAGACGCGAGACCGGGGGCGGGGATCGGCTCGTCGGCTTACTTGCGGAACCTTCGGCGTGGGCGCCGATCGTGCCGGTACTTATTATTCTCGGGTTGCGACGCCGTTACCCGGTTCTGCCAATGCTAACCGCTGCTATAGTTACATATGCTTCGCAGTCACCGACGGTATACCTTGTGACTGTAACATCGCTCATCCTCTATTCCTTGCTCACTACGAAATGGTCTCGAGGTAGAGTGCCAGCCCTCGTACTGACGTGCGTCGTGGTAGTGGGTGGCACCTACTTTGTGACTACAGCCAACGCGATGGAATATGTAGCGAGCACGAATCGCGTGGAGAACGCGGTTGGTCGACTGCTACTCGGCTTCGAATCCATTCAACGCGGCGATGGTGATCCAGCAGTCAACGCGCGCTTGTCTAGTACCCAGTTAACGGTATCGGAAGTGGACGACCTGGAGATATATTGGGTCGGGTACGGTCCCAATTCGTCCTCTGTGTACTTCCCTGCAAAATATCCGGCTGCGGAAGGGGTCGCACCTGGCCCTAACGCCATTTGGGTACGGGCGCTCTTCGAAGGGGGCGTCCCTCTCGCTGCTGCGCTTGTGACACTCTTGGCCTTGGCTGTCATCCGCGTGCGCCACTACTCGGATCTTGCTGCGATCTTCTTGCCGGTCACGGTTGCGGTAATGATCAACTCGGCTGGCGGCCATGACTTGAACAAGTTGGCAGTGCTGGGTCTCCTGCTCTTCGCCTTCGGCTGGTTCCGGGGTGATGCGATCGGAGTAACGAACTTAGAATGTGCTGCGAGTGCCGAGAAGCGATCGTTAATGAACCGCAATCGACGGCCAAATCACGTAGGGGTCGGCCAGGACTTGAGACTCGGTCGGCGAGCTGATTAGGAGCGACATCGTCGGATCGCCTCCTGGCCATCGGGCCGGCGAGTTCGAGACTGAGCCCATACCTAGGTCTCTGTGCATGGGTCGGTGTCTGCTATACGATGCGTCATCGGTGATCCGTGGGTGGTTGCCTGCCAGGAGTTTACTGGTTTGCCTCGCGAGCTGGGTTGGGACGCTCTTGGACTGGCGGTGTACTCACCCCTATTCGGTGCGATCCAACACGGCATACATATCTGGAAGGGTGACTGGTGGTCGACGCATCGGTTATGGCAGCGAGCACACCTCAAGCCATTGCGGTAATTGGGTTGGGATATGTAGGGCTGCCACTTGTGGTGGAGATGGTCAGAGCTGGACACACCGTCGTCGGCTTGGACCGGGATCCGGCGATTGTTGACGGTCTTCAGGGCGGGTTCTCGCACATCGACGACATCGACGCCGCGACCGTTAAGGAGATACTTGCTGTCGGTTTCCTTCCGACGACGGATTCAGCCTGTATCGCCGCGGCGGACACCGTGGTGGTCTGCGTGCCCACGCCGCTGTCCAAGGACGGCGCACCTGACCTCGGCGCCGTCGAAGGCGTTGGCCGGATGCTAGGCAAGGAGCTCACCTCCGACACGCTCGTCGTCCTCGAGTCGACGACCTATCCCGGCACCACCGAGGAACTGTTCCAGCCGCTTGTCGAGGCCGGCGGGCTAAAGGTGGGCACCGACCTGAACCTCGCCTTCTCGCCGGAGCGCGTTGACCCCGGCAACATGACCTTCGGCATCAAGAACACCCCCAAGGTCGTCGGCGGCGTCACACCGGAATGCACCCAGCGGGCGGTCGACTTCTACGCCAGCTTTATCGACACGGTCGTGCCGGCCAAGGGCACCCGCGAAGCCGAGATGGCCAAGCTGCTCGAGAACACCTATCGTCACATCAACATCGCGCTGGTCAACGAGATGGCCCGGTTCTCGCACGAGCTCGGGATCGACCTCTGGAACGTCATCGAGTGCGCCAAGACCAAACCGTTCGGGTTCCAGGCGTTCTACCCAGGCCCCGGCGTCGGTGGGCACTGCATCCCGATCGACCCCAATTACTTGTCGCACACCGTCCAGGCGCGTCTCGGCTACCCGTTCCGATTCGTGGAGCTGGCGGAAGAGGTGAACGCCTCGATGCCTACCTACGTCGCACGACGCATCCAGGATCGGCTCAACGATGACGGGAGGGCGGTGCGCGGATCCCGCGTGCTGATGCTCGGTGTGACCTACAAGGCCGACATCGCCGACGAGCGCGAGTCCCCGGCCGTGCCGCTAGCCGCCAAGCTCCGGGCGATGGGTGCCGACGTCCGCTTCCACGACCCCTACGTGGAGGCCTGGAACACCGCGGAGCACGGCGAGGCTGCCCAGCCCCTGAAGCGGGAGCCGGACCTGCGGCAGGCGATCGAGGAGGCGGACGCGGTCATCCTCGTGCAGGCACACCGGGAGTACCTCGATGGGGCCCTCGATGGAGTCCGTGTCTTCGACACCCGGGGCGTGCTCGCCGGCGAACTGATCGAACGTCTGTGATGCCGAGGTCGCTTCCTGGGTCCCCGATGTGGCTCGTGGGAGCGGCCGGGCAGGTGGTTCCCGAGAACGGGAACTCTTCGGGCGGTCGGCGTACTGAAGGTTCTCTCGCGACTACCGTCGCCCGGACAGTAGGTGCACGGAGTGGGGGACCGGTGGGTAGGCACGGAGCAGATGAGACGACGCGTGTCGCCGACTGGGACGCAGGTACGGAGAACGAGCCCGACGGCACGCCGAGCCGGCGCAGGCGCCGGCTACGGCGGGGGCTGATCGGCCTCGGCGTCGGCCTTCTCGTCGTCGTCCTGCTGGTCGTCGGCGGCGCTTGGTACCTGACCGGCCGCTACGCCGGGAACTTGGACCGGGTGGAGGCCTTCGCCGGGATCGACGAGTCGCAGCGGCCGGCCGAGGCGACGGCAGGTCCCGCGGGGCAGGCGCCGCTGACGTTCCTCGTCGTCGGCTCCGATACCCGTGCCGACGTGCCGGAGGGGGAGACCCCCGACGGTCGGTCCGACGTCATGATGCTGGTGCGCTTCAGCGGCGACAGGCAGAATGCCCAGGTTGTCTCCTTGCCGCGAGATTCGTGGGTGTCAATCCCCGGCACCGGTATGGCCAAGCTGAACGCCGCATACGCCTACGGCGGTCCGAGCCTGCTCATCCAGTCGGTGGAGACCCTCACCGGCGTCCGGATCGACCACTACGCAGCCATCGACTTCGAGGGCTTCGTCGAGATGACGAACGCCCTCGGCGGGGTCGACGTCCAGGTCGCCGAGACCACCAGCAACGGGCCGTACACGTACGAGGCCGGCCTCAACCACCTCGACGGCGAGGAAGCCCTGTACTACGTCCGTCAGCGGTACGGGCTGGAGGGCGGCGACTTCGACCGGGTGCAACGGCAGCAGCAATACCTGCGCTCCATCTTCGCGAAGGTGTCGGAGCAGAACCTGCTCAGCGACATGGGAAAGCTCGACGGCTTCCTCGTCGCGCTGACCGACGCCATGACGGTCGACGAGACGCTGGGCAACACAGCCCTGCTCGACATGGCCTACGACCTGCGCTCGCTGCGAGCGGGCGCGGTCACCTTCCTGACCGCGCCGGTCGCAGGTACCGGTCGGGAAGGTGCGCAGAGCGTCGTCTACCTCGACGAGGCGCGGTCCCAGCAGATGTGGGAATACCTGCGTACCGACTCGCTCACCCAGCACGTCGAGGAGTTCGCCCAAGACACGCTGCCCGCGGTGCCGAACTAGACCGACAGGGGCACTGGCGGCAAGCGGTCGACCTGCGCGGTCGTGTGCGGAGCGCTGCGCACCTGCCGGCTCATCGCCACCAGCAGGATGCGCAGTGCGCCGGCGATCTCGTCCACGACGCAGGTGTGCAGTGTCGCCGGGCCGTCGACCGGGTCGTCGATGTCCTCGTAGGCGACGCGGTGCCCCACCCGCACCTCCGCGAGCGCGCCGGCGAAGGCGCGGCCACGCTCGACGAGCGGGACCCCGGTGAGGCGACGGGGGGGCAGGCTCCCGCAGAGCGTCGCGGCCTCGCGCAATGTAAAGGTTCTGCGTAGAGCGCGCGGGTTCAGCGTCAGCACGGCTTCCCGGTGCTGTGCCGTCATGGTCAGCACCAGGTCCGCCCAGTCCAGATCCGCGGCGGACACCCGACGCGACGAGTGGCCTCCGGCGTCCACCCCGCGCCGTTCGAGAGCAACCGCCGTGAACCGGTGAACCGGACGGCCCGAGGTGGCGTGCGTGCCGGCGGAGCGGGCCTCCAACGTGAGGCCCATGTGACCGGCCGGCCAGGCCGCCGTGAGCACGTGGGCTGCCGCGGAGCGGCAGATGTTCCCCGTGCACACAAATAGCAGCCTCATGGTTCTGTGTTCGGCACCGGGGGACTCATCTTGAGCCGGCGCTGGCCTGTGGCCGCCCGGGCGTGGCGTCGTTCACCCCCCCGTACGTGTGCATCTCGCAGCACGGAGTGGCGTGCGCGGGCAAACTCGGGGCGTGTCCCCTCACCCCACCGGCTCCACGTTCACCGTGCTGCTGGTGTGCACCGGGAACATCTGCCGATCCGCTCTCGCGGAGCGGCTCGGGCGCGCCTACCTGGAAGAGCACCTCGGTAGCGACGCGGCCGACCTGCGGCTGGTCAGTGCCGGCACGCGGGCGGTCACCGGCTCGGGCATGCACCGGGACAGCGCGCTGGTGCTTGCCGGATACGGGGCCGAGCCCGGCGATTTCCGCGCCCGCCAGCTCGACGGCCGGATTGCGTCGAGCGCCGACCTGGTCCTGACGATGACCCGCGCACATCGCACGGACGTGCTCGAGCGTGCGCCGGGAGCCCTGCAGCGGACCTTCACGTTGCCCGAGGCCGTCGCCCTGCTCACCGAGGTCGTCGACGAGCCCACCGGTTCCGATTTTCCCGACCGCGCCCGCCGGCTGGTCACCGCCATGGCAGCCGCACGTGGGCGCCGCCATGGCGGCGCGGATGACGACGTCCGCGACCCCATCAGACAGCCGGTGGAGGTGCACGAGGAGGTCGGCGGACTGATCGCCGCCACGCTGATCCCGGTCCTGGACCGCCTGGTGCGTCTGCATCCGCGGGATCCCGCCGGCTCGGAATCCGGCTCGGGCGAGCGCCGCGGCGGCTGACCCGCGTTCGCCAGGCGGAGTGACGTCGGTGGCTCGGCGATGGCGGCCGGTGGAGAGCTCTGCATGGCGCTGACGTCGCTGGAGGAGTCTGAGGTCGGTCGCGGCTGAGTGGGTGTCGACGGGCGGATGCTGGATGATCAGCAGCTGTGACCGCTCCTCGACCCCGTGCAGTCCTCGTCCACGAGCGGTTCACCGAGTTCGCCGGCTCCGAGGCCGTCGTCGAGCAACTGGCCCGGGAGTGGCCCGACGCCCCGATACTCGCCCCCATCGGCCGTCCGGGCGTCCTCCCTGCCGACCTGGCCCCCCGGCTGCGCACGACCGCCCTGAGCCGCCTCCTCCGTGGGAGCGGTTACGCGCACCTGCTGCCGGCGCTCCCGGTGGCCATGCGTCGGCTGCGGGTGCCGGACGCCGACGTCGTCCTCGCCTCCCACCACGCCTTCGCCACCCAGGTGGTGCACGCCACCGATGCGCCGGTGGTGGCGTACGTGCACTCTCCGGCCCGCTGGGTGTGGGACCACGCGATGCGTGCCGGTGAGGCAGGAGCCGGGATCGGCGCCGTCGCGCTGGCGGCGTTCTCCGCCGCCTTCCGCCCGGTCGACCTGAGGGCCGCCGCCGAGGTCCACACCATGGTGGCCAATTCGCATGCCGTCGCCGACCGGATCCGGAACTGGTGGCACCGCGAGGCCACCGTGGTGCACCCACCCGTCGACACCGAGTACTACACGCGCGATGCCGCCGTTCCTCGTGAAGACTTCTTCTTGCTCGCTGGCCGGCTGGTGCCCTACAAGCGCCCCGACCTGGCCGTGCGGGCCGCCGCCCGGGCCGGCGTGCCGCTCGTCGTGGCGGG
>Ga0210040_10003574_pt1 | contig 20929 bp, 16 predicted proteins | sample CryGeyCG12114_NA_FD_185462 | JGI IMG/M metagenome (GOLD analysis project Ga0210040, IMG submission 185462) | Groundwater microbial communities from aquifer - Crystal Geyser CG19_WC_8/21/14_NA (SPAdes) (version 2) | ecosystem: Environmental > Aquatic > Deep subsurface > Groundwater | place: USA... | reverse complement strand
TACTTCCTTTTTCCCCTCTAAAAATCTAGGTTGTTACGGAGATGGGGGAGCTTTATATACTAATAATGAGGAGTTAGGTAGAAAAGTGGAAATTATTGCTAACCATGGCCAGGTTGTGAAATATCATCACGATTTAATAGGTATAAATTCCCGGTTAGATACTTTACAAGCTGGAATTCTACTAAAGAAACTACCTCATTTAAACGAGTATATTAAAAACCGAAGAATAGCCGCTACTTTCTATGACCAGGCATTGGGATCGATTTCTCAAATAAAAATTCCTGTCAGGTCGGCTTCGTCCTCCCATGTGTTTCATCAATATACTATAAAGGTATTAGGAGGGCAACGTGATGCTTTGCAGAACTTCCTAAGCAAAAAAGGTATTCCCACGATGGTATATTACCCACTGCCACTTCACCGTCAGAATGCTTATAAAGTTTATAATACCACTAACGAAACTTTCCCGGTTTCAGAGGCTTTATCACAACAGGTTTTATCGTTGCCTATTCATACTGAGATGGACGAAGAGCAACTAACTTATATAACTTCTAATATTGTTAACTTTTTTAAATAGTAATGGAGCAAAGTAATTATTTCAAGCACGAATCAGCCTATGTTGATGAAGGTTGTGAAATTGGAGAAGGCACGAAGATCTGGCATTTTTCACACATCATGACAGGTTGTAAGATCGGGCAGAACTGTAATATTGGCCAAAATGTAGTTATTTCGCCAGACGTCATTTTAGGTAATAATGTTAAAGTTCAGAATAACGTTTCTATATATACAGGTGTAATCTGTGATGATGATGTTTTTTTAGGTCCATCAATGGTTTTTACAAATGTAATAAATCCCAGAAGTGCAGTTAATCGCCGTAATCAATATACCAAAACTAAAGTTGGTAAAGGAGTAAGTATAGGTGCCAATGCCACTATTGTTTGTGGAAACGATATCGGACCATTTGCTTTTATTGGGGCGGGTGCTGTAGTGACAAAAACGGTACCTGCATATGCCCTTTTAGTAGGAAACCCCGCTAAACAAATTGGTTGGATGAGTGAATATGGGCATCGTTTAAAGTTTAATTCTGAAAATATTTCCGTTTGCCCGGAAAGTGCGCAAGAGTATATTTTAGAAGATAGCACAGTCAGAAGAAAAGCATAATTTTACCTGTGCTTTGCAACCCATTTCAATGGGAATAGCTCTTAGTGCAAAAAATATTAAATATTTAATGGTAGCGAAAGAACAAAAAATAAAGTTTGCAGTAATAGGTTGCGGTCATATTGGTAAGCGACACGCTGAAATGATAGAGCGAAATGAAGAGTCAGAGTTAGTGGCTTTAATTGATGTAAAAAACCAAGCTCAATTAAATATTGATACTTTTAAAGTGCCTTTCTTTCAAAACCTTGATGAATTTTTAGGTTCAAATTTGGAGGTAGATGTTATAAATATCTGTTCTCCGAACGGATTTCATGCCGAACAGGCCTTAAAAGCTCTATCGGCTAAAAAACATGTTGTGGTAGAAAAACCGATGGCTTTGCGGAAACTGGACGCTGAGAAAGTTATTTATAAAGCACTTAATATGCACCGCAACCTGTTTGCAGTAATGCAAAACCGTTATTCACCACCATCGGTTTGGATTAAAGACATGGTTGAATCTGGTACTTTGGGGAAGATTTATATGGTACAGCTTAATTGTTACTGGAATAGGGATGACCGCTATTATAAAACCGAAAGCTGGCATGGTAAAAAAGATCTGGATGGAGGAACTTTATATACGCAGTTCTCTCATTTTATAGATATTATGTATTGGTTATTTGGCGATATAGAAAATATCCAGGCTAAGTTTAATGATTTTAATCACCAGCATTCTACTGATTTCGAAGATTCGGGCTTTGTTAGTTTTGATTTTGTGGAAGGTGGCATGGGAAGTTTAAATTTTTCGACTGCGGTTTGGAACCAGAACTTGGAGAGCAGCATGACAATAATTGCTGAAAAGGGGAGTGTTAAAATAGGTGGGCAGTATATGAATGAGGTAGAATACTGTCATATCAAAGATTATGAAATGCCCGAATTAGCCCCAACTAATCCTGGAAATGATTATGGCGCTTATAAAGGTTCCGCAGCAAACCATCATTATGTTATTGAGAATGTGGTTGATGTATTAAAAGGCCGAGCCCCTATTACGACTAATGCACTGGAAGGGCTGAAAGTAGTAGATATTATTGAACGGATTTATAATTGTAAATGAATCTTACCGATAACTTTACCAAACCTATTTTAAAGAAAAACAAATTTGAATTCAAATAATTAAATCAGAGTGAATTTGAAATGTTATAACACGAATTTATTTTAAACTAAATTATAATTAAAAATTAGTAATAAGTTTTTGATTTTTAGTAAATAACAATGAAAATAATTATTTAGAAGTAATCTAAGAGGTGCTAAATCGTCAAAAGTTTAAAGATTTAAAGTCATCAGACTTTTTAAAAAGTGTTTTAAAACTAAGTGGTGGAACAATTTTCTCTCAGTTATTAACTATTCTGTTAGCACCTATTATTTCAAGGTTATATAGCCCATCTCAGTTTGGAGAATTTGCTTTGTATAATAGTATAATTTCAATTACGATCATTTTTTCTACATTAAGATATGATTTGGCAATAGTAATAGCTAAAACCAAAGTAATTGCTGATTCTTTAATAAAAATATGCATTTTTTTAATTATTCTAACATTTATAATAGGTACTATAATTACATTAATATATGAAAGTTATTTCGTTTCTTCCGGCAGAAAAACAAACTCTTTTATTTTTTTGCTACCAATTAATTTAGTAATCGTTAGTTTAATCCAAGTTTTAAATTATACCTTAAATAGAAGTAATAATTTTTCAGCTATAGCTTTTTCCAAGATTTTGCAGAATATTGTTAATAGTTCAATTACAATTTCAAATGGAATATGGCTAAAGCATAATTTAGGATTAATCTATGCAAACATTTTAAGTGGATTTTTTAGTCTTTTATATCTTTATTATAAAGCAAAGAATTCATATAAGGCAAATTTTAACTCCTTAAATGGAAGAATACTCAAGAAAGTAGCCTATCACTTTAGGGACTTTCCTCTTTTTTCTGCTCCTACATCATTTTTGGATACATTGTCAATTAGTGTTCCGATTTTATTTATTTCCAGTTTTTTTAGTGGAGAATTAACAGGGCAATATTCTATGGCTATGCGCTTGTTGACTATCCCAACAATACTTATTGGAGCTAGCATTAGTCAGGTTTTTTTTAAAAAATTTTCTGATTCTGTTAATTCAGGAGATTCTAAAAAAATTTTAATTCGCACATGGAGTATATTGGCTGGAATTGGGGTTTTACCATGTTTAACCATTTTTTTTGGAGGGGAAGTGATCTTTTTATTTATATTCGGAAAAGAGTGGGTTATAGCTGGTAAAATAGCATCTATTTTAGCTATCCCTATCCTTTTTACTTTTGTGAGTTCCCCAACTAGTACAGCTTTTATAGTTTTCAGAATTCAGCATCTATCCTTTGTTTTCGGGTTCTTAGGCATTATTTTGAGACCTTTAGCTTTTTATTTGGGGTATTTATATAATGATTTATTTCTAAGTTTAAAAGCGGGAGCGGTAGTCGATATTCTGTTAATAGTAATTTATAATATAATTATTTTAAATAAATCAAATAAAAATGTTAAAACGAATTTACCGGAATTTAGCTCATAGGTATTTTAAGAGTACAACCACTTTATACAAAGGCTGGGTATTAAATAAAAGTAAGAAGTTGAACATAACATTACTGCTCAATTTAAGCAATTATATAGACTTTCTGATTTATAAAAATGGATTGTTTGAAGAACATGTTATTGAAAATATTCGCTATTTCTTTACAAAACAAGAAATTAGCTTATTTGTAGATATAGGGTCCAATATTGGGCAAATGAGCTTGTTTGTAGCTAAGAACTTCCCACATGTAAAAGTTCTATCCTACGAAGCAGTTAGATCGAACTATATACAACAGCATGCTTCAATGCTGATTAATAATTTAAACTATGATTTAAATAATCTTGCCATTTCTGATAATAACAAGCCTTTAAAGATATATATGCCAAAATATATGGCCAATGTGAATTTGGGTAAGTTTAATTCAGGAATGGCAAGCATTGTATTAGATGAATTTAGAGATAAAGATAATGTTATAGAAGTACCCTCAGTAGTTTTAGGACCTGTTTTGGAGAAGCAAATTCTAAACCTAAATGATAAATTCGTTTTTTTTAAGATTGATGTTGAAGGAGCAGAGTTAATGGTATTAAATGGATTAATTAGCTTTTTAAAAATCTATGGCAAAGTAATAATTATAATAGAATTTTTATTTGAAAAGGATTTAGCTACTTATGTGGCAGCTAAAGATTTATTATTGTCATTAGGCTTTAAAATGTATGATAAGGATAGAAACATAGTTAGAACAAAGGAAACTTGGTTTGGGAAGAATGACGATTTTATTTTTATTAAAGATTAGTTTAAGATAATGAATATTTTTATTATTCCCTCTTGGTATCCCTCCATAATATCTCCAATTGCAGGAATTTTTTTTAAGGAACAAGCTAGATATTTAGCTGATTTTGATAAATCCAATAAAATCGCAATTAGTCTATGGGGGCAATCAGATGACAATTTGAAATGGTTTACAAAAGATCTATTACCTCTTAATACTTTTTTTTATAAAGCTTTATATACACTAGCACAAAGGAAAAAAAGATATCAGGTAACAGATAATTTGTTTGAATATTATAATCCAGTTGTTACATGGTCAGATAGAATTAAAAATGGAAATTTTCAAGGCATAATAAAAGCGAATGAAGAAAACCTGAATGCTTTCATTAAAAAAGAAGGGAAAGCAGATTTAATACATGCCCATGTGAGTTTTCCAGCAGGTTTTATAGCTAAGTACTTGTCAGAAAAACACCATATACCTTATGTAATTACTGAACATATGGGACCATTTCCTTTTAATCATTTATTAAATAAAGATGGCTCTTTGCAAAATATTGTATTAGAACCTTTGAAGTACGCAAATAAAATTATTGCAGTAAGTCCAAGTTTATGCAATAAGATTAAAAGCTTTAATTTACCAGAACCTATTTGTATACCTAATATAATTGATGAGGATTATTTTAATGTTTCAGTTCAAATGCAAAATAACCCTCAATTTAGTTTTTTTTGTCTTAGCAGTATTATTCCAAGTAAAGGAATTAAAGAGCTATTATTTGCTATTCAGAATTTGTCTAATAGAAGTAAACTAAGCTTTATAGTAAATATAGGAGGTGATGGAGAATATTTAGAAGAATACCAAAATCTGACCGAGAAATTAAAGCTTAATGATAAAGTAAAATGGTTAGGCAAGTTGAATCGGGAAGAAGTAAGAGTAGAATTTCATAATTGCGATGCTTTCGTTTTGCCAAGCCATTTGGAAAGTTTTGGAATTGTTTATGCAGAAGCACTTGCTTGTGGAAAGCCAGTAATTGGTACTTATTCTGGAGGCCCAGAATCAATAGTTAATGAACAGAATGGCGTATTAGTTAAGGTTGGAGATGCTGAGGATTTAGCTGCTAAGATGGAATTGATCATGGAAAACATAAAAAATTATAAAGCAATAGAAATAAGAAAGGATTTTGAAAAGAGATTTTCAAAAAGAGCTATTGTGCCTAAAGTATTGAGTTTATATAATGATATTATAAAGAGTTAAGCCGAAGTTTATAACTAATTAAAAATTATTAATATTATAGAGTGAAATTGAGTTATTAAAGCTTGTTCTACACTTTCAAACAAACTAGTATCTTTGCTGCTAGGTAAAGTTTATTCAAATCATTTTATTTATGTGTGGGATAGCAGGGGTTATTCATAGTAATCCGCAAGAAATAAATCTAAATCGCCTTCGGAGAATGACGGATGTTATACAGCATCGGGGGCCGGATGGAGAAGGACAATGGATTGGTGATAATGGTAATGTAGGATTTGGACACAGACGATTATCTATTCTTGATCTATCAGATGCCGGAGCCCAACCTATGAGTTTTGGCAACGGGCGCTACTGTATAACATTTAACGGTGAGATATATAATTACCTGGAGATAAAAAACAGCTTAATTCATAAAGGTTATGTTTTTAGTTCAGGTACGGATACCGAAGTTCTGCTTGCACTTTATGACCTAAAAAGGGAACAATGTCTGCATGATTTAGATGGTATGTTTGCTTTCGCCATATATGATGCCAAAACTGAAACGGTTTTTTGTGCCTGTGACAGGTTTGGCGAAAAGCCGTTCTTCTATTCTTACAAGCCCGGACAGTATTTTATCTTTGGTTCCGAAATGAAAGTGCTTTGGGCCGCCGGAATACCTAAAGAAATAAATAATAATATGCTCTTTAACTATATTTCATTTAATATGTTAGAGAATGCCGATAACAAAAAAGAAACCTTTTATGAAAATATTTATCGCCTTGAGAATGCGCATTACCTAACTGTGTCGGTTGATGACCTTAAACTAGAAAAGCGCCAATACTGGGACATAAATTTTACCTATGTAGATGCTTCCATAACCCTTCCGCAAGCTACTGCAAAGTTTCAAGAACTGTTTTACAACTCGGTAAAGCGGCGGTTACGGTCTGATGTTCCGGTTGGTTCAAGCCTTTCAGGTGGTTTGGATAGCAGTTTAATTGTATGTGTAGCTAATGAACTATTAAAAGAAAATAACAGTAAATCTAAGACCTTCTCTGCACGTTTTCCAGGTTTTGTTAAAGATGAGGGCTATTATATGCAGAAGGTCATCGATCATACAAACGTAGAGCCCCATTTTACTTACCCCGATGATACTAATCTTTTAAATAAAATAGAAGAAATTTATTACCACCAAGAGGAGCCTTTCGGGTCAGCTAGTATTTGTGTGCAATATGAAGTAATGAAACTAGCTAAAGATAACGGCGTTATTGTTTTATTAGATGGACAAGGAGCAGACGAGATCCTGGCAGGCTATCATCACTACTACGATACGTTCTTTCGTGAACTCAAAAAAGAAGATAAACAAAAGCATGGAATTGCGCTGACTGAATACCAAAACCTGCACCAGGAAAATAATATAAGTTCTAAAAATAACGGTCGGGGCATTAGTCCGGTAATGCAAAATAAATTTTCCAGTATTATAGATCCATTAAGAAATATAAAGCACCAAGTAAAACAAATAGTACGGCCGGCTTTTTCGCATGATTTTTATGCTGGCTATGCAAGTAAATCTTACCTGAAAAGTAATTTTCCGTCCTATGCCGAAACCAGTTTGAATGGTGCGCTTTACTACAATACTTTCGTGAGAGGATTAACAGAATTGTTGCGTTATGCCGACAGAAATTCTATGGCTCATTCAAGAGAAGTAAGACTTCCTTTCTTAAGCCATGAATTAGTTGAATTTTTATTTACCCTGCCGGCAGATTTTAAAATCAGAAACGCGTGGACTAAATATATTATGCGCCTTTCTTTTGAAGATATTCTCCCTGCCGAAATTACCTGGCGTAAAGATAAGATAGGGTATGAACCGCCCCAAAAGGCTTGGATGGAGAACAAACAAGTAAAAGAAGCTATTCAGGGCAGCAAAGAAATGTTGGTTAATAAAGGAATTTTACATAAAAGGCTATTAGATGTAAGTCCTAAAGGAGTTGAGGCCAATACCAAAGGAGATAACAGCTGGCAGTATTGGATGGCAGCAAATCTATTCCTTTAAAAGCTGAATTCTTACTTTAAATCAGAATTATTCTTCTAGTATGGCTAAGCCTATAGTTCTTATAATTGCTTCTAACCCGTTACATAATGGTCCTCGTATGATAAGGGAAATAGAAGCTTTGAAAAATGAATATGACATTACAGCTATAGGTGGCACTCCTCCTCAGGATTCTTCTGTAAAATACGTTAACATAAAAAAAATTTACGGCTTAGACCGGATATTAAAAAAACTAACCTGGGTTGCTGCTAAAAAAGAATATATAGGAAAGCTGTATTACACTGAATTTGCCCTGCATAGGATTATAAAAGAAATTAAACCAGCCTTTGTTATTACGCACAACCCTATATTTTTACCTTATTTATTTAGCTTTAAAGGCAGAGATTATAAAGTAATTTATAATGCCCACGAGTACCATCCGCTGGAATATGAAGATAGAAAAGGTTGGCTTGAAACTTTCGGAAAATATTATTATCAGCTATACAAACAATTTCTGCCTAAGCTGGATCTGCTAATAAATGTTTGCGAAAGTATTGCCCAGAAATGTCTAGAGGAATTCGGAAAGCCTTCTATTGTTATTCCAAACGCCAGTGTACTTTACCCCAGTATAGTACCCACATTTGCCTGGGAAGGAGAAACCATCCGCATTATACACCACGGAGGGGCGATAAGAGAACGAAAAATTGAAATAATGATTGAGGCAATACGTGTATTAGGAAGTAGATTTCAGTTAGACTTAATGCTCATGCCCCTTAATGAAGAATATTTTAAGGAACTTAAAGACTTAGCCGATAAAGCGGGGAATGTAAATTTTATTCCCCCAGTTAATTTTAAAGAAATCGTTCCGTTTATTAGTAAATACCATGTAGGGCTTTTTCATCTTTGCCCATCTAATTTTAATTACCGGGTAGCCTTACCAAATAAATTATTCGAATTCATACAGGCCCGCTTGTGTGTGGTAGTAAGCCCCTCCCCAGAAATGGCAAATATAGTAAATAAGTTTGGAGTAGGGCTAGTTGCCGAAAGCTTTTCAGAAGAAAGCTTAGTCAGTACCATTAGAAGGTTAGATTTTATACAAATAAATAAATTTAAAGAGAAGTGCCAAAGTGTAGCATATGAAGTGGCTGCTGAAAAATATTATGCGCATTTAATTAAATCAATAAAAAAATTACAGTAACTACAACAGCATTCATTTCTTTATTATAAGTTTTATGTGTGGTATAGCAGGAATTATTTCTTTAAAGGGAACTCAGGTTTTATCTGACGAACTTAAAAGAATGACGGACATTATTTCTCATCGGGGACCAGATGGAGACGGCCAGTGGATAAGCCAAAGCGGCATGGTTGGTTTTAGCCACAGGCGTTTGTCAATTATTGACTTATCTGAAGCAGGAAGTCAGCCAATGAGTTATTTAATTAATAAGTACACGATAACCTATAATGGAGAAATATATAACTATCTAGAACTAAAAGATCAGTTAGTAAACTTAGGGTATACATTTACTTCTAAAACAGATACTGAAGTTATTTTAGCCGCTTATGATTATTGGGGGCATGACTGCACAAACCATTTTAATGGTATGTGGGCTTTTGCCATTTACGATAAACCTGCCCAAATAGTGTTTTGCAGCCGGGATCGATTTGGAGTAAAGCCATTCTATTATTTTAAAACTACCCAGTATTTTACCTTTGGGTCCGAAATCAAGCAATTTACAGTACTAAATAATTGGAGTGCAACCTTGAATACTGCAAAAGCCATTGATTTCCTAATCTTTAGTACCTTCGATCATACCTCCGAAACTTTATTTAAAAATGTATATCAGTTACGGGGTGGCCAAAGCCTTATTTTTGATTTAAATAATAAAGGGTTTGAAATAAAGCAATGGTATAATTTAAATGAGCAGGTTAAACTTAAAAATATAGATTTTGAACAAGCCAAAACAGAATTAAAAGACTTATTTGAGAACGCAGTAAAATTAAGACTTCGGTCCGATGTTAAAGTTGGATCATGTCTTTCAGGTGGAATTGACAGTTCTGCTATTGTTTGTATTATGAACAACCTTTTAAATAAAGAGGATAAAAAAGGTATTCAGGAAGTAGTATCCTCTTGTTTTAAGGAGAAGAAATATGACGAACAGGAGTTTATTGATGAAGTAGTTACAAATACGGGGGTAAAAGCTAATAAAATATACCCTAATTTTGAAAATTTATTTAATCAGCTACAACATATTATCTGGCATCAGGACGAGCCCTTTGGATCTACTAGTATTTTTGCCCAGTGGAATGTCTTCGAAGAAGCTAAAAATAAAGGTCTTAAAGTAATGCTTGATGGACAGGGAGCCGACGAAAGTTTAGCAGGATATCCATATTTTCAGGATGTATATAATGTTTCACTCCTTAGAAACCTTAAATTAAAAAAACTTGCCTCAGAGTTAAAGTCATCTGCTATTTTGCAGAATGGTAAAAGGAACAATAACGAGTTTATAAAATTAGCTTTAAAATCATATATACCCCATGACTTAACTGCTAACTTAAGACGACGAAGCAGTTCTCATGAATTAAAATATGTAAAGAAATCATTTAAAAGAGAGTTAAACTTGTATGAACCAAATGTTACCATAGGGATTAAATCCCATTCTCTGGACTTAATTAATATTTCACATTTACCGATGTTGCTTCATTATGAAGATCGTGATTCTATGGCTCATTCCATAGAATCACGGGTGCCATTCCTGGATTACAGATTAATGGAATTTATATTAAGCTTGCCGGATGAATTTAAAATTAAAGATGGAATTTCTAAATTTATTTTTAGAGAAGCAATGACTGGTATTCTGCCTGATAAAATTAAAAATAGATATGATAAAATGGGATTTGTAACTCCGGAACAGCTCTGGATAATTAAAAACAAAAATCAATTTAGAGAATATCTTCAAAATGCTGTTAGCTTTTTTAAGCCTATTTTACATGCAGATACTTTGTTGAGTGATTTTGATTTAGCAATAGCAAAAAAGACATTCTCATTTGGTTCTATTTATTGGAGAATCATAGCCTTACATCAGTGGGTTATTAAATTTAATGTTGATTGTTTCTCCATTTAGGATCATCTAATTTTTATCCTGAAAATTAAAAGGAATTGATGCGTATACTCATTGTTTCAAAATTTTTCCCCCCGGAAAATTCTATAGCTTCTTTAAGACCATACTCCTGGGCAAAATACTGGTCTAGAGCCGGGCACGATGTAACAGTACTTACTACTGTAAAACCTGGAACTAAAACAGAGGATTTAAAAATATATGATGTTGATAAGTATAAATTAGTAGAATTAAATTATAACTCAATTTTCTATAAGCTTCAAAATATATATTTAAATAAGTTAAAAGTAAAAAATGAGAGTAGCAACGGCATTTTGAACTCAAATCAGATTGAAAAAAGTACGAAAGAGCAAAGCTCTTTTTCGTTAAAAAATTCTTTGAAAATATTAAATAATTTTAGGCTTAACAGGGGCTTATTATCCGGACAACGGATGCCTGACATTATGGATTTTTGGATAAATCCGGCTTTACAATGGGCAAAGACAAATGGTCCCTGGGATTTAGTTGTAAGTACATATGCTCCCTATGCCTGCCATGTTATAGCTTATAATCTAAAGAAAGAGCAAATAGCAAAGCAATGGATTGCTGATTTTCGTGATCTCTGGACAGATCACCATAATTTCAAAGGTTTGTTTCCCTTTACATATGTAGAACGTAATCTGGAACGTCTTTTAATGAAGCAAACAGACGCTATTACTACTGTAAGTAAACCTCTAGTTAGTACTTTAGGTAAGAAATACGGGGAACAAAAGGTACATGTTATTGAAAATGGATTTGATTCTGAGGATTTACATTTTTTACCAAAAGATAAAATTTTTCAAGATAATAAAGTACGTATTATACATACAGGTACGGTTTATCCAGGTAAAATGGATCCAAGTTTATTATTTGAAGTTATTTCTTCCATCGCTTCAGATAATGAACTTAAAAAATTATTAGAAAATTTAGAGGTTCTCTTTGTCGGTGCCAATAGCGATAAAGTGGTGGCTCAAGCTGTCAAAATGAATGTTGATAGATGGGTTAAAAATGGAGGCTTTTTACCAAGAGAAGATATATTAAGAATGCAACGGGAAGCACATATTTTGTTGTTTCTCGGTTTTGAAAAGAGTAAGACTGCTGGTCTTTTATCAGGTAAATTATACGAGTATTTATTTAGTGAAACACCAATCTGGGCAATTGATGTAGATTATTTATCTTCTCCTGGGCAAATAATACTCGAATCAAATACAGGAGTTATATTTGGCGAAAACAAAAAAATGTTGCAAAATTATCTTGTTAAACTACTCCAGAGCTCGGGAAAGCAAAAAGCGTATCCAAATAAAGAAGTCTTAAGTAATTTCGAAAGAAGTAACTTAGCTAAAAGAATGCTGGAATTAGTTAAAGAAAAAACCTAAATAAAATATTCATTAGGTAGTTAAAGAGGGAAGAAGGGAATATCAAACTATGTATTTCCAATATTCCCTTCTTCCCTCTTTAACAGTAGCAAATAAGTATGGGTTTATAATATATTTAAACTAATCATGTTTATAATATTTAAATTGCCCTTCCTGGATTACCAATGATTTTTTGGCCTTCCTTTACATCTTTTAGAACTACAGCGCCTAAACCAATTAAAGCATTATCACCAATAACCTTTTTATTTAACACGCTCGCTGATGGTGCAAACCAGACATTGTTTCCTATGACAGTACTACCCGCAATCATAGCATTGGCAATAATAAGAGAATTTCGGCCAATAATTACTCCATGTGCTATATGAACCAAATTATCAATTTTAGCTCCTTCTTTCAATAAAGTACTACCCATTACTGCCCGATCAATACAGGTATTATTACCAATTTCTACTTTATCTTCCAAAACAACATTTCCTATATGAGGAATTAAACTGTAGTTGCCATCAATATCTTTTTCATATCCGAAACCAACTCCTCCTATAGTATTATTAGATCCAATCTTTACATCATTTCCTATTATCGTATTTTCTAAAATTACCGAATTATGCCCAATAACTGAATTATTACCAATGGAGCAGTTCTCCTCAATTACAACATGATCACCAATATAAATATTAGTTCCTAATTTTGCTGAAGTATGGATTCGTGCCAAGGAACTGATTCCAGCAATTATTTTAGGCTGAAAGAAATGATCAATAATTTTCTTAAATGCCTGCCGCGGCTTTTCTACAATTATGTAATTACAAGTATTCTTATATTCGTCAAAGCCCTCACTGCATATAATTGTACCAAAATCGATTTTATGGAGCAATGATAAATTTACTTCATTTACCCACATTAACTTATGAGGATCTATATTTTCAACTTCTAGAAGGCCTATATAAGTAATAAATTCTTCAATATTACCTATGAACTTTGAATTATCCAGAACTGATAGGATTTCTTTGATTGGTATTTGCATTACTTTATATTTAATCTGACTATTTCAAATGTTTCAGCGTACTGGTTGCCTGATTGCACGCCTCTGGTCTTCGCTAATCCCCGAATAAATTCTTCATTTGCATAGGGCCTATGCATTTGCGATTTATATTCAGATAAGGCCTCAAGCTTTGTGTTTATGTGTTTGTTTTCTAGGGAAAAGAAACAACTGGTATTAAAGTTAAAGTTATTCCATAATAATTCGTAACAAAGAATAGTGCTCCATTTAAATGCCCGAACACCTTCGTTTGCTATAGTAAAATGATCTTGATGAATATCGTTAATAGAAGGCATAAATACCAGATCTGGTGCAATTTCTTTTTTCAATTCTAATATATTGTCTAGAATATCCTGCCTGTGGAAATTAAATGTACGAACATCATAATCATATAAAATCAAATTTTTGGGTTCAATCCCTAAGATTTTTGTGGCTGCTCTAACTTCAGTTATCAAAATATCAGAAGGGAAATCTGGTATTACAGATTTTTGGCAAGCGGAGAAGGCCGCATAGAATACTTCCGCACCATTTTCAATTAACTTACTAATTGTGCCACCACATCCGAATTCTCCATCATCGGTATGTGGAGCTAAAACAAGAGCTCTTTTAAACTTTATATTCATTCTTCTAAAGACTTAGCAACAAGGGTAATCTATACTTTTAATTTTTAAAGAGTAAAAGAAAGCGGAAATGTAATTTACCTTTTGATGAGAATCTGATCTAATCATTTTATCTTAGCGTGTTTATTCTAAATATTCCTTTTGCATGGAAGATACCTCTAAAAGGGTATAAAACAGAAAGGTAAAAGTAAAGCCTTTAACTTCCAAAATATTTTTAACTATGAAAATTGCTGTTGATTGTAGAGCATTAAGAAAAACTCCTTCAGGTATCCCAAACTTTTTGATAATGGCTATAAACCAAATAGCTTTAACTTATCCGGATTGGGAAATTACATTATTATCAAATGAAAAATTTTATGAAGATTATAAAAACAAGCTTCTGGTTAGTAAAAATATAGAAATACTTATAAGCCCTTTTTTTATATTTAAAAATGTATCTTTCATTTGGCTACTTTTAAAAGCAGGGACTGTAATAAACAGGGTTAAACCAGATATATATTGGGCACCCGCCTTCCTGTTGCCTCCCTTTTTACCACCAAATATTAAGACCTTGGTTACCGTGCATGATGTAGTAGCTAAAGAATATCCCGGCACTATGTCGTTTGCAGGTAAAATGTACGCCCGTTTGTTGCAAGATTCCTCCATTAATAAAGCCGATAAACTATGGGCTAACTCGGCTTATACAGCAGAAGCCATTAAAAAATATTTTCCCGCAAGAAAAAGCAAACAAATATTTACCGGTTTTTTTATTAACACTGGTATTTTTAAGCGTATCTATATTTCCGAAAACAGAAAGAAGGATTTACAGCAAAAGTTTAAACTAACCGAAAGCTTTTTTATTTTTGTAGGAACCTTGGAGCCCCGGAAGAATTTAATTTTTTTAATTTCTTTACTTCCTTATTTAAAGCATTTAAAACATAAATTAATAGTAGTAGGAGCAAAAGGCTGGGGCCAAACGAACATACAAAATATACTTTCCCAAAAAGACTATCCTATTGATAACATAGAGTTTCCCGGTTTTGTAGAAACAGATGATTTAGTTCATTTGTACAATCTGGCTACTCTCTATATATCCACTTCTTTAAATGAGGGATTTGGAATGCCTCAGCTGGAAGCTATGGCTTGTGGTTGCCCGGTCGTTTCGCCGCATAATTCAGCTATGATTGAAGTAGTAGAAGGAGCAGGTGAAACTGTAGCTACCTGGGAGTTTACTGACTGGGTTAAAGCGATAGAGAAAGTTTTAAACAACCGGAATGATTACGTACAAAAAGGGTATAAACGCGTGGAGCAATACGAAGCTTCAACAGTAATCAAAAATCTATTTCAGGATTTCGTTTAATTCATAAAATTTAAATGGATAATTTTAACTTTATATAATTAGTTATTTAAACCACGTTGTGAATATTATTTTAAATAAAAGTAAATTTCTGTTAATACTGTTTTCAGTTTTTTGCTTTATTTCATTTCAACTTACTGAAATTAAATTTCATAGTATTAAAATTAATGAATTAGTTGCCCTGCTGTGTCTGCCTGTATTATTAAGGCACGTCCGGATTGTAAACAAATATTTTGTTTATTTTTTAATATTTTTTATCCTGCTTATCATTCTTACTTTTCTTACTAATCTTTTCCAGGATTTTTATTTTGATTTAGAGAGCTTAAGTTTGTTAAGGAAGCCTTATCTCATTACCATATCCCGGGCGGTAGAATTATTATCCTGTTTAATTTTTGCCATTATTGTTTACGAATCACTTTATTATTTTTCCAGAAGGGATTATACCTTAAAAGATATTATTAATGCAGTACTTCTGGTAAATTATTATTTCGCCTGGTTTCTTTTGCTCGTAGCTAGTTGTTATTATCTTAGAATTGTTCATTTTAACAATTCTGATATAATTTATGATACTACCCCATACCTGCCTAACTATACCTTACGTTTGCGGGGCTATTACATAGAAGGCGGGCCATTTGGATTGATGTATGCATTCCTGTTTTGCTTATCCAGTTTAGTTAACAAGAAAAAATACCTGCAAAAAGGAATTTTCATTCTGATTATTTTACTCGCGCAATCCAAAGCCGGTATGATAGCTGTATTAGGTTGGATTTGCTATAAGTTGTATTTGCGGTTCCGCCATACAAAATTGTTTAAATACATTGCTTTTTTAATCCTGCTCCCCGTTTTTATTACTTTGTCATTTAAAATTGCTAATAATTACATTATAACATTTAAGAACTTTGACAGCGAGTTGCAGGATCGAAATGATGACGAAACATTAATAATGGGGCGCACCGCCGCTTTTATAATAGGCCCTAAAATGTTTGCGCATCACCCTTTTACCGGAGTGGGTTTGGGCAATTATTCATTAGTTAGAAATAATCCGGCTTACTTAGGGGGTTTGCCCGTTGTTAATGGCTGGGATTTACCAGGTTTAGGAGGTATTCTGACTTTACTAATAGAAGATGGAATCATCGGGCTTTTTGCTCTAATTCTAATTCTAGGGCTGATTTATAAAAGATACTCGAAGTACTCTCTGATTTCTAAAGATTCTATAATTATATTTTGTGTAATGTGTTCTTTAGGTGTACAGTTATATTTTTTATATATATGGTTTTTGATTGGCTTAGCCTTAGCGGCCCCTGGTCTGGAGAAAAAATTGAATGAATAGTAACTCGAAATATTCTTTGGTGATTGATGCCAGAATGATTAATGTTTCTGGAATTGGCACCGTTTGCCAGAATATAATTCCGGATCTCCTTAAAGATTTTAATGTTACTTTAATGGGTAATCCAGAAGAACTAAAAGAATTTTCCTGGGCAAAAAACCTTGGAATAATTTCTTTAACAAGCCAGATTTATTCCCTACAGGAGCAAATGGAGCTCTTCTTCAAAGTCCCAGCCTACGATTATTTTCTTTCGCCGCATTACAATGTACCCTTTTTACCTGTAAAAGCTAAAAAAAGAATCGTTATAATTCATGATGTAAACCACATAGCGTTAGAAAATAATTTTAATATATTAAAAAAAATCTATGCCCGTTTGTTCATTAAGTTGGCCTTAACGAAGTCGGACAAAATATTTACTGTTTCCCGATTTTCAAAATCTGAGATTATAAAATATTTTGAAGTGATTGATGCAAGTATCCACCCCTTGGTATTGGGCGTAAATACTGAAATCTTTAAGGTTTTTAGCAGTAAGGAACAAGATCAGATTAGAACCAGGTACGAATTACCGCGGCATTTTTTATTGTATGTCGGTAATGTAAAACCTCACAAAAATTTAAGCACCTTAATTAAGGCTTTTGCAATTTTAAAAGCAACTAGAAGCCTAGTACCTTATAAATTAGTGATTGTAGGTAAAAAAGAAGGTTTTATAACCTCAGATCAGGCAATTTCAAAGGAGATTAATGCTTTAAACTTACTAAATGATATAATATTTACCGGCTTTGTGCCGAATGAGGATTTACCGGGGTTATATAATTTAGCCTCTTTATTTGTATTTCCTTCCTTGTACGAAGGTTTTGGTTTACCTCCCCTTGAAGCTATGGCTTGTGGATGCCCGACTGTTGTATCAGATGCCTCTAGTTTGCCGGAAGTTTGCCAAAATGCATCGCTATATTTTAACCCAAAAAATCCGGAGGAACTAGCAGCAGTTATTACTAAAGTTTTACAAGATAAGACATTGCAGGATCAACTGCGTACTTCCGGTTTTAATCTGGTAAAACAATATGATTGGAAACTTACAGCCCAGGCAATTAAAGAAGTAATTTTAGCAAAATAGTATAAACAGATGCTGAACGCGATTGTGAATTACAACAGAATATATTTTTATAATTTGATTCTTATTGCCCTACTGCTGCCTTTTACTGAATATATATGGAGGCAATTTATGAGTATTGCTATTATCCTGCTTGTTGTCTCTTGGTTATTATTATCTGATAAAAATGAGGTTTTCCGTAAAATTAAAACCAATAAAATTATATTTCTGTTAATTGCGGTTTATTTCATTAATGTTAACGGCCTATTCAGAGAAACTGGGACCGAAGTAGCCGGCAAAGTGCTGATTAAGAAAGTATCTCTCTTTTTGTTGCCGGTTATTGTCGGTACTTCTCCCTTCCTTAATCATAATCGAATAAAGTTAATCTTGGTGGCTTTTATTTCCAGTTTATTTGTAAGCACCTTATTTACCTATTCCAAAGGCGTAACATACCTTTTAGAGCTTCAGGAGGATATTACCGCTGTTGCTAATGTAATTATTATTCACCGGCCTTATTATGGCTTGCTTGACGCTTTTGCAGTACTTGCCCTGCTTTTGTTTTTTCATAAAAAGCAAAGTGGGTTGATTTGGCTGGTATTAAGTTTGGCAATTATTTACCTTTGTTTATTCCTAGCAATTATCTATGCTAAAATGGGGCTCATTGCTATACTTGTTAGCTTGGCTTTTTTAGTATTTTGCTGGTTTGCATTTACTAAAAGGTTTACCCTATTAATTATTACTAGCTTGTTTGTACTTGGAGCAGCAATAACCACTTACCAACTAAAACCATCGGTACAAAATTATACATCAAAGATTTTAGAGGGCAAAGATTTTTCATTTTCCGAGTACAATGTTGTTCTTGTAGGCAGCATAAATACCCGCTATGTAAACTGGGGATGTGCCTATGTTATATTAAAAGAAAATAAAAACTGGTTGTATGGTGTAGGACCAGGAAATGCGCAAAACCTTTTGCAGAGTTGTTATAAAGTAAGAAACGAATGGGTGTATCATAGTAGAATGAATGCTCATAATCAATTTATAGAAGAACTGTTGCAAAATGGAATTACTGGGCTTGTTCTCTTTACAGGAAGTCTTTTTATTCCTTTTATTATAGGTCTACATCGAAAAGATTACCTTTACCTTTCTTTTTTAATGGTGTTTATCTTATGCTGTTTAACGGAGAGTGTTTTAGGGAGGCAAATAGGTATCGTTTTTTATGCCTTTTTTAACTCTTTACTATTGTTTAACTCAAAAGAAAAGAATGGGTCTGATACTAATTCCATAAACGTTTAGTAGTAAAAAATTATATGAATAGAAGAGTTGCATTAGCTAAGCATTGGCTTTTTACCAGCCACAATGAGATTCCATTATTTGAGTTATTAACTAAAGTTTTTGAGAAAACCTGTGATTTAAAAGCCAAGCCATATATTTTGGAAGTTGTAGAAGAAGAAGAGTTTTTAAAAATTAGAATTAAAGGGATACCTGATTATCTATATTATCCTAAGAATACAGCTTTGCAATCTTTATATCAGGTTATAACAGAAAGTACTGATGTAAATCAGTGGCATTATTATGAAATTCCAGAGACGAAAGTAGGTTTAGATGATGTGGTAGTTGATTGTGGATCTGCTGAAGGTTTATTTAGTTTAATGATTGCTCGCCGATGTGCTAAAGTTTATGCTATTGAACCTCTGCCCTTGTTTATAAAGAGCCTTCATTTAACCTTTTCTGAATTAAAAAATAAAGTAGAAGTTATTCCATGTGCCTTATCAAACAATACTGGGGTTGCTTATATGAGTGATAATAATATAGCCTCAGCTTTAAGTAATGAAGGAAGTATAAAAGTATTAGTAGAAACAGTTGACAATCTTTTCTTTAAAAAAGGTATAAAAATAGATTATTTGAAAGCAGATTTGGAAGGATACGAAATGGATATGTTAAAAGGTGCTGAAAAAACAATTCAACAATCCAAACCAAAAATAGCCATTACAACATATCATAAAGCGCACCATGCAGCTGAAATAAAAACATTTTTGTTATCTATTCACTCTGATTACAAGATAAAAGTAAAAGGAATAGAAGAACGGTCAGGCGCTCCGGTTATGCTGCATGCTTGGTAAAATTAAACAACTACGTTTATATAAATTAAGGTAAGTTAAAATAGAAATATAATAATTAAAATATTTAAACTGGTTCAGAGTCGGAAATTTATATAATGGCCTAAAGAAAGGATTTACAAAATTAAACCGGATAACTAGTTTGAAATTAGTGTAAAGTGACCTTATAATGAAATTAGCCATTGTGCACGATGATTTGATGAGAAGGGGTGGAGCGGAACAGGTAGCTCGTTGCTTGCACTATGCCTTTCCGGAAGCACCCATTTATACTTTATGTTACCAACCCGAAGATACTTACCCGGATTTTAAAACTGCAAAAGTACGTACCTCCTGGTATCAGCGCCTGGTAAAAGATGAGCACCAGATGAAAAAGCTGTTTTTCCCGCTGGGAGTTATGGCAATGCGACAACTGGATGTAACGGAGTACGATGTGGTGTTGATGTCCTCAACTTATTGTGCCAAGTACGTAAAGATTTCGCCTAAGGCGATTGTTATCAATTATTGTCATCAGCCTTTTCGCCTGGCCTGGTTTCCAGAATCGTATACCGATTATTTACAAGCGCACGGCATTAAGAAACTGGCCATGAAGGCAATGATTGCCAGCCTCAAATACATAGATTACCAAGCTGCCCAACGAACCGACTATTTTATTGCTAATACGGACGAAACCAGCCAAAGAATAAAAGAGAAATATGCTTTTCATAAAGACATACCGGTTATTTACCCGCCGGTTGTAATAGATAATTTCCGTACCACGGAGAAAGTACAGGATTATTACTTGGTAGTAACTCGGTTGGAGTATTACAAGCGCGTTGATTTAGCTATAGAAGCATTTAACCAACTAGGATATAAATTGATAATAGTGGGTAAGGGTACCCAAAAAAATGAGTTAAAAAAAATAGCTAAAAACAATATCGTTTTCAGAAGTGGGTTGTCTAAGACGGAACTAAGAGAACTGTACGCTGGCTGTAAAGCTTTTGTGTTTCCGCAGTACGAAGATTTTGGCATAACTGCCTTAGAGGCTAATGCTTCGGGCCGGCCAGTCATAGCTTTTGGGCAGGGTGGCGTACTTGATACCATGATTCCTTACTCCGGCAATCCTAAGAAGAGTACGGCTATTTTTTTTAACGAGCAGGAACCAGC
>Ga0210040_10003573_pt1 | contig 20934 bp, 43 predicted proteins | sample CryGeyCG12114_NA_FD_185462 | JGI IMG/M metagenome (GOLD analysis project Ga0210040, IMG submission 185462) | Groundwater microbial communities from aquifer - Crystal Geyser CG19_WC_8/21/14_NA (SPAdes) (version 2) | ecosystem: Environmental > Aquatic > Deep subsurface > Groundwater | place: USA... | reverse complement strand
GTGGCGAGGGCTTGACGGGAGGGGGGCCCTCCCCCTACCCTCGCGCCGCGCTCCGCGGCGCACCCAAGATCAACAGTGAGACGGGACCGCGACACGCCATCGCAAGGTGCTGGGTTGACCTGCGATTATGCAGAAAGTTGTTGACAGGTTCGGCGCAGTAGGGCAGGGTTTGACCCAGCAACACAGCAGCACAACTCCACACAGCACAGCAGTTCGCAGCACAGCAGTTGCGCGATCCTCGGATCTCCGCTACTGTTCGCACCAACTCCACAAGGGCATGTCGCTCAGCGCACTGAGGCAGTGAAGACCCTCAGCCAAGAGCCCACTTCGGGAGACGCACACAGCACAGCTTGACAGCACGGCACATGTAAGGTACGGTTTCACCCAGCAACACAACTCCACACAGCACAGCTTGACAGGGACACAGCAGCGATGCTAGGGTTCCACTGCACCACAAAGGGCAGGCACACAGCGAAAGCCAAGGGCCTGCACCACTTGACCTTACGAGGGTTGCCAGCTAGGCTGGTCCTCATAACTCCACAGGACACCATAGACCAGGCTCCGCCTGCGTTGAATGGTAGCCAGCGAGCGCAGCTAGCTCGTTGACCGGTGAGCCATCCATGTCATATCGTGAGATATCGCATGCCACAGTTCCCGCCGCGGTGCCCGGTGAGGGCACAGTCTCCGCTCCCGTTAGATTGTGTTTCGGGGCGTTTCGCTGGCCAGGATCTTCGTCCCATCCGCAATCTACCTCTTCGGTTTGACAGGGCCGCCCGCTAGGGATAGCGTCGTCCCTGTCATCCCGTGGATGTCAGATTGGCATCCAAGCGGCTCCGCCGCACAGAATGTCCTGGAGGACATCATGCCCGCTCTCGTCACCACCGCCACCGGTTCGGTCGAGCTCAACTTCCGCGGCCGGCACAACGGCACCCGCTTCGCCCGCCGGACCGAGTCCGGCAGTGTCGCCCTCCGCAAGGGTGAGTCGATCTCGCTCACCACCGGCCGCGTCGACCGCTGACACTGCCCTTTGCGCCCGGCTTGACCGGACGCATTGGAGTGTGCCAGACTGGTCCCCACAGGGAACCGCACACCGAACGTCCGAGGAGGACACAGTGAGCGACAAGATCAACAACGGTGGCATCTCCGGCCGGATCCCGACCGGTCTCATCCGCGACGCTCTCGCCGCCGCGACCGATGGCGCCACGATCGACCAGCACGGTCGGCCCTACGCGGGCAACGGGATCTTGGTGGCACTGCCGGCCGACGAGCAGACCAGCTATGTCTTCAACTGGGGGCCGGCATTGTTCGACCACCTGCGCGGCGGTCGGAAGACGGCCGATGACGTGCTGGAGCTCTTCGTCAAGTTCAACCAGCACGTCGTGACCGCGCCATCGCTCCGCCCGCGTTACTTCGGGGCGTGGATCGAGGCCGGCGCCGGCGAGCTGCCCGACGGCACGCCGTGCGACAAGATCCACCTGGACATCGTGGAAGCGTTCACCCAGGACGACCGTGTCCACGCCGTCCACGCCGGCCAGGTCCGCAACCAGATCTCGATCTGGGACGCGCAGAATGGCCGCGAGATCCCGACCGGCGGCACGGGCACCGAGGACCCGACCTGCGCTGGTTGCGACCAGCCCGTCGGCGCACAGCACGTCGACTGCAGCTTGACCGGCACCGTCACCAAGATCGACGTGGCCTGACACTGCCCTTTGCGCCCGGCTTGACCGGACGCATTGGAGTGTGCCAGACTAGGCTCACCCACACCGAATGACCTGGAGGTCATCATGGGAGCGAAGCTCTCTCGCAAGCCGGCCGACGTATTCGCTCGCATCGGCCAGGGTTCCACCCGCCGAGTGGTCGACCGGATCGTCGCCACCTTCGACCGCGCCACCCCTGCCGACATCGAGGCCGGCGCCCGCTGGTACTCCGATGGCGAGGAGCACGTCGACGCGCTGGTCAAGGTGGGCAATCTGCCCACCCGTGAGCACGCTGCCGCCGTACTCGCTCACCTGTCGCCCCGGACGACATGGGCCCGGAACGTGTCCGGCGCCTACCTGCTGGCCACCGGCTCCGAGCCGACGGCATGTATCGGCGCGAACGTCGACCGGGCGCGGACCGCCATCGCAAGCGAGGACCCGCTCTCGACGCTCAACGGCCCCAAGACGAAGCGGTTCGCGTGGAACCTCCTCGGCTACCGTCAGGCGGTCACCGTCGATGTGTGGGCGGCCCGTGTCGCCCTCGGCGAGGGTGACGACGACCCGGAGCGCACACTCGGCGCCGTCGGTGTCTACGATGCCATCGAGCACGCCTACAAGCTGGCGGCCCGCCGGCGCGGCGTCGACCCGACCACCATGCAAGCCACGACGTGGATCGTCGCCCGCGGCGGTCGCGCAGCCTGACACGTTCGGTCCGGCCCGCTTGACGGGCCGGCGCCGTGTGTGCCAGACTGGCCACAACACAAAGTGACCTGGAGGTCATCATGTCCCGCTCGACCCACCCGAACCTGACCGCCGACCAGCGCGCCGAGCGCCGGGCCCGCCGTCAGCCGCGCCGCCCCGTCCGCCGCACCGGAACCCTCGTCGGGATCCTCCGCGCGGAGTCCGCCGACCAGATCGACTCGGAGGTCTGATCGTGGCCTTTCGACTGCGCCTCTACCCCGAGCTCATCGACGGTGTCGCCTACGTCGATGTCCTCGCCGACGAAGACGAGCCCGACCCCGACGAGATCATCGACAAGGGCGTGCCCCTCGATCGGGCGCGTGAGATCTACAGCGACTGTCTGACCAGCTAGGTCGACACCCACGGTCCCCTCGCATAGTGTGAGACCGGCTCCCGATGCGAGGGGCGCCGCGGATGCCGAATGGCACCCACCACCGCCGGCCACGCCGGCCCGAATGTCCTGGAGGACATTGTGAGCACCAACATCGTCACCACCGCCCCGGGCGGCAACTTCAACGCCGGCCGGACCCACCTGCGCTGGACCGACGGCCAGCCGGCCGGGCACGCGCTGAACGTGGCCGTCCGCACCGCCTGCGGCCGCGAGGTCACCGGCATCATCGGCGAGCACAAGGCCGGCGCGCTGGCCGGCGGTATCACCTGCAAGACCTGCCGCGGGACGAGCGCGTTCCGGAACGCCGAGCGTGACCAGTTCCTCGCCGATCACCGCGCCGAGGTGGCGCAGGCCGAGTCCTACGTGCGGAGCCGCTTCTACCCGCCGCTCCCCGTCGAGTACGGCGCCCTGGCCGTGCAGGCCATCCACGCCGTCAACGACGGCGACCCGTACACGCTCATCCCGCTGGGTGAGCACCTCGACCCGCTGCCGCGCGACGCCGTCGACGGCAAGGTCACCGCGGCGCGACTGGTGCAGATCCTGCACCTGGGCCACCTCATCGACGACGAGGCCGCCGACCTCGCCTACCTCGACTGATGGCCCGCCACCGGGCGCCCGAGCCCCGCCGGTGCCACTGTGGCCGGCCCGTACCCACCACGAGCTCGTGCGGCTGCTGCTGCGCCGAGCACGACTGACACTGCCCATCCTGGCCGGCCGGCTTGACCGGCCAGGGTGGAGTGTGCCAGAGTGGCTGGACACACCACCGAATGTCCTGGAGGACATCATGCCTGACCGCACCGTCAACCTGGAGATCCACGCCGACCAGGCGGAGGACGTCCTGCGCCGGATCTTGCCGGCGATGCTCGACTACGTCGTCGACATCACGCTCGTCGAGGCCCCCGCGGCCGAGCCGTGCAGCTACGTCGTCGGCGCCGTGGGCGTCGGCGAGGACCGCCAGCCGACCGTGACGCTGTTCCCGTGGGACGACGACACCGACGCGCCCGACCGCCGGCAGCCCCGCACCATCGACGTCGCCGAGATCGCGACGCTGGCGGTCGTCTGATGGCCGGCACGCTGGTCTACCGGGTCGAGCACCCGGACGACGGCGAGGGGCCCTACGTCGGCCGCGAGTGGCCCGACAAGGTCCGCATGCGGTTCTCGCACAACGACTCCCGCCACAAGGCGCCGCACGGCGACCCCGCGCTGGGCTACATCAGCCACCGCGAGGTGTGCGGCTGCACCGACCCCGCGAGCCTGCGCGAGTGGTTCGCGACCTTCTGGGACGGCCTCGCGGCCGGCGGCTTCGTCGTCCGGATCTTCGAGGCCCGCGGCGCCCGTGTCGGGGCCCGCGGCCAGGTGGTCTTCAACCCCGAGTACGCCGAGCCGCTGGGCCGGATGACCGCCGCCGCGTTCGTCGACTGGTACCGCCGGTACGATCGCTGACCCATTCCGTCCGTCCGGGCCAACTCCCCCTTGACCCGGCCGGGCGGTGTGTGCCAGACTGTTTACATGAACGACAGGGCACGCCGAGTGCAGGAGCTGCGCCGCAGCAACGCTGCACGACCCATCCCGAGTCGCCGCCGAGGCGACGAGATCGTCCAGGAGGACGCCATGGAGACGAACCTCGCCTCTGACCCCATCTTCGACCCGCTCCGGGCGAAGCTCAACACCGAGCTCAAGAAGTACATCATCGGCCGGACCCTGGGCGAGTGCCCGCGGACCGGCAAGCAGATCGACGTGCGCTCCGCCGTCTGGATCCTCGACCCCGAGGGCGCCCCGCACATGGGCATGCACCCGACCGGCTGGGCCGAGGTGCTCGACGACAGCGAGGTCGTGCCCGGCCTGCTCGCCGCCGGCATCAGCGTCGACCCGAGCAGCATCCGCGACAAGGCGCTCCGCCAGCGGAGCATCGACCTGGGCTTCGCCCCCGGGCCGGCCGAGACGACGCCGGCGCAGACCGAGACGCTGTTCTGATGGAGACGATCCGCCTCCGTCCGGGCGATGTCGTGCTGGCCTCCCCGACCATCGCGTCGGGGAGCCGGCGCCGCCGGCGGGCGATCTTCGCCGACCAGGCCGGCGGCACCGTGCCGCTGATCGTCGACGACATCGAGGACGCCGACCCGTACCGGCCGGCCGTGCTCTTCACCGATGGCACCTACGCCACCGCGCGGCGCGATGCCGCGTGGATCGTCAACTACCCCGACCCGAACTGAGAGGAGGCGGCCATGTCCGCCCTGCTGGTCTTCGACCTCGAGGTGGATGTGTCCGCCGACATGCACCCCCACCGCACCCGGACGCACCATGTCCGGCTCGCGGTGGCCGACTCGGACCCTACGGGTCTGGGCTGGAGCCGGGCCGAGAACGAGGCCCGGCGCACCGCGGTGGCCATGGGCCTCACTCGGGGCGCCATGGTGACCGCCGTGCGGATAACCGCGGTGGAAGCGTGAGGCGCCCCGAGCTCGCCGCCGTGCTGGTCACGCCGATCTGGCTGGCCAGCACGGCCGGCTGGGCCCTCTGGATCGCCCCGAACGAGGCCTTGCGCCTCGCCGAGAAATCCGTCATACTGATCACAGCGGCCGCCCGGTCGCCCCGAGCCGCCAGGAGGCAGCCATGACCAAGACCCGCCAGACCGCCAGCCCCGTCTACGTCCGCGGCACCAAGACCAAGCGCGTGAAGACCGCGCGACTGCAGCCCGGCGATGTCGTGCTGACCGCCGACACGGGCACGCCGCTCGTGGTCGAGCCGACCCAGACGAAGACCGCCGCCGTCCTGCGGACCGTCAAGGAGCTGCAGGCCTTCCGGACGCCGGCCACCGGGTTCTACGGCCGGGCCGGCCGGACGTACACGATCCACTTCACCGACACCACGTTCAGCCCGAACAACGCCCCGATCTACACCGTCCACGTCGTCGACAAGGAGGCCTGACATGGCCACTGCCACCAGCAAGACCCGCACCGTCGTCGAGGTCGAGGAGGTCACCCTCGTCCTGACCGCCGAGGAGGCCCGCCAGCTCCGCCACGACCTTGGCGCCGGCCACATCTTCGACGCCCTCACCACCGCCCTGGCCGGCACCACCTCCGGCCAGCGGGGGGACGTGCGGGTGCCGAAGCGGGGCGAGGTCTGGCGTGCGGTCGCCGTGGAGCCGAAGCCCGGCGGCGGCTGCACCCCGGCGCCGCTCGGCACCGAGGTGCGGATCACGTCCGAGGTCCCGGACACCGACGGCGACCTGTCCGTCAACACCCTCGACAACAAGCCCCACGAGGACGACGGGCGTTACTACTGGTACGCCAAGCCGGCCACGCTGGAGTTCGTCCGGGAGTCGGTGTGACCATGACCGCGCACCCGCCGCTGGCCAGCGGCACCGAGCCGCTGACCCGCGAGGGCGTCCATGTCCTGCTCGTCTACGGCGCCCGCATCAAGGTCGCCCGGGACGGCCGGCCGGGCATCCGCGTCACCGCCGGCTACCACAACGGGGACGTACTCCTCGAGGCCGTCGGCTTCGACCTGCCGTGGTGCGGCGAGGCCCGCCAGGCCATCACCGAGGCCGCGCAGGCCTGCGAGGATGCCGGTCTGCTCGTCCAGATCCCGCCGCGCCGGATGAGCAACTACCAGGCCCGCATCGTCCGCCGGAAGACGTGGTGAACGGCTGGATCGCCGCCGCGCTGATCGCTTGGCCGGTGGTCGCCCTGTTCGTAGGGGTGGCCATCGGCAAGTGGATCGCCCGAGCGGAGCGGAACCGGCACGAGACCTTGCGCCAGGGGGCCTGACCGACTAGGCTGGCCCCACACCAACCGCCGAGGAGGCGCCCCATGACCCAGTTCAGCACCGTCGACATCAACGACACCCACTTCACCATCCCGAGCCCGCCGGCGTTCACCATCCCGCCGATCAGCACGCTGTCGATCAACGCCGGCCTGACCGGCTACTTCGCCCCATTCCTCATCGTGCTGGCTGTGCTGGCCGCCCCGGTCGCGCTGGTCATCGCCGTCATCGTCGGCACCGTCGTCTTCTGCCGGCGCGGCCAGTCCCGCAAGGCCTGGCTCGAGCGCCAGGCCGAGATCGACCGCTGGGGCGGATGGCTCGACCACTGATGGCTGGCCGCTGCGCTGACACGGGCGGCCCCTACGAGGGCTGCCACTGGACGTGTCAAGGAACCTGCACCATCGACCTGCCGACCACCCCGAAGGAGAAGCCCATGCCCGAGCACCTCGCCCCGAAGCTCATCAACTACGCCTCGATCCTCGAGGACGCGACCCGCGAGCAGGCCATCAAGACGGCGTCCATGCCGTTCATCCACCCCCACGTCGCCCTGATGCCGGACGCGCACCTCGGCAAGGGCGCCACCGTCGGCTCGGTCATCCCGACCGTCGGCGCGATCATGCCCGCCGCGGTCGGCGTCGACATCGGCTGCGGCATGATGGCCGTGCGGACCCAGTACTCGCTGGGCGACATCACCTACACCGTCGAGCAGGGCCGGTCCCTGCAGGACCTCCACGCCGACATCGCCCGCCGCGTCCCGCTGTCGGCCGGCAAGTACAACGACATCTGGGGCCTGACCGACGCCAACGCGAGCCGCGTCGACGAGCTCATCGCGACGCCCGGCATCGAGCAGGCCCGCGCCGCCGCCCCGAACTGGCCCCACCAGCTCGGCTCGCTGGGCAGCGGGAACCACTTCATCGAGGTGAGCCTCGACGAGGAGGACCGCGTCTGGCTGTTCCTGCACACAGGGAGCCGCGGGGTCGGCAACAAGCTGGCCCAGAAGCACATCAAGGTCGCGCAGGAGCAGTGCCGGCGCCGCTTCATCGACCTGCCCGACCCCGACCTGGCCTACCTCGTCGAGGGGGAGCCCGAGTTCTGGGGCTACATGGAGGCCCTGCGGTGGGCCCAGAAGTTCGCCGTCCTCAACCGCGAGGAGATCATGGACCGCGTGGTCGAGGCCTTCGCCGAGTGGATCGGCGAGGATGTCGAGCGCCAGGACGAGATCGAGTGCCACCACAACTACACCTCCCGCGAGAAGCACTTCGGCAAGGACGTGTGGCTGTCCCGCAAGGGGGCCATCCAGGCCGCCGTCGGGTCGCGCGGGCTGATCCCCGGCTCGATGGGTGACCGGTCCTATGTCGTGGAGGGCCTCGGCGACCCGGTGGCTCTGCGGTCCAGCCCGCACGGCGCTGGCCGGGAGTACTCCCGCTCGAAGGCGAAGAAGCTCTTCACCCGCGAGGACCTCGACACCCGCATGGCCGGCATTGCCTGGGGCAACTCCGACGCCTTCCTCGACGAGCACCCGTCTGCGTACAAGGCCATCGACGTCGTCATGGCCGACGCCGCGAGCCTCGTCCGGCCCGTTCACACCCTCCGCCAGATCTGTAACGTGAAGGGGAACTGATCATGGCCCTCTGGTTCGACCTCAAGGTGAACCACGCCGTCATCGGTCGCCTGGTGGCCGTCCGGCAGTCCCCACCCGGCCAGCCCGAGATCGGGCAGACCTGCACCTACCGGTGGGACATCCTTCGCGGCGACCCGGGCGAACCCTCGGTCACCATCACGAGCGGCACGATCGACTTCCCGTACAGCGACGGCTTCGAACTGGTGGGGGCCATCCTCGCCCAGGCGGGGAGGGACTGATGTACCACCCCGAGGTCCACCGCGCCACCGCCCACCTCGAGCCCGGTGACCACGTCGTCACCAGCGACGTCATCGGCGTCGACTTCGACATCCCGCTGGTCGAGCCGACCACCCGCGCGCTGCGGAAGCGGACGGTCCGCACGGTCAAGTCGGTCGTCGGCGGCGTCGTCCGCTTCACCGACGGCACGAAGACCCGCCGCCTGCACGGCCGGACGGTCTGGGTGCTCGAGGAGGTCTCGGCGCGATGAGCAGGAGGAGCGCAGCCAGGGAGCGATACTGGGGGATGCCCGTCCCCGCGCACCTCGCGCATGGCCCGAAGACCTGGGCCTGTCACGTCTATGGCTGCGGCTGCCAGGTGTGCCTGCCTTCTGGCCGGCGCACCTGGCGCAACACCGAGGACGCCACTGGCCCACTGTCGCACCGCGACCGCCAGAAGAAGTACCAGGCCCGCCTTAAGGGGAGGCCCGTCCCCGAGGGGAAGCACGGCGAGCGGGGGTACCGGCTCTACGGCTGCCGCTGCGACATCTGCAAGGCAGAGCGCCGAGCCAAGGACCTGCGCCAGAGGAACGCCTGGCGAAACAGGGCCCGCGGGCGCTACTCTGAGGGCAAGGACGGCGATGGTCAGGCGACCACCGTCATCTGCTGGCCCCCGCGGGATGCCCCGCCCGACTGGACCTGCCCCGACCCGAGCCACCTGGAGATCTGACATGCCCAATGCGAAGTGCGTCCGCTGCCCGAACGTGGGCTACACCACCAATGTCCGGATCCCGGTCGCCCAGCACTTCGGTGTCGAGGGTGATGCGGTCGTCGAGACGATCATCCTCTGTTCGACCTGCCGGGCGAAGGGCGTCGAGGAGACGGGGGCGGCCAAGCTGCGCTCGACCGGTAAGGATGTCCGGGGGTGAAGCGGCTCTGCTGGCGGCGCTGTCCCGAGGATCGCCCCTCGGTCCATGAGGTCCGGCAGGTCTTCCTGGACCGCCGCACCGTCCCGATGGTCGACGTGTACCTCTGCGTCGAGTGCCGCCAGCAGGCCCACCTCGAGAACCAGGCCGGCCTGGCCCGGCAGTGCTCGGGCCTCGGCCTGACCGAGCTCTATGACATCTGGGAGACCGCATGACGAGGCCCGACGGGTCGACCTGGGTCGAGCCGACCTTCACCTGCGGGGAGTGCGGCGGTCAGATCGCCCGCTGGCCCATGAAGAACCTGCTCCGCCAGGACATCCTCGACTGGCGCCACAAGACGGTGCCGCCCGGCGTCGGCGAGCACCGCGCCGTGCTGGGGACGCCGGCCCACCAGCCGCGCGTCCCCGCCCCGACGAAGCCGCGGAAGGACCACGACGAGGTCGTCCTGCCCGACGTCGCGCCCGACCCCGTCGTGCCGGCCCGGCCGGCGAAGCCCCACGAGCTGCCGGCCAGCGCCGGCCGCTTCGCGAAGAAGGCCGCGGAGAACGGCTGGACGACCCAGGCCTGGTACATGCACGGCCCGCTCATGCTCAACGGCTGGAAGTTCGCCGGCATGGTCGAGTCGATCGTGCTGTGGTGCGACCGGGAGGGCGTCCGCGTGGTGGCCGCCTGGCAGTCCCGCGTGCCCGGCGTGCCGCCCTGGACGGCGAGGGACTGGCCCGGCCCACCCTACGTCGAGAGCTTCAATCCCTGGGCCTTCGACACCGGCTACGTCCTCGGCCGGACCGCGGAGCCGGCCGGCAGCCCCGAGCTCGGCCGCGTGCTGGAGCGTCCGGTCATGCGCTGCAACGCCTGCGACCGGGCCCCCGAGCTGCACTACTCGACAGAGTGGGGCCTGTTGTGCGACAATAACTCCATCACCGAGCCGTAGGAGGCCCACATGAACTTCGGAGTCGTAGAGGCGCTGAATAGCGCCATGGCGAAGCCGACCGAGGAGCTGCACCAGCGCCTCGACCGGATCGCCGACCTGTTGGAGGCGCAGAACGCCCTGCTGGTCAAGCAGGTCGAGCTCCTCGAGCGCGTCGCCCGCCACACGGCGCCCGCGCGCCCCGCCGTCAAGCGGGCCAACCAGTGAGGCTCCGGCAGCTCGCCAGCGACGCCCTGGAGGCGCTCGGCCGGCGTGGCGGCAGGAACGAGGCCGTCGACTACGATGACGACGGATACTGGTACGAGCGGGGCTTCGAGACGAAGGCCAGCTACGTCCTCATCCGCGTCGTCAACGAGGACGGCACGGACGCCATCAACCCCATCCACGCCCTACACGGGGACACCGTGACGATCCACATGGACAAGAAGACGGAGGTGCTCGATGAGTACGAGCGACCCTGACCTGCGAAAGCGCGCCGACCTGACCGAGCGGGACCGCCAGGTCACCCGCTGGGTGGCCATCGGCATCGTCGTCTGGGTCATCATCGCCCTGACGGCGCTCCTCGGCGCCCTGATCTACGTCCTGGTGCGATGACCTGCGCCCGCACGGCCGACGCCGAGGATGTCTTCGACACGCCGCTCGAGGTCCGCTGGGACACGAAGCGCCACGACTGGGTCCTCCTGCAGGACCTCATCTGGCGCGGCACCGACGGCGACGCCGTCATCGTCCCCGCGGGCGAGCGGACCGACTTCGCCAGCGTCCCCCGGCTGCTCCAGTGGCTGATGCCGGCCACGGGCAAGTGGACCCGCGCCGCGGTCGTCCACGACATGCTGTGCCGGCTGCTCGCGATCTACTGGGTCGCCGTCGGCTTCTATGAGCGCGAGCTGGCCGCCTGGTGCGAGCGGGATGACGTCAGTCCGGTGCCGAAGCCGCCCACCCCGCCCCGGTTCAACGCCGTCGACACCGACGCGGTCTTCGAGAAGATCATGAGGCAGGACGGTGTCGGGCCGATCATGCGCCGGATCGGCTGGGTCGGCGTCCGCTGGGGTGCCGCTGGGAACCCCGCCAGGCGTGCGGGGTGGGCCGGGACCGCCTGGCGAGTCCTGCGGCTCTCCACGGTGTTCCTGGCGGCCACGCTGGCCGTCGGAGCCGGCATCGCCTGGGCGGTGCCGTGGTGAGCCTGCCGCGCGACGTCGTCATCGGTCGGCCGGGCGCCGGCGAGATGCGGATCATGTTCCTCGGCGGCACCGCCGACCACACCATCCGGGTGGTCCCGGTGTCCGACGACGACCCGAACCGTCCCAAGGCCGAGACGATCAAGATGGCCCGGCCGCTCGAGCCCAAGATCGGCAAGACCGAGCCCACCGTGGAGATCCTGACGGACGACTACGCCCTCTGGAGGTCGGTCTCCGGCCCCTGGGTCTGGTGGACCTACGTCCTGGTGGGATATGATCCTCCCAGGCGTCACTTCCTGGACGCAAACCCCCACCCGTATTACAAGGCTTAGGAGGCCCACCCATGCGCGTCAGCTTCGCACCGCCCCGCAACATCCTGCTCGTCGACCACGACGCCGGCACCGTGCTCAACGCGCCGCCCGAGACCACCGTCTCGGACCGGTACGTCGACACCCACCCGTTCATCGCGCGGAACTCGACCCACGTCTTCGCGGGCCCGGACGCCAACCAGGCCGCCAGCGGTGCCGTCGCCGAGGACGTCATCCGCTACGAGATCATCGGCAACGACACGGGGTCCGTCTACATCCGCCGGGTCGACTGATGGCCGTGCTCACCGAGATCACGGAGACGCTGGACCGCCAGGTGAGCACGCCCGACCGCCCCGCGACCGAGGGGGTGCGGTTCTCGTCGCCGAGGTTCAAGGCCTCGACGGTCGTGATCGACTTCACCCGCTGGGTCGACATGGGCTACCCCAACCAGATCGTCCTGACGATCACGCTCCCGGACCGCAAGCCCATCGTCTGATGGGCTGGGAGACGTGTAGACTGGTGGCATGAGTAGTTGCCCCGGTCCTGCCGTCGATGGAGTCTGCGGGAAGAAGATCAAGTACCGCGGTCTGTGCGCCGGCCACGCAGAGCAGGACCGCAAGGGGTGGGAGTTGCGCCCCATGCGCCGGAGCGGTCATGGCAAGCCTCCGTCGCCGTGCTCGTTCGAGGGGTGCCCCCAGCAGGCTCGTTGTCGCGCGCTTTGCTGGGGGCACTACGATCAGGATCGACGCGGTCAGGCGCTTCGTCCGATCCGTCCGCGTCGCGCGCCCAACTCGTCCAGCGAGCGGGACGTCTCGGGGCGAAAGTACTGTCCCGCCTGTGAGGCCTGGAAGCATCTGGGAGACTTCTCGCCACGCCCCGGCAAGGCCGATGGCCACCGAGAGAACTGTCGAGACTGCATCAATCTCGCGCGGATCACTCGCGTCTACGGCTTGAGTCGTACCGACTACATGGGGCTACTGGCCGCTCAGGATGGTGCCTGTGCGATCTGCGAGTCCGCGTTCAGCGAGGACAACGTACCCGCTGTCGACCATGACCACGGGTGTTGCCCGGGCCGTGCTCAGTCTTGCGGGCGCTGCGTTCGGGGCCTACTGTGCTCGCGCTGTAATCTGACCCTCGGAGCCATGCAGGACAATCCCGCCTGGCTCCGCAGTGCCGCAGATTACGTCGAGGCAGCCCGATGAGCGGCTGGTCGGGGTCGTCCAGGAGGGACGGGCTGCCTTCCTGGTGGCCCGTCACGGTGCGTCGCATCATCAAGCGCGACCCGAAGTGCAGGTGCGAGGGTTGCATCAAGTGCGCCATGATGGGCATGGGCGGCCGGTGCATGATGTCGTCCCAGGAGGTCGACCACATCGTCCCGGGAAACGACCACCGCGACGTCAACCTGCGCGGCATGTGCCGCCCGTGCCACGGCCACAAGTCCTCCCGGGAGGGTCTGGAGGCTCGCGAGGCCAGGAAGAAGCCCACCGGATTCTTTGACGAACCACACCCCGGCAGGTTATAGTTCCGGACATGCAGAAGTACCAGGACAACTGGGGCTACGCCTACCGCCGCCCCTACCGACCGCGGCCGTCAGACCACATCGACATCGCCCCCTACATCAGGGCCCGCGACGAAGACATCGCCGAGCTTGCCCGCCGCACCGCCATCCCCCTGGAGGACCCCATGACCACTCCGCGCGAAGCCTTCGGCCCGTTCCTGGCCCAGGCGCACCAGCACCTGCTCGTCGAGCCCCTCCGTGAGGCCCGCAAGACGCCCGAGGACCGGTTCCGCGAGCTCGACGTCCAGAAGGGCGACCGGGTCCGCCTGGTCACGAAGCTCGCCCCCGACGCCAGCTCGCTCGAGGGCCGCGTGATCGGCATCAAGGTCAAGAACGGCAAGTCGCAGCTCCGCATCGAGGGTTTCGACCACACCGGCCCGAAGAGGAACGGCGGCCAGCACGTCTGGTTCGCGGTCGAGGACTACTCGATCGAGGTCCTCCACAAGATCTACCGGATGACCGACGCCGACAAGCTCATCGCCGAGCTGGCCGGCAAGACCGAGGCGGAGTGGGTCAAGCTCTCCGACGACGCCCGCCTCAGCGCGCGTCAGACCTACTCGAAGCGGGCGGAGCGGATCGTCAAGCTGCTCTCCGACCTGCTCTGACCCCCCGCCGGCCAGCCGGCCGCCGGGTCATCCCATCATCGGGAGGCAACATGACCCTCTGGAAGAAGATCGCGGTGCTGTTCAGCATCGCCGCGGTGGCCAGCTTCGCCATCGTGGCGGCGCCGGTCACCACGATCGACACGAACGGCGAGCCCCGGCTCGTCAGCACCCAGCTCGGGCCCAACGAGTACTACCTCCATGTCGAGGGGGTCGACGAGCCGACGGCCCGCGCGATGGCCGGCGACTGCACCTGGGGCTGGCTCTGCGGCGTCGTCCACAACGAGGGGCGCGTCGACGCCCGCCTGATCGCGAGCTACCCCGACGTCTTCGGCATCCATCTGCCCCCGGGTTGGAAGTCGGACTGGTGGTACAAGGACACCGACGGCGTCTACCTGTACGCCGGCCAGGCCGGCCGGTTCTGCGGCTACTTCGGCTGCGAGACCTACTACGGCCCGGCGCGCATCAAGCTGCAGGACTCGGTCGTCGACTGGGACACCTGGGTCTGGTGGCGCTGACCCGCTGAGAAAGGCCCCACCGGAGATCCCGGTGGGGCCTTTCTTGCGTCCATGTAGTTGAACGCTCTATTAGCTCAGACAGGCTGGACCTGTTGAGACTTATACCACCTTGAGGTCGTCCCAGCGACCGCCGCCGACCAGCAGCGTGACGACCCCGCTCGGCGCGACCTGGCCCTTGAGGTGCCGCCACCACGTCGACTCGCTCTCCATCGACGGCACCTGGATGTGCGTCTTCGCCCCGCCCTGATGGACGACGAGGTGGTGCAGGTGCGCCGTCAGGAGCAGCATGGCCTCGCCGATCGGCTGGAGGCCATGGGCCTGCATCGCCCACCACTCCTCGGCCTTGCCGGGACGCATCTGGTGGCCATGCGCGAGGCCCACGATGGTGCCCGCCATATCCACCGTCAGGGTCAGCTCGTCCCGGCCCGGGACCTTAACGTCACAGTGCGAATAGACCGCGGGGTTCGTCTTCATCGCGTCGTGGACGGCGACGGCCGCCTCGATCGCCCAGGAGTCGTCCCCCCGCGTGGTCTGCTTGCCGAACCGCACCGTCTCGTCGTGGTTGCCCGGGATGGACAGCAGCACGACCCGCGGGGCCAGCTCGCGGAACGTGTCGATCATGTGGAGCATCAGCCGGCGCGCGATGCGGACCTGCTCGGTGAGCGTCGTCGGCGTCCGCCAGGCGTTGCCGCCGCCCTGGCTGACGAAGCCCTCGATGCAGTCCCCCAGCCAGCAGATGTAAACAGTGCCAGGGAAGGCTCCGTTCTCCTGCAGCTCGACCAGCCGCTCGGCCGCGCGCTCCGTGCTGGCGAGGACGCGCCTGATCGTGCCCTCCAGGCCGTCCCCGTCCATCTTGCCGAACTGGGTGTCACCGATGGCGACGATGTAGGCCTGGTCGTCCATCCCCTTCGGCCAGGCCGCCGGCTCGGCGCCCTGGACGAGCTGGATGAGCTCCTCGATGTCCGCGGTGCTGGGCGCCGCCGGCTCGACGACGAACCGATAGCGCCAGACCGGTGCGGTGGTGGCCTTGTCCTCGCCGGCCGCCCGGGTCCATGCCGCGGGGTCGTGGCGCATCTCGACCAGCCTGACGGCCCAGCCGGCCGGCACGGTGATGCCGAGGCTCTCCACGGCCGCCTGCCAGGCCGCGGGGTCACCCAGCAGCTCGGGGATGTCCGGCGTGGTGACGACGGTGGCGCCGTTCTCCTGCCGGACGCCGGGCTCGAACCCCTTCATGGCCTGGCTCCGCTTGCGCCGAGGCGCCGGTCCCTGGGGAACCGGCGCCTCGGTGAACTTGCTGGTTTCCGTCACGAGACCGGGTGCTTCACCGGATCCGCGAGCTTGTCGTCGCTCGGCCATCGGCACAGGGAGAGCTCGCCGCCCGGATCCGCGGCCGGGTCGACGACGTCGATGTACTCGAAGTGCAGCCGGACCTGGCCCTCCTCCCGGGCCGCCTTGATGTCGGTGACCTTCTCGACGTCGACGTGGGCGCTGACGATCTCGCGCCCCTCGGCGTCCTGGACGGCGTACAGGTAGCTGGCCATGGGGTCCTCCTTGAGGGATGGGTTCGTCACCGAGAGTACCCGTTACAGGGTGACGCCGCCGCGCCGTAGCTGGGCGCGGAAGTTCTTGATGGCCCGGTACTCCGATGGGGTCGAGCCTGACCCCGCGATGACCCGCCCCGAGGGGTTCCGCACCTGGATGTGGGACCCCTTCGTGTAGCGGACCTCGAAGCCCTGGGACTCGGCGGCTTTGAGCCAGGCCCGGATCTCCTTGGGTGCCTTGCCGGGCATCAGTGCGCCACCAGCGGGTCGAACGAGCCCTCGCCGACCGGCAGGACCCTGGCCCGGAAGCCTCGATCCTTGGCCCGGCGGTGCTTCACGAAGCCCCGCTCAGCGAGCGCGCGGGTGAGGTCCGGCGAGGTCATCACGTTCTTGATCCCGTTGCCGAAGCACCAGTTCTGGTAGGCCCCATAGATGTCGGAGATCGCCGCGTAGCCGTGCTCGTCCTTCTCCAACCGCAGGGTGACGAACTCCCCGAGGATGTCCTGGTCGGTGCGGTACTCGGCGAGGTCGTCGACCATCGACTTCGGCATGTGCAGCCGGCCCTCCTGGCCCCACAGCACCGCGCCCTGGACGGCCCAGGCCAGGATGCCCGGAGCCTCGCCGGCCTCGATCCAGTACTCCTCCGTCGCCAGCCGCGGGTCCCGCTCGGCCACCGGGATGGTCTGGGTCCATGCGATCAGGTGCAGCCGGCGCCAGATCGACTCGGCGTCGGTCAACCGCGGGAGGTGGTTGGTCACGAGGTGGATCTTGCCGGTCGGGGTGAAGTCGAAGAAGTTCGCGCCCATGAACCGCGCCGTCTGCTGCTCGCCGCCGGTCAGGCCCTTCACGGTCTCCTCGTCGAGCCGCCGGCCGACGCCGGTCTCCGAGGCCTGCATGAACCGCTTCCCGTGCATCCGAGCGACGCTGGTGGGGTGCTCGGGCGTCGAGCCCTTCGCCAGCAGGGTCTCCCGCGGGACGACCTGGGCGTACTGCCCGGCCAGCATCGACGCCACCACGAGGTAGACGCTCTTGCCGTTCGCGCCCGGCCCGTGGTGCAGGAACATGGCCTGCTCCGCCATCGAGCCGGTGAGGGAGTAGCCGGTGGCGCGCTGGAGGTAGGCCCGGATCTCGGGGTCCGGCAGGCATCGCTCGAGGAACGCCTGCCACCGCGGCGCCTGGGCCGCGGGGTCGTAGGCGATCTTGGACTGGAGCATCATCAGGTACTTCGGGTCGTGGTCGAGGAGCTCGCCGGTCCGCATGTCGATGACGCCGTTGGCGCAGTTGAACAGCATGGGGTCGGCATCGAAGTCGGTCATCTTGGCCTGCAGCTCCTCCAGCGCGGTGGCCTGGTCGACGCAGGCGTTGATCCGAGGGCCCATCTGCTGGGCCTTCGCCCACTTGAAGAACTTCTCCCGCTCGGAGGGGCCGTCGTTGTTCTCGCCCGTCGGGGTGTCGTCGTAGAGGTGACCCTCCCGCTCGAAGAGCGTCTCCAGCATCCGCTGGGCCGCCGTCCGGCCGGCCGAGCCCTTCTGCTCCCAGAGCCCCTCGGAGTAGGCGGCCCACTCCTTGGCCTGCGGGATGTACCGCAGGACATGGCCGTAGGTGTCGACCAGCCGGCGGGCGTTGCCGAGGTCGGTCCGGTCCCGCGGCGTGGCCTCATCGGGGGTCGAAGACCCTGGCGTAGGGGCCACGCCTTCCGGAGGGGTGGAGCGCGCCGAGGGGTCGGTGAGCGGGTCGCCGGGGAAGACCACCTCACGGTCGCGGTTCGGCGGCAGCGCGCGGCCCTGGCCGGCGACCTTCTTGAGGGCCGAGGTGAAGCAGCCCTCCACGGCCGCATCGTCGAACCCGCGGTCCCGCGGCGCGTTGGCGAGGACGACGGCGTGGGCCTCTTCCATCGTCAGCGGCGCCCAGGGGCTGTTGGCCAGCTCAATGAGCGTGCAAGCTACCTGGAAGGTCGTGTCGTTCCAACCGGGGCCGCCCCACCCCTTCTCCTTGCACTCGTGCAACCGCTCTCGCTCCGCCATGACCACGCGATCGACGTAAACCCCGAGGCGAGTCTGCTCGGTCGCGGGGAGGTCGGTCAGCTTCGGCAGTGTCTCCAGGTCGACGGGCGCCGCCGGCGGGAGCGGCCGCACGAGCTCGAGCAGCCAGTCCGGCGCGGGCGCGACGTCGAAGCCGGCCGCCAGGGTGTAGGGACCCTTGCCGCTGATCGACGGGGGTGCCACCACCTGGCCGCCGGTCCCGCGGACATCGACACCATCGGGGAGCCGCTTCGCGGAGTTGGTGACCTGGAAGTCCGGCATCTGGAAGTAGTACTGGAAGCCGCCGCCGCCGGTCTTCACGATCCAGGTGTTCGGCAGCTTCCGGCCGGCCTGCATGGTCTTGACCCGCTCCATCGTGCCGGGCTTGTCGAGGTCGATGTCGAGCACCCAGAACCCCGACGGCTCGCCGGTCGCGATGCCGATGTTGTGGTCGTCGTCCTCGAAGGTGGCCTGGATGTCGGCGCCGCCCATCGGGGCGGTCTCCTGCCAGCGGTTCTGGATGGGGTGCTTGCCGGCCGAGTTGCAGCCGTCGCGGCCGCACGAGCACGCGCCATCCTCGCGGACGTGGTGCAGGGCGATCACCCGCCAGCCACGGCCTGCATAGTCGTGAGCCGCTGCGAGGACGTCGTCGCGGGAGGGTACAGTCATGGGCGCGTCTCCTGGGATGGTGGCGGTTACACAGGGCCCGGCTGCTCGTGCTGCCGGGTCCTGCTACGTCTCGGGGCGACCTCGTCGCCTCGCGGAGCTCGAGCCTACCCCTCTGGTGGGAACCAGCCGAAGCTCCCCGCCGCCCGGTCCTCCCTCTTCGGCGCCTCGTTGGGGAGCCGGTTCAGTCCCAGGGCATCGAGCTCACCCTCCGTCAGGTCGTCGAGCTGCCGGATGCCCAGCTCCAGCTCGAAGCCCGGCAGGGCCAGTTCCACACAGTCGCGGACGACCGAGGCCAGGCTGTCGGCGATCGTCGGGTGGTCGGCCACGGCCTGGATGCGATCCTTCCAGGCCTGCTCGAACTGCACCGCCAGCGCGGTGTCGTACTTCTTGCGAATGGCCACAGGGGCCTCCTTCGGGGTCGCCCGGCGCCGCTGCGCCGGATGTGTGCCGTGTCGGACCTGATCGAACGTGTTGTTCGAGTGAGTGTCCCACCGCAGGTTGGTCAGATGATTGTTACCACAGTCGCCGTCGCCATGGCAGGCCTCGAGACCCGGGGGACACGGTCCCACGAAAGTCTCCAGAACTAGCCGATGCACCAGGCGGCTGGCGCCACCCGTTCCATATCGTAAGGTGACCCGATATCGACCGTCCGGCCCGCGTGCCGGCTTGAGGATCTTCCCCTTGAGTCGGCGAGTCGAGCCGGCGCGACCAAGAGCATCGCGATCTAAGCTACGGACGCGGCCCAGATTCGACACCTCGTAGTAGGCGAAGCCCGGTACGGGGAGCCAGTCTTCTTTCACAGCACAGACTGTACCACTGGCAAACCGATGGCGCACCTGCTACCATGATGAAGCACCGGGGCCAAGAGGCTCCGCGGACCGAGGAGGTACTACATGACCGAAGTCGGCTTCGAGGTCGGCGAGGAGCTCCACCGCCGGCAGCCCGGTGAGATCGTCGGCGCCTACTGGGGCCGGATCCGACTCGGCCACATCGTCCGGGACGCCAAGGACCGGCTCCACACCGTCATCGCCGAGACCGAGGACGGGTCGTGGGTTCGGCTCCAGGCGGTCAAGGACGGCACCACCGCCTCGCTACGGCGCCCGCCGGCCGACAAGCCGGTGGACATCTACGTCCCCAGCGAGGAAGAGTGTCTGATCTTGCTCCGCGAGGATCTGGGTGCTAGGTTGCTCAGGGACATCGAGGAGCGCGAGCACTCGATCGCCCGCGCGCTGAGCTGGAGGGTCAAGCCGGTCGCCAACTCGGCGCTGGCGCAGCGCGACCACATCGACATGATCCACAACATCAACGTCGACGACGTCCTCCGTAAGAACAAGGGCACCGAGGTCAACCCGGCCTCGAAGGCTCAGAAGAAGGCCTCACTCGAGGAGTTGCGAGGCCTGCATGACCAGGCCCACGAGGACCCGGTCCTGTGGCCGATGCGATTCCCGCACACCCATGACCCGAACGTGAAGGAGTAACCCATGGCCAAGACCACCGCGGTGATCCGCATCTCCGTCCCCGAGGGCGCCGAGACGCCGATCATTCTCATCAGGGACGCTCTCGAGCGTTACTGCGGCAATACCTACCCGATTTGGGTGGGCCCCCGAGACGACGGCCCTCTCCCCCATAACACCGATTACGCCATCGTGCTCGAAGAAGAGGAGATCTGATGAGTTTCCGCCACATCCGCCACACACAGACCGACGTCTGGAGCAAGATCCAGGCCTCGCTCAAGATCCACCGCGCCTCCCGCAAGGCAATCGAGAAGGGAGAGTTCGCCACCCATGCCGCCCGGCGCAACGCCGGCCGGCCGTGGGACCGCATCGTCGTCGAGGAGACCGTCTGGACCCTCGCCAAGGACGGCAAGCTCGCCACTGAGGAGAGCGCCGCGGTCATCAAGGCCGCCCAGGAGTGGGCCCGCACCGGGCCGATCGACCTGAGCGAGCTCGACGAGGCGGAGCGCGCGCTCTACGACGCCGTCCAGGCGTTCGCGGTGGCGTTCGACCCGCCGGCCGACGAGCCCTTGCACTTGCCCCCCGGGTCGGCTACCGTCGACCACGTCAACGCGGCTCGCCGCGCTAACTGACCGTAGGAGGTCACCATGAGCTTCAACCCGTTCAACCTCTTCTCCTCCACGCCCGACGAGGACGTGTCGATCAACGTCGGCACCCCGGAGTCGCCGATCGACCTGAGCCTCGCGCGGATCCGTCGCAACAGGCTGGGCGAGGTCGTCAAGGTCGACTCGCTGCGCCCGGTGCTGA
>Ga0210040_10003572_pt1 | contig 20936 bp, 10 predicted proteins | sample CryGeyCG12114_NA_FD_185462 | JGI IMG/M metagenome (GOLD analysis project Ga0210040, IMG submission 185462) | Groundwater microbial communities from aquifer - Crystal Geyser CG19_WC_8/21/14_NA (SPAdes) (version 2) | ecosystem: Environmental > Aquatic > Deep subsurface > Groundwater | place: USA... | reverse complement strand
AGGTAGGGTAGGATGGCGCCGCCCACAATCGACATCACCAGCCAGGAGGAACCCTGCTTGGTGTCGTCGCCGAGGCCGGCGATGCCCAGGGCGAAAATCGTGGGGAACATGATGCTCATGAAAAAGCCCAGCCCACCCAGCGCGTAAATCACGTAGGCGCCGTCGCCGAACACCGCTACGGCGCACAGCGCCACGGCCGCCACGGCATAAATCGACAGCAGCCGCTGCGAGGAAACGTACTTCAGCAGGGCCGTGCCGATGAAGCGCCCGCCCATAAACAGCAGCCCGTACAGGCCCAGGTAGTAGCCGGCGGTTTTCTCGTCGAGGCCGCCGCCCTGCTTGGCCATCCGGATGAAAAAGCTGGTGACGCACACCTGCGCCCCCACGTAAAAAAACTGCGCCACCACGGCCCAGGTCAGGTGCCGGTGCTTCAATACAGCAAAGAAACCACCCTGCGACGGCTCGCTTTCGGCAGCCTTTATTTCGGGTAGCGACGAGAAGTAGAACAGCACCGCCACCGCCACCAGAATGCAGCCCAGCACGAGGTAGGGCATCTTCACGGCCGCCGCCTCGTGGTTGAGGTAGGCCGTGCGGGCCGCGTCGGTCATGGCGGCCATCTGTGCGGGCGAGTACTCCTTACCCGACAAAATCAGGTTGGTGCCGATGATGGGGGCCACCAGCGCCGCCAGCCCGTTGAACGACGCCGCCAGGTTCAGCCGGCTCGTGGCCGATTCGGGTGGCCCCAGCACGGTGGCGTAGGGGTTTGCGGCCGTTTCCAGGATGGTCAGCCCGCAGCCGATGATGAACAAGGCCGTCAGGAACAGACCGTAGGAGCGGGCATCGGCGGCCGGCAGAAACAGGAACGCGCCCCCCGCAAACGCCAGCAGCCCCACAATAATGCTGAACTTATACCCCAGCTTCTTGAGCAGCACCCCGGCCGGAATAGCCATCAGGAAATACGCCAGAAACACGGCCGTATCCACCAGCGTCGACTGCCGGTTATTCAGCTGACACGCTTTTTTGAGGTGCGGAATCAGAATAGAATCGAGGTTGTGCGCCATGCCCCACAAAAAAAACAGGCAGACAACCAGGATAAACGGCAGCAGATACGTGCGTTGTTGGGCGGCGCCGGTAACGGCCGGCGCGGGCGCGGCGGTGGGGGTAGGAAGAGCCATAGTGGAGAGCGGGGTAGATAGGATGTTCTTTGGTTAAGTAAATGTTGAACGTCATTCCGAGCTTGTCGAGGAATCTCGCGTGCTGATGCTAGGTTACTACTCACAACGTCAGCACGCGAGATTCCTCGACAAGCTCGGAATGACGTTCTGGATGATTCTAACCTCTAAGTTTCACGACCAGCAAATGGTCGCAGGCCAGCACCACGTCGCCGTGCTCGTTAAGCACTTCCACGTGCTCGGTCACAGTGCCATAGCCCGGCTTCTTGCCTTCCGACTTGTCGGAAATCGTGACTTCCGAGTGAATGGTATTGCCAATAAACACCGGCTTGACGAACCGCAGCCGGTCGTAGCCCTTGGAAAATGCCTCGGGATTAATCTCAGAAGCCGTAAGCCCGATACCGATGGCGAAAATCATGGTGCCGTGCGCAATGCGCTGCCCAAACGGCTGCGTTTTGGACCACTCGGTGTCCAGGTGGTGCGGGAAAAAGTCGCCGGTATGGCCGGCGTGCACCACGAAGTCGGTTTCTGTGATGGTGCGGCCCAGCGTCACGCGCTTGTCGCCGAGCTCGTAATCTTCGAAGAAGGTGGATTTGAAGTACATGCGGGTTGTTCTGGTGTGCGCCTCAACCCCCGGCCCCCTCTCCGAAAAGGAGAGGGGGTGCCAGACGCGAGTCGTGCAGCGCAGCCAGCTCGGCTCGCGCCTCACCAGCTGCTACTGGGTCGTGATGGGAGTGTTGAGTGTTGGGTGAATTGTTGAGGTGGTTGTTTAGTAAGATGCGGTGGTAGGATTTGATAAGCATCCTGCGGTCTACTGCTTTCCAGTAGCAGCTGTGTAGACTGGAGCTGAAGCGGCTGCGTTGCGGTCGGCTGGCACCCCCTCGCCTTTTCGGAGAGGGGGCCGGGGGGTGAGGCGCACGTCAGGCTACCGTTTGAGAGTAGGAAGGAGCAACCCCGCCCCCATCACTCGACGCGTACGCTGCCTCCACCACCGCCATCGTCTTAATCACATCCTCCACGCTGGTCGGCAGCACGTCGGTTTCGCCCTGCTTGTAGCGCATCAAACTGCCCATCGTGCCCATAAACGCATCCGGAAACCACGAGCCTTGCAGCGCCACGGGGTGCCAAGTAGGTGTTTCGCCTTCGCGCAGCAGGCAGTACTCAAACTTGTCGGGGACGCCGTGGGGGTAGTCCATTAGCAGGCCCATGCGGGCTTTGATGGCGCCTTTCGTACCTTCCCATTTGATGAAGCTCTCTTGGTTTTCGGGGCCGAACGAGTGGTCGTGGTTGGTGTTGATGACGGCGTGCATGGTGTCGCCGTAATCAAACAAAATGGTGGAGCGCGACGATGACAGCGCCTTGGCCGGGTGCCGCAAGGTCTTGGTCAGCACGCGGTTTGGGTCGCCCAAAAAGCTGCGAATCAGGTCGATGTAGTGGATGCTGTGGTACTGGATTTCCAGGCGCGGGTGCACCATCACGTGCGGAAATAGCTCCCAGGGCGTTTCCAGCGTCACGCGCACTTCCATATCATACAGCTCCCCGATGAGGCCCTGCTGGATCATCTCGCGGGCGGCACTCACGTAGGGCGCAAACCGCAGCTGGCAGTTGATGGCCGCCACCAGTTTCTTGCGCCGACACACCTCCAAAATCTCCTGGCTCTGCCAGAAATAGTCGCCCATCGGCTTCTGAATCAGCACCGCGCAGCCGTCGGGCAGCTGGTCCAGGGTAGCCACAAACTGCTCGGGCATGATGGTAACGTCGTACACGGCGTTGGCGGGCGCGTGGGCCACGGCGTCGGCCACCGAATCGTACACGTGCGGAATGCCCCACTCGGCGGCCAGCTTCTCGGCGCGGACGCGGGTGCGATTCGTGATGCCCACCACCTCGAAACCCGCCTTTCGGTAGGCCGGCAAATGCGCGTCGCCCACAATGCCGCCCGCCCCGATGATGACGATGGGCAGCGGCTGCCTGGGCAGCGCGGGCAGGTAGGGAATGTCGGTATCGTGGATCTTAAACATGGTCGAGTTGCTTGATTTTGAGTTGCCCGGCGGCCAGCAGCTCCGCCGTGGGCGTGTCGGTGTTGAGGGCCGCCAGCACCACTTCGTCGATGATGGCGGCCAGTTGCGCCCAATTGGCCTTCTGGGGTAGGCTTTCGGCCTGCCGATGCAGCATTTCCAGCTTGTGGTAGTAGGGCACCAGCGCGTTGATTTCCGCGTCGTGCCAGGTGGAAATCCGGCAGCCGATGCCGCCTTCCCGCGTCAGCAGCTTGTCGTTTTCGGGGCTAGTGGCGAAGCGGATGAAGTCGTAGGCCGCGTCTTTGTGCCGACTACCCGCCCCAATGGCGTACAGCCAGTACACGTTCAGCGACGCCGCCCGCCCCTGCGCGCCCTCGCCCCGCGGAATGCTGGCAATGTCCACCTTCCCGCGCACTGCTGAATCCGTATCCACCTCGCACACCGCCGCAAAGCCGAACCAGTTAATCATCAGTGCCGCCTCGCCCCGCGCAAACGCCTGCCCCGCCTGCACCGATTCGTACTGCATGGACTGCGGATGAATGGCCGCCGAATCGCGCAGCAGCTGGCGGTAGTAGCTCAGGCCCTCCCGCGCCGCTTCCGAGTCGATGGATACATGGCCTTGCTCATCAATAAGTTGCCCGCCGCGCGTCCAGAGTTGCAGGCAGAAATCGAAGACCGTGTTGTGGCCGTCGGGGTAGCCGGCGGCTACCAGACCGTAGCGGTTTTCGTCGGGCCGATGGAAGAACCGCGCCACGGTTTGCAGCTCGGCCCAGGTGGCAGGCGGCTGCAAGTCGCGCCCGTGCTGCCGCCGAAATGCGGCCTGCTCCTGCGGGTCTTCAAACAAATCCTTGCGGTAGATCAGGCACTCCGGCCCGTCGTGGAAGGGTAGGCCCACCACCGCGTCGCCGTACTGCTGCATCCCCAGCAGCGACGCGCTCCAACCGGCCGGAAAGTCCTGGGGTGGGTTTTGGCGGAGGTAGGGCGTAAGGTCTTCGAGGGCGCCGGCGCGGTGGGCTTCCAGCAGCCAATCGGTATTGATGTGGGCCACGTCCCAGTCGCCGCGCCGCAAGCCGTTGTCTGTCAGTAGGCTGTGGTGCAGTTCGTGCAGGTCCATGGGCACCATTTCCACCGCCAGCTGGCAGCCCGATTGCTCACAATAAGCCGTCCATAGCTTCTGCATAGCGTTTTCAAACGGGCCAAACTTGCGGACAGCAATGCGGAAGATGTTGGGCTTAGGCGTCATGGTGAAGGGCTTGTGGGTTCACGAATTCCTGCACCAGCGCGGCGTTGTCCTCGCCCAGCTTGGGCGAGCCTTTTGGGGCGGTCAGCAGCTCGCCGTCGAGGCGGATGGGGCAGCGCGTGGTCTGGTACTGGTAGCCGTCGGTCATCTCCACCTGCTGCACCATGTTCAGGACTTTGAAGCCTTCGTGCTGTAACAACTGCTGCCAGTTCAGCACGTTGGCGCACCAGATATCGGCCGGTTCCAGCACGGCCAGCCAGGTTTCGGTGATATCAGTGCGCAGGTGCGCGGCCAGGATAGCCTTTATTTCGTCGCGCTGCGCGAAGGCCTGCGCGGGTTCGGGGTAATTCAGCAACGCCTCGCAGCCCAGCAGCCGACCGAGCACCGGAATACTGCCCATGGCCAGGGCGAGGTAGCCGTTTTGGGTCTGGTAGATGCCGTAGGGCGCGCCGAGGTAGGCGTGGGCGTTGTTGTGCCGGGTGCGCTCGGGCAGCTGACCACCGTCGTTGAAGAAGGTAGTCAGCGTCTCAAACTGAAAGTCAAACGCCGATTCCAGCATGCTCACCTGCACCAAACCGCCCGCGTTGCTGCCTGGGCCGCTAAGGCTGCGACGCACCAGGCAGGCCAGCAGCCCCTGCGCCAGGTGCGCCCCGCCCAGCATATCCACCACCGACAGGCCCATCGGCACGGGGCCGTGGTCGGCGTTGCCGCTCAGCCACGCCAGCCCCGAAATGCTCTGGAGTAGCAAATCCTGTCCGGGCTTGTCGCGCAGCGGGCCTTCGGTGCCATAGCCGGATATTTCGCCATATACCACGTTGGGGTTCTGTTGTTTAACGCTGGCGTAGTCGAAGCCGAGGCGCTCCATCACGCCGGGGCGGTAGTTGTGCAGCACCACATCGGCGCGGCGCACCAGCACCCACACCTGCTCCCGGTCGGCCGCGTTTTTCAGGTCCATGGCGAAGCTTTCCTTGTTGCGGTTGATGGCGTGAAATACCGACGATTCCCCGTTCATCACAACGTTGGAGGTGTACAGGTGCCGGCAGATGTCGCCCGTTTCGGGCCGCTCAATCTTGATAACGCGCGCGCCGAAATCGGCCAGCCGCAAACTGGCAGAAGGGCCGGAGAGGAACTGGCTGAAATCAACGACGAGGTAGCCTTCGAGGGGACGGGGGACCTCACCCCCTAGCCCCCTTTCCGCAGGAGAGGGGGGACTAGTTTCTAGCTCTAATTGAGCTTGGTTCAAAGGTGTTACTTCTTGATAATCTGATGTTAAACTAGTGCTAGAAACTAGTCCCCCCTCTCCTGCGGAAAGGGGGCTAGGGGGTGAGGTAACCGGCTGGAACGCTCGGCTGCCCAGCTCAAATTCCGCTGCAATAGCTTCCGTATCAGCACCTAGCCTAGGCGCGGCTTTGGGCGAGTACAGCCGCTCCCCGTCGATGCGGAGAGGGCAGCGAGTGGTAGGCAGCTGCTGGCCGTCGGGCAACTCTACTAACTGCTTCATACCCAGCGCCTCGAAGGCGGGGCTGGCGGTGGCTTGCTGGTAGTTTAGCACTTCGGCGCACCACACGCCCTGCGGTTCCAGGGCATTGAGCCAGTGTTGGGTAGGCTGCTGGCGCAGGGCGGCGGTCAGGCGGGCGGCAATATCGTCGCGGTGCTCAAACCAGGCGGCCGGCGCGGGGTAGGCGTCCAGGATGCCACCAGCAATCGTTGCGTCGATGATGTCCAGATTGCCCATAGCCAAGGCGAGGTAGCCGTCCTGGGTGGGGTAGATGCCGTAGGGGGCGCTGAGGTAGGCGTGGGCGGTGCCGCGGGTTGCGCCGCGCTGGGGGAGCTGGCCGCCGTCGTTGAGATGGGTGGTCAGCAGCTCAAACTGCAAGTCGAGCACCGATTCCAGTAGGCTGACTTCCACCAGCACGCTACGGCCGGTTTTGGCCCGTTTGAGCAGCGCCGCCAGCAACCCCTGCGCGAAGTGCGAGCCGCAGATGATGTCGGCCACGGCAATGCCGAACGGCACCGGCCCATCCTCCCGCGTGCCCGAAAGGTGCGTCAGGCCCGACATCGACTGAAGCAGTAAATCCTGCCCCGGTTTGGCGGCCCAGGGGCCGGTAGGTCCGTAACCCGTCACCACGCCGTACACGATGCGCGGGTTCAGCGCCCGTACCGACTCGTAGTCCAGCCCGATTTTCTCCATGATGCCCGGCCGGAAATTGTGGGTCATGATGTCGGCCTGGGCCAGCAGCTGCTTCACGCGGGCGAGGTCGTCGGGGTTTTTGAGGTCGGCGGCGTACGATTCCTTGTTGCGGTTGATGGTGTGAAACACCAGGCTGCTGCCATCCACAAATAGGTTTTTGATGGCAATCTGCCGGCCCGCTTCGCCCGTGCCCGGCCGCTCAATCTTGATGACGCGCGCGCCGAGGTCGGCCAGCCGCAAGCCGGCGGAGGGCGCGGCCAGAAACTGACTGAACTCGATGACTAAGAGGCCGGATAGGGGGCGTGACATGGTGTTGTTTTGTTAGTGCTGTTAGTGCTGTTCAATCGGGCGCCTCACCCCCTAGCCCCCTCTCCGAAAAGGAGAGGGGGGACTAGTTTTAGTTTTCTAGAGCTACTAGATCTAGAGCTAGTTCCCCTCTCCTTTTCGGAGAGGGGCTAGGGGTGAGGCGCACGTAAGGCGGCGCGTTGCTACATCATCCTGGACTTCACATACAACTCGTTCAACTCTCCTAACAGCTTCTTTTCATCGCCGCCGTGCATCAGGTATTGGCGTACCGGCTCGCCGGCGTGGTCCTGGAAAAACATGTGGCCGTGGTAGCGTGGGCGCAGGAAGGCGCGTTGCAGGGTAGGGAGGGTAGCGCCGAAGTAGTTGTGGCTCTGCTGGTTGGTATGCTCGTCCTGCCAGGCGGCGAGGTGGCCGGGCTGGCCGCCGTTGTCGAAGTAGAGCGTTCGTTGGCAGGCGGGTAGGGCCACAAACTCAGCATACGCCATAGCTTCCGATACGTGCTGGCACTGGGCTGAAACTGCCAGGCCGGTGCCGCCCAGGGTGCTGCGCATGCGGGTGCCGCCGGGCGTCAGGCTCACCAAATCGTGGAAGTGCAACGGGCGGCGGGCGTAGCCCTGGCGGGCGTAGTTGGCGTAGCCGTAGGCGAAGGGGCAGTAGGCCAGTGCATCGGTCTGCGTCATGGCCTCATACACCTGAATGGGGTTACGGTGGAAGCACGCCGGATCGACCTTGCTGGCGAGCTGGCGGAACAGCTGCAACGCCTGCATGCCCACGGCTTCGCTCACCACTTCGTCCTCGCGCTGACAGGGGTCTTCGCCCAGCGAGCAGCAGAACATATAAAAGCTCATCAGCGTGTCAATCGGAATCAGCGCGAAGGCCACCAAACCGCGGTCGGCCAGGGCCAGCAGGTCGTCGAAGGTGTTGGGCAGGCTGAGGCCGTGCTGGGCCAGCAAATCGGGCCGACTAGCGGCTACGGGCGTGGCTGCATCGATGGGCAAGGCCCACTGGTGGCCGTTGAAGGAGTAGCTTTCGTAGGAATGTCCCACGGTATTGGCCTGCTGATCAGCCAGAAAGGCAGACGGCAGATGCTCATCCAAGGGCAGAATAGAGCCGGTGCGGGCCGCGAAACCCGCCCACGGATGGTCAATCACCAGCAAATCGAACCGCTCCGCCAGCTGCTGAATCGACTCGTCGGCGAACTGCTGCAAGGAGCGCTTCTCCCAGGTAATCGACACGTGCGGGTGCAGCTCCGCGAAGCGCTGCGCCGTGGCCGCCATCGGCACAAAGCCCCGGCTGTGGTTCCAGGTAATTCCTTTCAGGTGAATGTGTTCGGTGGGCATTTTGATAAGTTTAGAACGTCATGCTGAGCGGGGTAGAGACGCAACATTTTGCGTCTTGTCGTTGCTGATGTTGTTTGGCCTGTGCGGTTCCAGTCGTTCAACGACGAGACGCAAAATGTTGCGTCTCTACCGCATTCTAGCGGCGTGGTAGAGATGCTTCACTGCGTTCAGCACGACGTTCTGCGGTTGATGTAGCGTTGAATTTGATGCTGCGGGCCAGCGCTGAGGCGTCGGTTTTCTTGCCCGACACCGGCAGCAGGTAGAAGCTGTAAGCGTAAGTCTTAGCCGGAATCTGATACTGCTCAATCGGCGCGGCTTGGGCGTCCCAGCTGGTGTTGCCGCCTACCCCCATCTGCACGAGGTCGATATTCAGGGTGATAAAACCGCTGTCTTTCAGCTTGTTGGTGTGGCGGGCCGTCTGGATGTTCTGCTCGGTGTAGGGCCAGGCGCTCATGCTAAGTAAGCTGTCGGCTACCACCAGCAGGCCGGTGTTTTGCTGGTCGGCGAGCTGCATCCAACGCACGTCGGTGCGGTTGGCGTACTCCTGCGGCACCACGTACGAATCGGCAAACGCGCTGAGCGACTGGCTATAAACGCCCGCGTCGGCGGCGTAGCGCCGGTCGATATAGTTTTCCCAGGGGCCGCGGCCGTAGTAGCGCAGCTGGTCGTAGCTGCCCCGGATGCCGCACTGCATCCCTACCTTCGGCAGGTTGGGCAGCCCGGCAGCGGGCGTGAGGTGGTAGTCCACTTTCACCGTGCCGGTGCCGGTCACGGTGTAGCGCACCTGCACGGTGGTTTTCTCGTCGATGAGCGAGTAGGTGCTGGTGAGACTGGCGCGGCCGGGCTGCGACTGGTCCAGGGTCAGGTTTTGGAGCTGCGGCTCGGCCGCAAACCACGGCTTCAGCTGCTTGTCGGCCTTCCAGCCGCGCCGGTCGTTGTCGGTGAGGGGGCGCGTGAAGTGCGGCAGCAACGGCGCGGCCAGCTGCTCGGTACCGCGCTGACGGTAGGAGGTGAGGGCGCCGGTTTTTTTGTCGATACGCACCTGAAAGTCCTTGCCACTGAGCACGTAGGCACCAGCCTCGTCGCGCACGGCCACGGCAGGGTAGGAGCGGCCGGGCTTGGTAGGCGCGGCCAGGTTGGTCAGCGCAAACTGGTTGCTGGCTACCTCGTGGCCCTTGGGCGCCCAGGGTTCGGCCTGCGGCAGCGCGAACGAAATCGTGGCGAGGTACTCGGCCCCGGCTTTCAGTTTCGGCAGGTAGGGTTTCAGGCTGATGGTGGTGTCGCGGCCCGCCGCCAGCCGCAGGCGGGGTAGGGTTTTGGTGCTCACCACGCGTCCATCTTCCCGCACCACCAGCGCCGCCACGTAGTCGGCCAGCGGCTTGCCGGCGTGGCGGTTCTCAATATTAATCAGGTCTTTCCCGGCTTCCACCAACGTGCATTCGGCTGGCTGGTATACGCGCTTGCACTCATAAATGGCGGCCCGCGGCGTACCATCGGATTCCACAATGCCCTTGATGGTGAAGTCGTCGTAATACTTCTCCTGAAAGTCGCCGCCATAGGCGTAAAACGCGGTGCCCGTGGAGTCTAGCTTCAGCAAACCCTGGTCCTTGAACTCCCAGATGCAGCCGCCGATAATGCGCTTGGTGCTGCGCCAGTTGTCCCAGAACTCCTTCATGTTGCCGGTGGCGTTTCCCATGGAGTGGGCGTATTCGCAGAAGAAAATGGGCCGGTTGTCGCCGTTGTCTTGGTTGGCCAGCAGCTCGGCTGTGAACAGGCCGGGGTACATGCGGCTCACCATGTCCACGTAGGCCTGGTCGCGGGGCACCTGAATGCGGTAGGCGTGGTTTTTCGGGTAACCCTCGTCGGAGGGGCTGATGTAGCCGGGCAGGTGCGGGTCGCCCTGGGCGGGCTCGTAGTGGATGGGCCGCGTGATGTCGAAATCGTGCAGCCAAGCCGCCATGGCCGCGTGGTTCGGCCCGCGCCCCGATTCGTTGCCGAGGCTCCAGAAGATGATGCTGGGGTGATTTTTGTCGCGCAGGGCCATGCGCATACTGCGCTCCTGGTAGGCCGTAGTCCAGGCCGGGTCGTTGCTGAGTTTGGAGCCGAGGCCGTGGGTTTCCAGGTTGGCTTCGTCGATAACCAGGATGCCGTACTCGTCGCAGAGGTCGTAGAAATACGGGTCGTTGGGGTAGTGCGAAGTGCGGATGCAGTTGAAATTGAACTGCTTAAGCGTCTGCACGTCCTCCCGGATATCGTCACGACTCACGGCCATGCCCTTGGTAGGGTGGTGGTCGTGGCGGTTCACACCGTAGAGGTAGGTGAGCTTGCCGTTGATCAGCAGCTTGCCGTTCTCCTTGGAAAACTCGATGCTGCGGAAGCCTACCTTGCAGCTTTTGGCCTCCAGTACGGCCCCAGCTTTATCGGTGAGCGTGAGCACCAGCGTGTAGAGGTTGGGGGCCTCGTCGCTCCATTTGGCGGGGTTGCGCACGGTGGTTTCCAGCAGCCCGAACTTGGCGTTGTCGAGGCGCGGGTACTTCTCGTTCAGCACGCCATCAGCGGTGATTTGCAAGGACTTATCTAGCACCGGCTTGCCGGCTTTGTCATAGAGCTGGGCCGCGAGTTGGTAGCCGGTGAGGTCGTCGTTGCCGGTCAGGTTTTCCAGGCGAGGACGGATGCTCAGCACCGCATCCTTGTAGTCCTTGTCGAGCTTGGCCTGCCAGTGGAAATCGGCCAGGCGCACTTTGGGCTCGGCCAGCAGCAGCACCTCGCGGTAGATGCCGCTCAGCCGCCAGTGGTCCTGGTCTTCCAGGTAGCTTCCATCCGACCAGCGCATTACCTGCACCGATACCACGTTTTCGCCCGGTTGCAGGTAGGGCGTCACGTTGAATTCGGAGGGTAGGCAGCTGTCCTCGCCGTAGCCCAGAAACTTGCCGTTCACCCACACCTTAAACGCCGAGCTGACGCCGCCAAAGTGCAGCGTCACGTTCAGATTCTGCCACCCTTCGGGCACCGAAAACGTGCGCTGGTAACTACCCACACCGTTGTAGTCCTGTGGTACAAACGGCGGCGTTACGGGCCGGAAGGGGTACTTCGCGCTTTTATAAATTGGCAGGTCGTAGCCGTTCATTTCCCAGTTGGCTGGTACCGCCAACTGCTTCCAGCTACGCACGCGGCTTTTATAGAAATCCTTGGGCGCATCGGCCGGCTTCAGCGCGAAGCTGAAATCCCAGGGGCCGTTCAAACTCAGCAGGCGCGGGGTTTTGCTTCGGTCGCCGCGGAGAGCGTCTTTTTCGGTGGGAAAGGAGTAGGCGGTGGCGCGGGCCGGCTCCCGGTTCAGCTCCGTGATTTGCGGGATTTCCCAGGCGTCGCCTTCCGGGCCGGCGTAGATGCGCGGCGGGTGCGAGACGTTGGGGAAGTAGTAGACGCTGGCTTCCTGGGCTTTGGCTGTTCCTACGGCGAGTAGGAGGAGCAGGGTGGCCCAGACGTTGCGCCTCACCCCCCGGCCCCCTCTCCGAAAAGGAGAGGGGGAGCCACGGCGGCACGGGTTGGGATTGTCATTTTCTATATGAAAGCTCATCTGTTTTGCTCTTTATCGATATTAACTCGTCAGGCTCCCCCTCTCCTTTTTTCGGAGAGGGGGCCGGGGGGTGAGGCGCTCCTTCAGGGCTGGCTTTGAAGAGAAACGCTTGCCCCCGTCAACCCCTCCGCCGTAGCCTGCACCGTGATATCCCCGCCTTTTTCAGTGGTCTGAATAATGGCCAGACACATGCCGCTGAACGCCTTGCGGTGGTCCGCCTTAAACGGCTCCAGACTAGCCTGGTACCCATTATCCACCCCCGCCACGAAGCCCGGCCCGTTGACCGCAAACGTCACCAGATTGGCCGCCTCGGGTACCAGATTTCCTGCCGCATCCAGCACGCGCACGGTGATGAACGACAAATCTTTGCCGTCAGCGTTCAGCTTGCTGCGGTCGGCGGTCAGCTCGATTTTGGCGGCCGGGCCGGCAGTTTTGACGGTGCGTGTGAGGACAGTTTTGCCGTCTTTGCGCGAAATAGCTTGCAGGGTGCCGGGGGCGTAGGGCACGCGCCATAGTACGTGCAAGTCGTCGCCTTGCTTCTTCTTGGTGCCTAACGATTTACCGTTCAGCAGTAGCTCTACTTCGTCGGCCTGATTGTAGTAGGCCCACACGTCCACGGTCTGGCCGGGGCGCCAGTTCCAGTGCGGCAGCAGGTGGAGCACGGGCTTATCCGTCCACTCGCTTTGGTAGAGGTAGTAGGCATCCTTGGGGAAGCCGGCTAAGTCGATGACGCCGAAGTAGGAGCTATGGGCCGGCCAGGGGTAGGGCAGCGGCTCACCCAGATAGTCGAATCCCGACCAGATGAAGGTGCCGGTCATGTGCGGGTTCTGCTTGATGGCCCGCCAGGCAGGTTCGTGCGTGGAGCCCCAGTAGGGGCGGGCGTTGTCGTACGATGACGCCGTAAAGTCAGGATTGCCGGTCGTAAACTTGGTTTTGCCATCCTTGGGCCAGATGCGGATGCTGTCGGAGGGCATATCGTAGTGGCCGCGGGTTTCGAAGGCGGCGGCGGTTTCAGTCGCCAGGAAAATTTGGCCGGGGAAGCGCTGGGGCAGCTTGGGGTATTCTTCGTGCTTGTAATTGAAACTCAGCACATCGAGCACGCCGGCCTGCGAAATGAAATTCTTCTCGGGCTCCTGCTCCGTGAGGGCCGAGGTAACGGGCCGGGTAGCGTCGAGGCGCTTCACGGTGGCCGTCAACTCCTTAGCGAGGCGCGTGCCGGTACTATCGAACTGCTCCCGGATTTCGTTGCCGATGCTCCACATGAACACCGACGGGTGGTTTCGGTCGCGGCGCACCATATCCTGTAAGTCGCGGCGGTGCCACTGCGCAAAGTCGAGGTGGTAGTCCTTGCCATTTTTCTTTTTCTGCCACTGGTCGAAGGCCTCGTCCATCACCAGAAAGCCCATCCGGTCGCACAAGTCCAGCAGCTCCGGCGCGGGCGGGTTGTGCGACATCCGGATGGCATTGCAGCCCATTTGCTTCAGAATTTCCAGCTGGCGCTCCGCCGCCCGCACATTAAAGGCGGCACCTAGCGCCCCCAAATCGTGGTGCTGGTTGACGCCCAAAATGCGCAGCGGCTGCCCGTTCAGCAGGAAGCCTTTTTGAACGTCAAATACGCAGGTGCGTACGCCCAGCGGCGTTTCGTAGCTATCCAGCAGCGTTTTACCTGTCAGTACCCGCGTCTGTACCCGGTACAGGTAGGGCTTCTGCACCGACCACAACTGCGGATTCGGTAGGTTGATTGTCTGCGAAATCGTAGCGGAATCGTTCAGCGCCACGTTTTTCGTAAGCTGTTGCGCCATCTGCTGGCCCTGCGCATCCAGCACGGAGGTTTCCAGCGTTACCCGCGCCGGCTGGCCGGTGGCGTTGCGCAGGTGCGTTTCCACGGCCACCGTAGCGGCTTGCGGGCCTACCTGCGGCGTGGTCACGAAAGTGCCCCAGTGGGCCACGGCAATGAGGTTGGTAGTCACCAGCCGCACGTTGCGGTAGATGCCCGAGCCGGTGTACCAGCGCGAATTCGGCTGGGCCGAGTTATCAACGCGCACGGCCAGCACGTTGGGTTGGCCGGCGGGGCGCAGGTAGGGCGTCAGCTCGTAGCGGAAGGAGATGTAGCCGTTTGGCCGCTTCCCCAAGGAGTGGCCGTTCAGCCAGACTTCGCTATGCTGCTGCACGCCATCAAACTCGATATAGACCTTTTTATCCTTGCTAGTGGGTAGGGTGAAGGTTTTGCGGTACCAGCCGATACCAGTCGGCAAGCCGCCGCCTTCAGGCTTGGCGGGGTTTTTCTCGTCGAATTTCCCCTCAATGCTCCAGTCGTGGGGTAGCGTGAGCGTGCGCCATGCGCCGTCGTTGAACTGCGGATTTTGCGCCTGCGCGTCGTCGCCGAGGAAGAACTTCCAGCCCTTGTTGAACTCCACTACCTGGCGCGGCTCCGGCCGCGACTTTGCGGCGGTAGCGGCTTGGGCACCGAGTAGGAGGAGTAGCAGAAAGGAGAGGAAGCGGTGGCGCATGGGACAGAGTGAGAAACCTTTTTTACTAGAATTAGAGCTAAGCTAGAAAGCTAGTTCCCCTCCTCAGATGAGGAGGGGTTAGGGGTGGTTGATTGTCGTTGAACATATTTTTAGCTGACGTTCTAGAGTGTTGTTCTGGCTTTTCAACCACCCCTAGCCCCTCCTCATCTGAGGAGGGGAACTAGCTTTCTAGCTCTAGTTTGATGATGCTTTCGCTTCCTTTTTCTTCTTCACGGGTGGCGCGATAAACGACACCGAACTCTTACCCATATCCTTCGAGGTAGCCACGGCAATACCGCGCTGGTCGGGCTTGTTCACGGCGCAGTAGTAGTGATATACCACACCTTTGTATTTGACTACAAACGACTTGTGGGCAAACAGCTCGTCGTACGGTTCGGAGGGTTCTATTAGGTTCTGGCCGGTCCAGTCGGTCCAGTTTTGTAGGTCGTAGGAGCAGGCGAAGCGGTTCACGGCCCCCGAAATGCCGGGGTAGAAGGCGCCGAAGTAGAACATCACCCACAGGTCCTTATCGATGCCATCGACCTTTTGCAGGTAGGCGTCGCCGGTGATGCCTTTGTGGTGGTTGAGCACGGGGTTGCGCCGGTAGCGCTGCCAGTGCGTCATGTCGTCCGACACGGCCATGCCGATGCGCTCGGCCCCGCGTTTGGCGTCCAGCGAGTCGCCGTTGGCGTTGTAGTACATCACGAAGGGGTGGCCCGTCAGCTTGGCTTTGTCTTCAATGACGGAGCTTTTGTAGATGGTATGGTTTTCCCACCAGCGCACGTCCGGGTCGTCGGGGCGCAGCACGGGCTGGGGTAGGCGCTGCCACTGGTGCACGGTGGTGGGGTCCTGGGTGGTGTAGGCCATACCGATGGACAGCATGCCCTTCTCGTAGCCCCGACTTTTGCCCCCGAAATACGACATCCAGTACTTACCCTGGTAAGTCTGCCACTTGTAGCTGCCACCCCATTTGGTGTCCTGCAAAGCCACGTAGGCGGCTTTTTGGTTGGTGTCCCAGTCGGTGGAGTCAGTGAAGGCCATGATTTTGCCCTTCGTTTCCCACTTCAGCAGGTCCTTGCTCTGGGCCAGCCAGGTTTCGTAGCCGCGGCCGTCGTAGATGATGTAGGTCATGTACCACTTGCCGCCCTTGCGGAACACGCTGGGGCAGTCCATCTTCTTCTGGTTGTCGTCCGTCACGAGCACCAGGCCATATTTATGGGGCGTTTTCACTTCCTCGTACACCTTCTGCATCACGTTGGCCGGCACCTCTTTCGGCTTGGTTTGGGCGTGGGCAACAGTCTGGCTGAGTAGCCCGGCAAGGAGTAAGAATTTGTATGTCAGTTTCATGCGGAGTTGATTATAGAACGTCATGCTGAGCGCAGCGAAGTCGAAGCATCTCTACCGCTTCGCTCTCACGTTCGCCTCACCCCCCGGCCCCCTCTCCGAAAAGGAGAGGGGGTGCCAGACGAAGTGGTAGAGATGCTTCGTCTTCGCGGACGCCAGATGAGGCATGACGTTCTTTTTTGCTGTTCATCAGTTGTTTACCACAAAACGATACGTACCCGACCCTACCGCCACCCGTGCCCTACCCTCGGCCACGCCCAGCGGCTTCAGCGCCGGTTGTTGCGCTAAAGGGGTGCCGCTTTCTGTAATAGTAGAAGCCGTCGAGGCCGGTAAATACACGGTAGCCGTAGCGTTGGCCGGAATCGTAGTGGTCAGCTCGAAGCCGTTGGTGGTCTTTTTCCAGTCGCTGACAATCAGGCCATAGGGCGAAGAATGACTGGCTTTCGCGCTGGTCACGTCACCCACCGGCTCGGGTCGAATGTCGATTTTATTGAAAGCCACCGACCCCACGGCCGGCCGAATGCCCGCCAGTCCGCCGTAGAGCCATTCTGTTAAGTGCCCCAGCATCAGGTGGTTGTTGGATACAGAAGGTAGGGCCGCCCACGACTCGGTGAGGGCCGTGGCGCCGTGGGCCAGCTGGTAGCCGTAGCCAGGCACATCCGAGCGGTTGTTCATGGCAAAGATGACGTCGGAGCGGCCGGCGTCTTCCAGCACGCGCAGCACGTAGCGGTAGCCGATGTCGCCGGCCGTGAGGGCGTTGTTGCGGCTCTGGATGTCGCGCACCAGGTTTTCGACTACAGCGGCTTTGTCTTTTTCCTCCACTAAGCCCATATACACAGCCATAGCATTGGCGGCCTGGCTGCCGGTGGCGTACTGCTTGGTGCTGGGATTGAAGAACGTCTGGTTGAAGGCTTTACGGACTTCACCGGCCAGCTTTTCGTAGCCCGTGGCGTCGGTGGGCTGGCCGAGCAGACGGGCTATCTGGGCCAGGATGGTGAGGTCGTGGTAGTAGGTGGCGGTGCCGGTTACGCCCATCGGGGTTTGCTGGGAGGTACCCGGCGGCTTGGGGCCGAGGTCGTACCAGTCGCCCAGGCCTTTGCGGTTGATGTGGTTTTGGGCCTGCGTGCCGAGGTAGGCCACGTAGCGCCGCATCATGGGGTAGGCGTCGCGCAGCACCTGCTCGTCGCCGTACCACTGGTACACGTACCAGGGCAGCAGCACGCTGGCGCTGCCCCACTCCGGCGAGTCGCGGAAAATATCGCCGCCCCACTCAAACTTCACATATTCCGGCGCAATTTCCGGCACCAGCCCGCTTTCCAGCTGCGAGGCCTGCATGTCCTGAATGGTCTTGCGGCAGAGGGTAGCAATGTCGTAGCCGTAGCGCATGGAGGCGCCCATCAGGTGCGTTTCCTCCAACCAGCCCAGCTTTTCGCGGTGCGGGCAGTCGGTAAACACGCTGGCCATGTTGCTCTTGATGGCCCAGTCAATCAGTGTGTTGGTTTGGTTGAATAGCTCGTTGGAACACGCAAACTCGCCTACCCTAGGGGCGGCGTTGCGGGTGTGCAAGCTGGTCAGCCGCACGATTTCCGGCCGGCCGTTGGGGTTGGTTTCGCCCTGCGGCACGCCGCCTTCCACCTGCGCGTAGCGGAAGCCGTAGTAGCTGAAGCGCGGTCGCCAGGTTTCCACCCCGTCGCCCTTCAGAATGTAGGTGAAGTAGTAGGCCCGGCCGCTGTTTTTCTGCGTGGCGGTGCCATCGGCGGCCAGCAGCTCGGCCGGCGCAATGCGCACCGTGTCGCCGCGGCGGCCGCGCACTTGCAGCTCCACAATACCCGAGGCATTCTGCCCGAAATCGTAGACCCACTGGCCGGGGTTTGGCTGGGTAACGCGTTGAGGCTGAAACGTGTCGAAAACCTGCAACGGCTCCTGCTGCTGGGTCAGTAGCTCTGGTGGGCCGTCTACGGGTAGGGCCGCTTTCCAACGAGTATCGTTGAAGCCGGCGGTAGCCCAGCCGGGCTGTTCCAGGGTGGCGTTGTAGTCCTCGCCGCCGTAGATGCTGCTGAAGGTGATGGGGCCGGGCGCGGTTTTCCAGCTCGCGTCGCTGATGATATCCTGCCGCGAACCGTCTTTGTATTCCAGGGCCAGCCGACAAATCAGCTTGGGGTAGCCGAACGCTACTTTCAGCTTGCGGTAGCGGCCCTTCACGGGTGGCACGTAGTAGAAGCCGTTGCCGAGCAGTACGCCCAGCGCGTTCGGGCCTTTTTTTAGTTGGTCAGTCACATCGAACGTGACGTACTGGGCCTGCTGGTCGTACTTGGTCCAGCCGGGGTCGAGGAAGTGGCGACCAATTTTCTGGCCGTTCAGCACGGCTTCAAAATGCCCTAATCCACTGATAAACAACGTGGCCAACTTTACCTTTTTGCGCGCCGTGAATTCTTTCCGCAGCAGCGGCAGCACGTTGTTGTCCTGGTAGGTGTCCTTCTTGCCGTCTACAGGCAGCACGTTCACGTGCTCCTCGGGTAGCTTTTCGTAGCCAATCCACTGCGCGCCCTGCCAGTCGGAGGCTGCAAACAGGCCCGTGTGCCACGTCGCCGGCTGGCTCCACGCCGATTCCTGGCCGTGGTTGTCCCAGGTTTTTACTTTCCAGTAGTAGGTTTTGTTGGGTTCCAACGGCCGGCCAGCATAGCGCACCTGAATGGAAGCCGGCGAAGTGGTTTTCCGCGAATCCCACACGTTGCCGACGTTCTTGGCGAGACTTTTCTCACTGTCGGCTACCAGCACGCGGTAGGCCGTTTGGGTGGTGTTGCGCTGGTCGGCGGTCAATTGCCAGCCCAGGGCCGGCGTGCGGCTCTGCACGCCCTGCGGTGCGGGCTGGTCGTTGCAGCGGAGGTGGGCGGTAGTCAGGCGCTGGGCCACGGCGGCCACAGTATGAAGCTGTAAAAAGCAGCAGCAAAAAAGGGTAGGGAGGAAGGAGCGGCCGTTGCGTAAGAGGAAAGAAAACCGCATCATGTACGCTGGTCAGGGACTGGCAAATCAGGTCATGGTAGTGCGCAACGAGTTACTGGGTAGGAGGAAACCCAACCTCCGCAATGCGCAGAAACTGGCTCGGGCCAGATGACCTCCAAAGCGGTTTCAGAGCCGGAATACCCTACCTGCACCACAAAGGCACGCGCTGCGTACACCGCTCCGAAACTGCTAAAAGAGGCCTCTTGCACAGCCTCTACAAAGTTAAATTCCTGGCTGCGGCGCTTGTCCTACCCGTTAGCATGTTGTTGTAGGATGTTAGCACAGGTAGCACCCTATTGGCACAACATCAACCTAAAATGATATCAAGTGCAGCCGCCTACCCGGCTTCTATCATGGCCTTGATGACGCCCGTATTAGGGTCGAGCCAGCTAGCAAACACGTCTTTAGCCTGCCCAAACGGCACGCGGTGGGTGATGTAGTTGGCCGGCTTCACCAAGCCCTGGTGCATGGCGTGCAGCACGTGCTCAAAATCGGCGCGGGTGGCGTTGCGGCTGCTCATGAGCGTGGCCTCGCGCTTGTGAAACTCGGGGTGGGCAAAGCTGATGTCGCCCTTCTGCAACCCTACCAGCACAAAGCGCCCGCCGTGGGCCAGGTACTGAAAGGCGTTGTTGATGGCCCGCTGGCTGCCGGTAGCATCAATCACCACGGTGGGCATGTCGCCGTGGGTGATGTGGCGGAACTGCTCCGTTACGTCGGCATCGGCGGCGTTGAGGGTGTGCGCCACGCCCAGGGCGGTGCGGCAGAAGTCCAGGCGCTGCTGGTTGAGGTCGAGGGCAATAACTTGCGCGCCAGCAATGCGGGCAAACTCCATCACACCCAGCCCAATGGGGCCGGCGCCTACCACCAACACAAACTCGCCGGGCTGCACCCCGGCCCGGCGCACGCCGTGCGCTCCAATGGCCAGCGGCTCCACCAGGGCCAATTCATCGAAGCTAAGACCGTTGCCGCGCACCAGCGCGGCAGCGGGCACGGCCAGCAGCTCCGTCATGCCGCCATCGAGGTGCACGCCGCACACCTGCATCTGCACGCAGCAGTTGGGTAGGCCGCGCCGGCAGGCAATGCAGGTGCCGCAGCCAAAGTACGGAATGAACGTAACGGCCTCGCCAACCCGGAAATCGGCCGCGTCGCCGGGGTCTACTATTTCGCCGGCCAGCTCGTGGCCCAGCACGCGGGGGTAAGAAAAAAAGGGTTGCGTGCCTTCAAAAGCGTGCAAATCGGTGCCACAGATGCCTATGCGACGGATGCGTAGCAGGGCATCGCCGGGCCGCAGGGTAGGGGCGGGGCGGTGCTCGTAGGCGAGTTGGGTAGGCGCGGAGCAAACAAGCGTGTTCATTGGGAGCAATGATGAATGATAAATAAGCAATTTGGCTACGCAGTCATTGCGAGCGAAACGGAGTGGAGCGAAGCAATCCGTCCTGTCAATGCCCTACCCGCTCTTTCCACAGAAAGGCCTTACAGCAGAGTAGAAGTAGAGGTTTTCTGCGTCAGGAAAGGGTCTGCTGAAAAAAGGACGGATTGCTTCACTCCACTCCGTTTCGCTCGCAATGACCCGTATATCGCATTGCTCATTCGTCATTGCGCATTGATTAAAGCGCGGTCGAGGTGCACGTAGCCGCCATCCACGTGCACAATCTGGCCGGTGGTGTGGCTGCTGCGTTGCGAAAGCAGAAAGGCGGTGGTGTTGGCAATTTCCTCGGCCGTGGTCATGCGGTTTTCCAGTGGAATCTTACTGGTGATTTCGTGGAGCTTCTCCTCGGGATTGGGTAGGGTTTGGATCCAGGTTTCGTAGGCGGGTGTCCAGCACTCGGCCACCACCAGGGCATTCACACGGATGCCGTACTTCAACAGCTCTACAGCCCACTCGCGGGTGAGGGCGTTGCGGCCACCGTTGGCGGCGGCGTAAGCTGAGGTGTTGCCCTGGCCTGTTTCGGCGGTTTTGGAGGTGATGTTCACAATGGCGCCCTTCGACTTCTTCAGCTCCGGCAGGGCGTGGTGCGCCAGCAGGTAGTAGTGCACCATATTGCGGTGCAGGCTGCGCATAAACAGCTCATACGTACCGTGTTCCAGGCTCACGCCGTCGTTCACGCCGGCGTTGTTCACCAGCCCATCCACGCGGCCAAACTGCTGCACCACGGCCTGCACGGCGCGGGCGCACTCGGCGGGGTCCGATAGCTCGGCGGCTACCTGACCGGCCTGCCCGCCCGCGGCGGTTACGTC
>Ga0210040_10003571_pt1 | contig 20938 bp, 25 predicted proteins | sample CryGeyCG12114_NA_FD_185462 | JGI IMG/M metagenome (GOLD analysis project Ga0210040, IMG submission 185462) | Groundwater microbial communities from aquifer - Crystal Geyser CG19_WC_8/21/14_NA (SPAdes) (version 2) | ecosystem: Environmental > Aquatic > Deep subsurface > Groundwater | place: USA... | reverse complement strand
AATAAAAATGCCCAAAAAACAAAACGACAAAAAAGATATTTAGTGAAATGTATTAGTCATAATCAAACTGTTGCAGGGTGAACATTTATAACCCCCTTTTCTTCAAATATTGAATATACTGGTTATGGAATTCAAGATATGTTAATTTTAGGAGTTTATTATGCTGGAATAAGTACAACTATTAGTTTAGTAAACCTTTTAGTAACCCGTCGAACACTGTCTATGCCTGGATTACGTAATAGAAGAGTTTTGTTACCTTTTATAACCATAACTAACCTTCTAATGTTACGAGCTTTATCCGTTATTACCCCTGTTTTAGGTTCAGCAATGTTAATGTTATTAACCGATAGACATTGAAAAACTTCTTTTTTTGATTTTTCATATGGTGGTGATCCAATTTTTTTTCAACATTTATTTTGATTTTTTGGTCATCCTGAAGTCTATGTATTAATTATTCCAGCATTTGGAATTGTTAATTCTGTTTTACCTAACGTTTCAACCCGTCGAGTTGCTTCAAAACATCATCTAATTTGAGCTATTTATATAATGAATTATATGGGTTTTCTGGTTTGAGGCCACCATATGTATTTAATTGGTTTAGACCATCGAAGCAGGTCTTTATATAGTACAATCACTATAATGATTTCATTACCAGCAACTATAAAAGTTGTTAATTGAACATATACACTAGTAAACGGTATGATTAAAAATAACTTAATTTTATACAGTATTATTTCATTTCTTTTTTTTTTTTTAGTAGCAGGTTTTACTGGTATGTGACTTTCTCATGTAAGTTTAAATATATCGATGCATGATAGTTTATATGTAGTTGCACATTTTCATTTAATGTTATCTGGAGCTGTTGTAATGGGTATCTTTATAGGTTTTTATTATTATTATTTTTCATTATTACAATTGAAATATTCAAAATTATCAAGTTTTGCGCATATTATGTATTACACAATAGGACAGTGAGTTACTTTTATACCTCTATTTTGATTAGCGTTTTCAGGGTTACCTCGTAGATTACATGATTTCCCTCTAATGTATATTGGTTGACAATCCGTTGCTACAGCTGGGCATTTTACTACAATGCTCGGAGTCTTTTTTTTTTACACTACTTTATTTGAGTCTGCATTAGAAAAAAAACTTATCCCTTATTTACATAACTTAATTCCACGACTCTACAATGATTCTGCTGAGTTAAAGTTAAAAAATTTAGTAACTTTAGTTAATTTTAAATCTTTGTCTAATATAACTTTATTACAAGTACAAAAAGTAATTCAAAAAAATAATTATAGATAACTGTATACTCTATTTTTATAATTGATATTAAAAACATTTTTTAATCAAATAAATTTATTAAACGGTTTTTTATTTTTAAATTTAATTTTTTTCATCAATTTATTTTTAATAACAAATAATATTCAAAAGAAGTTTTTTTATTTTATTATTAATATGTCTATATTTACGGGTATAGCACTTTATTATAATCTTGATGGATTAACGTTAATTTTTTTAATTAGTGAACTCTCTATTATTTTAATATTTTTATTACTTCTTTCACAAAATTATTCATATGAAAAAACAAATAACAAAAATTTTTCTATTTTTTTTTTTTTTTTTTTTATATGCTTAAATGGAAGTTTTTATGCACCTCGAATAGTAACGTACACCTCTTTTTATAACTACAGTAATATAATTTTTAATGACTTCTTTTACATCTATAATATTTTTTTTGAAAAATACTTTTTATTAACATTTTTTATTTTATTAATTATTACTTTATATAGTATTTTTTTTATTATTCTTTTTTATACCTTAAAAAATAATTATAATAAAGAATGAAAAAAAACACAAAATATTTTTTTCTTAAGAAAACAAAACACTTTTCAACAAGTAAATCTAAAACCTACTATTCGAATATTCAAAAAAAATTAAAAATTTATGTCTAAATATGAATTTTTGTATAAATATAATTTTATTTTTAATTTTAACCATTATTATCGCAGTTATTACATTAATTGAAAGAAAAGTGTTGGCGCTTGTCCAACGCCGTGTAGGACCGAATTATATTGGGTATAAAGGTCGGTTACAGTTTATTGCAGATGCACTAAAACTTTTATTAAAACACATATATATTATTACTAAAATAAATAAATTTTTTTTTATTGTATTTCCGTGTTTAGTTCTTATTATGTGTTATTTATTTTGAATAAACTTAATTTGGGGACCAAATCTAAGTCTATTTGAGATAGAGTATAACCTTTTATTTATGACAATTCTATCTACAGTATTCACTATATTATTATTTTTAGTTGGATGGGCTAGTAAAAATAAATATTCAGTTTTAGCAGCAAATCGTTTAGTCATTATTAGTTTTAATTTAGAAATTTTTTTAAATTTTTTATTAGTTTTTTTATTAGTATTTTTTGAATCATTTTCATTTTATCAAATAGTTTGTTTACAACATTTTTTATTAAATGGTTTTTTTTTATGCTTACCCATTGTACCTTTACTAATTTTAAGTTTCTTATTAGAAACTGGAAGAATTCCATTTGATTTAGGCGAAGCTGAATCAGAGTTAATTGCTGGACATACTACAGAATTAGGTGGTTTTTTTTTCGCTCTTTTTTATTTAGGTGAGTACTTTCATTTATATTGTTTTTCAACAGTATTTACCTTACTATTTTTTAATGGTTGAATGTAATGAGATTTAAGTAAATGTTTCAAAAAAACACATTCTCTATTCCAAGTGATTCAAGTGGAATATACTTAGTTAAAGTAATACAAACTCGACGTTGTAGTACCACAAAACACGCTAAAATCAACAAATTTTTACGAGTTGTTGTGCGTAATACAAAAACAAAGTTAAATAAAATAAAAAAAAAAAAAAGTAGAGCTATTGTAGTTCGTTCAAAACATTTTGTTCTATTAAAGTCTGGAAAAATTTATAATTTTGGGGATAATGCCTTAGTTTTGTTAAAAAAAAGAATGAATGCTAGGGGAAAAGAATTATATGGACCAACTAGTAAAGCATTAAAAATAAAAAAATTTCGGATTGCTTACAGATGTGTTTTTTAATTAAATGAAATTTTATTTAAATTGATTTGATAACTCACTTAATAAACCCAGTTTAAAATTTTCCTTAAACTTATTTTTTTTAAAATTTACTCAATATTTTTCGCTTAAACAGCTTAACTTTTTGCATATTTTTTTAAATATTCAAAATCTCTTTTTAATTAAAACATTTAAATTAAACTATACCCTACATAATATTGTTATTATTAGTTTTTTTTGTTTGAATATTGTTTTACAACTTTTTATTTTTTTCTGCTATAAATGTTATCACAAATTAAATTTTTATTTATAAATAATTTATCTGGTTATGTAAATCATAAAAAATTTCAAAAAAAAAACTCTAAAAAATCTATCAAATATCATATCATAAAACTCTTTTATTATAAATTAAAGGGAAAATTTAGAAATCAAGCTCTAGCAACACCAAATAGAATTCTTGATATAGTTACTATTTCCAATTATTTTACATCACCACATATCAATACCTTCTTAAAGCAATTTTTTTTCTATAAAGTTAATGACCTATTTAACTAATTTATTACAGTTTACACGAAAAATACGAATTTTTAATAAAAGCCGTTATTCACGAAATAGACAAAATGTGAGAGTGACCTTTTATTTTTCTATTTATTTTAATATCCTTATAATTTATACTGTATTTAGTTTATTCTATAATTTAGTTCTTTTGTTAACCTATAACTGATGATTTTATTTTATTTTTTTATTATCCTTCTGCATTTCTTATCTCAATAAAACTTTTTGAAAATAAATGACTTTAACAGATATTTTTTCTTCAACGATTAAATCAATTATACATTTTCATACTAAACATCTTACATTTAATTTTTCTCCCGAAATTACCTTTTTTTTAAAGTTTAATGTAGCTGCATGTAATATTTCTTTAGCATTAATAGTCTTTTTGATGACTATAAATTTATTAACTTTTTGATTTTTTAAAAAAATTAATTTATTTAATTTTATTATTAAATATCTAAACTTATTATTAACTACTATTTTATTAGGAGTACTAATGGTAAAATTCTATATTACCTTAAAAATTGAAAGCGTTTTGGGAAGTCAATTATTAACTTTAAAATTACAATTTTTTAAAGCAAATCTTCATAACCCCTATTGTGAGTTATACACTCTTTTTTCTTCTTCTTTTGGAGACGCCGTTATTATATTAAGTATTGTTGCGGGCTTAATATGTTTAGAGTTACTTGGATCAAAAAATTTATTTCAAACTGTAAATAATGGAAGTATTTTTTATATGTTTACATTTTTTACAATTATTATGTGCTCAACTACTAATCTGTTGATTTTATTTCTTTCTTTTGAATTCATTTTTTTACCCACAGTATATTTTGCATATACACTTGGTTATACAAAAAAAATTGATACAGCTAGTAGAATGTTAATATATTGAACCTTATTTGGCTCTTTTTTAGTGTTAAGTAATCTTGGTTATTTATACTATGAATATAAAACACTAAACTACTTGTTTTTAATTCAAAAAAAATTTTCAAACCAAGAATTATTTTTTCTTTTTTTAAATTTTTTATTAGGTTTCGGAATAAAAATCCCACTGGCTCCATTACACTTTTGATTACTAAAAATTCATGTTGAAGCTCCTACTGCATTTTCTATTTACTTAAGTGGTTTCTTGGTAAAGTCAGCACTTTATTGTTTTTATATGTTTTTTTTACTCTTTTTACATGATAATTTATATACTTATATAATTATTTGAGCTATTTATAGTTTAATTATTGGAACATTAGGGTTAGCACGACAAGTTGATATAAAAAAATTAATTGCATGAGCTACAATTCAGGAGATGAGTTTTATATTAACCTTTTTACTCTTAAAACAGCTAATTTTGACCCATACCTGTATTTTATTTATTCTACTACATGGGTTGATGTCATCTTATATGTTTTTTTTGATTGATATTTTACAACGACGTTATAAAACACGATCATTAAAATACATTACCGGATTAAATACCTATTTTCCTGAACTAACAAAGTATATTTGATTCTTAATTTTACTCTTTTCAGGGTTTCCACTCACAATTAAATTTTTTATTGAATGAAGTTTAATCACATTGTCCCTAGAAACTCATAAATTAATTTTAGTTATTACATTAATTGCAGTAAACTTTTTAGGAGTTATTTTTTTTTGTCAAAAATTTTTTACTATTCTTTATGGTGTTCCGCCTAAACAAGACGACGAAATTGAATTTTTTGAAATTTCAAAAAAAGAAAAAATTATATTACAACTTCTTTTAGTTTGAATTATTTGTTTAAATTTACTTATGTATTTTATTTAATGACTATAAATAATAAGATAACAAATCATAGTGTTTGATGAGTAGAATTTTTAATTTTAAATTCAAATACAATAAAATTCTCATATCAGTTATCTGATAACACCTTTTTTTTTCATATTACAACACGTACGTATCCTTTTTTTATTTATTTTTTAAAATTTTTACCTCAATCTAACTTATTTCAAGTTTTAGATTTAACTAATATCTCTCTCACACAAAAAAATGAATTATGTTCAATTTATCAATCAGTGTTTAATAATCTCAAACTATGTATTATTTTCCCTATAATTAATCAAATTTTTTCATCCACAAATATTTTTAAAAGTAATACTTGACTAGAAAGAGAATTAAAGGAGTTTTCGGTAATTAATATCCAAAATTTAATTGATACACGTAAATTACTATTAAATTACAACTATAACAACACCTTAAAGTTTAATCAATACTCTTCAATTATTTCAGATATTAATATTTAATATAAATTAAATAGTTAATAACTACTTAAATTTAATTGGCAATTCCAAAACGTTTTAGAACAAAAAAACGACATAATAAAAAAATTCACTCATATTATATAAATTTTTATTTAAAAAAAAACCCCTATAAATCATTTTTATTACCTGATGAAAAAAATGAAAACACAGTAAAGGTTACTATCTATGCTCTTTTGAATTAAATTTAATTTTTTATTTATCTTCAGTCTTTTAATTACCTTAAATTTATTTTTAAAAAACTTAATGTCCTTAATTTTAGTTTCAGAGTTAATCATAGTATTACTTTTTTTTTTATTCTTATTTTGTGGTTTAATTTTTAACTTAAACTGATTATTTGGTTTTAGCTTTTTAATCGTAATACTTGGAGGTTTAGAGTTAGCTCTTATTTTTTTATTTCTTTCGCACTAATTGACTTTTCAAACATCTTTATTACTTAATTATCTAAATAAAATAAAAAAATATTTAAATATAAAAAAACGGAAAAATAAAAAAAAATTTTCTCTGTATTTTTTTTCTAATTTTATAAATAAAAAACAAATGTATTTTAGATTTTTAACAAAAAAAAAAATGTATTCTTTTAGTATGGGCCAGTTATTAAAAAAAAAAATAGAAAAAATTAAATTTTTTAAAAAATCAATACAAAATTTAAATTATTCAATTGGTTGTTTAAATAGAAAATTTCGTAAACCTATCTCCTCTATTTACCTATTATACTGCAAAAATTTTAATTTTAAAAATTATTTATGATTAAAAAAATTTTTTTTACTGAATAAACCTCAGACTGAATATATTATTTTTACTCATAGTTGAAATTATATTACGAAAAAAAAACGTAGAATAAAACGAAAAATTTTTAAACGGTTATTAAAGCAAAGTAAATTGTAAAATTTGTTTTTATTGTCTATTTTTTTCAATTTTTTTTTATTAAAAAGTTTTTTGTTTAAATTTACTAGTTTTATTTCTCTCTTACTGTATTTAAATAAATTAAAATTAAATATTTTGATTTTATTAATTTTTTCTTTATTAATTATATTTAGTACGAAAAATCAGATAAACTTATTATTTTTATTATTTATTACTATAACATGAAAATGATCTAAGTTATACTTTATAAAACTTTTTTTTTTCGGTTTTTTTAAAAGCCATTTAATACTTCTTTATATAAGCATTTTAATTTTTTTTTCCTCAGTGAATTATACATTTAAATTTTTAAAGTTGCAAAAAAAAATGTCTTTATTTCTAAATATTTGTGCTTTTGGCTTAGGGGGTCGATGAGCTTTATTTTTATATAATTGGGGATATTACTGAACAAATGATGCTATTGAATACGTTTTATTATTTTTTACCACAGCGTTATTATTATTTATACATTCTTTAAAACTTTCAACCCTAATTTTTAATTTTATTTTTTTACTTTCAACTTATTGTTTAGTTTTATTACGATTAAATTTTATTTATACAAAACATAATTTTTTCCAACAATCAGCGCTGTCTTATCATGAAATTAAAATGTTTCTATACATGTATACAATACAGTTAATATTGTTTAAGCTGTTACTAAATAATAAAATATATAAAAAAAAATTAAACCCTCTCTGTTTTCTTTTCTTTCTATTTTTCTTTCTCACAATATATAATAAATTAAATTTATTTATATGAAAAAATATTATTTATTTTTATTTTAAATTATTAACTACTTTTTACATTATATCCTCTTTTCGGTTCAATAACCTCTTTTTAAGTATTTTACACTGATTAGTATTTGTAATATTGATTATTCTCTACTATTTAAATTTAACACATCTTATTAATTTAACTATTCATAATAAATTAAGCGTGATTTCAAATAATTTAGTATTTAATAACCCGTTTTACCTTATTTTTAAAAAATTAAATTTTTCATATATTAACACTAATACCTTAAAAATCAATAACTTATTCCAATTACAATCAACCTCAACGTTATCTGTAAAAAAAAAAATAATAAATTTATTTTACTAAGTAATAAGACTGAAATTATTATAAATACAAAATTTAGTCTAAAATTGTAAAAATTGAATTTAGATTTGTTATTAAAAAAAAAACATATTTTTAAAAAACGAATATCTCAACCAACACATACAAAATTTAAACTGTATAACAAAACAGGTGTTTTTACTTTAAATGCTTTCAGATTTGAGTTTGTTTATGTACGTAGCTTTAAAAAATTATTTAGAAAAAAATATATAAAAAAAAAATCACGTCTTTTACATACAAAATACTGAGTCTTAATCAAACCTAATTTTTTATTAACTGCTAAATCAAAGAATTCTCGAATGGGATCAGGAGTTGGTGTTTATATTAGAGTATGTAGTCGGATTAAAAATAATTCCCCTCTTTTATTTTTTCAATTTTTTTCACGTCAGTTAGTTGTAAAATATATTAAATATTTGAAAAAAAAATTAAATCTAAATCTTATGATAAAGTAAAATTGTAAACATTGTATTTGATTAATAAACATGCAGTTCTAAGAAATATTACCTTAAGAGGATACTTTGTGTCAAAACAATTTTTAAAAAAAAATAAAAGACAGTCTTTAATATACTTGCGTTCACCAAAACACTTTAATATAGGGAAGCAAAAAGTCTTCTCATTTAATAATAAATTTTTTTTTTCCTATAACTTCAATAAATCAATTTTTTACCCATACATTTTAAATAATAAATCATTTAACTATTTTTATTATTTAAAAAATTATGCTACTAATTTAAATTTTAAAGTATCCTCTTTTAAGATATCAACAACAACAACTATTTTATGAAAACATTAATGTGATAAGCTCATCTGTACTTATTATTATTTTAAATGCAATATTTTTTTCTTTTATTTTTTGAATTTTAACATTTTTATTAAAATTTTTTTATAGTAATAAAAACTATTCTTATAAATTAAATTTTTATGAGTGTGGTTTTAAAAGTCTAACAAATATAAAAATTCAATATAATATAAATTTTATTCTAATTATTCTATTTTTATTAATTTATGATGGTGAATTTTTAATCTTAATTCCTGTAGCTCTAAATTTTAATTTTTTAACTTTTACTAGTATTTTTTTATTATTCTTTTTTATTATCTTATTGTTAGTAACACTACTATATGATTTGATCTTTAATTCACTAGAATGACAAGTAACAAGTTGAGACACCAATTTCGAAATACCACAATATCAAAACTGTCTATTCTAAAAAATCATTTATTATGTATAAATTATTCACAAAATTTAATACTTAAAAAAATAAATATTCTTGCACTTATTACTAAAAATAAGTTAAATTAATGTGATAACTTTAAATTTTTTTTTTTGAAACTACACTATATTTTTTATTTACCTTTATATTGAAATTTTTTTTAAATTAATTTTTTTATTTATTTTTAAAAATTTAAAAATATTAAGTGGAATAAATTCAAAACGTTTAACTAATTTTTATTTTAAAAATACTGAATTTACTTTTGCAAGTTTATTACTTTTTATTTGTTTAGTCTCAACTAAAAATATTTTCTCACATAATATATTCTTTTCAACTATTTTTTTATTAATAATTTGTTTAAAAGTAAATAATTTTATAGCTGTAAGTATATTCCCATTTTTGGTCTTTAATCTTCTCTATATGTTATTTTTTTTCCCCTATATAAATTCCTTAATTATATTTTTTTTATTTATCGAAATGTATGCATTATTATTTTATTTTATTTTTTTAAATATCATGACAAAGCAAAATAGTTTAAACGCTTTAAAACTAAAAAATGCGTTATTACTCTATTTATTTAGTAATTTTTTAACTTCTGTATTTTTTTTAATCGGGATCTTTATATTAATTGAAATTGTTGGAACGATTTCGTTTAAAGAACTTAGTTTAATACCAACTTCTACCCCCTCATATTACTTAGTAGTGTTAATTATAGGGCTGTTTTTAAAATTAGCGTTACCGGGGTTACACTTTTTAAAATTAGAAATTTATAAATATCTTGATATTAATTCTGTTTTTTTATTTAGTGTTATAACTCTTTTTATTAACTATTATCTTGTAACTTATTTATTTAGTTTTAACATTTTTTTTTTTTTATTAGTAAAAGTAAAGTTAATACCAGTTTTACTTTGTTTAAATTTATTTTTTTTAAGTCAGAAACTAAAGAGTACAAATTTAAATGAAGTTATTGCTTTTAGTGGCTTTACTACTAATAATCTTATATTACTTAATTTATTACTAAAAAATTGAGACAAATGTTTTTTAAAACCCTTTATACATTTAGCGTAACAAATCAAAAACTTTTACGTACAAAATTCAATTATAAAATTTGTTATAAACATAAATATAACTTTTTAAAATTAAAATATACCCCTTCTATTGCCCTAGCAAATCGTTTAATGAGAAATGGAAAATTCTTAAAAATTTTTAAGTTATTAAAAAAACATTACTATGGTTTCTTGCTTTTTAAGAATTTTAAGAACATACCTGTATCAAGTAATTTTCTATTTTTTTATCAAAGATATTTTTCTTTTAGAGATATTGACAGAGTTTTATTCTGAAAATATAAACAACTTGATTGTATGTTTACAAATAAAGTAAAAAAAATAAAAAAAAAAAAACAACAATTTTCTAAACTTTTTTTTCTAATCGAAGCAAAACGTATACCGCTGTGTATTAATTTTTTAAAGTATACTATTCTACTAAAAAGTCAACGAAAAAAAAAAAATTTAGTAATAAATTATTTCTCACCCCTAACAGACTTTATTATAACAAATAAAATAAATACAATCACAAAAATAAAATATAAAATTTATAAACAAAAATTGATGTTGTTACAGCTTTAACAGTGTTTGTTAGCTGTAACTGCATCTAAGTTTATTGCATTAGGATTTTTATTTACCACATTATGTGGCGCAGCGATTGGAACAGGAGTTTTATTTGCTGGTTATAATTTAGGAGCTTCAAAAAACCCTGAAGAAGCTGAAGGCCTATTTAATACTTCATTAATGGCATTTGCATTAATTGAAACTTTTGTATTTTTAGGAATCCTTGTAGCTGGAGCGGTTTATTTTTTATAGTCGTAAATGTTTTTTAAAATTATTTTTTTAGTTACAACAGCTATTTTAATTCGTGGAACTTTACCTCGATACAGAATTGATCAACTTATTATTTTAAATTGAAAAATTTTTTTATTTATAAATATTTTATTTTTCAATCAGCTAGTAATCTTACATCTCTTTTTTATTTGTCAGTGTAGCTCAGTGGTAGAGCGTCAGACTGAAAATCTGAAGGTCAGAAGTTCAATTCTTTTTACTGACATAATGATATCTCCATTTTTATTATTACCCTTTTTAATAAAAAAAGAAAAAACTTCTCTTTTAAAAAAAAAAAATCTTCCTACAAAAAAAAAAAAATTAAACTCAATAAGCATCCATTTAGTATCTGAAAAAAAAAAACATTTTTACAGTTTTTTTATATATCAAAATTTTATGTCAATTTATTTACAAAATATTTTTAAACTAAATTTAAAAGAGAAATATATAAACGCATTATATACAATCCCCCATAAAACTACAAAGTACATATTATTTAAAATGCGATTTAAAAGCTTTAAATTTTTTAAAATAAAATATTTTAATGAGGTTTTATTTATGTTAATTATAAATTTTTGATTAAAAAATGCAAAAAATATTTCATTATTTATTAAACGTAAATTAGATAGTGTACATTTTAAACGACATAGAGCTTATTTTTTATTTTTTTTTCGTTTAATTAAAAAATATATTGTCCCAAATTTTACTATATTAAAATTAAGGGGGGTTACATTAAAATTTAAAGGTAAATTAGGTAGAGGCGGAAATTCAAGAAAAAAAACTATGTTTTTTTGACGTGGTTACTACTCATTAAGTAATAAATTCTTAGCCTTAAATAGAAATAAATGAGATGTTTGAACAAAAACTGGTACAGTTGGTTGTACATTACAAATTTTTTATTAAAATCAATATAATTGGCAACAAAAACTCAAAGGCTTAAATCAGTATATAAACGAAAAATTAAAAACAAAAAACCTAAATTAAACGGTGGACCTCAAAAAAAAGGAATCGTTTTACGACTTCGAATCTGTACTCCACGAAAACCAAATTCAGCTCGACGACCCGCTGTTAAACTAAAATTATCAACAAGAAAACGTGCACTTGCTCATATTCCTGGTTCTGGACATAATTTAAGAAAATTTTCTAAAGTTTTAGTAAATGGTAATGCTGCTCGGGACCTACCTGTTGTAAATTATACATGTATTCGCGGTGTTTATGATTTTATGCCTTTACAATCTGCAAAAAAACGCAGATCAATTTATGGTTTAAAAAAAGATCCTTTATTAAAAACTCATGTTCGCCGAAAGTTCCGAAATATGCTTTAAATTAATGACTCAATTAAATATTATAAAATTAAAAGGTAATACACTGATAAATTGAGCACGACACGGATCTTTTTATCCCCTAACATTTGGTTTAGCTTGTTGTGCTGTTGAAATGATGCATGCAACAGTTAGTCGTTATGATTATGACAGATTTGGAATTATTTTTCGAGCTTCTCCCCGTCAAGCAGACCTTATTATTGTAGCAGGAACTTTAACCTTAAAAATGAGCCCAGCATTAAGAAAAATTTATGAACAAATGAGTACTCCAAATTGAGTTATCTCAATGGGAAGTTGTGCAAATGGTGGGGGTTATTATCATTATGCTAATACTGTTGTTAAAGGCTGTAATAAAATAATTCCTGTTGACTTATACATACCCGGTTGTCCTCCTACTGCTGAGTCATTATTTTTTGGTACGCTAAAATTACAACAACTAATTTTATCTTCTTAATTTAAAAAATTTTATAATGTGACAAAATTAATTGAGAAAAAATATTATCTATCCTTTAGGGATGAAATAAGAGGTGATAAAATTATATCCCTTTGAAAACAAAAAAAAAAAAAATTTAGAAAAGATTACTTTATAAGAAAAAAACGATCAATATGAAAAGTTTTTTCACGAAGCCGTATAACACGTTTATATTTACTAGACAAAAAACTTTGATATATTTCTAAAAAATCTCTAGCTCCCAATTCTGTACTCTATACTAATAAAAATCAAAATTTTTTGATTTTAAAAAACCAAATTTCTTCACTAATTTAATTTTATTATTAATCAATAGTAAATGATTTTTCAAAAAACCTTTCATAAAATAATACCCTCTTATAGGCATAAAAAAATAAGTATCATAAAAGATTTAACTAATTTTTATAAAATTAATAAAAATCATAATTTTAATAATAATTTAACACAGAAAAAAAAACATATTTATAAAAATATTCATCAAGTTTCGATTTCTAATAAAATATTTAAATTTATAAATATGGTTACAGTTCAAACATTTTATAATACAAAACCTTTTAAAAAATTTTTTATTTGTAAAACAAGTTATAATTTTTATAAAATTATTCCAGCAATAGAAAAATTAAATGTAGGTCAGCCTATTTTTAGTTTTAATTATATTGTCCTTAACCCATATCGTTTATATTATAGAGGAGTATTGGTTGAACTTCATAAAATACCTCTAACTGCCTTTATTACAAATATATCAAATCAATTAAATACAAAAATAACATTTGCAAAAGCAAGTGGTTCTTTTTGTAAAACTCAAAAAAGTAAAAAAAGTAAACAAAAATTAATTCTTATAATTTTACCTTCTAAAAAACACATCCACTTACCTAAATATGCTGTTGGTTATATTGGAAAAACAGAAAATTTTAGAACAAATAAACTTATTGAGGGAAAATGAGGATTTAGCTTTTATAAAAAAAAACACATAAGTGTAAGAGGTGTTGCTATGAATCCAGTTGATCACCCAAACGGAGGAAGAACAAAAACAGTACAACCTGAGCGAAGTCCTTGAAATTGAGTGGCTAAAAATAAAAAATAATGTGTCAAAATCAGTTTGAAAATTTTTACGAACAAATCAAGATGAAATTTATATGTATATTGATGAATTTAAAAAATTAAGAGAAAAAAAAGGATTACAAACTTTTGGTTTAGTAAAAAAATCATTAAGTATAAATAATATTAATTTTATGCACACTTATAGTTTTAATATTGGAGAAAATTTTATAACTAGAAAATTCTATCCCTTTGCTATTGGTTTAACTGGATCAAGTTTTTTGAAATACAAAAAACCTGTCCATTATTATTCAAAAAAAAAAAAAAAATAAATGTTACAAAAATTTAATACTAACATGGAAATTAAAAAAATTCTAAGTTTAACAAAAGTAAAAAAAAAAAATATAAATACAAAACAATACTTACTAGCTGACTTAATTTTTAAAGATATGATGTTTTTTACAAAAATCTGACGAATTATTAAAGGTTATTCTTCTAATGGTCAAAGAAGTCATAGTAATAACAAAAGTAATAAAAAAATTAAATATTTACTATTATTTAGAGTACAACAATTTTATCAAATGTTTGGTCGAAAAAAAAGAGACATATTTCCTACACTTATAATTGCGGAGTATACTAATAGACTATGATATCTAGTATGATTTCATAAATGAGCTGAGGCCAGAGCCTTTGCTTATAAATTAGCATTTACAAGTAGAAAAGGAGCCAAATTTGATCCCTATTTAATTGCTAAAAATATAATTACAGGCGTTACAAAAATTAGGAAAAAAAAAAAACATAATGCAGCTAAAAAAAAAAATTTATTGGTAATAACTATTGGTTTACCTCTACTATTTTCTAGGTATTTATACATAAAAAAACCAGATAGGGAGTTACCTATAAAATTAATTATTCCAGATGAAAGTCGTCGAAAAATGGGAAAAAAAAAAAAAAATAAGAAATAATAGTTAAGTAACTGTGAATAAAAATATAATTAATTTATTAAAAAACTTATCTATACTTTTTGATTTAAAATTAAAAAAAAAACAACTGTCACTAACTATGTTTTCTAAAATAGAAAGAAAACAAAAAAAAAAAAGAAAAAAATGGAAGTTTTATAGACTAAATCGATTATGTTTAAAAAAATATATTTCATATAATTCAATAACAAAAGTTTATTTTAAAAAAATAAAGATAAAAGAAAAATATAGACGACTAAAAGATAAAAAAAAAATATATTTATCTCTTAAAACAAAAACAACCCAAATATTTAAAAAAAATATGAATATTAAAAATAAAAAAATTATCAAAAATAAAAAAATTATCAAAAATAAAAAAATTATCAAAAATAAAAAAATTATTAAATATTCAAAAAACACAAAAACTAATAATTTTTTATTGTTTAAAAAAAAAAAATTTAAAAAAAATATTTTTCAAAAAGTATATATTACGCAAAAACACTTTCCTATTATTTTATACAAAAAAAATTATCAAAAAATTTATATAAAAAATCAAACTGTTTATAGAAAGCTTTTCTCTAAAAAAAACATTTTTTTAAATATTTCAGAATATAATTTATATTTTTTTAAAAAAATGTATAATTCTTATCCTCATAATTTGATTCTATACAAAAATACAAAACTCTCGCATTTAGCTGTTAATTTAAAACGCAAGATAAAGCAAAATTTTAAATACTCAAACCGTTTTATTATAAAATGACCACTATCCCATACTAAACAATATAAGAACTTTTTTAAATTTAAGCGAAAAAAGTTTTTTAAAAGAAAAAAAATTATTAGACAACTTCGGTTTAATCCTAAAGTTTATCATAGTTTTAACACCTTAATTCAAAAATATAGTTTATATAGAAATACTAACATTTGTTTTAAAATCATTTTTTTACAAAAAATATATTATTCATTAAAAAAAATTAAACTTCGAATTCGAAGTCATCGATGAACATTTAAAAAAAGAAAAACTCAATCCTTTTTTAAAGTTTTTTTTAAACGTAAATTTTTTAGAATAAAAAAAAAAAATTTTACTTTTTTAAAAAAAATAAAAATTAGTATTAATCACCAAGATATTTTAATAAAAAACATAAAACTGAAAAAAAATGCACCCGATTATTTTTTTGTAAATCAAAAATCTTTAAAAAGCTATTTTTTACGGTTTTTTTTATATAATAAACAAACAAAAAATATTAAAAAACTTAAAAAAGTAAATAAAAAACGAAAAAAAGGTTTTTTTTTTAATATGTGGAAAAATAAATTAAAAACTTATAAAAAAGCACGTATAACACATTGATCTTCGTATACACATAAGGTAATAAAAAAAAGACGTTATAAAACGTTTTTAAAACATTTTATAAAACAATATCCTAGAGAGTTAGAATTATTAATTAAATTTTTTATTATTAAATTTAATTTAAGTGCTATTTTTTGAAATAGTTTTACCTTAATTTATTTAAAATTATTTGAAAAATCATTACTTTTAAAACAGATCTACCAATTACCTATCAGCTATTCTTTTTGAAATTATTTACGATATGCAAGGATGCAAAACAAAAAAAACAAAAAAAAAATAAAAAAATGAATTTTTAAAAGAAAAAGAATTAAAAAACGATTTTGAATGAATTCAAAGCGAAAGATACCTGGTTTTTTTGCAAAGCAGACTTTACAAAATAAACAGTTTAATAATGAAGTTTGTTTTGATTTCTTAACAAATTATTTTTATATTATAGACTCGAATTCAATAGGTTTAAGCATTAAAGATGTATTTTATAAAAACAAACTTTTAAAATTACATAACTTTAGATATAAGGCTTAATTACTTATAATAGAATTAATTATGAATTTTAGTTTTTTTTTCAACTGAAATGCCTTAAAAACAAATAATTTAAATAAAAAAATTATTATAAATTTTGGACCACAACATCCAGCCGCTCATGGTGTTTTACGTCTTATCCTCCAATTATCGGGAGAAATAATTGAAAAAACAGATATCCATATTGGTTTATTACATCGTAGTACTGAACAGCTGATTGAAAAAAAACATTATGAAAAAAGTATACCTTATTTCGATAGACTTGATTATGTTTCTATGATGACTCAGGAACACGCCTTTTGTTTAAATATTGAGTATTTACTCAATGTTCAACACAAAGTAAAATCTATTAATTTTACCCGTATTTTATTCGACGAATTAACGCGTATTTTAAATCATATGCTTGCAATTGCTTGTCATGCTCTTGATATTGGTAGTATGTCATCTATTTTTTGAGCTTTTGAAGAACGAGAGCTTATAATGGAGTTTTATGAAAGAGTAAGCGGTGCGCGAATGCATGCTGCTTTTCATAGAAGTTACTCTAATTTTTCTTATGTCCTAGATAAAGATCTTTTAAAAGATATTTTGCTTTTTATAAAAAATTGTTATAAAACACTGAATGAAATGCATAATGTATTAACGTATAATAAAATATGAAAACAACGTTTATTGAACATTGGTAGTCTCACACCACAAAATGTACTCTCTTGAGGTTTAACTGGTGTTTTATCTCGTAGTGTGGGTTTAAAAAAAGATTTACGCCTCTCATTATCACATTCTTATTCAAATTACTTAGATATTAATGTAAAAAGTTTTTTAGGTGTAAACGGTGATTGTTTTGATCGATATTTAATAAGAATGTTAGAAATGGCAGAAAGTTTAAAAATTGTGAATTATTTATGTAATTTTTTTTTAAACAATCCGTCATTTACTAATCTTTCTTATCAACAACTATTCACCTTTTCTCTTAAAAATAATTCTAAAAATGTTTATATGGAAAATATTATTGAACACTTTCTACAATGACACACCGGATTAACAATTAATTCAGGTTTATCAACTATTTACATTGAATCTCCTAAAGGTGAGTTTGGGACAATATTAACAAGCAACAATAGTAATAAACCACAAAAATGTAAAATCCGTTCCCCCAGTTATTTTAGTTTACAAGCATTACCTTTGATGACAAAAGGTCATTATTTAGCAGATTTAGCTGCTCTAATTGGTACAATTGATATTGTTTTTGGAGAAATTGATCGATAAGTTATACTAATAAATGGCACAAAAAAGTTTATCTGTTGTACACCGAATTGATAATTCTATGACTTGAGAAATGAGAATTTTTAATAAACAAAATAAATGACTATCTTATAGTTTATGAATCATTTATACTTACTTATATAAACTAGTTTTTTTTATACAAGTTGATAAAAATTATGTATATAACAACTTACATACCTCTGAACAAACTTTTAGAATACTTAAAAAAAAAAAAATAATTCCACTTAATATAAAAAAAAGATTTTGTTATTATATATCACTTTATTCATTTGAATTTTTAAATTTTATTATTTTATTGAGTATTTTTTTTCAAATAAGTTTAAAAACCTTAAGTAGAAAAAAACAATATAAAAACAAAAATAAATATAAAGCTTTAATTTTTTTTTAAATTAAATCTGTTAGTTAATGATTATTTTGTTAAACACTATAAATAATATTTTTAAATATAAAATATAAAAAAAATTCATGTTTCAAAAAAAAACTAAACGTTGAAGACAATTTAGCTTACTTAATCAGGCAATGTATAGAAAAAATTTTTTTAATATAATAAATTTTTCTAAAATAAAATACACCACATATAATTCATCTATTAATACAAATAACTCTCATATTTATTTTTGAAAATAATTAAATTGTAGCCAACTGATTTAATTTACGACTACAATTATAAAAGTATTAACGGTATAATATCTATAGTTTACTACTATTAATTAGATCTGATTATCTTTTTAATATTTTGTAAACTTTTACTTTAAACTTTAGTAGAATTTAATTTTATTAACTATATACTAAGTAAAATACACTTTTTTTTTTTAAATCTTCCGTGTTTAAAATTTAATATTAAATTTAACAAATTCTCAAAAAAAAATAATATAACTAAATAAAGTAAGTTAAAATCAATCTTCATCTGTTTATTTCTAATAAAAAATAAAATTTTATTAAATAGGCTTTATATTTTATTTTTTTAAACGACATATAATAGTTGTTTTATAGGTAGTTGTAGATATCATTAAACTGATTTATTTATACATATTATATACATAATAAAAACTTTAAATAATATGGTCAGTAATTACTGATCTTTAAACTTTATTTCAAAAATAAATAATAAAATCTTTAACGTTTTACTTTAAATTTATTAAAAAAGTATTTTCGTATAATGGGTATAATCTTAGATTAATAGTACTATTACTAATGAGTATAACTACATTTAATTTGTATATATGAATTTCTTTTTTATGTATTACTTAAAACTATTTAATCTTTATTTTTTTATTTTAGACATATATATCATTTATTAACTAAATTATTTTTGCTATAAATCAATCTAAATCACTTAAACTATTTAAATTATTTTATTTTTTTTTTTTATTTAACTATTTTTATAAAATTATTATTTTTTAAAAATATCAAACTTTTATGATTCAACAACTAATTTTAAAAAATTCTGAAAAAATAATACAACTTAATCAAATAAATAATATTTTATGTATCATGTTTTATTTTAAAAATCATCAATATTTTAAAAAAAAAAAATATAATAACTTAAAACTATTTTTTAGAGAAACTTTTATTAGTTTTTATTTACGCTTTATTTGACGTGGAAAAGCGTATAGAGTACGACTTTTTAAAAAAAATAAAAAATTTACCTTAAATTTTGGCCACTCCCATTGAGTTAAGCTGTTATATCAAACAAAAGATATTCAATTTTTTCGACTAAGACGTCAAAGCTACCTAATGACATACTTAGATAAAAAACAATATCTTTTTTTACGAGATTTATTTAATGGAATCAGACCTTATAATAAATATACTAAAAGAGGAATTCGTTTAAAAAAAAGTTTTTTTAAACAGCGCTTTGGGAAAATTTCTCAAGTTAATTCAATTTTACATAGTTTTTAACTTTTTAAATGAGATTTTTTTTTTCTAATGAAAAAGTATATAAAAATAATTTTTTTTTTGATTACTTCTTTAAAAATTTTTTCTTTTTTTTTTATAAAAAAATAATCGGTAATAATTTTATTTACTTTATTGATAAATACCTTACTGAATTTGTTTTTTTATCCATCCCAAATTTTTTTTTTAATTTTTTTTTAGCTAATAATTTTTTTAAATATCTATCTTTTTTTAAACTTTTACAAATTTTTTTTATCATTTTTCTTCAAATTCTTTTTATTATTATTATTTAATTGATTTTTAGTACTTTTTTTAAATTTTCCGATTATTTAATTTTTTTTAGAAATATACAAATTAACTTTTTTTGAAATTTTTTATTTCTTTTCGTCTTCTCTTTTTTTTTTTCCTTAGTATTTTCTTTTTAAATCGTTTTTTTGTATTTTTCTTCTTTTTTTGTTATTTTTAATTTATATTTTTTCTTTAATTATTCATTCTCTTTGATTTTTATTTTTACTCACATTATTTTTTGTTTTTTATTATTAATTCTGTGGTTTTATAATCTCTCTCTTTCACATCTTTTTATCTTTTTTTATATATTAATTTTTTTTTTTTGAGGTGTAACTTATTTGTTCTTTTAAAAAAACAAAATCCTATTATGGATAAGGGTTATCCTTTTCTTTTTCTAATTTAATTTTTTTGATTTTTAATAAAATAAATGATAAAAAAAAATATTATTTTTAATACTCTAACAAATCAAATTCAATATTTAACAATTCATTCAGTCGGAGACTCAATTATAGGCGCTTCGTGTCATGACCAACTTGAATTTCCATTTATTAATTTTTTTTCAGATGATACTATGTTTTGATTTACCAAAGGTAATAACTCCTCTCAATCACTAACTCTTCTTCGAAATTATTTTAATAATTTGCCTTGAAATGACTATGGTAAAACTTTTTATATTAATGAACTTACTTGTTGCACTTCGTCTGGCAAACCCTATTTTAAGCTTAAAACTGAAATCTCCAACTACAATTGCACACCTTATGGGTTATATGATTTTGCTTTTATTACTTTTTACGAATCTTATTGAAAATAATTAAT
>Ga0210040_10003570_pt1 | contig 20942 bp, 17 predicted proteins | sample CryGeyCG12114_NA_FD_185462 | JGI IMG/M metagenome (GOLD analysis project Ga0210040, IMG submission 185462) | Groundwater microbial communities from aquifer - Crystal Geyser CG19_WC_8/21/14_NA (SPAdes) (version 2) | ecosystem: Environmental > Aquatic > Deep subsurface > Groundwater | place: USA... | reverse complement strand
GCAGCGGCGCGTCAACGCCGACCTGCACTACATCGCCCACTGCTCGCTGCGACTCGACTGCAAAATCGTGCTGCTCACCGTCTACCAAACCCTCAAAGGAACCCACAACCCCTTCTGAAATAATACAAATAGAGAATCGCTGTGTATCTTTGCCAAGGTTTTTTTAGAAAAAATCTAAGTGATGGGATTACAAGATCTAAAGTATCAGTCAACCTGCAGTAAAATAAGTATAACAAATCGCAAAATGAGCAAACATAAAAAAGTCAGACACCTATTATCTTACTTCATTTTGTTAGTGTGTTTCTCGTGTAATCCAACAAGAAATCTAGTTTATTTTAGCGATTTAAAAGAAAATAGTGTTTATAAAACTACAGCGTCAAACGACCCAAGAATTAGGATACAGCCTAATGATATATTAAGTATTAGTGTTAGTAGCTTAAATTCAGAGTCCAATACTTTATTTAATAGAGGAGTAGTACAAGCTCCTAATGCAGCGTCTAGTGGCAACGATGCTCCAGATATGTATTTAGTTAGCGATAATGGTACTATCAATTTTCCCGTGGTAGGGAAATTAACGGTAAAAAATCTCACGCAAGAAGAAATAATCGAAACTCTTTCAGAAAAGTTGAGAGAGTACGTAAAAGACCCTATCGTGAAAATTAGGTTGGTTAATTTTAAAGTTACTGTAATTGGTGAAGTAAATAAGCCTTCAACTTTTTCAGTACCCACTGAGCGAATAAATGTGCTAGAAGCATTAGGTCTAGCTGGTGATATGACTGCTTACGGTAAAAGGGAGAATGTGTTGCTTATTAGAGAAAGAGACGGAGTACGTAGCACGACGAGGTTAAATTTAAACGACAAGTCTCTCCTAAGCTCACCTTATTTCTATCTTCAACAAAATGATGTTTTATACATCGAACCCGACAGAATAAAAGAAATACAAGCCAGTACAAATACAAGAACATTGACTATTTCTACTATGGCTATTTCAATAGTTGTAGCACTAATATTTAATTTTCAAAATATTTTTAAGTAGGATTAGTCATGGAACAAAATAGCCGTAATACATCATATACCCAAAACACTGATAGTGTTGTAGGTAATTCTGCTGCTCACAAGTTGAAATCATATCTGCGGTTTTGGCCTTTATTTTTAATTAGTATACTTCTTGCTTTAACCGCGGCATTTATTTATATAAAATATAGCACTCCTCAGTATAGCATAACTAGCACCATACTTATTCACGATGATAAAAACGAAAATAAACAGGTGAAAAACGAACAATTTGCAGACCCAAATACGTTAGCAGATAATAAAAATATAGAGAATGAAATTCTCGTATTAAAATCATCTACTTTAATGGATAGGGTTATTAAAGAGCTTTCTCTGAATACAGAGTACTTTATCAAACGCAAGTTTAATGATATTGAAATATATAAAAAGAATATTCCATTTCTAGTGGAGGTGTTAGAAGTCAAAAAAACTGCTTTTAAGAAAAATATAATAATCGAACAGAAAGACAATAATATATTTTGGCTTACTGAAGATGAGTTGCCTGCCGAAAAGTATATGTATGGAACGGTTATCAAAAAATCATACGCGACTTTTGTAGTTAAAAAATTATCTGGAGATGATAAAATAGATCAGAAAAGCATAATATTAAAATTCAAAGATTCAAGTAAATTGACTGAAACTTACTTGCAAAGATTAAGTGTATCTGCGGCAAATAAGCAAGCTAGTATTTTGAGCCTAAATTTCATAGATGCAATACCAGAACGAGGAGAAGATATAGTTAATAAATTAATAGAAGTTTATAATAAGCAGGCAAGTGAAGAAAAAAATGCATCAGCAGAAAAGAATATCGCTTTTATTAATCAGAGATTAAATTCACTTAGCGGGGAACTTTCTAACGTAGAAAAAGGAGTTGAGAAGTTTAAGCAAGATAATGATGTAGCCAACATTAATTCACAAATTAATCAGTCTCTGATGGATGTTAGTGAATACAATAAACAGATAGCTACTTACAGTGCCCAGATAGCCACTCTCGAATCAATTGAAAAATATGTAGATCAATCTGGTAAAATGGTTCCTGGCACCATAGATATACAGGATCCTGTGTTATCCGAGTTAATTACGAAATATAATACACTATTAGTAGATAGAGAAAGATTATTGCGCACTGCTCAAGAAAACAACCCTATCGTGCAATCGAGAAATAGTGAGATTACCAGTTTACAAGAAAACATAAAAGAAAGCATTCAGAATTCTAAAAATAATTTAGAAAGAACTAAGGGAACTTTGGTTACTAAGGTAGGACAGTATGGCTCTAAAGTATTGCAAGTACCAAGCATTGAGCGTGGTCTACAAAAAATAAATCGCCAAGAGAGTATCAAGCGTGAACTATATCTTTATCTATTACAGAAAAGAGAAGAAGCTAGCTTAATGTTATCTGCCAGCATTAAAAATGCTCAGATTATCGACTCAGCCGTATCTAGTGAATATCCAATTAGCCCCCAGAAGCTACCTGTGCTTGCAATTGCTATTATGTTTGGGCTAGGCATTCCATTCAGCGTTGTATATCTAAAAGACTTCTTTAACAATGATATACGATCATTAAATGACATAAAATGGAGCACTAATATACCAGTAATCGGAGAAATACCTCATAACAATTCCAAAGAACACATAGTCGTAACAAGGAAAAACAGAACCCCTATAACGGAAGTGTTTAAGCTAGTTCGTTCTAATATTCAGTTTTTATTAGCCCACGATAAAAATAAAGTCATTCTTATTACTTCAAGTATGAGTGGTGAGGGCAAATCATTTATTAGCCTAAATTTAAGTTCTAGCTTTGCTATTGCAAATAAAAGGGTAATACTAATTAATTTTGATTTAAGAAAGAATGATTCCTTAATTAATACCACAACTAAAGGAATTTCAGATTATTTACAAACCGATATTGATATAAAGTCAATAATCTTGGAATCAGAGACAATAAAAAATTTATATATAATCAGCGCAGGTGATCTACCTGACGATCCAGCCGAGTTGATGTTAAGTCCTAAACTCGATATTCTCTTCGATTATTTGAAAAGCCAATACGAATACATAATAATTGATTCCGCACCTATAGGCCAGGTAGCTGATGCGTTCGTTTTTAATAAACATATTAATTCTACAATATATATAATTAGATACAATAAAACACAGAAAGCTCAATTAAATATTGTTAATAAATTAAATAATGAAAATAAATTAAATAATATCTCTCTATTGATTAACGATACGAAGAAAAACAACTCGTACGGATACGGCTATGGATATGGATATGGATATGCAGCAGACAAACAGCATATAGCATAAACTCACAGATTTTCTAAAGCATAAATGTCTACAGTCTCACGTGTCTTTTCAGGAAGTATAGCCTCGTGGGCTCAGATCGCGGTTACGATGGTTACTCAGATAGCCTTGGTTCCTGTATATCTATCGCACTGGAATTTGCTAACGTATGGAACTTGGTTAGCCATTCAATCTTTGGTGAGTTTGATATCGACCATTGATTTTGGTCATCAGGAATACCTTGCTTATGAATTTTTAAAGATTGGTGAAAAAAAGAAAAATGTTCTAGGCAAGTATTTATGGTCAGGAATTGCGGCTGGTATATTCATAAGTTTATTACAGATTCTTTTAGTTATTATCATCATCAAAACTGATATTTTTTCTAGGCTATTAGACAAAAATCTTGTAAGCAGTTCCTACCTAATAAAAGAAGCGGGTATTGTTTTAATACTACAGATGACGTCTTGGCTCATAAGTACAAGCGCACCAGGATTAATGTTCAGAGTACTGGCTCCGTTTGGATATTTTCCAAGAATGATATGGTGGAATTTGGCAGGTTCGATAGTGACGACTATAGTTCCGTTAGTTGCTGTAATTTCTGGAGCAGATCTAATGAAAACAGGTATACTTATGACTGTCTCTGGCATATTAGTAAGCATACCAATATATATTGACTTGCTCAGGTTGATTAGAAAAGAACAGATACGCTTCCGTCGCCCTAATTTCAAGCTTGGTTTTCAAAACTTCTCTAAGTCTCTAGCTATTTCAAGTAAGGAAGTTTTGGAGAATGTACGTCAGCAAGGGGCACGCCTTGTGTTAGCTCCACTGGCAGGGGCTACTGGATTAGCTGCGTTTTCAACAATGAGAACTGGGTCGAACGTTGCGTTACAGGGGCTACGAACTATAATTAATCCCCTCATGCCAGAGTTGATGAGGTTTCTACACCAACGAGACCAATATCGTAGTGAAGCTGCCTTTAGCACAGTTTGGTTAGTTTTGATAGTTCTTATGGCACCTGGGGTAATTATACTACAAGCTGTAGTTGAGCCATTTTATAATATTTGGACTCGCGGTCAAGTAGATTTTAATCCTATTTTATTCTCTGCATTGTCCGCTAGTGTACTTGTATATGCCATAGCACAACCAGCAATGGCAGTTGTAAAAGGCAATAATTTACTTAAAGAGCAAGTTTTCCTTTCTAGCCTAAGTGCAGTCATTGTAATAGGCGGTATTATAGTAACGGTTCCAATGATAGGAATAGTTGGTAGTGGGATATCATTACTTTTAGCAGAGTTGGTTGCGACTGTTGGATACAAAATTATTGCACAGAACTGGCTTATTAATAATGAACTAAGATGGCCACGCAAACTATTTAATGTTGCAGCCGCTGCAGTCACAATTGCTATTTTAGCAATGATGTTAATTGTTTTGTATCCTCAATTCAAATGGTATATCGTTTCATTTTCTTTTATCTGCTTATCAATCAATACAATATTATATTGGAAAGTAATGCCAGACTTTGCAACTCAGCAAGCTACAAGAATATTGAATAAATTCGCTCTTAACTATTTTTTACCTGTGAAAAACCAAGAAATCAAATCTTGATCAAAATCAATGAATATTTCTTACCAAGAAAAGCCTTTTATCAATCAAGTATCTTCATGGTCTTGGATTTTGCTAATCGCTCTTTCTACTTATCAATTCATCTTCTTTTGGAGTATAGAGAATACTATTGCAATAGAATACACAATTACTGCTTGGATACTAACTAGCAATATATTTCTTAAGGAATCTAATATTACAAAGCACCCGTTATCCGTTTTTCTAATACTAGGGTTTGTAGCCACTCAGTTCTATCTACCTTTACTTTTTACTACTTTAGAGAATAAACCTATAACATACAATTTAGAATTACCTTATGCTGTTTTTTTTCACTCTTTTCTAGGATTAATAGTTCTTATTATAGCACATCTAATATATAGATCATTAATAAATCTTTCATCTACTAGGAATAATTCAATACTAGTAAAAATAGGGTTATTTAATCCCCCAACTGATGCTCAGGTATGGTTAATGGGCTTTATTGGATTAGGCGCAACTGTATATGTTTATTTTCTATCCCCATCAGTGGGATGGGAAGTTACCGGCGCAGCTTCAGATAAAGCAGTTCAGGGTTTGATTCCATTTTCATACGCTCCTTTTTTTATTCCATTTAAAGATTTATATGGTGGCAAACAAAAGCCAAACAAAAGCCTAATACTATTCCTAGCATTTTATACAGTGCTGTTATTCGTAGTTAGTATTGGGAGGAACAGCAGGGGAGCATTCATGTTGGGTTTTACCTCCGTAGGATTTGCTTATGCATTAGGACTACTGCTTGGAAGATTCAAACCAGACTTTTTTACAATAAAAAACGCTATAATATTAGTTGTTGGACTACTCGTTATCACTGGCCCAATAGCAGATATTGGAACGGCAATGGTTATTGTGAGAGATCAGAGAAGTAAGGTCACGAACTCTGAATTAATAGATTTAACTATGCGTGCCTTTGGTGACAAAAAAGCTATTAAGTTACGCCGATTAGAAGATAACAAAGACCAAGGAGACTGGGATGAAAGATACTTAGATAATATATTCACAGCCAGGTTTGCTAATCTAAAATTCAATGATGCTAGTTTAGTACAGAGCAAAAAGATTAGTGTTCAAAGTAAAAATATGCTAAAGCATTCGATCGATTATATATTAGGTGGATTACCTTCACCACTATTGGATGCCCTTAAAATAGATGCTCACAAAGAAGATGTGTATGCTACTTCTATAGGTGATTACTTATATTATGAAGCAGGAGGCCCAATAGAGGCGCTAGGCGGTTTTCGAACGGGTCACTTTGCAGGCACAGGAATGGCTGCGTTTGGATGGTGGTACCTACTATTACTAGGAGTAGGTATAGTACCTGTATTTTACCTATTCGATAAGCTTGTTCTCATTAATTATAATAATACAGTTACAAAGAACACTGCATTTAGCCTCTGTGGCCTTTTAGCACTTAATTCAGTGTTTCAATTTTTACCTACTGAAAGTGTTATTATCACAATAACGTTTGTTATGAGAAAATGGATTCAAATGGTATTACTCTATGCTATAATATATTATGTTACTTTATTGATAAATAATATTTTCATACCTAAAACATCTCTAAATACTAATTAACATTTTTTACTGCTCGTAACTCCAAGGCATGGCGAATATCTTTTACATTGGTGATACTTATCATGGCGCAACATCTGCTCATCGTGCCCACGCGCTTGAAAGATTAGGCCACAAAGTTTTCGTTAGTGATCCGTATAAAAAGTTTTCGAAGCCGCTTCAATCGCCTTGGCAATATCCTTTACATTATCGTACTGGATTCCGATTTTTACAATCAGCCGTATTTAAATGGTTAGAGGCTGAGATTAAGAAAGCGGGAAATATTGATATAATATGGATTGACAGTGGCGAATTGATAGGGCCTAAGTGCGTACAATTATTAAGAAGTACAAACCATCCTGTCATTTTATTTAACGTTGACGACCCAACAGGAAGTAGGGATGGACATCGATTCGATTTGGTGGTCAAGTCAATACCTTATTACGATCTTATAGTTGTGGTAAGAAAAGAGAGTGAGGATGAATTCTTATCTCTTAACGCAAAGAAAGTCCTACGTGTATTCAGAAGTTACGATGAAGTAGCGCATAGACCGTTTGACAACGTTACCGAAATTCCTAGTAAGTATAGAAGCAAGGTGGCATTTATAGGCACTTGGATGAGACAAGAAAACAGAGATGAATTTCTGTTAGCCTTACTAGAAAATGGTATTCCTATAAGCATCTGGGGAAACCGCTGGAATAAGTCCAAACATTGGGATAAGCTCAAATCAGTGCATCGTGGAGGATCACTCAGTGGCCGAGATTATGTGGCGGCAATTCAGGGAGCTGATATTTGTTTGGGATTCCTCTCAAAGGGCAATCGAGATTTGCATACGCAGAGGTCTCTAGAGGTTCCTTTCTCTAAGGGCTTGTTTTGTGCCGAACGTACGTCTGAACACCTAGAACTGTACACTGAAGGAAAAGAGGCAGTGTTCTGGCAAGATGCTGAGGAATGCATTGCAATTTGTAAAAACCTGTTGGTTGACCAAGAATTAAGAGAACAAATAAAAGAGAACGGCAAGAATAAAGTAGAATCATTGAAAATAGGAAATGAAGATATCTGTCGACAAGTATTAAGCATTTTTTCTATCAAATAAACTATTTATTGCGTCATTTTAAGAAAAATGACAGCTTTCTAACAGTGAAAAGATGAACATAGTGTTGTTTGAACATCCTTCTTATCTCAATTATGTTAGCATATCGAGGTACGCTAAGATGATTACAGATGAGATGACTGCCCGCGGTCATAAAGTTTCTGTCTTATCTCCTAACTCTAATTTTGTTGAAACGAAATATCTCTCAAGAGTAAAGAAATGGTTGGGATATATTGATCAATATATAGTATTCCCTAAACAGATACGCAGATTTATAAAAAAACAGCCAAGTGACACTTTGTATGTATTTACTGATCACGCCCAAGGACCTTGGGTTCACACTGTTGCAAATAAAAAACACATAATACACTGCCATGATTTTTTAGCACAGAATTCAGCTCTTGGCCACATAAGGGAAAATCCAACAAGCATTACTGGAAGATTATATCAAAAACTTATCTTTAACGGATACAGCAAGGGCAATAATTTTGTATCAGTATCAAAAAAGACTCAAGAAGATCTGCATGAGATTCTAAGTAAAACAGACTACATTTCTAATGTTGTTTATAATTCGATAGATTCTAGTTTTAATTTTGTGGATACTAAAACCGCCAAATTAAAATTAAAAAAAAGGTTGAGTGTCAATATTGATAGCGGATATATTTTGCATTTAGGTGGAAATCAATGGTACAAAAATAGGCTCGGGGTTATTCAGATATATGACGCTTGGCGAGATAAATATAAACAAGTACTACCACTATTGTTAGTTGGTCAATATCCCACAGGAGCTATCTTAGATGCCTATCTAAATTCTTCTTACAAGGATGATATTCATCTGTTGAGTAAAGTAAATGATGAAACATTAAACTTACTATACTCCGCTGCCTCTGTTTTTATTTTTCCTTCTTTAGCGGAGGGTTTTGGGTGGCCAATTGCTGAAGCTATGGCTTGCAGATGTGCAGTAATAACAACTGACGAAGCTCCTATGACAGAAGTTGCTGGAGACGCAGCTTTTCTGATACCCAAGCGCCCTATCAATAGGGATGAGATTAAGCAATGGATTACATCTTCTGCTGACGTCCTCGATAAAGTACTGCATGTCGATGAGGCACAACACAGCAAAATAATCCATCAGGGTCTTGAGCAAGTAAAAAAATTTGAGAGAAATAAAATCATGAATCAAATTGAAGCACTATACCTAGAAGCTAGCAAATAATCTCATCAAGATTTCTCATTTGCTTCATAACACTCCATGAATATATTGCATATAATTGACAGTATGGATCCGGCGATGGGTGGGGTGTGCCAAGCTGTGCGGACTATAATTGATTCTACCAGTGTCAGAAGTAATATTCACAACGAGGTTGTAAGCCTAGATTCTCTCGAAGCAAAATTCCTCGCGAATGACAGTAGAATTATTCACGCTTTAGGACCTGCAAAAGGTCCCTGGTCATATAGCCCAAACCTCATTCCGTGGCTGTCTGATAATGTAGGACGTTTCAATATTGTTATCGTCCATGGTTTGTGGCAATATCATACGTTTGCTATACAGAAGGTGTTAAAAAGCCAGAGACAGAATAAACGTCTTTTCAAAGTATTCTCTATGCCACATGGCATGCTTGACCCTTATTTTCAGAAGGCCCAGGGTAGAAAGCTAAAGGCTATTCGTAATACTGTTTATTGGAAGCTTATCGAGAATAAGTTGATCGAACAAAGTGACGGTATACTATTTACGTCTGAGGACGAACTCTTGTTAGCACGTGAACCATTCAAGCCTTACTCACCAAAGAGCGAGCAAGTAGTAGGTTTAGGAATTGTACCGCCACCACCTTTTGACGCCAGTATGTCTGACGCCTTCTTTGATTATTGTCCAGAAGTAATCAATCAAGAATATATTTTATTTCTTGGGCGTATTAATAGTAAAAAAGGCGTCGATATTTTACTAGATGCTTATAGTAAATTATGTATAGAAAGTAAAAACACAGAAAATATTCCGAGGCTTGTTATTGCAGGTCCAGGATTAGAAACTACGTATGGCAAGATGATACACCACCAGGTTACGTCATCACCTGTCCTCACTGAACGTGTTCACTTTACTGGAATGCTGTCTGGTGACTCCAAATGGGGAGCCTATTACCATTGCAGTGCCTTTATTCTTCCAAGTCACCAGGAGAATTTTGGAATATCGGTAGTTGAATCACTGGCCTGTGGTAAACCAGTTTTGATATCCGATAAAATAAATATATGGCGAGAAATATTATCCATGAATGCTTGTTTTGTGGATAGTGATACAGTTGCAGGTACCTACTCATCTTTATCGAAATGGTGTTCTTTGTCTGATCATGAAATAAAGGTTATGAGCGAGAATAGTTATGAGTGTTTTAATAAATACTTTGTAGCCGATAGCACCGCAGAGCGTCTCATTAATTTCTTTTCTAGTTATGAACAATGAACAATCAACGACTAAACTCGCAGATTTTTCTGTGGGTGATTATAAAGGCGGTCCGGCATTTAAGGTACTAGTTTGGTCATTATTCAATTATTATATTTTTGATAGTGCTTTACCAATACCTTATACTATAAAACGATTTCTCTTACTATTATTTGGTGCCAAAGTAGGTGCCGGATTAGTAATTAAACCCAAAGTCAGAATAAAGTATCCTTGGCGCTTAACCGTTGGTGACTTTTGCTGGATCGGAGAATCGGTGTGGATTGATAATCTTGAAGATGTGTATATAGGCAACAATGTAAGTATCTCTCAGGGCGCTATGCTGTTGACAGGAAACCATGATTATACTAAAAGTGATTTTCCTTATAGATTAGGAAAAATTATTATAGAAGATGGTGCTTGGATTGGAGCAAAATCGGTTGTGTGCCCTGGTATTACTTGTGCGTCGCACTCAATACTGACAGTTAACTCTGTTGCCAGTAAGAATCTAGATAGTTGGTCTATATACGCAGGTAATCCAGCTGTTTTTATTCGTATGAGAGTTATGGATAAGTGATTTTTACTTATTCATACTGCTATCCTATTTTATAGGAGCACTATGTGATAAATATAAAAATTTAGTTAATGTAATTAACTAAACAATTACAACTTTGTAGAATATTTCTGGCTATTCGATACTTTTTGAACAAGAACTACGCTTATTTGGTATATAGGCTATGCCTAAAAATATTAATTCTACATCTTCCTTTGACGCTGTTGTGGTTGGTGCAGGGCCAGTAGGTCTTGCTTGCGCACTTGAGATCAAACGGCGCGGACTTACCGTGTGTGTCATTGATAAAGGTGCCCTAACTAATTCGTTGGTTGGATATCCTAATCAGATGGAGTTCTTCTCCACTCCCGAATTGTTAGAGATTGGAGGGTACCCAATGCCTACTAATCATTACAAGCCCCTGCGCGAAGACGCATTAGATTACTACCGTCGTGTTGCGCAAACGGAGGGTTTACCGTTACACCTGTATGAACGAGTAATAAGTTTAGAAGGTCAAGAACAAGACTATCAGGTAGTAACTTCTAAGGGCCGCATTACTACCCGTTACGTAGTAGTGGCTACCGGCTTTTTTGATATTCCGGTCAAAATGAACGTGCCGGGCGAAGATCTGTCTATGGTTAGTCATTATTATAAGGAACCTTACACCCACGTTGATCAGCCAGTGGTAGTGATCGGGGGAAAGAATTCTTCGGCGAAGGCAGCTCTTCAGCTTTTGCGAGCTGGGGCGCAGGCCACTATGGTTGTGCGGGGGGCGGAATTATCGCAGTCGGTTAAGTACTGGATTCGGCCTGATCTTGTAAATCGAATCAAGGAAGATCGTATTAAAGCATATTTCAATACTACTGTCCAAGCCATCCATCCTACTGAAATTGATTTGTTGACGCCTGATGGTCCTCTAACTATTCCGACCACTTTCGTGTATGCCCTCACGGGCTACAAACCCGACTACAGTTTGCTGGAGGCTATGGGCATCACTACCCGAGATGATGCGGCGCATACTCCCTGGCACGATGAAACCACCTTCGAAACTAATCGTGCGGGTGTATATGTGGCGGGAACTGTTTGCGGAGGCTTGAATACCAGTCGCTGGTTTATCGAGAATGGTCGTTACCATGCACAGGTCATTGCGGCACATATGGCCGGTGAAGAGTCACCCGCACCGCCGCCTACCTTGCAGCCAGTTCAGTACTCCTAGACGGCCAATAACTTTTTTCTTATCAGGCAATAAAACAGAAATCCCCCTCCCGATTGATCAGGAGGGGGATTTCTGTTGGATTACTCGACGTCTTTAAGGGAACAAAACCGCGTCGTAGTTATTGGGGTCTACTGTGGGTACGCTGGCACTGTACGTGGTATTGATTACCCGAATAAATTCATTTGCAATCAGCGCGTATCCACGAGCCGTGGGATGCACGCCATCAAGGGAGAAGAGGTTACCCTGTAGAAAGGATGCCGAGTTATTGGTAGCATTGATGGCAATACCCCGCGAGGCGATGTTGCTGAAGAACATGTTCATATCAGCTACTGCTACGTTGTACTGCCGTGCTGTCTTGTTGATAATTGTATTCAGCTGTGTGGTACGCGCTAGCACAGTGCTTATCTCTGTAGCGTCCAGCACATACTGACTAGGCAACGGATTGCTTTGGGTAGCTGATAAGCCGGCACCTACCGGAAACGGATTGCCCGTAGTGACGCCGCCAATAACGGAGGCAGAAGGCAACGTCAGCAAATCGTTATCGGTGGCTTCGCGGACCATCGGCATCGCCGCGGTACCCGTTACGATGTATAAGCTCAGCGCAGGGTTAGAGGCCTTAAAACGGGCTTTAATGTCCGCTACCCGCACTGCTATGAAGTAGGGAATATTCGTCACGTTCGGAATAGTAGCCGAAATACCCTTTACCGTACCATTTTTGCTGATAGTCCGCGTAATAGCCCGGTAACCCGTTCCGAAACGGGTAGTATCCGTAAGGCCGCTGAAGGGGTTTGTGGCACTGGATACCCCGCCATTGGTGGCATAGGTAAGCACATCGTTGTTCCCCAACCAGTTGGTGAAGAAGGTAGGGGTAGTACGGCTGATATAGGTCAGGTAATCAACGGTGGGCTGTTCCGTGGCAGTCAGCAGACGGTTGAAGAAGGGGTTCAACAAACCATAAGGCGCTAAGCCACCCGTTAATGCTGATACGCTGGATAGCACCGAAATACCCGGAATACCTAAGTTGTTTGGTTGCGCACCAGCGTAGGCCGCCAGCTGGTTTTCACCGCTTGGTAATCTCTGCCCCGTCAGCGCTAGCTGGTAGGTGCGCGTATTGCCGGCCTGCCCGGGTGAGAGCAGAATGGGAGAACCAGTGTTTGTGAAACCCTGGAAATTCAAATAGCCTGAACCATCCTTCTGATTGTCAGCAAACAAAGGTTGTACAAACGTGCCGCCCCCTACCTTCGCAAACTGTTGCGACAAGATATTAGGGTAGGAGTTCAGTTGCCCAGCGTTGAAGAGGCCGCCGCTTTGGTAGCCAGCCGTCAGCGAATTGCCAATGGCTACGTAATTGGAGAAATCGACGGAACCGTTGCTGACCTTAATATCTTTTTCCAGATCGGGCTGGCAGGCTCCTAGCGCCAACCCTAGCAGACCCAAGGCGGGCAATGTGCGTTTAGTAAAACTATTCATAGGATGGTAGAGCTACAGGGGATGGGATTAGAAATTATAGTGCACACCAATGCCGGGCACAGCGGCCGTGGTCTTGTAGGTGCCCGCTACACGGTCGGTGGTGCCATTGCTTAGCAAGTCGCTCTGCGTCTGGCTCCGCTTCTGTAGCATTTCGTAGAGGAATGACACGTCGATACCAAACTGATCATTGACGTTATACGTGGCCCCTGCCGCTAATCCTACCCGATCAGCATCTGGCGTTTCGGGCGTGATATAACCATCCTTCACGGGGGTGAAATCGTAGGAAACACCAGCTCGCACGGCTAATCCTTCAGTAAGCAAGTACTGACCGCCTAGGCGGAAGGTCAGGGCATCCTGGTAGTAGCGCTTCGACGTGCTAGTAGTGCTGCCACCCACGGTTCCGTTGAACGCGAAATCGAGCGATTTGTAGCGGCTCCAGCTCACTAAGTTGGCATCTAGTCCAATGGTTAGCTTCTCACTAGGCGTTACGCCTATACCAACGCTGGTAGTAGCAGGAAGGGGTAGGGTAACGTCGAATTTCGTAGCGGAAAAGCTAGAAGCTACAGAACTGGGAAGGTTGCGGAACGCTACGCTGCCCCCACTTACTGTGGCATCTACCTGCGAGCGGTAGCTGATGCCCACGCTCAGCTTATCGCTGGGCTTGAAGTAGATACCCGCGTTGTAGCCGAGTTTGTTTTTTGCCTTGCCATCCAGCTCCAGATGGGTGGTGTTGCCGCTGCCGTCCTGCACGGGAATGTCGCGCTGTAGATTGACGGAACCGTAACCTAGAATAACCAGGCCGGCGCCAATGCTAATCTGATCGGTGAGGGCGTAGCTAACGGTAGGCTGAATGAAAATGGACTTCAGGTCGATTTGCGTGAGGGCGTAACGACCGGTCCAGTTGTCTTGGTAGCGCAGCTTGCTGCCGAAAGGTGTGTACACGGCAATGCCGAAGCGGAGCTTCCCATCTGTCGGGCCAAAGCTGGCGTAAAGATTAAAGGGCGTTACGGTATCGTGCTGAGCATTGCTTTGGGTGGTGCCGCCTTGTGGTACAAAAGATACCCGGGCAAAAGTGGCATTAACGCCTACCTGCACCCCATTTTTGCGGACCATGGCCAGCGCTCCGGGGTTGTAAAACATAGCGGCTTGGTCCAACGATAGACCCACGCCTACCCCGCCCATGCCAATATTTCGCTGGCCCGCCAGGTTTACTTGGAAGCCACCAGCCGAAGCAGCAGTGCTCATAGCGAGCACACCTCCGGCAAGGAGTAAAGATTTTAGATTCATACTGAGAATGAGTGAGAATTTTTGGGAGTACTCGTGCAGAATTGTACTGGTTAAAAGTAATTAGATTTTAGCAGAAAAAGGTAGGCATGCCGACTACTATTTAAAATAAGGCGGTTGTAAACTTCCTTATCCAGCATAGCCGTGGCATTGGCTTGCTTTCGCTCACCTTGCCCTTCACTATCCTTTCTCCCGACTTATCTGATAGCAGCTAGCAAAGCGGGTTTCCTACTCCTGGCGAAAGAGAAGATGCGCGCTACTTTCCAACTGGCTGCGAGGACAACTACTGTACCGTTCCCGTCTGTAAATCGACCTGCTGGCCGTGCACGAGTAGATGCAAGCGGATATCGTGCGCACTCACTGCCTCGCCACGACCAATGCGGCCTACGTTGGTATCCACTAGATGCTTGCCGTCCAGCACCACCACTGCCCCATCGCCGAATACCTCTGCCACCCGCCCGCCGCGAATCAGCACACCGGTTTCTTCGGACAGGCCTAGTCCCAGGCAGGCTGGGTGCGCCAGAAGCGCGTGCGTGAGGCGCCCAAAACGGGCCCGCTCCACGAAGTGTTGGTCAATAAATAAGTGTTGCAAAAGCCCCAGCCCCGGCAACACCTGAATACCCCCCTTGCGTAGCGCCCGCCAGCCGCTACCATCTACCAGCATATAGGCAGGTAGGGCCGCCGCTCCCGCGCTAGTACCGGCCACTATAAAGCCAGCATCGGTCTGGAAACGGTGGCGCATCACGCGCAGGAACTCCGTGTTCGACAGGAAATCGGTAATGCGCTCCTGGTCGCCGCCAGTGAAAAAGAGCAGACTGGCATTTTCCAGGCGGTGCAGGGTAGCGGGCGCATCGGCGGGGTGGCGCTCATCAATCAGCAGGTGCCGAACCCGCGTGCAGCCTAGCTCTTGCAGGGTCTGCTGGTAGCTGTGGGCGGTAGCGGCCGTATCGCGCGAGGCCGTGGTAATCAGCTCCACGCATCGGTCGGGCGTGGGTAGTAAGGAACAGAGTAGGGCCAGTAGCGCATCGTCGTCGCCGCCGCCAAAAGCGACCAAAGTTCCGAGCGGCAGAGTAGACGAGGGCATAGCAGAGCAATACGTAAGCAGCGTCAAAAGTAGGGGGATTGTGGAAGGTTTGTTGCTAAAGCAGAATTGTTGTCCGCCCAATGGCCTTTTATTGGGCCTCCTACCCCGCGCAACTCACCAAACAAGGCAAGAATACCCTGCAACAATCAGGAATAAGGCCTACTTTTGCGCGCCTGTTTGGCTGTTTTAAACCAAAAACTCCTTGCCTAGCGAAAAAGCTCTGCCCCCATTATTTTTATGAATCAGCACCCGACCACCGAATTTATTACGTCCCTGATTCAGGAAGGCGAGTTTTTTAAGCTCAAGGAAGCATTGAAGGGCTTTGAGCCCGGCGAGCTGGTTGATCTGATTGAGGAAGAGGAGGAGCGCGAACAACTGATTATTTTCCGGCTGTTGCCGCTGGAGCTGGCCACGCAGGTATTCGAGTACCTCGACCTCGATATTCAGCGCCACTTTCTGGCCAATCTGGCGCAGGATAAGATTGCGGATATTCTCAACGAGATGTCGCCCGACGACCGGACGGCCCTGCTGGAATACCTACCCGACGAACTGGTCCGGGAGCTGATCCAGACGCTGTCGGAGCCGGAGCGCAAGGTGACGCTGGAGCTGCTGGGCTACCCCGAGTACTCGGTGGGCCGCCTGATGACGCCCGACTACATTGCCATTCGCGAGAACTGGACCGTGCAGCAAGTGCTCGACTATATCCGCCGCCACGGCGGGCAGTCGGAAACCCTGAGCGTGCTGTACGTAACCGACGGTAGGGGCCGCCTCATCGACGATATTCGCATTCGGGAGTTTTTGCTGGCCGACCCCAATACCCGCGTCAACGAGTTGATGGACAACCGCTTCGTGCATCTGCAAACCATGCAGGACCAGGAAGAGGCCATTGACGTGTTTCGGCGCAACGACCGGGTAGCCCTACCCGTGGTGAACAGCGACGGGATTCTGTACGGCATCGTGACCATCGACGACATCCTGAATATTCGCGAAGAAGAAGACACCGAGGACATTCAGAAGCTGGGCGGTTCGGAAGCCCTGGATGAGCCCTACCTCACGATTTCTTTGCCCAAGATGATCCAGAAGCGGGCCGGCTGGCTCGTTATTCTCTTTTTGGGCGAGATGCTGACGGCCACGGCCATGAGCTTTTTTGAGGGTGAGATTGAGAAAGCAGTGGTGCTGGCGCTATTCGTGCCGCTCATTATTTCCAGCGGCGGCAATGCCGGCTCGCAGGCTACTTCGCTGATTATCCGGGCCATGTCGTTGGGCGAGTTGACGGTAGGCGAATGGTGGAAGGTGATGCGGCGCGAAATCTTCTCGGGGCTGCTACTGGGCGGCATTCTGGGAGCAGTAGGCTTTTTGCGCATCCTTGTCTGGCAGAATGCCGGCCTTTACAACTATGGCCCGCACTGGCTGCTCATTGGCTGCACCGTGGGCTTGTCGTTGGTGGGCATTGTGCTGTGGGGCTCCCTGTCGGGTTCCATGCTGCCGCTGCTGCTCAAGAAGCTGGGCTTCGACCCGGCCACGTCGTCGGCACCCTTCGTGGCCACGCTGGTCGATGTGACGGGGTTGATTATCTACTTCTCGGTAGCCACGCTGTTCTTGAGCGGAACGTTATTGTAGGGAGTAGGGGCGGCTTGCAGCCGCCCATCGTTGACAGACTGCGCGCCGCCAGGATTCCCTATCTTGGCAAGTATGCGTATCTTTCTATCAATCTGCAGCTTGCTATTGACGGCTTGCCATACCGCAGACCAACCCGCTGCGGAAACTCTGGAAACCGGCTGGTACCCCATCCTCACCCAAAATCGGCGCTTCGTATACGCAGCCCGCTGGTACGCGCCGGGCGCCACCACAGCCACGCTGGATACCGTGGTGCTGACGGCATTTGGAAAACCTTTACGCTGGTATCCTCCTCAAATGGCGTATGAGTGGCTGTTCCGGCATATTGATACGACAGCGACTTCTGGGCCAAAAGAGGTAGTAGGTGCTTTCGACAGACCCAACAAATTTTGGTTACACCCGCCGCGTAACGGACATTACAGCATCTTGGAACTGAACCCATTCCCGGACATTCAACTTCCGGCTACTGTTGGTGCAATGTGGACATGGCCACTCGATGTAGGTAGCCATTATGCTAATCCAGCCTGGGCAGAATGGCAAGGTAATCTGCATATTGACTATCGCTATCAACTTGCTGACTCCACCCTACTCCCTACCCCGCTCGGCCGCCTACCCTGTTACCGCGTGCAGGCCACTGGCACCAGTAAGCTAGGCGCTACCGCTCTGGAATCATATTTCAATGCCAAGTACGGCTTCGTACGCCTGAATTATCAGAACATTGACCATAGCCGCTTAGAGCTGGAACTCGTATCCGTAACGTCGCGGCCGGTGCTGGACCGGGCGATATTCTCGAAACACCTGTAAACGCCACGCTCGTGGTTTCGCGCCGCATGGGCTTTTTCTGCTATCTGCGTCGGGTAGGGCCGTCGCTGGCGCTGCTACTACTACTGGGCGGCTGCGCGGCCGTGGGACGCGTGGCGCAGCTCGACGATGGGTGGTACCACGTGGCCCATCTGGGCGGCAATGACTCGCTGGCAGCCCGGTTGCAGCAGGTGCCACACCACTACGTATATGTACAGCAGCGCACCGACACGCTTCTGCTTTCACCCTACACTACCCAGCCGCAGCCTACTACCTACCGCTACGAGCTGCAAAGCAACCACCACGCGCTGCTATATAGCCGCAGCTTCGACGTGGATGTGTTTACGCTGCCCGTAAAAGCGCGTCTACCCCGTGAGGGTGTGCCGGTGCAACTCAATACCACTTTCAGCGCCGCCGTATATGTAGGCCGCCGCACCGACTACTACTACCTACATAAGCACACGCTGGCGCCCTGGCAGCACGAGCCGCGCATCCGGGCCACGGGACTCGGCTATGGGCTGTTTTTTGGGATGGGCTCTACCAACGTGACCAATGACGTAACGCGCCAGCACACCGGCCCCGAGTACGAAGGCTTCGTGCTACACGCCGGGCTAGCAGCCATCTACGACGCTCGCATTTTCAACGTGGGCGTGGCCGCCGGCGCCGACCACCTCCTCGGCTCCGACCGCGCCACCTGGATATACCAACATCAGCCGTGGTTCGGCCTACTCTTTGGCCTGGATCTAAATTAACAATTTACTAATTTTTTTAGCTTATCTTTTACAAACCTTCTATCCCCTAAATACGTTAGCAACATATTCACCTAAAAACACGACAACCATGAAAATTCCCGTTGCAAAAGGCCAGGATAAGGCATTCCTCCCCGACGGTCGTCATACAGTTGAAATCACTGATATTGAAGAAGGTAAAAGCGAGAATCAGAGCATTCCGTTTTTCGCAGCCCGCATGGAGAACGAGGACGGCTTCGTCAGCCAACGCTTCTACCTCTCCGATGCCGGCATGCCCGTTATCATGGGCCTGTATGAGGTAGTAGGCATTGAGCCTCAGGCTGGTAAAGACCTGGATACCAAGCAGCTCATAGGCAAGAAGCTCTCCATTGAGGTAGGCGATTACACCTATGCTGATCCCAACACCGGCAGCGAACGGACTCTCCGCCAAGCTTCGCACTTCAAGAAAGTGTAAAGCCGAAATACGAGAACGTCATTCTGCTTTGAGTCGAAATGACCCTCTTATTCGCTTGCTAGCAAGCCATCAAAAGCCAATTGGTGCCCTAAAAATCGGGGCGGCGGTTGGCTTTTTTTTCGCTGTTGTGCTTCTTCTCTTCCAAGCGCTTGCGCACTGCGCCCTTGCTGGGCCGAGTAGGGCGGCGAGGCTTGGGCCGGTACAAGGCTTTTTGCAGCAGTTCGTGCAGCTTGCTTAAGGCAATTTCCTTGTTTCGCAGTTGACTCCGCGACTCCTGGGCCGTTACCAATAAGTAGCCGTCGGTGGTGAGCTGGCTGGCTAGCTTCTCCTGAATCGTCTGCTTCTCTACTTCGCTGAGCAGGTTGGAGGTAGGCACGTGAAAGCGCAACTCCACCCGTGACTCTACCTTATTCACGTTTTGCCCACCGGGGCCACTGCTGCGGCTGGTTTGTACTTGAAGTTCGGGCCAGAAATGTTCGGCGGGAGGAAGCATTTTTCAATTAAGGATTGAGAAGTAAAGATTAAAAAACTATCGGTGTGGCTTTGCCTGAGGTCTGGTAAGATAACGCCTTTGGTAATGGTGGAAGCAACACTTTTGTTTTCCATCCGACCATATGGTAGCTTTTGCCGCCAAGGAACATCCCTACTCTGCGAACCTCCGCTTTACCTCTGCGGAAAATAACATTGGGCATTCTCCCTACCCCCTCACCTTCGTTACATGAAAACTATTAAATATCTCACGGCTGCTTGCGCGCTGGCGCTGGCCGGCTGCCAGTCGTCGGGTAGCTCCACTGCTTCCACTCAACCCGACCTGCTTCAGGCCAACCTGGACACTACCGTGCACCCCGGCGACAACTTTTTTCAGTATGCCAACGGCGCCTGGCTGCAAAAACACCCCATTCCGACCTCCGAAAGCTCGTGGAGCATCGGCAAGGAAGTCCAGAACGAGGTGTATGCTCGGCTGCGCAAAATAAACGAGGAGGCCGCCCAAGCGAAGGCCGCTGCGAATGGCAACCAGCAGAAAATCGGGGACTTCTGGGCCACGGGCATGGACTCGGTAGCGGCCAATAAGCAGGGCATTACGCCGTTGCAGCCGGAGTTGCAGCGCATTGCCGCCATCCAGTCGGTGCCGGCGCTACAGGCCGAAATTGCGCGCCTGCGGATGCTGGGCGTGACGACGCCGCTAGGCTCCTACGTGTCGCAGGACGACAAGAACAGCGAGAAGATGCAGTTGCAGCTGCACCAAACCGGCCTGGGCCTACCCAACCGCGACTACTACTTCAACAAAGACGCGCGCACGACCAACATCCGGCAGGAGTACGTGCGCCACGTGGCCAAAATGCTACAGCTGCTGGGGCAAGACTCGGTGGCGGCCAAGGCTAGCAGCGCCCGCATTATGCAGCTGGAAACGGCACTAGCGCAATCGTCGAAAAAGCTGGAAGCCCTGCGCGACCCCTACGCTAACTACCACAAGATGAGCGTAGCGCAGCTCGACAAGCTCACGCCCGGCCTGCGCTGGCAGCCCTGGCTGGCCCAGCTCGACGCTCCGCAGGTAGACACGGTGATTGTGGGGCAGCCAGCCTTTTATCAAACGGTAGGGCAGCTTTTGCAGAAAACGCCGCTGACCGATTGGAAAGACTACCTGCGCTGGCACCTGGCAAGCGAGTTTGC
>Ga0210040_10003568_pt1 | contig 20946 bp, 27 predicted proteins | sample CryGeyCG12114_NA_FD_185462 | JGI IMG/M metagenome (GOLD analysis project Ga0210040, IMG submission 185462) | Groundwater microbial communities from aquifer - Crystal Geyser CG19_WC_8/21/14_NA (SPAdes) (version 2) | ecosystem: Environmental > Aquatic > Deep subsurface > Groundwater | place: USA... | reverse complement strand
CGCCGAAGGCGGTTTCTGGCGGGCCTTCCTAGGTTCCTTCAAACGATGAGTTGTGCGAAGCAAAAGTCTCTTCAGCGTCCCCCCACGATCCGTTTTACTGACTCTGTTTGTAAGGACGGAATTTTTTATAATTTTTCTACGGTTATGAGGTGACGGTGGCGATTTGAACATCTCCCTAAATACTGAAATCTATCCGTCATCTTATTTAATTTTTTGACGCGTTCATAATCCCTGGTTGGGCTCAGCTAAGTTGCTCAGGAAGTTTTTCAATTGAAACTATAACTAACTAACTAACTAATCATAGGGATTTGCTAAAATTCTGGAAAGTTTCCAAAATGGTAGCCTGTGCCTAATATAGTGTACCCTGGATTGTTAGATGAAATAGCACGACGTGGAGTGAAACGACCTTTGAGTTCCTCTGTGGAAGATGAACACAGGTTTGGTGGACCACAAAGGGTCCATCCTTCTTTGGCCACTACGGAGTCCTTGCAGATGAAAAAAGGGGTCCCTTTGGGGGATCAGCTGCTCCAGTTTTTACAAAAAATTGGTCAACGTGAACGTGCGTCTTTTTTCTAACTACTAAAAAAAATGTTATTTTGCACTTTTTTGTTTGCTGACTTGCTGACTAACTTTTAGTTTTTTAGTTTGCTTTTTTTAGATTTTTAGTCTTTTTTGTACTTTTTTTTTGCTTGGGATGTGTGACTGAAGTTAGCTAGTTGGAAACCCGGCATGTTGGATTCATAGAGTCAGAAAATTATGCATGGCCTTAAGGAATCCGGTTTTTGTGTTGCACTGTTTTGAAATAAATATTTTTATTTTTATCAATATTTTCGTTTTGCTGCATGAATTTTGAAAAAAGTAACTCTATGAAATGGATTCTAAAATATTGTATTGTCATTTGCAGGTGAAAAACGGGAGTTGGCTCTAGTGCGTGTAAATTCTGCAGACTCAATAGCGGAACTAGGGAAACGGGGGGGAAGCAGTCGAATGCCAAAATCAAGATCGTCTGACACTCGTCGAAAGAGTTCCCGGGATCAATCCACTTCGAGCAAAACAATGGACCAACGGAAGAGCAAGAAAGATGTGGGTCCGGGACTTGGCATGAAGAAATCTTCCAGTTTGGAAAGTCTTCAGACCATGGTTCAAGAGATCCAGAGTGAAGAAGATGCGAAAGCGGGTTTTGGGCCCGGACGATCCGCGCCTCCCGCTGTCAGGGTCATTCGGGGTCGGGGATGCAATGAGAGTTTTAGGCAGGCTGTGGATCGCAGTTATGAAGCTCCTTTGGCTGAATATCAGGATCATATGGAAACTTGTAAGTGTGAATTAAGTTATGGACGGGGCAAGTTGGGCAGTTTTGGGATTTTATTAGCTATGGCGGTCTCGACTCGCTAACTATAAGGCTAGGGGGAGCAAATATTGGAGCTTGGAGCATCTAAAAATTGGCTTGGTTGAGAATTTTTGTTTCGATTCGTTCGATTGTAATTCATTTTTGGATTGTTATGTTCAGGATTCTAATGCAGTGCAAAACTTTGGGTCTCAGATCATAAAGTGGTGAAAATTTTTGGGTTTTAGATTTCTCATTTGTAAGCAGTGTAGATTTTAAAGTTTTACATTCTGAAGCAATGAGTATTTTCTTCCGTTAGAACGTTAGATTGGAATTTAGGCTCCCCGTTTGACAGAATTCGCTTAAGAAGATTTTAAGGCTGTCTGTAGTTGTTAAAAGTTCTGTACACTGTTCTGTATAGTTGTTTTATTTGTGAATTCCATACTGAATATGCTTTTTTTTTTCAGTGGCCGAAGAAGATGGGGAAGCCGGGACAATCCACTGGGGGGATGGGAAAACGGATGACCCTCTGTACGGAAAACTAGGGAAAGGGGCCAAAAAGAAGGGGGGAGGTCTTTTTAGGGGTTTGGGATCCATGTTCCGCTTTGGAAGACATCGGAAATCCACTGGGGGCACTTCTGACCTCAAACGTCACCAAATAGGCGAAGATTACAAAAGCACTTTGTCCCCCAATTCTGCTCAGGAACGGGAAAAGGCTAGGGAGTCTGCTTATCAAGAACAAATTAGAATTCAGGTATGAACTTTTAAAAGTAAAGGCAGTCAGCTCATCTTTTTTTTTCGAGAAAAAAAACTTGAAAAACAATCTTTTTGTAGGAGCAATACCGGAAACTGATGGACAGACAAGAAAAAAGTCCGTCCAGACTAGGGAGCGTTCGAAGTAGTAGCGGGGGTGCAGCAGGGGGGAGCATGAGACTGCCATCCAATAATTCCATCCATCCGGGGGAAAAGGAGAAAAAACGCCGGGAAACCAACAAGGGGAACACTATGGGCAGTTCCTCCAATCATCCTCGGTCGGCCAGCTATGATGTGTACAATGAAATGACTCGGCCAGGTAGTCGAGTGGGATTCGTGGATCCTGTCAAATATTCCCATTATCTCAACTATGATGAGATTCGGCATCATCTCAAGTAAGCAAAGCGCCATTTATGCTATGTTTGTTAGTTTCCAAGTTTTGAGAAAAGTTCCTTCCTTCCCATTCATATCCCCTTCCCGTGCTATTAGATTTTCTTGTGAAACGGAGGAAGGCTTTTCTATGAACTACAGATCTACAGTTATAGTTCAAGAATATTTACTTAGCGGAGAAGGAGTAGCATCAATGTTCATTGTTAGATTCCCAGCAATGGGTTTTCGTAATAATGACTAACTAACTAACTAAGAATGTAACTATATTGTGGGGCCACTTACTTACTTAATGTACTTGTAGTGATAAAAATGAAGAGGAAGTGAGGAAAAGTCGAGAGTGTTTGGAGAGTGGAGGGATGACTGCTGAGGAGTTGCAACAAATGAGACATGTTGTGGCCGAGCAACGCAAGAATGCCATTCTGGAGAGGTACACTTTCGAGTCCTCCTCCTCACTCTCCCTGTTGGAATTGCACGAGTTTTTTTTTTTTTTTCGTCACCTCCTCACTCACATCTTTTTTTTTATTTGGTTTCTGTAGCTTCTCGCATGGATTCATAATGCAGTGAATATGATTGCCTGTGTTTGCAGATGATTTTGCATTGTAGATAGAGTTTTGTTGTAGAATCTTATAGTTAGTTAGGAATGAAAATGCCGTGCACTGATTAGGTATCATTTTGTTACCTGTTTTTCCCACGCAAAGTGTAGTTGTCGTACAGAGTAGTATAAATAACGCTGTTTTTATGGTTTTTTTCAGCCGAAGACATCAACAGCACTACCATTCCCAAAGACGGGAGAATCCTCGAGAGAGACAAGAGCGGCCAGTGTCCAATTTCTATGAGTACGAAAGTTTCCAGGCAGCCAAACATGTGCCTAACAACACCTCCCCAGACAAGCGGACTCAAAGCCGACCCCAACGAGTCCATGGGACTCCGTCGTCGGCTCCTCAACCCCCGATGCATTCCCCTCCCCATTCGGTATATCCTGTGAACAACTTTAGTGGGATTCATGTGCCCTCCGTTATGATGATGGGTCAAGGGGTGACTTTGCCAAGTCCCAGTAGTATCCCTTTCCCCGGGCAACCGGGTGTCGTCCCTCAACCTAGGTTTTCCCCATCCCAGTTTCAAGTGAGGCCGCCGAGTTCCTCCAATTTGAACTATGGGGTCATTAGCAGTTCCTCGGGCCAGGGGCATCAGAAATCCAGTCATAGTTTACCCAGGAAGAGTTCTAAAGGTACCTATTTATTTATCATAGCCTTTTGATCCGTGGGCCAAGATGATGAAAACTTACAATAATAATGTGTGTTTTTTTCGTTTAGAGCACATGGGACTATCCATGAGTAGCACGAATAACGGAATGCCGATGCATATGAGTGGAACCCTGATGGGCAGCCAGTCCCGAAGTCATAATTTAGGCCCCCCACCCAAAGAGGAACAACGATATATGGTCACTCGTGGTCCATCAGTGGTGTTGTCCACATCACCAAATGTCAAAAGTCGTGGCCAAAGTCCAGTAAACAAAAATAGCAAAGGGTGCTCATCGTCAAGACTGCAGTCCCCTCCGGTTGTAGGCATTGCCAACAAGGGTCCTTCTCATCCCCATTCCCAGTTCATGAGCACTCATCATCATGAAGGAGGATTTTTGTACTCCCCTTCTCCCAGTTTAGGCATGGGCTCAAAAGTTTGAACAAAGTGACCCAAAAAAATACACTTTCCCAGCGACTAACTATATGATCTCAATAGTTGAAATTGTATACTTTTTTTAGTGACTGTGACTGCTCAGAATGCATTTTTGGACGAGTACAAAATATTTTTGTATCATTTGTACTATGTTGATTGAAATATTTCGTCAAGTATTATGTGCACGCTAACTAACGCTTTGGCCTCGAATCTTAAAATGTCCCTTTGTGCAGTGAAATGAAAAGTGCCTTCAGATTTTATATTATGTAGCTAGGGTTGATGATGTGCCAATTATTATTGGTGAAGAATTTTGTACTACAGCGGACCGACTATATAATGTATTGTTCTGTGATTTGAAATACAGAACGAACGACTTTTTTGTGTATTTACTTTGACCGACGACGAGTGCGTGTCATATTTGAATGTTTTTTTTTGTAGTATTGTCATTATTGTGTGAACATTCCGGTTCTTGTATCTAATGAGACTTAGAAACTGATTTTATTGTATTACTTACTATGTGAGCATTCCTGTATTTTACACTTTTTATGCATGTAACAGAACACGAAGTATTATGATTTGCACGAGATTTGCAAGTATTTATTTGATGAATAAAGTTTTTATGCGAAACTGGATTTAAGAGCCTTTTTGTTGTGTGAGAACCGTGAGAACATTTTTTGTGGGAAGCGTGGGAGGAAAGGGTTGAGTCGTTGAGTGAGATGTGGCATAAAAGCCGCCAAATCGAGTTCAAAGTGCATTAGTCAGTTAGTCAGTATTCCATTGGACAATGGACGGGAAATGAGACTGCAGACAATAGACGTTTTGTCCTTCACTCGGCCGGAAAGGGCATCCAGTAAACATTTTATGCGCACACAAGCTGACTCTCCTACTGGTGTGTACTGACTGTGAGTTCACATTTAGTGACTAATTAACTGAAAGGGTTGGCATCAATTATTTGAGAATGTAAACAGCCACATAAAAGTGGGCTGTGTGTTATTCTAGTCATCCCTTGAAAATTGGAATCTATCACAAATTACCAAAATTATTTGGAAACATTCGAACATTAAACTGTGAGTTCAGAATTTTCACTTGTTGACTCCTGTCAAGAAAATTGATTACGTGCCTAATTAAAAATTGGACGTATTATTATTGCTTTGGAGTATAAAATTGGAACTATTTTTACTATTTTCAGAATCTCTGTGATCCCAGATTCACATTTCAAACCTTGATACGTTAGTTTTCCCCAAAATGTCTACAATGCAACGGAATATCGAAGTGCGCGCTGTCGAAACTGCAGTCCGTGAACGAAACCCGAACGAACTGAAATTCGGGATCGGCACCACTCCGCCAATTGGTCAAAAAAGTGGAGAACTCGCGGACCTAGCGCCTGACCAACCCTTGACCGAGGCAATCGCCGCAGTTTGCCAAACCTGGGGATTCACGGATCCCTCTATCTTCGCCCTACGATTCAACGAACCCCCGCATCATTATGTGACAGAAAGTTCCCGTAAGAAAATCAATGGAAAGATTGTGCAGATGTACTATTCCCCGGAATATGTGTCCAAGGAGTTGATCAAGAAGTTGAAATCTAGCACTGCACTGGACATTGGCCAAGGATTGAAGGAGTTGGCTGAGAAAACTTCGGATCCCACTTTGGATGATGTGTTCGTCTCACTGGATGGACTCAATTCATTGATTGAATTGATAGAGAAAGAGACGCGATTGACGGATCAGGAGATCCAGTATGCGTTGCAAGCCCTCTTGGATTTAATGTTGTTGAGCAATAAGACTTCGTGGGATTCTTCTGTGAGGCCTTCGTTGATTTCCAAGTGAGTGACCAAAGTTGAATGGATCGCTTATGGTTGGTCTGTTAGAATGAGTTTTAAGAATGATGGACGGTTTTTTGTTTTTGTTTTTGTTTGGCAGAGTGATTGGCTATGTCAATTCTTCCAGTTCTAAGGCTGGTACCGAAAAGTTGGCCATTGGAGCCGCTCTCCAGGTTTGAATTTTATAAATACCCGATTCATATGAAATATAGGGAGAGTGGAAGGGAAATGGTTTCATTTTGCTCTAAAGCTAGAAATACTCTGCTTAGAATCCAAGGGACAGGATTTTTTAGTCCGTAGAATCTAATAAATAGGCTATGCATTATTAGCATTATTGCTGTTTAATTGATCCAAGGCTGTGTTTGTGAAATGACAGGTTTTAGAAACGGCAGTGTCTACTGGTGTGGCCTATTCTCAGGTGGACAAAGAAGTGACTATTGCCAATTTGGTAAATAAATTGTTCAAATACTTGAATTTTTTTACATATATGAAAAAGACTTTAGGCACTATGATATCAATAGTATAATGATTGCTGAATTTGTTGCTCACAGGTGAACTGTCTGCAACACCCAAATCAAAAGATTCAGCAAAATGCTCTGGGCTTGATTAATGCATTGTTGAGCAAAGCTGATGTGAAACGACGAGAAATGCTCAAAAAAACTTTGTCTTCCCGTAAATATCGAGATATAATTCTCGCCAATATTGTGAGTTTGTTTGTTTCTTTGTTTGTACCCAAATAGTTATCCGTTTTGTGTGTCATATTTCCATATAATGCTAAAACTTGCTATTTCTTCACAGATCGATGATAGGAAAACTGAAAAAACGACGGAAATGAGCCACCAGTTGTACACAATGCAGACATTGTTTTTGAATTTGCTGAGTGAACGGAAAACTAGTTCCGTGGATTCTCAGGTGTGCTCTTAAGTCACTTACTACGGTTATAAAAAGACTTTTTCTAAAATTTTAACCATTGGTCAATTAAACTACGTAGAATGCAGATGCTAAAGAGAAAGTGGACAAATTATGTCGACTTGCTTTTGAGGGAGATATCGGTATTTTCACGCATGCTGAAAGCACGATGGATTTACTAAGTAGCAATAATAGTAATAGTCTTCGACGTCAGAAATCTGGACAGAAAAAGGATTACAAAAAGTTGGGCTTCACAAATTTGGAACATCCTTTGCTGGATTTTGAAACCACACCTTCGGGTAGTTTGGCTTTGGACTGCATGTAAGATTTTCATTATACTAGCTAACTATAGCATGGTAGCATATTTTGAAAACTGGCTCAATTTCCAGTCGAATGAACCTATTCTCATCAATGTCCAGCTATTGGACCAAAAGTTCTTGCATTCTTGGTTTTCAAAGTTTACTTTCACTTATAAAATGCATTATAACTCTGCGTTTTCATTCAGTCTTTTGACTTGACATATAGAATTCACTCATTTGCTTTGCAATGGAACGGGCTTTCCGAATCTATATGTGCTGTGTGTTTGCAGGTATTATTTGGCAACCACACATCAAGAAACATATACCAAAATCGTATTTGAAAGTGCCTGTCGATCTGCAGGGGATGAATGTCCCTTTGCTCGAGCCTCTATAGCCTTGGTGGCCATTTTGTGTGACATTTTGAAGATTGGTGAATCTCTAGGCGATCAACAAGGGAAATTGTATCCTTTCTTTTTCCGCCATGTATGTTGAACTTTTCCTTTACTTTTACCCTTTTGATGTAAAGTTGGTTGGTTAGTTAGTGTTCCAATCTGTATTGTTTGCATGTAGGACCAACCATTCCACGAATTGTACTGCATTTGTGCCCAACTGGTGACCAAAACATGGAAAGAAATGCGAGCCACTGTGGAGGACTTTGATAAAGTGATGGACGTGGTGAGAGAGCAAATAATTTGCTCTCTGGAGTCGATTCCAGACACATTCCCGGCATTCCGGTCTAACCTGGACAAATTCAAATATTGTGAGATTCAGAAGAAAAGGCAACAAGAACGCTCTTTGCGAGAAGAGGGAGAGCTGAATGTATTTTTTTTTTTAATTTAATTCACCTTGTAATTGTGAAATGCTTTATTCATAATTTCTTGACCATATCGTTTTGCAGGCTAAACCAATTGTGGAATTGCGTAAAAGTTTGGAGCCTGAGATGATGGAGTTAATCAAGCAAAACCGTATCAATTATTTGAAAGCTGGTACTAGATTCCAGAAATATTCGGCCAAAGGGGTAAGTGATTTTTAAAATCATATAAAAATTTGTCAGTCAATAGAGTAGAGGGAGAGAACAATTTTTATTTACTATGCATTTCAGGCCCTTCGATTAAAAGAGAAATTTATTTTTTGTCGTTTGTCGTCTAATGGGAAGATGTTGAACTATGGAGATTGTGATGAGAAAGCTACAGAAGATATCACCAATAATATTAGTGTGGCTGTTGCGGATATTCAGGAACTGGCCACTGGCAAAGATTGTCCTCATGTGAAAGAAAAGTACTTTTTTACTTTCACTTACAATTTAAATCATTATGATAATTTTTACTAGTAATTAAAGTTTTCATCTGAAGGATAGTTCTAAATGAATAAATAAACACTAACTTCGTTTCGAGAAGAGAAACATATGGATTAGGACTGTGACTGTGATTTTGACTAAACATTATATTCAAGCGAACTAACTATTTTTTTCACTTTTTTTCTAGAGCGCATAAAACGAAGGCGTCATTGGCGTTCAGCATTGTGATTGAAAAAGAATCTCCAAAAACGATAGACTTTATTGCCCCGGATGAAAAAACATTCCAACTCTGGACAGACGGAATCAATGGCCTGATGGGGAAGCCCATGGTGTCCAAAGAGGCCGCCAGTGATTTAAATACACTGCTCAATATGGAAATCAAGCTTCGTCTCTTGGATTTGGAAGGGATTCCTGAAATACCTCAAGAAGCCCCAGAAATCCCTCCTTTGCCCAAATCATTTGAATTCATTGTTCATCCCAACTGACAAGGTGTCTTATGAATCTTAGATAACTTGTATGGGTTCTGTGCAAAATTTACTTCAAAAAAAGGAGTTTTTTCAAAGTATTTGCGTTTTACTAGTGTTAGATGACTAGTTGCGTAAAATAATAGTAATTGTAGATACTTTATATTATTAATTGTAGATAATGTTAAATTTTTTCTAATAATATCAGTAGAATGAGGAGCATTTACTTCTACCCCGGCTTAACTATTTTAAAATTCTTATGAGAAAAACCTTTACCTTCTTTATGTGTTCTAGTAGTGTCAGATAGTCAGTCTCAGTGTAATTAGACTTAAGTTTTAATCCAATTGTTCTAAGCTTCTATGAAAAAAGAGAACTTCAAGAAGCTCATGGCACATACCACTATTATAAAAAATTAGTTTATGCTTGAAAGGTAGACGAAGATGGCCTGTTTTGCTATTTTTGCATTGCTGCCGACGAGTAGCTAAGCTAGCTTGATAAATAGGGCCAACAACGACACGCAAAATAAGTAAAGTCAATAGGGGCACACCCGATGCCATGTGAAGATTTCTACGCGCATACTTCTTCCCGCCAATCAGGACAGACTCACCACCTCTACCTATTGATCCGATTGGCTGGGAGAAGTACGTGCGTAGAAATCTACGACTATACACGGCATCGAGTGTACCCCTAAAGCAAGGTTGTAGAATGTTTAGTTTGAATATTTATTCTACCACCTTGCCCCTAAAGTACTATTCACGCTGGTAAATGCATGGAGTCCTTAATATTTTACCCTATTTGGTTTGCAATTTAAACGCATATCTGAACAGTCGAATCGGATCACTCTCCTATCCGATCCGCAAGCCAATAAGGTTATACAATCTGATCAGATCCGAATCCGATAATTTTGTCGGATATAAGTTCTCGCCTGGACCAAGGCCCAGACGAGAGAGGAAATAAATGGATATTAACGAAAATTTCGACAATAGGCTGTGGCCTACAGTCATCATATTTGCAACCTAGACAGGACGGGCCACTGCCGACCCAATAAATATGCGGCCGGGCATTAGCATGAAGCCCGGGCTTCGAGCGAGGCGGGCATAAAGTCCGAGCTTCAGGCGAGGCGGGCATAAAGCCCAAGCTTCGGGCTACTCACTTCGAAAAACTAATTACTTCTTGTTCTCGATTCTGCCTTCAGCTACGGCGGATTGTTGACCGTTTAATTCATTTTGTGCCGTTAATCTCATGATAATTTGGGCATTATTGGAGCAAAGCAGCTTCAAATTAAATTTTTAACCATCATAGTTGCTAGCTATTGCTATAATCTCATCGCCCGCTTTAATGATAAACGATCTATAATTCAATGTTCTCCTTATGAATAGACCCTAATGTAATGTTACAAAGTCATCGTACGTATCGTTTGTCCACCCACTACCACACACCCACTTATCATGATATATCTATTTCGTCGTTTTATCGTTTTCGATTTTCTCCCAAAATATACCACTAAAACGCACCAAATTCACAGAAACAAACCCCCTCATATTCCCAAAATCGCCAATTATGCGGACTAGGAGGTATCCATGAATATTTTTGTACTAATTCACGTTTTGCATTGTAATTTCTTTGAAGTACAATCCACAACATAAACATGTTCTTGGAATACGTATCAATTCAGGATGTGAAGTATAATTAAAAACTTCTTCATCGATGAACACGTGTAACTATTCGCAAGTCCTAAAGTTGACAAAAGGGCTCGCACCCAAAATTTATAATTGTTGTCAAGTGAATCTACAGGTCTTAAAAAATTGAAATCTTTCAAATATAAATATTATCAAAATCTAAGATAAAAGTATTACCTAGCGAAATTTTCGAGAGTAGCAGAAAATGAGTGCTCACACTCACTAGGACTATGAATCCTTATGATACCTAAATCTTCACCATTCTCTGGCTTTGAAGTCATTGTAAGTAGGTAAGAAGGGCGCTTCCAAGACTTTTTGTCTCGCTTGGCTGCACACGCGTCTTTTTCATGCAATTTTTTTTTGCATGTCATGCAATTTCATTTATTTTCTACAGTGAGAAAAAATTAAATCAACAACTTTAAATTGAATGTTAAACCTTACCTAAAAAGTTGGGTAAAAGAGCGTTTGACATTTCAATCATTTTTATTAAATCGGTGTCATCAGATCCAGATTTGCATTCTATGATATAATAATGCAAATGATTTTTTATTTGAATTTCCATATTGGTTATCGAATAATAGCGATAAAAAAAATCAAGTTTATGCTCAACTCTAGTTTAAAACCAATACGTAACTATAACATTACACATTACAATAAGTATTAATTATATTTAAAATCTTTTAAAAAATGTGCAGTATTTCGCACATAAATAACGTGATAATTTTGAGATAGAGAGTTATTAGCTCTCAAATTGTCATAAATTCTCACTCCATCGGTTAAATCCAAAATCTCTTTCGATTTTGGAGTGAGATATAAAGCTGAAAGTAAAATGAAGAATGACAAGAAAGAAAGAAAAAAATGATAAATGCTGATTAGCAATATTGAAAACGAAATACTGAGATAAAATATAGAATAGACATTACCATGATGATGTGTTTTTTTAATTGTGTTCGAATTTGGTGTTGTTGAAAATTCAGTGGGCTCAATTGTTGATGCTACTAGTTCATTCACCACAGCCACTTTTATAATATTGTCTAATTGATTACTGGTCTGAACAGTTGGATTTGATGAACAAAATCTTCGGTTTCTGGAACAGTTTGTGCAGTGGTTGATTCTTTGGGAAAACTTTTGTGCGAATTGTTTTACTGTACAGAATTGGGGTGATATGTAATGCTTCTCAATGCTTTGGAAGGATTTTTCTCTATGCTTTAAACGGTAACCGTAAAAGGTATATTAGTAGTTGATTGATAGGACTTTTAATTAGTACTTACTTCGGTGATTTCGACTCCTTTTTGGAAAGAATATTCGTTGTACTAGAACTGTGCAGCTGTCCAGTTATTGATACTAAAACTACCAAGTTTGTGGAACACTCGCTTCACATACACTGGTTTTAAATCACTATTGAAAACTGCAACTTTACCCGGTAGAAATAACTTTGTTATCGAAACGTGAACAAAATCAGCATACAATGAGTAAACACTTTTCATGACTGTGCTGAAAGTTCGGAAAATTTTAGTTTTTATATTACTTAAATGACAATATCTAGATCATAAACAATTGCTTCGAAGCCTCGATCAGATACTTTTTTGCGCTCTTTTGGCCAGAGCAAATTTTCTTCATATTCCTTCATAAGAGCATTAAATTTACCAAGAAGAAGCACTCCTGCAGCTTTGATGTTGAAATTATTCAGTATCTTGATTGAATTGGCCAGTTTTTCAACTGGGAAACTGATGGAATGTACAGCAGAATCAACACGTTGCTGAATGAAAATATAGTAGTTCAAGCTAGGCACCTTTTGTGAGACGCTTAGTTCCACCATACTCATTTCTAAAAATCCAGTCAACTGTTAGTTGAAAATCCTGCCTTCAGCAGGGACAAATAGCTCCCCGTTATCTTTGTTTTGCGCTATTATTTTCATGGTCATCTCAGTATTTTTTGAACTTGTTGAACTAGTCTGTTATTAGTAACTGACTGTTTCCTCATCACTAACTGAACAAGAAGGAATAATAGTTATTTCTTTTTTAGAGTCTAGCTCAAACGAGCACAGCGGAACTAAATCATTTGGTCGACTTAGAGACACATTTAACATGCTATATTATGCTGCTGCAACAAGAGAGATTTGCACAGGAAGCAATATGACAAGCAAAAAAGATGTCCATTGCCGTTAACTGGCTTGTTAGCGTGGTGATTAACAGTACGTACGTAGCTAGTTATTTTTTCAAAACATGTTAAGTGTGTGCCAGTAAGTATGATTCGCTCTTATTGTTACAAAACGATGAACGTGTTATTACCACTCATGATTTTTTACCAAATGTTGAGATTCTAAAGAAATTTACTTTATCAATAGCTCAAGAGTTGCAAAAGTTTAGTTCATTTATTCAAGTAGAAAGACGAACAGAATTTAGAGTTTGTTTATACTTCTCAACTGTTTGATTCTTTGATACTTAACCAAATTAACAAGAATGGAAAGTTTTCAGTTTCTCTTGTTAGCAAGAAATAAAAGCATGAAATATACAAACTAGAACCAACAGCAATCACTAAAAGTGGAAAAATAGAAACCTGCAACTCAAAACCTTTTTTGAGCTATCAGCTTGGTTGCGCAACAGATGACTTTCGTGTCAAATTTTTTTTTAAAACATCGGATACCGTTTGGTATATAATATCGAGTCAATACTATTGCTAAACTATTGTGCATGGAAACTGGGAACAGAATTGCACACGATGATGAATTTTGCTAGAAGTTTAATTCTATCTTAACAAGCGGAATTTGATGTTTTTAGATTTTAAAATTTCAATAGGGATAAAAAAAATTTTGGTTCTTAAAAAATGTGTGCAGAATGGATATATTTCATTATTTCGAAAAATCTTTTCCAAAAGTGAGAGGAATTTTTATGAGAATTTTTCTCAATAAATATCCAAAGTTTATTGAATCCCGAGAGCATATAATTAGCGGATGGCGGAGATCCTTCTTCAATATGCCTAGGCGAGCTACAGCCAGCTGAGCCTGCATAAATTTGAGGAATCTTTATTCCAGGCCACGATTTTCCGAAAAATCAAATAAAAAAATCAAGTTCGCAGACACAAAAATAGAAATTTGATATTTGAAAAACTATACCTGAAAATTCAGGAGAAACGGCATTTATCATTTTGCCCATTCTTATGAAATCTGCTTCATAATTTTGCTTAAAATCAGAAATGTAGTAATGAAGAGGATTTTTATTTTGATTTTCCATGTTAGTAATGGAACTTAATGACGGAAAATAATCAGGTCTGAACTCGACTCTATTTTAAAATCAAACGCACATAAATAATTTAATTTTGAATCATAAATATTGGACAAACGATTTTTTACCGATTTATAATTTGTTTGCATGAGGTATAATATTCGGCTGGTTCTTCTGTATTTTTGCGAACAAAAATATTTTCATGGATAATATATTGAAGGGGCTTGGGGTTCGTTAAGCTTAAAGTTTCCATTTTTTGTTCATGATTTTTATTATGTGCAGTATTTCGCACATACAAAACCTGGTAGATCTCATTAACAGGTTTAATTGATGATCTTAAATTTTTATAAATTCTCACTCCATCTGATAAATCCGGAATTTCCATGGATTTTGGAGTGAGAAATAAATCTATTGAAAAAATAAAAATTAATAAATAAAAATACGTAACATTCGCAATTAATTAAAGTTCAATTTTAGTTTTTTTTCAGTCATTATATTAGAAATATTGTTTACTTAAAGTTTTTAATGAATAACACCTTAAATTTATCTTAAACATTATAATCATAATTAAATTGTTATGTATGAGATTTGATATAAAATAAACTCACATTGCTAATATATAAATACAAATTTGTATTATGATGAAATATTTAGCTGTGAATAAACGTGAAACGATCAAACAAAATATCGTAAAACGATGGGGTCAATTTATTTGTTAAAAATTCCTCTTTGTTTTTTAACGTGATCTTCCTGGGAACAACTAATGGGTTATTAATTTCAAAGCTGGAAATGGGACAATAAACATTATCAAGTACGGTTCCAAAGTCTAAAGATTCATGTGTATTATGAAAATCAATAAATTTAAAACTCATCGAACCCATATACCGATTTTCGGATCTATCATATCCTGATGAAATAACAGGAGTTATATTTGCTAATGCCTCTATCCCATTTGTAGTTTGATTTCTTACATAAATACAAACTGACAAATATTCTTCACTTGTTACAAAATTGTTCCATTGTACCAAGCTATTATAAAAAAAGCGAGGGTTTGCTCTAAAAAAATTAGCAAGAAATGATTTAGGTTTTTTTTCATCTGTTATCCAAATCAATTTTTCAATTTTTTTCATTTTCCATAGAGCATGATAAATTTTATCATCGTACCAAATAAATATTTCTACGATACCAGTACAAAAAATGAGTAATTTCTGTTTCTTATAACTGAATATATTTTAATTTTTCTTTCTAACTCTGCGAACAAAGGCATGCTTGCATAGTACACCGGGAACTTACTTTTCAATCTCTCTTTTTCCCTCTTTAAACTTTCCCTAATTTTGGTATACACTGGGAAGTTTACTTTTTCATTAATCAAATAACCATGTTTTCGTCTTTTCCATAGAAGATAATCACATTTTTCCTTCCAAACTGCATTTAAATCTCTACATTTAAATAATGTTTCTTCACATAGGAATTTGCAAATTTGACCCACGATCTAAAACAAGTAATTATTCCACCCAGGATTATAGTTACTATAAACAACTCTTTAAATCATATTTAGTTTATTTATTCTATTACCGCATTATTTCGATAAGCCAGATCCATGTTATCTTCGGGCCAGCCATTCCATATAGCTCGAATCCTAGAGCCAATGTCTTCAGAATATGCTAGCCATTCATCAATGGGTACAATTTCTACACTCACTTTATTCTCGAACTCACTGATATTCAATGCTCGCCTTGCACATGGGGCTGAACAAAACGTTATAAAGTCATTGAACATATCATCGTCCTCAAATCTCTCAACTTCATTCTCATCGTCCCAATATCGCTTACGTAGTTCTGCAAGTGGAACGAACCTAAAACAACGTCCACACACCCACTTTTCCTGATATATTGATGAAGGTTTTCGATTTTCCCTCACAATATATGCACAAAAACGCACAAAATTGAAAGAACTTTGCTCCCAACTATTCCCAAAATCTTCAACTACATAATCAACCAGAAAATGTCGACTTACTCGCCTATGACGTTGTGATGGAACAACTCCATGAATATTTTCATACCAATTTACGTTTGGCATTGTCTCTAGTCAACGTTCAACGCACAACTAACATTTTCTCGCGAAGAAAGAAATGCATATATTTTTCATGTTTGCACAAATTCTTCTTATGATTGAACTTTTTTTTACATACGTTACATTGAAAATTGTAATGTTTTGTGATTTTGTGTTTCTCCGATTCGAAGTGGTTTTTCTTTTCCTTTTCAGATCGATAGTAAATACCACATGGGTAACATCGATCTGAAAAATACAAAAAAGGAAAAGATTAATAAAAAACTAGAATTTCAATCATTTAATTTTACATTTTTCAAACTCGATGATTTTTCTGACCGATGAGTTGATGGATCTGAACTCCGATAATCGATTGGTTGATTAGATGTGGTTGACTTTTCGGATTTGAATTTAAGGTAGGTAGTCAAAATTTAGTCTAAATATTTTGCAAATTCTAAATTAAGACCATATCTGTAAAAAATAGGCAAAATTTAGAAAATAAACAAAAATTTTTTAGAAAATATACTTTATTAAAATCTAAAATAAATTTTACCTAGGGACTTCATTGGGATCAATTGAGTGATTACACTCACAAGGGCTCTGAATCCGTGTCATACCCAAATCTGCATCATTTTCCGGCAGAAAATTCATCGCGATATTAATAGATGAATTAAGGTTGATGACCTGATGATGAGATCTGGGAAGAGTAAATACGAGATCCCCTGGTTGTTGCAGAATCTAAAACCATCAATTGATTTTCGGTTATAATTATTCATATAAGAATTATTAGGAAAACAAAAATTTAAAAAAATACTTAGTTGACGTAATTCAATGTTTTCGTCTATGAGAGTTTTTATGGGGATATAAAAACTTTTGGATTTTAAAATATGAACACGAAAACGATAGGTTGAATTGTTTCGGAAAATTCGTTCCAAAAAAATTAGAAACGATTCCCGAGAATTCTTATGAATAAACACCCAAAGTTTATTCGATCCCCACATCATGTAATTCACCGATCCCAAAGATTGGTCCTCAATATGCATGGCAGAGCAACAGACAGCTACCCCGGCATAAATTTGCGGAATATTAATGCCGGGATACTTATCATCTAAAAGTAAAAAAATTATTGTAAAGTAAGGAAAAATATTGAATAAGCAACTTTGAGTAAAAGCAGCAAAATTGAATAGTTAAACCTTACCTAAAAATTTGGGTAAAAGAGCGTTTGACATTTCGCTCATTTTTATTAAATCGTGTTGGTCATGCGTGTCTTGATATTCCACACGGTCAATTATGTAGTAGTAGAGGGCATGTTGAATCTGATTTTCCATATCGGTTATCGAATTTAATGATGGAAAAGTATCGAGTCTATACTCCAATTTGTTTAAAAACCGGTATTATTAATTACTTTTAAAATTTAAATTTAAATAAATGTTTTCTATGGCTTTTGTTTGTTTTGTTGACATAAACATAAGTTTACAATAGCATTCGCGTAGCAATCAGGTAGCTCTTTTTGATTGATCGCAGTACACCCAGATTTTTCTGTTATTGTGTTGAAAAAATTGAAATTGTAAAATAAGAAAATATGTTGATTTTATCCCACATTAAAACAAAATTCCCGTATAGAACCCTATTCAAATGTTTTTCAAAATCACACTCCTTATAACAGTTAAAATGTCGAGTGTGTTCGTCAATTTGGAATGATTATGGTATATTATTGAGCTCCATATGCATATAAATTGCTGAAATACATAATTACTTGGCCTACCTTCATGATAAACAAGGTGTTTAACCTCACGATCTTTGGATGTTCAACTTATTTTCCGACAAATTTCATCGCAAGTCATGGATACTTGTAAGCAAAAAATATTGTAGAACTATATGCACACATTTTTTCTTTCAGGGAAACAGTCCGAACATGAATTTTGGGGAGAATTTGAAACTAAATCATTAAAACTCACATAGTGAAACAACAGTTTTGATATTTTAACTCCGTGCATATTCAGTAAAAAAATTGTTGAGCGCCATTAACACCCTTTTTAGTCATTAGTCTTCAACATTAGTTGGCTGGAAAAAAGTTTCCTGAAGAAAAAAGAAACTGTAACAGATCGAAATTTGGATTGCCTTTTTTAAAATTTAGCAGATACGACAACACACTTTTAATTGTAGCAATAACCTACTGGTAAAATCGAAGTATTTAAGGGAAATAAAATGCATGGTTTTCTATCTTTTTGATTAGTCCCAGTTTCCAGTTGAAAATAAATAGTATTTTTCAAGTTAATAAAACTACCTGGTTAAAATTATAGCTAAATTATGCGTCGACAGTATTGGTGGTTTGTTTGAAGTTCTCTTTCTTTCAAGTTAAGGTGTACGATGATATGATTTCAGTCAGTCAACTTTAAGTTAACTAAAAATTATGTATTCGGAACTAGGGGAAATTTGTGTTTAAGCAACTATAGCTCGTTTGTTTGACAATCTGAATAAAGCCTGTTTCAATTAATAAATCTCTTTCGAATAAATGATTGTTTGTACCGTTCCTTCAAGTATCTTATTCTGAACGACCAGATTATTTTATCAAAGGTAACCGACTGCACTGACTGGGTATTCAACATTAAATTTCAAAACGTGAAGGTGACGCTTTGAGCTATAGCTATAGTACATCTCAAAATGATAATGACTTTCAACACCATCCCAAGTTTCTGCTGGCAAAACTACAATGCTAAGCTATTTACCATACAGCCTGACTTATGTCGTTTAAGCTAGGATTAAGGATACTATACATCACGATACGATTTAGAAATTCCAAACAGTAAAATATTTTAAAATGCTAAGCTTTTACGGTCTGACGTACAGAAAGTTTGTTAAATGTCTATTGAATCAATTTTTAAATCTGTTTTGACCAATCCTGCTATTTTAGCAGCTTCATAGCTATGAGCCACGACGTATTTTTTAAAATTCGAAAAAAGCACTTCAGAGAAAATATTTCATCATGAACATAATGCTAAAAAAACGCTTTCATTTCTGCATCTCTCAAAAAAATTGTAAATTTAATTGTAAAATTATTCGTAAAACTGAAAGCCTTATAGTTAGCGAAGTTTATGAAACATATTAGAAAGCTGGTCATTACTCTCATTTGCATTCGCCTTCGCAGTTTTTTATCGTTTCCTCTACTGTCTTACGATAGGGTAAGTTTTGACTTGAATCTTCTAAATGGTTTTTCAACACTCTCTATATGATTGATTTAAAATTTCTTTAATTTGATTAATCGCAACCAAGATAGTAGAATTTATGCTGCAATCTTTAAGTCAATTGTTTCATCCAATAATCAAGCATGGCATAAACATATTCTTCGATGATTATGCATTGGAGAAAATTATTTGTATGCTAAAAAAGAATACCCTCTTCTTGTGGAAAAAACTTGACACACAATTTACTAATCCAAAACGCCACATTCTCAATCTTTCAAAGCAATCTTTAGTTTCATATAGCAACATGCCAAGCATAAATGGTATTGCTTTAGCACATACTGTTTCATGGCAGTAAGCTCGTAAATATTCAATAACTAAGACTAAATTGGGCAAGTTTTTCCAGCATCCGTACTCTATTGGATTAGTTGCGATGCATCTAAAATTAATAAATAAGCAGACATTTTGGATTTTAACATATTTGATCAAGGAAGTGTGCAATCCAGGTGAAAATCAATCATTCAGTATCAGTGAAGTGCCCTCGAGTTGGAAATGCGATATTGCAGGTAAAAAATATTGTGGATCAATACTTTCAATATACTTAGCAAGCACGCACATGTTTGTTCACACGCGAGCCTCGTTTGTTGCCACAAAATAGGATTTAAGCTCCTCATAAATACTATTAACTATATGCATAATCAGAGAAAGCAATTCAGTATGCTCAAAAACATACACAATTTCAAAGTGCACGGCGTTTTCTAACTACCTATGGCCTGTCTGAATTTTTACAGCATTTTGTGAGTTTGTGTTCATTTTGAAGGTGTAGTCTCTTAAGAGCCGGGCAAAAATTGATTTTCTTGTTTCTACTGAATTCACTTTGCATTTAGTTTTTCATTTTTCCGATTAGTTGTGTTCTTACATTTTTGACGCAATGTGCTTACATCTCACATAGTACTTCATGTGTAAAATTAGTTTCAATGCATTATTGAGCCCATAGAAAAGTGTTTCCTAAATAAAATCTATTATTATAGTGAAAATGTGTATGTACATTTTGGCGATTCTTTTGCCACCCGTGGCAGTTTTTTGTAGCCGAGGATGTGGGACAGATTTTTGTCTCAATTTGCTTCTCTGTATTCTTCTGTATTTGCCAGCTCAATTTCACGCATGTTGCATTGTCAGTGCGGACAATGCGGTACAACGCGACCGTCAAAATGCCGTGGCGCACAGTTCCGTTTGAGAATCCGCGCTTTTCATAGTTCAATATGAGTTTTTAACGAAAATCGGATATTTTCTAAACATGAATAACTGACCAGCACAATGCTTTCCGGGAATTCGGGACGGTAAGTGTACCGATACAGTATATAATATATCTCGTTTAAAAAGATTGATTTTAGATTTTTTTTAGATTTTGTGGATGGTCAGTATATAATGAAACCACTAATGAAATTTACTGAGCACATTTAATGAACTTGAAGTAGAGTTTAGACATGACTAACAACCTTTTAAGATGGCTATTGAAATCTTTGAAAACTATATACATAGATAGTTAGTTAGTTTGTGCAAACAAATTAATCTATATGAACTATGACCCAACGTTTTTCATATTACATGTAATTTAACATGGAAATGTCCTGTAATTATAGCTTTTTAGTTATGCTAGGCTTCAATATTATGTGATCCTTATCAAACTCTGATTTGTTTTTCCATGAGTAAAGGGTGATATGATTCATAATAAAATGCGTTCAAAAGGATCAGTGGCGACGCCAGGACCCCGCTAACGCCTGCTATAGCGGGCAAGATTTTTTGGAAGTTTATACTAGATAGAATGATATTTCGGCTGAAATGGCATGCATATTTTTTGCACTATTAGCGATAGCAT
>Ga0210040_10003567_pt1 | contig 20948 bp, 13 predicted proteins | sample CryGeyCG12114_NA_FD_185462 | JGI IMG/M metagenome (GOLD analysis project Ga0210040, IMG submission 185462) | Groundwater microbial communities from aquifer - Crystal Geyser CG19_WC_8/21/14_NA (SPAdes) (version 2) | ecosystem: Environmental > Aquatic > Deep subsurface > Groundwater | place: USA... | reverse complement strand
GTGTGTGAAAATTAAGTGGAACGTGACAAATGGTGGCTTTTTCAAGAGGCAGAGTAAAAAATGTTTACCTTGTGAACATAGGAAGGTAAGCAGTGGAAAAGGAGCGATTATGATCACGTTGTGATTGAGCATGTAACATTATTTGATGCTTTCTATGCAAAGATGAAGTCCTAAGATGCATTATTTATCTGTCGATGGTTGCCCAAATGGTATATAGTTGGACTATAAAAAGTCGTCTAGAGTTGTGAGCAATGGGAAATATATGATCATTTTGTGCCAAACCATGTGATTTGAAAGGAAATTTTGGTCACGTCTCCCGCAGCTTTCCCCTTGAATGTGTCTATTGACAAAAGTTAACAGAGAGCTCAAGTGCTCATCAAACATACAAAATTGCTACTCAATGGCGACCGCATGGACAATTTTTCCCTCTTTCATAACTTACTTACTTATGCTTTTAGTTAGTTAGTGTACAAAAGTTTTGGTTACATTATATAAATCCAAATTTAAAGCATCTTATGAAATAGGTTATTGAAAGTAACCAACTTTGTCAGCAACTAACTAACTAAGGTACTGCGAGTTTTCAATCTGCTTGAGAACATTTTTTTCTGGCTTTTGTATATATGTATCGTGTGTGCATTTAAATTCACTCTACTTGAATTTAATCAAAGATTTTAGCCAATCAATCAATCAATCAATTTTGCATTTAAGAGTTTTTAAAAAACAGGACCTTACCTTTCCTTTCTCCTGTCAGCAAACTTGGAAAGCAAACAAATATAAAAAGTTGTATCAAACCATTTAAAAACTGATTTAGTTTATGTTGGTTTGACGACCACATAAAATAAACTTTAAAGCTTGACGAATTGCGCATAAACGTGTGTCAACCATCATGAAAACTGAGGACTTTGTTATGCTGCTTTCATATGCAAAAAACGTTTCACTCATATAATAAGTCAAGTGTGATTATAGGGTAAACTCTGCATTGCTCTGCAACTCAATGCCATAAATTGACCACTAAGAACTACTAACTACTGTAACTAAACAATTTAAAAAGAACATACTATTTTTTGGGGTTTCTTCACTATCTGATGTGACGATAAATATAAAAAACAACACATCTGACTGCTAGAATTAGAATATAGTATTTTTTGGTTTACCTCATTGTATTATTTATTTATTATAGAGTATGTGTACCCCCAAATAAATAGTTGGGTGATACAGTAGTAGTAGAAAGTGAGTGAGTGAATAATTGGTTTGTCCATTTTATAGTAAATACAGGTGTTAGATGCGATCCAAATATGGAGAGAAGCCTGTGTGTCGCCTGCCAATATAATGTGAGCCACACAATTTATTAGGTATCTTTGTACACCACTTTTCTCTCCTTGCGTGCTGAATGTACACATCGATTTATAAACGATAAAAGCGTTTTAGTTTATGGATTAATTGATTCGTGCAGGCTTCTTAGTCAAGTTTTCCAGGGTGTCTGTCTGTCATTGAAGGTTTTTTTTTTTTGACAAAATTAACATTGGTAATAGTAAAAATGAGCTGTGGCCCAGGTTTTCTTTCAAAGGATTCGTTATGAAGTATTTTAAAAGTTTGGACTGATAAGTAAGAGTTGCTTATGTATTAATGTGAATTTTTGAATAGGATATTTAATTCTAATCTTATACACCTTTCACTGGTTTGTGATAACTAATGAATGAGGTTGATTTTATGTTACAAGATCGTATGTTAGTTGGTCGTGTACTTGATATATTATTAGAGGATTGGCAAAGGCTTTCACTTTTAAACTAGAACGATTCAAGTTTTGTTCAAAACGGGATATCAGAAAATTTTGTTTAGAGTACATTCAGAGTTTATGCATTATTTAATTTTTTTAAAGCTGTAGTATGATGGGAATTTTATGCTCCAAACTATTTTTTTTTCACTTAGACTTGGTTTGATCCTGTGTAAGTACATTATATGGACAGTAGAATTAAAAAATTTGGTTAGAGCCAGGAATCGAACCCGGGTAGTTTCGCTAACATGACTACTCCCCAGAACCATCCCTCACTGTTTTTCTTTCGAAATACCAAGTTCTACAAAGATGAAAAAAATGATAGTGAATCACTTTTTCAAACTCACATTTTAGAAAATAAGGTATGGAATTCAGCATAAATTAACGAGTAAGTATTGCAAGAACTAGAAGCAAACAAGGCCAGCCTGTGTTGTTTCTGAAATTCCACTGAACAAGCAGAGTTTGGGAACAAATATTAACCCTTCTACTTTTTGTTGTTGCTGCTCTTGTTTATGCAAGTGAGTGAGCATGGATATAAGGAATCTGAAAAGAGTGGGTGAGTGAGCACCCACATTTTTTTCGTCATCGCCGCCAACGCGTTATATGTAACGATGAAATACGCGAACGTCAAATCAAAGGCAGAGTAATTTACATTTTCCGCATTTGAGACATGAGTTTGTTAATATTTTTCATTATAGTCTTGATGATGTCATTCTATGCTTTGTGCTTGTAAGAATGCCAAGTATACCTTTGTGTGTTTCCCTTACCTATTTCTATCTAACTAACTACAGTGATTTGTCAAATATTGAATCCAATTTCATATTGATATTGCACTTTGGAAAAGCATAATGAAAACAAGCTCGTCCCCGTCCTATTTGCCTTATGCATATCAAACGTCTGTATAGAAAATAGAGAGAATGAACAACTTTCATTATACGCTGCTTTGATGTGAAAACATTGACTTTACAAATCAAAATCACTGCTTGAGAAAATCTTATAATTAGCTGAAAGGAGGCATTCATTTGCAAAAAAATTAATGACAGAAGCGTGGATTGTCACAACAAGTCGTCTAGTGCATAGATAGCTTATTAATTAAAAGGAATATTTATTTGGTTTGATGTCTACAACTTTGCTGGAGCTAAATTTGGTTGTAGGAGGATATGTGAAATACGGGTCACTACTTGAAAGTATAATATTAGTCAATTGTCGAGCTTAAAAAATGCATTAAAAAAAGTATAATCGTCAAATGGAGTAATGTTATAAATATGTGAACAAAGACAAATGTATAATGCTGGTTTGTATGCATATCTGGTATGAGATTACATAGCTATTCGGTCAACATCGATTCGTCCGTGTGCTATACGGTCAAAAATACTCGGTCTACTACCATCTTGGTCGTGATATGATATGCATTTGGGTCTACTTATAAAAATTGTAGAAAAGGTAGATTATGATGATTAACTTTAGTTGATAGGTGTAAAAAAGAGATAAGATAGGGTCAGCAGGCTTACAGGGTCAATATTCGTGATATTGTGGCCAGTAGTTTAGTGTTGGTTCACGCTTCACCACGGCATCTTCTTATCTATCTACACAGAGCGGAAAGCCCTTGCTAAAATATCTAAACTACTACTATAGCGTTCATTACGCAAAAAAAGATATTGAATATTGGCGGTGTAGACTTAGGTCTTGTAGTGGTAGATTGAAAATCCAAAATTAAATTGTAACAGTGACCACAGCACACAATGGACATGAGTTAACAGCTATCGATCACGAAGTTGTTAAATGTGACCATGAATTAAGAAATATTAAATATAAATATAAATAAAAATTAATAAATGATAATACAATGCAAATAAAAAATATTGACCGAATTTACAATTGACCCATTTTTTAACCCGAACCAGTTAGAAATGACCGAGTTGAATTGACCGAATAGCCTATGACCGAATCGATGTTGACCGAATAGCGGTGTCACCCTGGTATGATAATGACGTGACTGATATTCATTATCTCTTTCCTTTGATCGTTTTTTTATTGTAACTTGAAGTTATTTTAGTGTAGTAGTTGACGTTGAGAGCATATTTTTGTTATTTGTTAAAAAAAATTCGACATGGCAACTTAAAAAATTTCAAACGCCATGACAAACTGTTCAACGTGGAACAGCTTCTTTAAAAAAAACTTATGCTTGGCAAGCAATTATCATTAAATTGTGCTTGAGGGGGAATTAATCAATACGAAATCCTAGGTTTATTCTACTCTTTGCTTCAGAATTTCGCGTTTTCATTTTCAGCCTACACGCATGCAACCAATTTGCCTTTAGTCAATTATTTCTGTGCGTTTGGTTTTAGTTCTTCGTCAATGATTTATATTCATCTAATGACAGGACTATAAAAATATCAATATATCTAAAATGAGATTTTGTGGATTATTGATTAAAAAAATCTCGTAATTTTTCAAGCATTATTACAAAGCTTGCAAAAGTAAGGTTTTACTAAATGTTTCGTTACTCACTAACTAGCATAAATACTTATTGAAACAAAGAACTATTTTGGTTTAATGGTCATTTGTTAAATTTATGGGAGGAAAATGTCCTCCATGGTATTGCTGTAGCTATAAGTTTAAAAGAATCTCAAAGAAAGAAATCAATTGCTTGATTTTCAATGCAATTTTCTGGAAACTTTGTTCCTCACCAGTTTGTTTACACGGAAACCAGGAGAAAATAACCAGTGCCAAATAACTTTGGGCTAAAACATGTCGATTTTAATTTGAAACAGACCGTAGTAAAATAATGAGTTTTAGGTTACACAATCAAATACAAAATTCAGTTCAAAAAATGCTGAACTTTTTTTCGTTAGAAACTAGAGAAGGACTGGCATATTTTCCATTCGCGGGATGTGTAGTACATAATATCGTGTTCCAAATTTTCTGTATGTTTACAATGAGCTGTGTTTCTCGTTTTGAAACACATGAGATAGGAATATAACAATTACAAAATTTGAATACAATAAATTTATTTTCCGGTTAATTTTCTATTTATCAAAGACTCAGGTGCATCTCCGTAGAAAGGTGAGCAAAAACTAACTTAGGTGCCGTCTGCATGTTGTGAAAGGTACTACCGTCTGTTGATTTTTTTTTACATGGCGCAGCCCTGCATAACAACCGTTTCTATCGCCCGCATTCAGGTACAAACAAATCGTCAGCAGGTATTGTGGATTCTCACTGTTGGCCGACATTTGGAAAAAAACTATTTATCAACAACTATAAAAGAAATTGGTCTGTTTATTGAATTGGACAAAGTAGATGAAAACTTATCAGTTGAGAGGGTTTGAAACTAGCACAAAAGGGAAACAAAAATTTCATTGACTATTAGCACTGTGAAGTGGTAAAAATAGAAAAATGAAATAATAATGCATTGCCAAGATAGTTTTTGTCGACTTTTAATCAACTTACCAAAACCATTAGTTTGATTCCATTTTGTGGAAGGCAAGCCATACCAACTGCTGTTCAATCTTCCTGTTGCGATATTAGGACTGACTGAGTTAGGTAGCCCAGAGTTGTGTTGCCATATTCGTTCTTCATAATTTTTCGATAAATGTGTAAAAATTAAAGACGGGAATGACTGAGCAAGAATTTGAAAACAGTGGATATTCTATGGAGGAAGACGGGGATTCTAGTCTCCTGGAAGATATTAATTTTCAAACGGATCCATTCAATTCCATGGAAATAGATCCGACAAAGGATTTTTATACTAACAATGGATGTTCAATTCCACCAATGAATTTTTCATCCACTTTTCAGCCCGGTAGTCTTTCTCCCCAACTCACTCAAGACGAGCACAATAGTGAGGATGAAAATGTGTGCGAAGAACTCGACAGTAAGTAAAAAATGTAGAGGATGATTTTTTTTCTTCAGCTAACCTAGTAGTTTTACAAATTGTGTTTTTTGCTAGACAATCCTATTTTCAAAATTGACATGCGAGACACTTGTTCCAACAGTCAAGGGAGAACTCCAAACATTAACTCTGCGGGAACACTGGAGAAAGTCAAAGTCATTGTTAGATGCAGACCAATGAGCGAGTCAGAGAAAGCTGACAATTACGAATGGTTTGTTTTTTCTCGTTTAAAAACTACTCGTATTGTTTATTCGATATGACAGCTTGTGTTACAAGAGTGATGCACAACCATTTTTAATGTGAGGCTGAGAACGTGAAAAGTTTGTGTGCATATTACATGAGTTGAGAACCCAGTAAAGTAGGTAAGCCATAAATTGTTAATATACAAGTTGTTACTTAATCGAGAATCCTCTACATCATTTTTAAGATCCAACTTTTCTCATTCAAACGGATTTGGCCGACCTTCTTTTGTTTATGGACACCTAAAGTACTAAGTTGAAACTTGCCCCAGTTAGTTTCCGTTATTTATGTCTCATATTATAAATTACCGCAACCAACTTTTAAGCCTTTTTGACGCAGTCAACTAGTTATTACATGGTGACTGCCGTTTTTCACACGTCACAGAATCATATACAGCAGTCAATGCTCAGACTTTCCGAATGTAACCTCTATCTGTGTTGCTGATCAAGAAGGGTTATTCATAACATGCAGATTGGATCGATCTCATGAATCTCTGAGTATGTAGCAGTCCTCATTCTCATCTACTTTCAGCCCAGAATACAAACAATTCAATTCTATCTGAGAGTACGGCTTCGCAATACGCATGCATATTTTGCCCTGTTTTTTGAATATTTGAATAGTTCTGACACTCAAGCATTTTTTCCTTATGCAACTGCAACATCCATAAAAAATTGATACTAACTATAATAACTAGTAAAAATTCATTTTGAGAAATTAAATTCGAGTAGCTAACCAGAACAACCTGCCAATAATTTCGGTGTCAAATTGTAACAGGCTTGAAATAACATGCAATTCATTGCATGCTAAACTCATCATATCAATTGCCATTTGCTCCAAGTTTTTACCCACACGGATTCCGCTCTCGCACGCAAACTAACTAAACGTGAGTGAGCATCTCAAATTCGTAGTTTCTTGCTCTCGTGAAAAAAGGAAGTGAAGGAAATCCGTGCATATCCGTTGGAGCGCGTTACTTGCTGCTAAGAATTCCAATCATAAGTGACTGCGTAATTCCATGCTTAGAATGAAAAATAAAATTGGCAGTGCACATTTCCTTCACTTCATCTTACACTTGATCACACATTTTTAACTGTGGGAGCGTTTCACAACCAGTTAAGCTACTTCAAGCCGCATACAAAAGGTTTCACAGAACTATAGTGAAATTGTAAACTGCTAGATAAATAAAGCAAAGTTTGTAAGCCTCTCTTTAGCTATGCTTTCATCATTGTGTCTCCTCTCATTTTTACAATAATAAGAAAGAAGAACTCACATAATTCAACTCGTGTATGTACTCACCCACTACATAATGAAAATATGAAACAAATAACTTGGGATTTTTGTAATCCATTGTCATGTTTTCCATAGTGTTGTTCAAATCCATCCGGACCGACGTGAAGTGGAAGTTTGGAAGCCAACTTATAAAAATAGTGGTAAAAACTCATCAACCGGATCTAACCAAGTTGACAACCCAATGAAAAGAGGAAAAGAAGACTCTAGAGCTTTCACTTTCGATGCCGTTTACGATTCTCGGCAAGTTTTACAAGCCATGAATTCATATTTGCTCCTTGGTATATAGTATCCATATCCATAATTTAAGAGCGCATCATTTCTTCAACTTTTATCCGCACCGCTGTGTTCTCACCAGAATAATAGATGTGAACAAATGCGATGAGCAGAGACACTCATCAATTCATTAAAGTTTTGTGGTGTCACTTACTCCTTTTATTCACTGTTTGACTGAGCATCTCCACATGACAATGCCCAATGGTTGGTCTTGGAGCATTCACTTTCTCACTCCATTTGTCGCTCTCCCTATTAGCATTACAGTTGAAAGAATGACAGTAATAAATGCACACTGTAAGTACCCAAGTTACTCACTCACTCAGTCAGTATGTGAATAAAATATAATTATGCAGTAGTCGTATAGTATAGTATACCACTGGAGACCATGTTTAACATTTGGTGCAAACAAAGAGAAAATTTCCAACCTCCTTGCTACTACAAACTATACAAATTATAGCTTGTGTCCTTGATCCTTGCTAAACTACTTTAATACTATTGTACCACCCTACTATTATTATGATGGTCCGGTTGGAATGTAAACAATTGTTCACTTTGTGTGTATTCCAGATTCACACAAAGGCAATTGTACGAAGATGCATTTTATCCGCTCATAGAATCCGTTTTAGAAGGATTCAACAGTACCGTGTTTGCATACGGCCAAACAGGCACAGGCAAAACGTACACAATGGAAGGTAAGAACACTACACAGTGTACAGAGAAAAGTTAAGATTTGACAAAAGTTTTATTTACATGTTGTTGACTATATACGGTGACCAACGAGCAATCTCAGCCCTCATAAAAAAATTAAGTGTGTCGACGATTTGCTTTTATAGCCTTGTACTACTGTGTCTCTACTTAATTAAGCTATATGCCATGGAACAATCAGGTCCCAGTCTCAAACTGTATGCAGGGCAAGTGGCAATTTCTCCAGTCACTTCCTAACTATAGACTAACATCTCATTGTATCTTAAGGGAAATAGGGAGCACTTTACTTTTAGCACTACACAGGAACTCCATTATTAACACATTATGGAAGAGGGGAATAATAATGCATACTCATAAAATCTTTTGGTTCCCTTTTCAAACACATGCCAAGCAAACATCTCACTGGATATGAGAGGAAAAGTAGACGACAAAAAGGAAACCATGTAAGCTGTAATATACACCTTTTGTGCAGGCAGTAGTAGCTGCTCCGGAACTGGAAATTGAGGTGCATATGAGATTGACTGACTGAGACGAATTTGTATGTAGTAGTTCAGTGAGAAAAAGTGCTAGCTAAAGCTATGTATGCGTTGTGTAGTGTTATGGATAGGATAGTAGATGATGAGACTAGTGTACGTCCATCCTCATTCTGGCATGTGATGTGATGAGAGAGGAGAAAAGGTCTCATGATTTATTGCTTCAAGGGATTCGAGAGAATGTGGACGAGCAGGGGGTGATTCCAAACGCGTTCCACCACCTCTTCAGTCATGTGTCTGAGCACTCGAGTAAGCAGTTCCTCATTAGAGCCTCGTACCTGGAAATCTACCAAGAAGAAATCAGGGACTTACTCGCCACTCCAAAAGACCGAGTAGGTGGAAAACACCTAGCTAAGGAGCTGAGGGAGTCCGCTGGGGCAGGCGTGTATGTCAAAGATTTGTCAACATTCCTTTGCAGCAATTTCACAGAGATTAATGAGCTCATGACACGTGGCAATAAGAACCGTGCGGTGGGTGCAACCAATATGAATGAGCACAGCTCTCGGTCCCATGCCATCTTTATGGTGACAATTGAAATGTCCGAAGAGTGGTCTGATGGTCGCACGCATTTCAAAGTGGGTAAACTGAACCTGGTGGATTTAGCGGGCTCAGAGCGTCAAGGAAAAACAGGAGCAGTAGGTGAACGACTGAAGGAAGCGACAAAAATAAATTTGTCTTTGTCTGCCCTGGGTAATGTGATTGCTGCTTTAGCGGAAGGGAAAGGTTCCCATGTTCCATATAGGGATTCAAAGTTAACCAGATTGCTTCAGGATTCGTTAGGAGGGAATTCCAAAACCATCATGGTGGCCACCATTGGTCCCGCTAGTTTCAACTATGAGGAAACCGTGACCACTTTGAGGTATGCCAGTCGAGCAAAGATGATCAAGAATAAGCCGAAGGTAAATGAGGATCCCAAGGATGCTATGTTGAGACAATACCAGGAGGAAATAAAAAGACTGAGGATTGAATTGGAGAGGAAAAGGGCCAAACAACATGAGTTTCTGGAGTCCAAGTCCAATAGTGGGAGTCGAGCTCAAACCGCTTCGAGCACAGCTTCCGATGACTCTAGCAATGCAAGTGGTGAGTCTCGGCTGCTCCCAACAGCTGAAGAACAAAGGTTGCGTCAGTTGACTCCATTGTTAGAGCAGCATGGTATAGATCCATCATTGGAGCCAAAGGACATTATGGCTCAGCTGGAGAAGAAAAAAGATGCTCTCCTCAAGGATAATACGATGGTGAAAGTTGAAAAGGACAAGTTGCTCCACAAGTTGGACAATACCCAGAGTCTAGTGAGAAAAGCGGAAGAAGTAAGTATGTATGCCAGTCAAAAGGCACTTGCTTTGCTACTTTTACTTTTCGCAACTGTCCACATTTTCCGTTGTACTCCCTGTTGGATTTTATAAAAAGTTTGTTTGGATGAGCCGTATATAAATTAATTGAGTTGCTCACTTTTAATGGGTTTGAATTAGTAAATTAGTTTCTGCGGGTGTATGTATAGTGAGTATAGACCATCCGGAAAAAGGAGGTAAATTTTTTCTGTCCTGTGTGTGATAAATTAGTGTAGTAGGATAGGATAAAATTTACCTCCTTTTTGCGAACAAGGTATAAAGTAACAACGGCTGAGAATTTTTTCATCTTTTTTTTTTATTGAGTGAGGATTTTGAAGCGATTTTTTTCAGGCAGGTTTATGCTTACTTTTAATGCTTGTAGAGTAGATCAACCGATTGACTTTTTAATTATTCGTTTTAGGAATGCCAAAAACTGAGCGAAAAAATCCAGTGGTTGGAAAGTAAAGTTTTGAGCTCGGGCAAAAGTCTGGTAGATCACACTAATGAGCAACAGAAGTTGATTGAATTAAAGCAACAAGAGTTGGCAGAGCAAATACAACGGTATGAGGAGACGCGGCGGAAAATGGATGAGAATGAACTGACAACGGGAGAGTTGCGGAATACATTGCAGTCACTGGAGTCGGAACTTGAAGGCAAATCTAAGAAGTTCAAAAAGCTCATGCAAAAACATTCCAAAGTCAATGAAGAGCTGAGTCGGATCTCAAATGAACATGAGCAGAAAGTTCGTGAAATGGAGACAGTAATGAATGACTTGCAAAAGTAAGAAATGTGCATGCTAAACATTTCATTTCGTACGTACCATTTACATTATGCATGCCTATGTTGTAGATATAAAAAGTTTGCAGCACCACGGAATCCATGCATATAGTTCATGGTTATGACGTAGGCGTTTATAAGTAGATTCAATAGAATCTTTTAAGAAATTTAAGATTTCTGGAAGCTCTGCTAGTTTTTCTAAACCTGTGACATTTATAAATGTTCCTATTTATTTGCATTCATAAATCATTGAATTTTTACGACATAAAGGTGTATCTGTATGTGTATATAGTGTGTTATAAATACATTTTGGGACTAAAAAGACTTGTAATTTCCAGGGAAGTCACGCTGAAAAGAATGATTATAGAAAACTTCATTCCAGCTGGATCCCTGAAAATAATTGAAAGTAGAATCCAGTGGGACGAACAGGAACAAGTATACAAATCAGTGCCTATGAAAACTTGTTTGCCTCTGAAATGTCCTTCGTTGAGTGAAATGCGGGATGAAATTAGTACCTGTGAGCAGACTTCAAAAGACGATTCAGATATGAAAGTTGATCTGTATGCAAGTGAAAATATTCTTCAACTGCGTCCCAGTGAGCCCAAAAAATTCACAAGAGACTACATCCCTCCAAGAATCGATCCTTACATCAACTCGCTTGTCAAAAAAGCTTTTGACGATGTGGAGAAAGATACGGTCGTTGACTGCTCCTGCAGTTCAAAGATGAGGTTAGCTTATTCCATTTGAGTGCATTCAGTGAGTACGGCATGCCGTATGGTCAAAATGAAGGGAACTAATGGTTTTTTGTCATAACTATTTGTAAAGCAGAAATGAAACAGCCAAGTTACCACACCAATCAAGTGATTACTTTCAAATGGGCAATAATTTACTCCGAAGAATTAAATCTGCTAAAGTAGCACAGACTGGGGAACCTTTTTACAGGGACTTCACGCTTGTAAGGAATTTTTAAGCCTTTTTATGATCCTCAGTTCACGTTTGTTGCCATTGGGCATTGGAGTCAACGAAAAAATTTAGCTTTTTCGAAGTACTTCGTGTAGTCCAGCTATGAGCTCACTTTTTTAGCATGCAATATTGGCAACTGATGTATTTTATGCCATATTTTTTTGGATCGAATCGAATAGGAAGCAGGATTTTAGAATATGTGTAAGAAGTTGTGGTTTGATTTTTCTCAATAGATTTCGCACAACAGTGTTCCGACGTGGATGACAAAATCTAATAAGCACTCGAAAACTAAAGGTAATACATATTAATATTTCACTAGATTCAACCATTTAGTATCTGGTTCTAAGTCCTCGCATCGGTAGGTCGTGCATCATACTCAGTCCATGCCTAGTGCGTGAGCATATTATAACGCATGGGACGCAATATCCCACTAGAATTTGAAATAATTCAACTTATTACATTATCTAGCATTTATTAATAGTTCCTTCAACCTTATTAGTTACCTATAAAATTCAGTCTACAGAACAAACAATCATCACGTGCAGAGCATAGGTGAGAATGTCAGTTTTCATATCATACAATGCATGAAATCAGGTAGTTTTTGTCAAGTTAAGTTAATAAATAGACACAAAATACTTAACAATTGTATGTCATACCTCAAATATTACATAAATAGACATTACTAATAATAAATATACATATAAATAATTATGACGCTATAAAATTTTTACTTTTTAAATCTTTTCGTGATTCGAAGTTCCCAGATCATATCCCAGGATCAGATATAGTTAGTTTTATTAATTTTATTTGGGGGTTTCATTGATTATGCACACGTTGAGATACTATGATTAAGATAGAAAAAATTGATTCCGGGAATTCGATAAGGTTGACAGCAAAAATCAATTATAAAATCGAATGCAAACACAGACACTACGACAAACTACTGTAATACATAGTTACGTATATGTATACACTAGTAATTAAAAGTAAGCGTAACAATTAATATACAAATTAATCACTTTGGCTTTTGTTTCAATTCGCCCAAACAGCATGGGAATAAAGGAGCCAAGAAGAAATCGAAGCTTGAGGTGCCGGAAAGCACAGTGATCACGAAGATGGCAATTGCGAAGATGTTACTACAGAACAAAACTAATTACAATCGCTATCTATTCGCTTACACGCACTGTAGCTGGTGGACTGGAACGGATTTGAAAAACTGCTTTTCCTAATTTTCCACCAGCAGAGCGGAAAGCCACCCATATACTGATGAGTAGAATAGCGTAGTTTATAGCTAATGATGCCCAATAATTGTGTTGGCGATTCAGTAATGTCTGAAAAATGAGAAAAATTACGAATAAACTGTTCAAAAAAGTCATCAATTTACAATCCTACTTGTCATATTGTTACTTACGAATAAAGAGGACGCTAGATGACACAAAACGACTAAGAAAGTCAGATAATACTTTTTGGAATCGAGGGAGTAAAAGAATGTAACTCCCCATGTCGTGTGCAACAAAATGAAGCAAAGTGCGGTGAGTGAGGAAATTACTAAAAATATCGGGGAGTCACCTTCTCTTAAGCCAATGGTGCCAGGTCCAACTGAATCAGCAAGCATGTTAACTAACGAAAAGGCACCACTCATGATCCCAAATCCTAGTCCAGCCACTAAAACACAGTTACATATGACATTAAAGATAACGACACACGAATTTCCAGGGATTTTTAGGTTATATGGCCTCTAACCATCGGTGTGGTACTATTAAAATGTCACAGGCTTACCATACGCGAGGATATGTTTATTGTCTACTAGCTGGGTGTTTGAGTCAGTGACTTTCTTCAAGCCTCCTTCCGCTTGGCGTAATATGATGTAGATGATAAATCTAAACACTTCTTGAAAGATCACGGATGACACTAATGCGAATTCTATAGTGTCCTTCAGTGGTATAATCATCACCCACCATAGCGATGAAATTAGCAGCGACAGTAGCCAGAAGAATGCACTGAAACACAAACGTTGGGTAGTTTCCGTTCATTCTACATTAATATAAAGGCGTTACAATAGATACTGGAGTTAATCCTTACCTGGCTATCAGAATAATGATCCTTATAGGATCTTTTGATATGGTAAAATAGAACAATGCAAATGGTGGTCCAAAAGCAATGAAGCTACAACCAAAAAATTCCATAACTGTCATTTTGATAGATTGCTGGTAGACCAAATGTCATCCGTTTTAAGCAGACAGTTGTACTCGATCTCTTCAAAGGACTGGGACTTCAATTTCTGAAGAATGAGCAAAATCAGCTTATCAAAATCCTAAGCTTCATTTGTTACAAACTAAAGCTAAAGTTTTCTTGTCATAAAAACTAGATTATACTTTAAATTATCATTGGAAATCGGAATAAAAAAAGGAGCCAAAATCACGAGTAGATATACCAGCAACGCCGATTTGGCAGGTACTGAAATAGTGGTCATTAAACACTGAATACCAAAAGTAAATCGGTCCGGGTTCAGTATGTGGGGCAAAAAAAGGTACGCTGAGCTTCTTTCCCAGTTAGGTTAGGTTTTCCAGCCACGAGCGTAGCATTTACACTCTGTGGTGAACTTTGAATTTTTTTCTTGCCCCACATACTGAACTCGGACCAGTACATCTTGGGTGTAAAGTTATAATTGATTTAAAAACCAGATGAATCTCAGTTTAACTTTTAATTAGCAGATAACACCCCCTTATATGTTATTTACAAATTCGATATGTGATAATAGGAAAACCGGGTTCATGATTAAAATGTTAATAGTTCACTCACGTCGTCCTTGGTTTCACAAAATACCACTTAGAGGCTTCTAGACTGTAACTATAATCAAGGTACCATTAGCTACAATATTAAAGTAAATATAATTAAATTAAGGTGAAAAATTTCTTGACATGACGCAGAACAGTTCGAAAACAAACTCAGCAAATTTACTGCATCCTTTTCTTAGTCACCCTTCTAAATTCAATGCCTATGTTTGACGCCGGTTGCCGAAGGTTTGTGCAATGTGATAAGCCTGCGTCTACCAAGATGCGCTGCGTACGAAACATGTTTCGCTGTTTGATAAGGCGATTGTTTTTCTTTTCATATTTTAAATAAATAAATCAATAATTTGGCATAATCAGGGCTGGCTTAGGGCTGGCTGATGAGAATATAATTGTTGTGTTTCCCACGGGAAAGTAATGAGAATAATCACCGAAAAATTTCAAGTACTCATATTTATTTATTTCGCATAATAATTTCAGTAGCCAATATTAGGAGTAAAGTGATGCAGTAATGATTCCAGATTATAGGATTAGTAATAAGGACAAGCATGCAAAAACGTTACACCATGATAAGGAGAGTATAGAAAAACCTAAAATACGATAGAATAACAAACCGCATATGACTATAAGATTTAAAAGTTATTCCCCCGATTGGAAGGATCCGAATTGTTTGGATTTCCACCAGAATTATCATTTCCACTGAGATTATCAGCTAAATTAGGATTGGTTTGTCGAATTTGGCTAGCGATAGCTTGACCTCTGAAAAACAAACAACACACTGATTATAAAACTGTCCTACACTTTAACACAACAACGTCGAAATATACAAATGAATTGCTTACATGTTCAAAAGTTGTTCTAAGTTTTGATTTCCACCTCCCAGGTTGGGCATTCCAGGTATTCCGGAGGCAGCTGCTCCAGGTGACGGTGCTTGAAAACCTTCGACAACTCTTTCCATCCTAAACATTTATGACAATGTAGATATTTGATGACAATAATTATCTACTAAATGAACTATGGACAACTGTATGACAATCGCTTTATATGCTTACATTTGCTGCATATTTGGATCCCTCAGCATCTGCGTAGCCATATTTAAGAGGTTTGGATTATTGAAAAAAGCAGACAGTTGTGGGGAGGAGGAAGCCATATCTCTGGCAGCCTGGGTTGCGTTTTGCACAGGTTCCTGCCTTTCCTTAATAATCTGCTCACTGATTTTGAGATTGTTGATGTAGCTCTCATTTTCAGGTTCAAGCTCCACAGCTTTACGATAACATTTTGCAGCCTCATCATGATTCGAAGTAGAAGAAAAAATCACTCTAAAAATAATTGAGAACAGCATTTAACTTAAATTATAAAATAAACACAAAACTTCAAATAAAGACGAAAACAGGTAAAATAAAAATAATAAACAAACCCCATTCTTCCGTAAGCCCTGGCATATGACGGTTGCAATTGAATCGCAATTTGACAATCTCGAAGAGCTTTATCGGGTAAGGACACTTTCAAGTACGCCGCAGCACGGTTGCAGAAATATACAGCATTTGTTCCATCAATGTCAATAGCCCTAAAAAATGTCAAGCATTTGAATAAAAAAATATTCTAAAGAAATCTGCATTTCGTTACTTCACACTTCTAGCTCAACATGTTTATTTTAATCCAAAAAACGGTACACACCTAGAATAAATTTTAACGGCCTCCTCAAAGTTCAAATTTTTCATTTCCTCATTGCCACGATTTTTCAAGTCATCCGCTATCTTTCTATCTTCCTCGTTAATTTTGCGATCTGGAAATTCGTACTTAACTCCAACGTCAATTCCCTAAACCATAAATTTCTTTTATTACTTTGCTTCCACATTGGAGACAATAATCACCTGGTTTTACGGGATACTGTCCTAAACTATGAAATAAATTATTGTTCTTCACCCCAAATGCTCCAGCAGATGCACTTGCACTGGAGGCAGCAGCACCTGGCGACTCTCCACTACATTTACGAAACATTTCTCTAATCGACATAGAAGATTTATATGCAGTGTCTTGAAGAGTGATATTAAAAGCAGTTTCCAAGCATTGCATAGCTACTTCCAAACTTTCTTTACTATCTGCGTTAGTTGTCGACTTTTTGTACTCTTCGTCCAAGAAAGACAGCACTAAATGAGCTATGCGAAGGGTCTGTGTCGGATCGTCCATGGTGATATCTACATACATAGAAGAAAATAACAAATGAGTTTTGTCGGTTAAAAATTACTTTTTAGAATTCTATTCTAGATACCGTTCTTGAAACAGAGTTGAGGCCTCAAATGGCGAAAACAAATAATAACCATACAAATTATAACAACATGCCTTATAACCTAATCCATCTAATGGCTCTTCTGGTTATCTAATTGTAACTACTATTAAGACTTATGAATGTTGTACACAAGAAGAAAATTAATCTTTGAAAAACACTAACACACTCATTACATTTTTTCGTTTGGATCGTTCTTACTTACTTGAACCGAATGTTTTGTTTTTGCTAATGATAAAACTCGGGAAAAACTTACTGACTTAACTAGCTGTGGCTCAAATGGACAAGAGTTCTTCAAGAGTTATTTCGTTGGGATCCGGACAATTCTTTCGCACTTGCACGAATTCAGAAATTCAAACTTGCAATATTCGAATTTATCCAAAATCCAATACGTGTCTATTCAGATTTAGATTTACCGGGCAACTTAGAACATCCAGAATCATTATTTCCAGCAATATTCTCTGTCAGTGGCGTTAAAGCCTATGTTGAAGCCATAAAGTGCAGTCGAGCTTGATATAGCGCACAAATGAAAGACAGAAAAACTTAAATGAAGTTTGGAAAAAGTTTCTGTTTTTGCTGTTTTGGAGGACACCGGTTTTTAATAAATTAAAAATTGTTTAAGCTTGTCAACTGTAAATTTACAGTTACATAGCTTCATTCTGCCATTATCAAACGCATTATCTATCGTGAAGTGTTTTTATACACCTGCCGGTATCATATTTGCGATTTGTTCATGATTTGAAGAGTTTTTGGCATCTGAATTGTTCTCTCTACTGACAATAAACCTGATTTAAAACATTCTTTTGAAGTAAAACTGATTTATCAGTCTTCAATATGTCTATTGAAATTGAATCCACAGAGTAAGAGAAGTTTTCTTGAAAGTAGTGCTGTAATTTATTATTGAATTCGAACTTATATTATATTATGTTTGTAGCATTATCCGGCTTATTCAGCAGTTTCTGAAGGAAAATAACTTGTTGAGGAGTCTGCAAGTTTTACAAGAAGAAACCGGGGTTTCATTAAACACTGTGGATAGTGTCGAAAGTTTTGCTGCTGATATCATCAATGGTCATTGGGATATCGTACTTAAGGTGACGCAGTCATTAAAGCTGCCGGATAAAAAGCTTATTGATCTCTATGAGCAGGTACATAAGTAATTCTTAAATGGCTCATATACTGTTCTGTTTTGTTGACTACTATTCATTGTAATTTAAATTTTGCATTTCATTCATCTTCTCTCTTTTATTTCTTTAGGTTGTCCTGGAACTCATTGAGCTTCGGGAACTTGGAGCCGCCCGTTCTCTATTACGTCAGACTGATCCTATGATAATGATGAAACAACTAGAGCCTGAAAGATATATGCATTTAGGTAGAAAAACTATGGTTTTTAAACATTGATATTTTGTTCGCAGTGTTTAGAAGGTGTTTTTTTAATTTCAGAGAATTTGTTGGCGCGTTCATACTTTGATCCCAGAGAGGCCTATGCTGAAGGTAGCAGCAAAGAGAAACGCCGCGCAGCCATTGCTCAAGCATTATCAGGGGAAGTTTCTGTAGTCCCTCCTTCCCGACTATTAGCTTTGCTCGCCCAAGCTTTGAAATGGCAGCAGCATCAAGGACTTTTGCCCCCTGGAACGTCAATTGATCTTTTCCGAGGAAAGGCGTCCATGAAGGAACAAGAAGATGAAAAGTATCCCACTCAAATGGTCAAGCAAATAAAGTTTGGTCAGAAAACTCATGTTGAATGTGCCAGGTTTTCGCAGGATGGTCAGTATTTAGTTTCAGGCTCTGCTGATGGGTTTATTGAAGTTTGGAATTTTACCACGGGTAAAATTCGAAAAGATCTTAAGTATCAGGCTCAGGTAATGATTCATTTTTTTTTTGAAAATTTTTGTAATTTGAATTGATAGATTAGATTACCAATCATTTGCAAATATTTAAGTTTAAGTTAATTTATTTTAGCCGCCATACTTCTTTTTTGTATCACAGGATAACTACATGATGATGGAGAAAGCTGTATTGTGTCTATCGTTCAGCAGAGATTCTGAAATGTTAGTTTCTGGTTCACAAGATGGCAAAATAAAGATTTGGAAAATCGCTACCGGTCAATGCTTGCGGAAATTTGAAAAGGCTCATTCTAAAGGAGTCACATGCATGCAGTTCTCAAGGGATAATAGCCAGCTTCTTAGTGCCTCATTTGATACAACGATTAGGTTTGTCACCATTCTTGACTTTCTTCAGATTTTTTATTTTCCAGTTTTTAATATTGTTTGTCGTAATCACGTGTTTTAGGTTGCACGGCCTGAAATCTGGGAAATGTATTAAAGAATTTAGAGGACATACGTCCTTTGTGAATGACGCAGCCTTCACTCCAGATAACCATAATGTTATTAGTGCATCGTCAGATGGATCCATTAAAATTTGGAGCTTGAAAACTACAGAATGTATCCATACATACAAATCATTGGGTGGGAGAGGAGCTGCTGATATTCCCATAAATTGTATAATGTTGTTGCCGAAAAGCCCGGAACATTTTGTTGTCTGCAATCGAACAAGTACTGTAGTCATTATGAATATGCAAGGACAGGTGACGAGAAAATAAGAATGCGTGTTTGTACTGTTGAATGTTTTTCCCTAGAAGTTCATATAATTGACCATCTCATTTTTTCTCATTAGATTGTAAAATCATTCACCAGTGGTAAACGAGAAGGTGGGGATTTCGTGTGTGCCACAATATCCCCTCGTGGTGAATGGATTTACTGTGTCGGAGAAGACATGGTACTGTATTGCTTTTCTGTCAACTCTGGGAAATTGGAAAGAACTTTGACGGTCCGTTACACTTTATTTTCTCAGATCTACTAAATAATGTTATTATCATGCATAACTTATTCTTAGTTCAACGCATTTTAGGTTCATGAAAAAGACGTTATTGGAATTGCTCATCATCCTCATCAAAATCTGATTAGCACTTACGGAGAAGATGGAAGTTTAAAACTTTGGAAGCCTTAGGCTTCTCCTTGTAGATTATTTTTCAAATGAAGTTCTTACATATACCGTATTTTTTTGTTATTTTGAAGAGATGGCTCATTTTTCATCTCATGTTTGCACAGATGCACATTTGTAGTAAAATTTTGTGTAGAACTTATTGCACTGGTGTATGCGTTTTGATGTTTTTATTGCTGTTTAATGTGTTGTGTACGTTAGATGTAAATAATTGCGTGTAATAAAGTTCTTTACTGTTTCTGGCGTTCTATGTTCAAAGTGATCTGTTGATTCCTCATTAAGGGTAAACCCGATGCCGTGTAAAGTCGTACATTTCTACGTGCGTAAATCTCTCAGCCAATCAGAGCAGACTTCCAACTTCTCCTTACTGATCTGATTGGCTGGGAGATTTACGCACGTAGAAATGTACGACTTTAAACGGCTTCGGGTGTACCCCTATTTTTTCTGCTGGTCTACCGTCACTATCCTCTTGGGCTGCATTGGGTTATGAAAAAACAGATCAGATATCAGTATTGCGAATCCGAAGCATGAGAAGCATTCAGAAATTGATGCATTCCGAATCTGTATTTCTGAAATTGATGCCTCCGAATTTAATGTGAATACCGCATAGTATCACTGAAATGCGATTAATTTGCAAAGGACATTTTTACAATAATTGTTACTAGCCGGGCCCACTGGCTTTTAGCCAGACTCACTCTCAACGAGCAAAACTTAAAACCTGCAAAATTGTCAATGATCCACAAATTTTTTGACGTATGGCAAGTTTTTAGAATGTGATAAACAGAATTATGGAACAGTAAATCAAACTCGTTGTAGAGTTGTTTATCACATTCTAGAAACTTGTCATACGTCAAAAAATTTGTGGATCATTGAAAATTTTGCAGGTTTTAAGTTTTGCTCGTTGAGAGTGAGTCTGGCTAAAAGCCAGTGGGCCCGGCTAGTCTACATAATTAGACAAACATCTCAAAAGCTGACTAAATTGCATTACAATTGTTTGGTAAAATCAATAATTTAATAATAATTAAATAATAATAATTGGTAATTTCGTAAGAAAAGAAACGATAATCTAAAAACCCCCGGAAGGACACCAATTTCCA
>Ga0210040_10003566_pt1 | contig 20950 bp, 14 predicted proteins | sample CryGeyCG12114_NA_FD_185462 | JGI IMG/M metagenome (GOLD analysis project Ga0210040, IMG submission 185462) | Groundwater microbial communities from aquifer - Crystal Geyser CG19_WC_8/21/14_NA (SPAdes) (version 2) | ecosystem: Environmental > Aquatic > Deep subsurface > Groundwater | place: USA... | reverse complement strand
CGAATCCCAATCACAGTCTGTGATTTTAATCATTTTAGTTCACTAACTTGTTGTAATGCAATGCTATGGCATGCTATGGGACATGCATTTGTGTGTATTCGACGTCAGTTTGAGTTTTGAGAATACAGTATATTCCAAAACTGTGGCAACCAAAACCATAGAAATCAACAAACTGATTCCAAAAACACCTGTCTTTTTTTAAATGAACACTTTTTCAAACTTTGTTAGCACAGTAACCAGCAAAAGCTAACTATTACCACATAACTATAGAGTAAAATAGCTCTTTTTTTAATTCTGAAATTCCGACCAGACGGACAAAAGTAGCTCAATAATGATATGATAAGCTCCTAATGAATTTTCTCTCATTTTCAAAGAATTCATCGCAGTTGTGATAAGTTTAAGTAGTTAAGTAGTTACAGCCGGGCCCACTGGCCTGTAGCCAGACTCACTCTTACGAGTAAAATTTCAAACCTGCAAAATTTTCAATAATCCGCAACGTACGGCAAATTTCTAGATTCTAGAATGTAATTAAAAAAACTGTAGAATAGTAAAACAAACTCGCAAGAGTCGTTTATCGCCTTCTAGAAACTTGCTGTATGTCATAAAAAGAGTTTGTCATAATTCATCGATGAGAACATTGATCATTGAAAATTTTGCAGGTTTGAAATTATACTCTTAATAGTGAGTTTGGCTGAAGGCCATTGGGCCCGGGCCCGGGTATAGTCAAGATTTATTTTACCATCTATTATCAGTGACAGTTATTTTTAACAAAGTTTAGCCCGTACATTGCACCTAGCGTTATCAGCCTTTGTTGCACCTGACCTGAAGCAATACTTTATACGGAGTGTAGAAGTATTTGTCATTCGCCCTCGTAGTTTGTTGCGACCACTCGGCTATCTATCTACTATCTATAAGGTTTAACATACATTTTTAGCTAAAAGACAAAATATTTCAAAATTTACAGTTAGTTATAAGTATTTTTCTATTTTATGTTTTGAAATGTTAATTACTGTGCATTTTAAACAAAGTTTTAAACACTTCTATGTAAGATAGTATATCTTCTGCAGGCTATATAGCTAAAATATGTAGGGTTCGGGAATTCGGAACAGTTTTTTCGTTTCTTTGTTTTACATTTAGAAAAGTTTGAAATTTAAAATTTCATGCACTATTCTTGCTTTGCTTTATATCATACTCTCCTAAATTGCGGGCCATGTATGGGTTTTATATTGATGCAAAACTATCATTGATAACTATGAGTTGTTGTTCAATACTTTCCCGACCACGATAAAATCCCATCCATAGATCTTTTCGGTTTCACCGAGTCAATTTTTTTGTGTAAGCGAATGATTGGAAATCAGAAATTCAACATAAGCTGCCAAAGTTCTCATTTTTTCAAATTATAATGACGTAGAAAATGGATTAAGAAGTTTCGTTGCTTAAGCAGTGTTTTCATTAAGCTGTGTTATTAGATTCTTAAGCACGGAGATATGACAAAGCTGAATAGAACACATCAAATTAAAATATTTCAAACACAGTTAAAGTGGGTTTAGGAAGGCAAGTTTTTAGCGCTGAACATGTAAGAATTTGGACATTTCTCAGAGCATTTTATCCACAGTGAAATCTTTTGTACGTAAGATTTTGTAAACCCGGTAGTTAGTTGGTTAGCTAGGCAGAAGCATCCGGTACACTGAATAAACATATCCGTTGACTTCCGGTTCCATCTTATGGTCTGGGTTTAGCAAAATTGGCCCATTAATTATATTCTATGAATAAATGTCTGCATCCTGTAAATGTTTCTAAATGCTATAGTAAGCAACATTTTGCATATACAGCTTAACAGCTTTATCTAATTATTACCGGGTCTGAAAATCAAAGTTCAATTTTGCCATTGTATCTGAACTGATCAATCCAAAATCAAAATTTAAAAAATACCAACTTATTTTTAATTCAAAATACAAAAAATTGAGTCAAATTGTTGAAGGTTTTTGCTCTGATGCCCTGAATAGCGAGAAAAAAGTATAGAAACCCATAAGATAATAAAAGTATTTATAGTAAATTCACCTCTGACGGACTAGCTGAATACATTTTTCGGGGACGGAAAACTTTTCTCTTTTATCTTATCTCTGCCCCTAGTTTCCTTTTACTTGGAAAAGTTCATAAAATCCTGTTTTGCTGGATGGGCAACAATCGATGACCAAAAGATATGGATGACACACAAATGCTATTTATTCACATCACTTTTTCTTGCCCATCCTTCTGTGCAAATAAAAAGTTACTGTATCCATAATAACCACTACTGGCAAGACCATTTTCATTTACCCTAGGATCCAAATTCCGTATAAAGGCCTCAGGCTGTGCTAACAAAAACGACAAAATCTCTTTGGCCTGACCAAGTTGCACTCAATCTAAAATTAACATTTTTGTAAATGTTTGCGCAAAAAAAAACTCCAAACTAATCTGCCTCAAACATCGATTGTAGCAGCCAAATAGTTTCCGATACAATGCAAATTTTGCATGTAAAAATGAATATAAAAAAGTATGATAGAAAAAAATAAAGTCACCAAAATTTGTAGTTTTGGATTTCAAAATGAAAGAGCTAAAGGATTATATGCGAGGCCTTAATTCATGCGGTCTCATGCGTAATGCTTATTCACTAACGATGTAGCATAAGAAAAGAGAGGGAGGAATTCATTGTGATTTTGTGGACTGCATTTCATTGGCCATGTCATCCTTAGTTCAGTGTTTTCGTAATAAAATAATCATGTAGTAACTTTTGGGAGAAAACTTCTGTGCGATCATCCTCCATCCGTCTATCTTTCTAACAATAGTTCATTTGTGTTTTCACTTGCATTGTGACTCTATACTCTGACTGAATGCAAAACACGGCGTGTTCCTTGGCATACATTTCCCACCACACATGAACAAGTTGTCTTCAAAATATTTACTTTCCCCACGGAATCTCATATTATTCTTCTTTTTTTCCATTACATCTAACAAGGTCTATAATATTCTTTGCGTGTACAACCTTAGTATCGGAAATGCAATTCTTCCTTGTTTTTTTTCTTGACTATACACAATTTAAATTTGAAGTCTAATAAACGCGGCGTCTGAGGAAAGGGACAAAAAGTGACATGATGACATTAGCTCGTTAGTTTAGTTAGGAATCGGTAAAGAGAAGAACCCATTGTGCCAATTTAAATAATGAGTCCATAGTTCACTCATCATCATTCTTCCTTGAGCCTATTATAGCATAGTTAGTTAGTTAGTTAGTTAGTTAGAGATGGGCGGACCATGCATACTTTCACTATTTTCACTCACAGTCATCCGTGTGCTCAACTTTTCTTATTGTAAACAACCGACAACTTGCCATTTCCCATCCAGTCCATCCATCAACCAACTTAACTATATTATCATTTCGTCCTTTCTTCCACTGTCTGTGTTTGTTTGTCCAGCAGTCCCTGTCACTTTGAACTTCAACCCACAAGAACAAAGAGTAGCATTTTAAAGAGCACTTCTAAAAACCCACAAGTTTATTAATATACTTGTGGGGGGCTTTTTAAAGCATATCCATTCAAGGTTTTTGAATTTTACACATTTTGTATATTATATGAGTGAAGCTATAGTCAGGAGCCAGTTAATGCAATGAGCTTTTCCTTCTATTTGGCTCCAGTCTAACGAACTATAACAGATTCAAATTGAACGAAATGCCAGTCATCGTAATTTTTAGCCAGCTAGAGCTAAGCTAACCAACTAAATGCGGAACTGAACAGCAACATATATGAAATTGGTGGAAATTCGGTCTTCAATCTCAGCTGAATGAGAAACCTTGTAAAAAGCATATCACGTTTTCTAACTAGCTGTAGACATACAATGAATGTGATGTGGAGGCAATCTTGCTATTTAATCGTGTATTATATTTATTATACTATTGAGCATGTTGTTTGATATGCTTCGTGGACAGTTGATAATGATACTGCAGAGATTACTATCTTTCTCACACACTCTTTTAGTTGCCAATGAATTACGTTGTCATTTGGTGCAGCAGATTATATAGATATATGGAAATAAGGTCCATTGTAAAGCGACAGGCAGATTCAGACAGTGCATGATAAATGGAGAGAACGAATTGAGCAGAGATGAAATGTATAAATCCAGCAACAGATCGTTAACTTGGATGAGAAATGTATTTTCGTACTCCCAATGGCATACATGTGTGCTGCATGGCTGTGTGTGTGAGCTGAGAGTTTGTTGCGTCCGTCTCCGTCATTTTTTTTGAGGTCAAGTTCTACAGCCAGGGAAAAATTATACACACATGAGTTTGGCGGTAAGAGAATATTATGCAGACATAAACCACAAAATATTGTTTACAAAATCATTATCAAGACTGCAAACCTTTTAGTGTTTCTATTTGAATCCAAATGGATTCCTTTCATTTTTCTACACTGCGGGGTCATAGGTCAGAAATAGCATTGATTTGGAATTATAAGTTTTCTCAAATGCCTACAGACTACAGATTACATCACGACAGTAAGAATGGCCAATATCAGAGAAAATAGAACGAATTCTTCTTTTCTTTACGATTTTGTGCCAAAGAAGATCACGCACAATCGAAACAATTACATTTTGTGAGCATTTAAAACCGTGTGGAGCACTTTGTTGAGGAGTTCCGACGTCGGACAATACTGAACGCCATGTCAAACAAATCAGTCTTTGGTGCCTGGCCTGTACTACAGTAATATATAAAGGTAAAGGTTTTCAATGTGAAATGTGAAATCCATGCAAATGGCTTTGGATGAACATGAAAAAAGCGATGAATGTTTACACCGCAGGTTCTCATAAAATGGAACTTTATGATGACACTAGCATCTATAAAAAACTTGAACCGAATCATCTCAACTTTTCCTATCTTTATGCATTCAAAAAATGCCCTTGGATTTTCTGTGTGAAATAAAAATGTTTGTTTGTTAGTATCAATTTTTTTAATCATGAAATCTTGAATGCTGAGAAATGATTTGAATTAATTTTAAAAAATGGACCAATTAACGTCCGTAGTTTAATTCTTTTCACTCTCAGTTATGATTTTGAGACACCATTTTGTGAGTTGTAAAGAAAGTATCATGTCTAGTTGCTAGTTATAGTTAGTTAGTTACTATAATTTTGTCTGGATGTTTTTGCTACATAATGAATATTACATGATTTCCGGAGTTTTTGTTGCCCGCACGTGGAGAAAGTGTCATTTGCTGAGTTTTTTCATGCCCAGTTCTCTTAGGCAGATGTTTGAAAAATGATGCTCGTTTTACTGCTGACTAGCTAAGAAAACAAATTATACTAGTTGTGTGCACTGAGATGAGATGAAAACGAAAGTTTTACTCACAATGGAGCTTGGAATATAGTTACAAAACGCTATTTCTTTCAAATTTCACTGAATATGAACTTTGGAAACTCGAAAGTATTTTACATCTCAATATTTTGTTCGTTTCAGTTTTTGAAGAGTTCAAGTTACCGGAATGGATGCTTTCAAGAAGACTAGTGGAAGCAAGCAGTCAAATTGCAAAATGAGTCCCAGGAATCGAACGAAAAATGAAAAAATCTCCGTTTTTTCGGCTATGCCAACTTCTGGGAGATAGAAAATACTGCTCATTGTAAGACTCACAGTTTCAGAGCATAAAGAGAGGGAATGACGGGATGAGGAAAGGAAATGTGACAGGGCCATTTTATGCACGAAGACACAACATATGCATACAGTGTTCTGTATAGACTACTACGCATACAAAGATCTTTAATTTATGAAAGCTGGAGCTGCTTGAGTTATTATAAACTTTTATGACCATAGTTAGTCACTTGTTCTAAACCACAATCTGGCATGTCTCGGTTTTTTAACTTTGGTTTTTTAATTTTTTGCACTTAACCTCACCAACATTGTTAAACGTTTATAAAAACTCGACAATTTCTCCTACCTAAAGCTGTAATTGCAAGACTTTCACTTCACACTATAGTAGTGTAATTTTAGATATCAGTTGACCTGACCAGTGTTACCCAGTTTTATTGGCGGTAGTCAATAAAACTATCTTAACCGCATATTTGCTTAATGCAGGACCACAAAACTATAGTTAATTCTTACGTCTTTTGTCTCCTTTTTGCCATTTAGTTAGACCAAGACCACCAACTTGTCCCACAATCGTAAAGTGAGCCCATTAATATCCCGCAGTGTTCTGAAAGTCAAAGTGACTTTTTTTGGCAGAAAGAAAAATGTTACACCATCTATGTGAAACTTGACACTTTCATATTATAATTATCTCCAGTACCAACTAACCATCTATACCAAAGTAGGGACCAGAAAACGACGAGTAATAATTAAAATGTCTAGCAACCATAAGTAAGGAGGCTGGAAAATTAAAGATTTACTTTTAAGAAAAAAAAAACTTTGGTGAATTTTAAAAGCTGAAATAAAAGCTATAAAACAGCAAATTTTATGTCAAAGATTTCTAATTTTAAAAAAACCTGTAAAACTGCTGCCGACAACAAAAGTTTCTTTTTCTTTCAGTATATAGGTTTTACATTTTTTAGACATATTGGATAATAATTATGTAGGGAAACATGATAGGGATAATAAACTTAAACTCACATTGCAAGTATTAAAAGGTTTGGGATGCAAAGAATGTGAATACTTGAAGGGAATTCAATAATTCATTATACTATTGAGCACTCCGTGTTTTCTCATCCAACTAATAGTGCCAATGTAGGCAGAGAGAAAGTGGAGTGTCACCATTATTGTGAAATGAAAGGGAAATGTGAGATGTAAACCAATTAAGCAATATTTCCATTAACTTGTCAGCAAGATGATGCGCAATCCTGAATCTCATTATTTCATCACTTCCTACTATGCATCTCCACTCAAAACGTCTCATCTTCCCATATTTGAACAACAAAAAAACTCACAATGCGCATCCCTTGGTAAACTACAGGTTGAGTCAGTTATATGCTTAACATTGTCATTGTAGATTTCTCATTTCATCTCAAAGATTGCAAACAAAATCATAAAGTCTTGGCTTCAAACTGAATTTAATCAATAATGAATGAATGGCACAAAAATGTGTAATAAGTACGTCTAACAATCTAAAAATTAGTTCAAATGTATTGCATTAGGTGGCTAGAGATTGTTTTACTGAAGCGTAATTATAAAATACTTGGTTACATGAAATTTTGAACAGACTTGTCATTGGAGCACTTTGGTAGCTGTGACAGCAATATGATTTCTCTGTGTTGGTTAGTTAGTTAGTGATAAAACCTGCTGGATTTTTTATCAGAGTGTAAAAATGGGAAGGACAGACAGACGGATGATAAAAGTGAGTGAGTATACATATACTACTATGTTCCGAGAGTTGGTGAAGGAATGAAAGAGGAGAACTTTGCTCACATACTCACTTGGTAACAATTGGAGAGAGAGTACAATAGCGCACAGACTCACACTCAAATCCAGCAGTCTTCCTTGTTTGTTTGTCTTCAACTCTCACTCCATGCTCTATATACATAGATTTTCTTCATATCTACACCGTTTTTCAAAAATTTTGTCCAAAATGTGCATACTACCTAATGTATCTCCCAAACTAATTTTTCATTCCATCCTTCCCCAAGTTGAACAACCGAAATATGGTGAATTTTTTTTAACAATTTTAGAATCCAATCCATGTTGTGAGACACTTACTGGATGATGAGAATAGTTTTATGAACGTTCTGGAAGCTAAAATGGTGGATAAAGGTTGAGCACACTGATTGGGACAGAGAAGGAGAAAGTGTGAAGGCAAGAAGGGGTCAAATTTCCTACAGTCTTGTCTTCATAGAAACACACAAAAGGAGCTTGAGGATCCAATCAAACTCATTTCACATGTCGGATAAGATTATGTATAGATTGTGCAAATGAAATCCCCATCACGCTATTCTTGAACAGTGTGTCAATGCTCCAATCTACAACTTACATTCCAAACGCATAGGAAAATTTTTGTACTGCATATTTACTTTAGATTTATGCTTATTTTTCACTTCATTTAAAGACAAAATACGGACTAATGTCACATATTGTCTAGTCAGAGCAAACCTTTAAAGTTTGACATGACATGCATGGGAGGGAAAATAGAAATCTATAGCAATTACATAGATTACAAAGTTAGTGTTTCATTGCTGGACTGGAATGAACGGCCCCAAGAATTTTGTGAACAGATTGGGTTCATTTTTGAAGAACCAATAGGTTATCCATTTAGGACAGAAAAAATATGTGGGGTCCACAAAAGCATTAATAATGTGGCATTTATAGGTGAGCGCGTGGTGGCATATATTACTATGGTGGAGTGAGTGTGGATTTGGAGAGAAAGAAAGTGTGTCTACTCACAAAAAGATTAATCATCGCTTATTTCCACTTACACTTTCACTCCACACGTTCTCCGAATGACTCTCTGAAGGAAATTCCAATACGGGTCCCCTTTTGTGAACTCCCTCAGAGCACTGACTCACTCCAGTCGCATACCAATAATACAGCATGGGCCACTAGTGCGTGCTTTGTCTTTTTTAAATTTGAGTTATTACTTTGTGTCGCTTGTGTTGCCCAATTTTAAATGCTAATACATTGGATATAGATTGTGGGCACAGGCACATGCTCTCACATATCATTATAGGCCCATGTAGCCACATGGGAACTAAAAGCTGTATATTTTACCATTGTCTAGTCTATATCAAGGAGTTTATTTTCCGTTCCCTCCAGAGTAGATGAGCACTTGATGCATGGGGGCTTTTTGGCCTTGCCTACAATTAAGTACCACACCCGGGTATGTAAATTAAGCATTTTATAATTACCTTCAACTCTATTAAACTCTATGTGTGGGCAACAGCATATATGCAAGGATATAGCATGGGTAAGTAAATATGGTGTGCGAATTTGTGGAAAATGAATATAAATGTAATTTCGCCCAAAAGTTTATTTCACGTGAGAACTTGGTGAAAACTTTGTTGAAAGAGGAGAACAAATAAATACGTAAGAATTGGAAAAATAATTGCCAATATGCGAACTAACCAAAGATTTGGAATTCACTTGAAAGATTTGAAATGTATTTTTGTGCGCGAATGGAACTGGGAACTCCTCTTTTGTGTACACATAATCGAAAATGGTGGTTTTATGTGTGTGCCACTTGGAATTGAGTTTTCTTTCATCCTCTTTGGAATGTGAAATGCAATTTTTATTACTCCTATATAGGATAACACATGCTGTGTGCAAGTTATTTGGTGTTCACACTAAAAAGGAAAATGCTTGATTTATTGAGCAAGTGGCTCCTAGTTTGATTCACTCCTTGTATGCATTTTGTTCACTCTACATTTATTCAATGAGTTTACATTAACTTACGTTTATTACGGCAGAATAGACAAGTTGAGCGGACAAGATTTGTAAATTGCAATAGTTTTATTATCCACTCAAAAAAGGCACAACATTTTGCACAAAGCTCATGTCCAAGTACAATACAATAACTAGTTAGTTAGAAAAGTACAAAATGATGCGCACAAATCAACTATATACAAAAAAAAACATTCACTTATTTTCTCAATGTCTGACGTGATAATTGGATTCTGGATTTAAAACTTTTTCACCGCACAACAGATGTTATTAAAATGTGGACACTGTTAATGGTGATCTGGATCATTGATCATTTCATCACACAAAGCACGCAAATCACTCCTTTCCTTATCTTTCTGTTTCACTGCAGTTTCCAATTCTTGGGCCTGGATTTCAGCTAGGCGGATTTTCGTGCGAGTTTTTGTTGTTTCAGATTCTCTTTCTCTCAAAATGCGGTTGAAGTCATCAGTCAATCTAAACAAGAGTATAACACCACAGTTAGTTCAGGTTCAAGTCAGCCAACAGATATCAAGAAATTTAAGACTACTTATTGCAGGTACCAAACGTACAGAGACATGGTTTTGCTCAAATGGGTGGACAACAAATTAATTTTCTGGTTTGTGTGCTCCAACCTAGTCTTCAAGTGGAAATCTCGATCTCTCAAACGGATTTCATTTTTCTCCAGATTGCTCTGCAATTTCTTGGTAGTTTCGTACCGGCTATTTGAGACAATGGCAAAAGTTTATTTCTATAAGGTAGCTTCAAATACCTGCTACTGTCCATTCGTTTGAATTATGGACTGAAATTTTTTTGGGCATGTTATCAGTCATATGCTGTAACAGCATTTTCTAATTTTAATTTGGAGCTATCTTATCTTTAAAAAGCTTCAATTAAAAACCAACATGCCTAAATAGCAGAGTGCAAATTAGAGAAGTCCATATTTGAAACGAATGGACAGCAACTAACTCTATAATGCATTTGAAATTATTCATCCTCACGTATGCAAAAGAGCAAAAACAGTTTCTGCATTTTTCAATTCTGCTCTTGCTTTATCATAATCTCCTCGACACTGCTCAATTTCCCACTCTGCGGCTGTAAACTGATTTGTTACGTCTGTTAGCTCATCTTCTTTTGCCTCCAGTTCCTGCCTAGCGAGTTCTAATTTTTCACTGAAATACATTCACAACATGAATTAACATGAAAAGACTCTACAAACAAATCGAATTCGACTGTAGTGTTCCGTAGTGATTTGATACGTACGTACTTTTCTAAAGCATTTTCTTCTCTTAATTGTTCCAACATTTGCTGCAATCGGAAAATTTCTTCATCTTTTTCCTTCAAGCGAGCCTCATCTTCCTCACTGATTTCATTCTGCATAAAAAACCACTCATTTTTTTTTTCATTGGGACACAAACACTTTATGCGGATTATCAAAAAAATCTTTTCTTTACCTGGTGATTGAGTTTAGGGTAAGTCTCAGGTGAATTAATTCCTTCTAAAAACGAAAAACCTTCACCATGTGCAGATTTATCCAAGCTTTCAGAATTGTTTAAAATTTCAGTCTCATTACTTTCTGCTTTTATAGACATCTCATGACATTTAGTTAATGTTCGACGAGACAGTGACTACAGGCAATTCGTTTTGATTAGAAAAGCAGTTTTGAATTACACAGACAAAGAAAAAACAAAATATTCACAGATTTTCATGTACCTTTTTCGCGTGCGATATCGGTGTCTTAGAAATGAACTGTGGGCTGTTATCCATAAGATTTTCCACTTGCCGGGTTTCGGGCACACTGCAAGAAAATTGTCACAATTTGTAATGTATGCATGTTAGAAAGCCAATTTAAATTATAGTTAAAAGACATTTACACTGTCAAGGAAGTATTGACAGGGACTTCATCTAGAACTTCTTCATCTTCATTAAAATTCAGAAGCAGCTGACTGTGACTCCCAGTCACAGGCTCCATTTGCTTTGGGAATTGTTGAGGTGACCCCGAGTTGTTAAGACAAGATACCAAAGGGTCAAACTTGTACAGTGAATCTTTACCCCATTTCTTAATCGTTTCGTAGCCAGTTTGTTGGGACACTAGTTGGTCAAATGAATCTCTGTCATATGCACTAAACAAAACTGAAAATACACCCAAGACAGAGACGTACAGTTAAAAGACACACAACACGGAAAATCAAACTTAATCCATTTTTCCTTCTTTTTAATAAAAATTTATTACCATCTGACGACATGAAAAATTCTTCTTGGTTATTGGTGTGAGCCGTTTGATTGGATTCATTGCTTTTCCGCCCTTTAACTGCAGCAGCCACAGGCATAGCAAAATTGAATTCTGCAGGAGGTTCTATAATTTCATTTTTCACAGGACTTGGAGCAGTACCCCATTTAGATTTGTCTTCCCCCATTGGGGGAGTTACACTTCCCATATCGTCTCGGGCTGAATGATAAGATGAACCTTCTGGGGTGAAACGATCTTCCTCAGTTTTGTCATTCTGAATTGAATGAGTGAAGCCAAAAGTATGCCAAGTTAGTTACCATTACCATGGGAAACTATGGGAATAGTAGTTGTGGAAATGAATTTTTTTTAACTTACTAAAGTGGACGAGCTAGCAGTCGCACTTGTGCCAAAGCAAGGTAAAGTATCATCCTCCGTAAATGTGCGATCTAAGACGTCATCCAAAATGTCCTCACTTTCAGCTTTGTCCACAACAGATGACACATTCATTTCATTTTCACTGCTATTGAATTTGGGAGTGCCAACTTCTTCTGTAGTGAACGTGCTGTCTAGATTGGTTTTGTTGCAATCTCTGGGAGAAGCATTTTCATCCTTAGAAGACATTTTCAGAGAGCATGATTTCACATGATCCGTGATGTCTTCTGGAGCTGTTTCAATTTGAGTAGCCAAATTTTGAAGCGTTTCCACGGATTTAGGAGTACCGGTTGGCATTGGGCTTTCAATATTTTGTGAAAATTCAAGTAGATTAGAGTTTGGTGTGCACAATTGTTTAGCAGTAGTTTCTTGAATGGGAGTTTTAGGATAATTTTCCGAAAATTCCAGTAGATTAGTTTTTGGGGTGCCAGTAGTTTCAAGTTGAATGGGAGTTTTAGAAAAATTTTGTGAAAATTCTAGTAAATTAGCTTTTTCAGACTCTGGTGTGCATATTTGTTTCGGAGTCGCTGAAGGGAGGTTTAATATTCCAGATGATTTTGGAGTTCCAATAGATAAAGAACCAAAAATATCATCCAATTCAGTATTTTCTGACACCATTGATGCATTAAATGTTTTTTCATTGCTGGATTTGTCTTGCGTTTTCAGAATCGCTTCATTCATTAGAATTTGCTGGTTTGCATTCATTTGGGGATTTTCTTTCTCTTCAACCTGGGATTGCAAGTCTCTGTTTTCTTTCACTTGAATTAAAGATTTGTGGTCTAATTTCATGTCTTCCGGAATTTGCGAATTTTCATTTTCTTCTGCGATGTTGACCGTGCTTTGCAGGTTTTCGTCCTTTAGTTCTTCCCGTATTTCACCCAGCTGCAATGGAATTTTATCATCCAATTTTTCGTTTTCAGGACCTGGTGAAATTTCTTCAACTTGAACTGGCATGTTTTCGATTTTTTCTTGTTCAATTTGCTGACGTTCTTCTTGCTTTTCCTGATTTAGCTGCTCCTCTTCTTCATCTTTTTCAATTCGCCGGATAAGTGCCACGTCGTGCGGAGTTTTTTGGTCAACATTTTCATCACTCTGAATTGTCAAGTCTTTGTCCGCACTGTGACTTTCCTGTACAACTTTTCGCTCTTCCGGAATTTGAATTCGGTCTTTCACTTTTTCATCTTTAGGAATTGAGACTTGCTGGCCAACTTCCTCTGCTCCTGCTCCCAGAATTAGCTTGTCCACCTTTTCTAACTGTTCGTCTCCTACAATGTGTGGCTCCTTTTTTTCTTCCTGAATGTTCGTGCTTTCGCTTGTTTGAATAATATTTTTCAGATTTTCTTCCTCCACAGCATGTCTATCGCCAGGAAGGTATATACTTTCATTCTCCGATTCAGTACTAGCATTAGCAATATCTTCATCGGATTCAAAATTCATTGGTCCCATTTTGAATACAGTAGGAGTAGATACTTCATTCATAAAATTTTTAGCTACCAAAGGACTTTTTGGACTCAAAACTTTCAGGCCATGAGACAGTTTGCAGGGGAGACTTTTAGGAATTTCATTCTCTATATTGGAATTCGGCTCGCTGTCTGTCAATGTGTCGCTAAATGCATCATCATCATCGCTACACACGAGTTGTTCCATCAACTCATTAATTTTCTCCTTGCATTCATTTCTGCGATCAAAGGAAGTCTCCTGAGGTTCTAGAAAGTCTTCAGCATTGTAAAACTCTTCAGAATTTGTTTCTTCCGAGTTCACCAAAGGCATCGGCTCATCCACCTCCATACAGCCGTTTAAATCCATTGAATCTTAATGTGCTTTGGGCAACAGCCTAAAGAAATGAAAAATGGACGCAAATAATATAATGCAATGATACTCTTCAACAAAATCCTTTGTTAAATTGTAATTAAAATACTTCAGAAACTACCATACCTTAATTTTTTGGTAGAGAAACTATGAAACTACCACAGTGAACATGGAAGAAAATAATTCGTTTCAGGTTTGCAGTCTGCTTATCAAAATACAACAAAGTTTCTTCTCCCCTCACTACTTGCATCCATAAATAGGGGAGCGGACAAAAAAATCAATCATCAATCACCACCAATTATCCTTCCTTTTTGGGGGGATTATTTTTAGAACTTACTAGCTTTCATACACTGTTGTTGTTGACTTTAATTTAACATTCAGTCTCAAGTTCACAGCAGGAAAAGACACCCTCCCTCCCACTCTTACAAAATAAACTATATGAGAAGAAAAAACTAACTGACAGAGACAAAAAAAAACTGGAGGTTAAAAATAACGAAAGCAGGTAAATCTTTTCCCGCTCTTCTGTTGTACTGGACGGTTAGCCCAATTTGAAAAATCCTTTTGTTTTTGCTCTCCAGCAAACTCTATGAATGTGGAATCATGTCAGGTTGAGACGACTGAGCCAATGAGACTCTAAAATTGCAATCTCAAAGTTTCATAGCGGGAATGAGAAATGCAAAATTTTGTAAATAAGTTTTTTCAATTAAAGAAGCGAGTGTCTCAAAAAACAAACATTCGAATTGCTTTTAACATTTTGTTTGGACGCTTAGTTTAATTCAATGCAGCGATGATTCGTCCAGGGACCATTTTGATTGGTAAGTTTAATAGTTTAGAGTATGTTATCTAAAGGGTTCGATTTGAGGAAGACGTGGGAAATATTTTGGTTGGATTGCAGTTTAAAGGCACGTTGCTACATCCCATGTAAACTACTATTCTACATCCCTATGCTTCATCCACTGCTTCATCCAATCATGTAAACTACTGTGCTACATCCCTATGCTTCATCCACTGCTTCATCCAATCATGTAAACTACTATGCTACATCCCTATGTTTCATCCAATGGTTAGGTTAGGTTTAGGCATGTAAATCTGTAAGTGGGTGCAACATAGGGATGTAGCATATAGGAAGGGATGTAGCATTGGGATGTAACAGTGGATGAAGCAGTGGATGAAGCAAAGGGATGTAGCATAGCAGTTTACATGGGATGTAGCAACGTGCCTTTAAACTGCAATCTAACCAATATTTTGACTTATTGGTTGACATTATTTGGATGTTCGGATTATTTGTTACTTTATTTAAGTGACTTTTATATTTTGACTTGTATATTATTGAACATTGAACAGGTGGGGGAACTGGATTTATTGGTTCTGCCCTGGCTAATGCTTTAAAATCTAAAGGCTACTATGTACAAGTTGTGTCCAGGAAACCAGGTCCACTTAATATGTCATGGGTGAGTTAGCTCTCCGTCCCATTACACTTTTTTATACTCTCATTTGCTCTGTGTTACACATTATTTATTTGGTAACTGTAGACCGACCTGGAGAAAAATGGATTACCCCAGAACTGCCAAGCAGTGGTGAGCATGGCCGGGCAAAATATTTTTGACGCCAGCAGACGCTGGACAGCCGGTTTTAAACAAAATGTTTCCGCTAGTCGAATCAATACAACAGCCACTTTGGCTTCAGCTATTGAAAAAGCTGAAGTGAAACCGGATGTGTTCATTTCTATGTCGGGTGTAGGTAATACTGGTTTTCAAAATAAAAAAATATTATTTAGAAATGTACCTTTCTATAGTTTATGTTTGCATAAAACGTATGTATATATATTTATTTGTATATGCTTATATACTTATCTCCAGGATATTATAAGCCGTCCGACAAAGCAGAGTACACAGAAGATAGTGAAGGTGGAGATTTTGATTTCCTATCAAAGTTAGCTAAACAGTGGGAAGCCGCTTCTGAACTCTCCCCCGAATGTTCCCAAGTTCGGCGAGTAGTGGTTCGATCAGGTAAGACTGTCTTTCAGGACGAATGGACGAAAAGTATTTTAAAGTAGTTGTACTAGTAGACACATGAATAACAACACAACATTTTTTTATTCCTGCAGGGGTTGTGTTGGGGAGAGCTGGTGGAGTAGTCCAGCAAATGTATTGGCTCTTCTTTTTTGGAGTAGGAGGGCCAGTAGCCTCAGGTAATCAATTCTTTCCCTGGATCCACATAGACGATATGATTGGACTTTTAACATATGCCCTGGAAAATGAAAAAGTGAATGGAGTATTGAATGGAGTAGCCCCACAAATCATAACGAACAAAGATTTCGCATCTAGCTTAGGAAAAGCTATGTGGAGACCTTCATTCTTCCCTTTACCAGGTTTTGTTCTGAATGCATTATTTAGCCAAGAAAGGGCAAAAATCATGACTGAGGGACAAAAAGTTATCCCCAAACGAACCCTTGAATTAGGATATAAGTTTATATACCCACAGATTGATGACGCGTGTAAAAATTTAGCTTCTTATGGTCCCATATATAATGTTTAGTCAGTCTAGCATTTGGGACGTTGTAAACTTACGTGTAAAAATTAATATTTAAAATTGTGCATGCAAATCTATAGTCGCCTGGATGACTTTTTGTGATTTTTTTGGTTTAGTGAATGAATAAATATATTTGAGTTTAGTTAAACAATATCTGTTTATTTATTTTAGTGGAGGACTTTAGAAGTTAGATAGCTTTTTCAGACAGTTCCACTTACTGCTAAGCTAACCAACCACCATGATCATACTAAAGAGCTTTCAAAGGGTGATTATAATCAGCTAACAAGGCTCAAAACAAATTCAAAATAAATATTAGACTCGGTCCGAAATTTTGCCTACCAAGCTACCAACTAGGTGTTCATTCTTTTCTTCAAATTTTGACTTAAAATGCAAACAATATAGGGAGGACAGCAACGCATGCAATAAATAGCTTGGAGTATGCATGGATACTGATTGTAGAAGATTTCCATCCGCATTCCAGTTTCTCAGAAAATGCATTCAGCAAAGTAGTTTTCTGGTCATGAACACAACGCACTGCTCGGAATGAATTTAGCATTCCATTGCATTCTTCCAACGTATCTTTCGTGGTTTGAAGGGTCAATTTACATTTCGAATTGAACCAGTCTCTCAGCCAAAATTCTATCCATCTAAAACCGAAAAGTTGAAATCAATATGTAGACGGGAGATTAGAAATTCAAGCCCTAAAGTAATCACTAGACTTTTGTGCTCACCCTGAATCACACGTGCAGCTGATATTAGTAGCAGCCTGAAAGAACACTTTATTGACTATAGCAGTGGATCTTGAACTTTTGAATGGACTTCCCACTGATGTTAACTGTGTATTATTTCCCACAAAATTCACCGACAATTCTCCCTGACCTGCCAAAGTATTTACCACTGAACTAGGTATGTGTTTTAAACCCGTGTCTCGGAGCGTCAATGTGAATTTTGGAGCTGTTATAAACTTTAGTACATAAAAGTTGATTTACAATCAAGAGGATTAATATTGTCAAGTTTAAGAGAATTTGAAAGGTTACTTAAGTTACTTTCATTGAATCATGGGCCATTGTATTCATTTGCTTCCCAGAAATTGTCAAGTGTGAGAACTTTCTGCTCAATTTGTAGTTCTGCAATTCTGATCCAAACGACTTCTCCTTCATCTGTGAAATAATATTTTCAATATTTATGCTTCGCAAGTTTTACATATTATTTGTCCATTTGTACGTGCATGCGGGGCCATGGACTTGAAATGTTTAAGTTGTATTGGAGTGGATGTGTAAGTAAAATTGCATGTGAAATTATCTACAACGCCGAATAAGATTCTCTCAATTGATATACAAGAATTTTAGCATACGGTGTACCTTGAGGTGCATTCTTCGCAGTGATTTAGAATTTCGTATGATGGCACCAGGGTGGATACTTGGCATTGGCACGGGTCCCAATGTAATTTTCCTCAGCGAAACTAGGGGGCTTAGAACTCCAATCTGTTTGAAAAACGCGGGTTGGGGTCAATTTGTGCCATCTTATCTAATTTCCAAAATCTAATATGGTGTCTGCATCATTACATACAAGAGACATATATGGAGATAATTTACAAGTAACCTGAGTTTTTACCTTTTTTCATTTTTTTTTTCTTTTTCTTAGCTTATTTTTATAAAGCGTACCTGAACAGACTGCAATGGTAAGTCCGACACATCCAGTTCATGCAGTCGCTCTAGCTGCAGAAAACTTTCGTTGCTTAAACTTCGCATAGGATTATCATTCAACTTTAAGATGCTCAATCTAGGAATAGTATGCCAAATAGTATTAGGTGGAGTGGGAATTTCATTGCCTGAGACATCTAAATTCCTTAAAGTGGTCACATTGACTCCGAAATTTGTAGGCAAAAATTTCAAACGATTTCTCGACGCATTGAATGTAATAAGCTGAGAAAATGATGGGAAATCGGGTAAGCTATCCAAACTCATATTACTGAGATGAACATGTTTCAAAATCTTGCGAGCTTCGTGGAACATATCTGCAGAAATCTTTTCTGTAGGGTTATTACTCAAATCGAAATAGTGCAGGAATTTTAAACTATGGAGACTTGTGTTCATAACTTCAGTGATTCTATTTCCCGCTAAACTCAGCCATTGCAGGTGGCAAGCCCAATTCAAATGCACTGGTGTAAGGGAAGTGATTTCATTGCGCGCCAGATTCAAATGGGCGAGTGCTCTTGTGTATGCTACAGATGTATCAGGGAATCGAACCAATCCATTGTTTTCCAAGTCAAGAAATTCCAGTGGCGCGTGTTCGAATATGGTATCCTCGAGATTGCGCAATACATTGTTGGACAAAGTAAGCACTCGCAGCTTAGTACATTTTTGGAAACTTGTGGACAAGTCCTGCAAATTGTTGTCATCCAGGTTTAAGATTTGAATGTTGGTCGCGTCGTCAATCAGTTGAAGATTCACCAGCAAATTATGGCGCAAATCCAGTTTTTGAAGGTATTTCATCCCTTTGAAATTTTCATGCTTCATTTCTACTAGACTGTTGTATGATAAATCTAATTTCGTGACACTACTGCACATTGGCTCGAAGAAATTAGGCGCTATCTTGCTTATATTATTGTGAGATAGGTCTAAATCTTCGATGCTCGAGTAAGAGACATCTAGCGGATCTTCTTCGCTTAAAATTTTCAATTCACTAATTTCATTATGGCTTGCATCCATTCTAAACACGTTGAGGGTACCACAATGGTCGAAGGCGATCAGAGGTAAGCTTTTCAATTTGTTATGACTGATATCCAAAGTGTGGAGCCTAGGAAGGTTTTGAAAGGCTTCTTTTTCTAAAGTCACTATTCGATTTCCCGCCAAGTTCAAAACCCGCAGATTGGGAAGGTCCTGAAATGCTTCCATTTCAACTTTGTTTATCAGATTTTCATTCAATTCGATGTGTTCCAAGTTGCCAAGTCCCACGAATGCATTCGTGGGGATTTTAGTGATTTCATTGAAACTTAGCGCGATTTTTCTAATATTTAGTGTAGATTTGAATAAATCCCCGTCGATTTCTGTTAATTTATTAAACCGTAAATTTATGGACAGTAAACTACTGCCTTCAGGAAATGGGTCCCCCAGAATGCTGGCGATTCCATTATCACTCAAATCCAGATTTTGAAGAGATTTCAACGGTTTAAGAACGTTGCTTGGAAATGCACCAAGTTTGAGCGCCCTTCCCAATTTTAGATGAATGAGAGAGTGCCCCAAATCGGCAAACGCATCTTCTTCAATACTCTTGATTTCGTTGTCATAAAGATCCAATATGCGAATGCCCGAGACATGTAAAAACGCATTGTTCTTAATTCCTGTAAGTTTAGCGCGCGCAATCCTCAATTCCTCCAGTGGAGACCCAAAATCTTGAAAGTCCTCTTTGGACAAAACCTTAATTTTCATCTCGCTTACACGGAGCGTTCTCAGTGCTTGAAAATCCTTCAATTCTTTCATTTCGAATGGACTGACTTTCTCTCCCTCTGCACTCAAAAGCTGCATTTTGTACAAATGAAGAAAGCTCTGGGGCAAAAATTCTAACGGATTATCATCCAGCTTGAGCGACTTAATTTGATCACAATAGTCGAACAAGTTGGGATCCAAAAAAGTGATATTGTTAAAACTCAAGTCCAACTTTCTTAAAGAATGTCCGATCCCTTTGAATGATTCTGGATCCATTTTGAAAATCCTGCATCGTTTTAAAGACAAGTCTTCCACGCTAGCTTCATCAAATATTCCCGCTTCTAAAGCTTCGATAGGATTGTTATCCAAATTCAATTGGCGAGTGGATTTGAAATTTTGGAACGCCATGTCTGTGAGATAGTTAATGTTATTGTTATCCAAATGAACATTAGTTACAGAAACTTTGCCTTGGAAAAAGGCGTCATTTGTTGAACTAATTAAGTTGTCCGAGAGGATCAAATGGGTCAAGTCAAGTGGTCCCAGGCTATCGAATGGAACTTTTGGTAGCAGATTTGAAGCCAATGTGAGGAATTTAAGAGACCGGGCAAAAGGGGCGAATGCTTGACTATGGATTACTTGTATACTGTTTCTGCTCAGATCCAGCCTTTCCAGGGATGTTAAATGGATAAATGCGTCCTGCATGTCGTAAGAAGAACATGAGTTTAATTACCGGTTAGTGATTTCAAGTATGGCTTCTCATATATGGGTTAGCCGGGCGGAACTGGCCAGCTTAATTGGCTTATAGATAAAATATCGTAAAGTAGCAACATATAGACGCCACGCCACCTGCTAATGAAAATAGATGCGTGTGAAGAAATTGGGCCATGAAATAAAAGCTTGTGAACAATATGCAAATTGCACATGAGGTGTGAGTGAGGAGTTAAAGCTCCAATATAATATGTTAGCGCGTTTGGTTTCGTCTGTTGGTCTTATATAGTCATCTGCTACTATGAGTTGGCTACCTACCAGTATGGTGCGGCCGTTATGGTGCGGCCACTATGGTGAGTACAATTCGGTGTGGGGATTCTATGGTGCTGGTTTTTTATGGCGCGCGACAATATGGTGCGATGGTACGAAGAATTT
>Ga0210040_10003565_pt1 | contig 20951 bp, 22 predicted proteins | sample CryGeyCG12114_NA_FD_185462 | JGI IMG/M metagenome (GOLD analysis project Ga0210040, IMG submission 185462) | Groundwater microbial communities from aquifer - Crystal Geyser CG19_WC_8/21/14_NA (SPAdes) (version 2) | ecosystem: Environmental > Aquatic > Deep subsurface > Groundwater | place: USA... | reverse complement strand
CATGATGAGATAAGACGAATTCATTATTATTATTTAGATTATTAATGTTTTACTCAATGATAAACAAACTCTGCCAAGTAACTATTGAAAAAAGTTACTCCGTATTTCATTGAAACGGACAGTAATTCAAAGAACATGAATTCCTAAACCATGTTTCTTTTTTCGCCACCATAGCATCTCTCCTTTTTGTAGTCATATTTTAAGACGACTTTGTTGCTAGCAAAATCAAGCAGTCGTCTATTCTTTTATTGTTTTCATGGGAAAATCCTTTCACAATAGATTTGTGTTGACAGCTGTACACTGTTTTAAAAGCAGTGCACTCAATTTGGTTCTGCCAAAACTAAAGGTAGCTAACCTATAGTATAGTGTGAAAAAAACAAGTTGTAAATTCGTAACAAGCGCGTCAACAGAACTTTCAGCACTCAAAATAAGCGATTCTTGGATCCTTCACAAAAGCACAATATTATTCAAATGGCTTCATCACCTTTATGATGAGCTGTACCTTTTATGAGATGAAATATGTAAGAAAATGCTTACATATAAGGCTTAACAAGCAGTTCGTTCACAATAGCAAGAATACTCCTAGGTGGATGAGTTGGCATAAAATTTTATGCTTCTTCATCGCCTTCTGTACAGAACTGGGAACAACACACTCAATAATTCATACTGTGAACAAAGTGGCCTCATCTCCTTTTGTTAATGACATGGTCCATGAATTCATATTGTTTGTTATGATTGTTACAGGAAGCACCATGCTAATGCGAATATGATGGGAGGTAGGCATAGGCTGGCGTGTAGGTAAGGTAAAGTAGTGTATTTAGTTTGTTAGATAGTCAAAGCCATGGACATATTTTTTTTAGCGCATTGCAAAGTATGGTAGACTAGACAGCTTTCAACTAAACTACTGTGGTAGAGCTGAAACGAAATTGTGATTTGACTACACTAGTTACTTACTACAATGACTATGACTACATATTGCGATGAGTATATAAATAGTGTATAGAAAATTAATTTTTATTTATAGTTAGTTAGTACTGAATAATTATATGGTTAAGAACTAAAAGTGCTCTTAAGTTGTTTTTCCATATTTTCTGTTCCACCCTCACGCTTCCGCCATTTGCTACCAATTTGCATATCCATTAGGGAAGACATAAAAAGTAATTGATTCACTGGAGCAAAGGTGAGCGCGTCCCATTTGTACCAAACAGAGGGTGAATAACAAGGATATTATTTGCTGTACATCTGCCTATTAAGTCGTTAGTTAGGCATTGGGTGCTTTACATACCCAATACCAGTGCCTAAAGTTAATAAATGAGGAAAAGAAAGAATGACTTATTAACCTTTTCATAGTCTTGTATTTTCGAGTCCATTTATTCTCCAGAATGTGTCTATTCCCAAATTACGGAGAACTTTCTTGAGAATTCTTTGGTCTTACTTTTAGTGCACTCACTTGTCCCTCCTCTGTTTGTGACGTATATTTTCTTGGTTGTGGGAATTGACACACGGACGGGACGTAACGGTAATTGGTAGGAAATAAGGGGGAACTGACATAAACATTTCTGTGTTGAGAAAATATCGTTATCGTTATTGGAAAGGTCTTCATTTTACGTTCCATTCCATTACCTCAGTGTCAGTCCAAGGAACTCAAACAGTTTTTACTTGAATGTATTTTATGCATTATGACAATCAACTGCCTCACTGCCTGTTTTGAAATGCTTTTATGTAAGCTTTGTATAATGCTCTTTTCTTTTGTATACTATGCTTCAAGTTATTTCTTCTTAAAAAGATTTTTTTTTAAATTTTGTCCCTATAAAATATTTTTTAACTCATAAAGAAAGGCACTGTTTCTTCGCTCTGATTTTCCAACCTTTTTTTAGAAAAGCAAAAAAAAATATTGTCTTGTCTCATTTTGACCAGATATTTTTAGTGACTTGACTTGAAATAAATATTAGCCAAAGCAAGGCTCAAATGATGCATTTGCGGTAACACTAATAAACCATTGATAGGTGGTTTACCCCATGCTATGTCAATACTAGTAAAAAAAAGGATTCCAAAAAAGGTACAGAATCTTTTCTCCGCTGTCTGAAAACAGACTTGACACTGACACAACCATTGGATAGAAAGATTCATATCATCCGAGTGAGTACTAGTACTCCACTTTATTATTGTAACTCTCACTCATGAATAAATCCTACTTTGAGAAAGGGTAGACACGTTTCCAATTGAAGCTCCTGCGCTCCTGGTGCATATCCGAATATGATTCAATTCGTCCCATATCTTTATTACTGTACTCCCTGCTATCATGCACACAATATTCAATAAATGTGGTGGTCCGCATTTATATTGCAGCACGTAAACCGTCTACATAATACACCACGTGGATTTCTATTCGTGACATTTGTTCTCTATTCACTTTTGGGACTCATATAGTATTCTACCACCCATGTATGTATGTTTTATTGAAAGCTCATCTGAATAAAAGATGCATAAAATGTATGCGGGGAAAAGTATTATATGAGTTAGTTAGTTGGCTCTTCAAGCACCGCTGTGCTCATGCAATAAAAATAAGAATATATTATTCATGTGTACAATGTATGCATGTGGTTTGTGTGTGCATTGTTATGATGCAACATTTTATTACTGTATTCTCTACAGATTCACCGGATCAAGGTTCCCCATACCTTTTGTCATGTTTTCCACATTCAGCCCGTTGTCATGTCTCATGTGACCTTAGATGGGACTATTACTCTCGGCCTGAAGACCAATGGTTTTGCCAAAAGGATTTTATTCGGTGGACAATCTCGTTTGGAACCTTTGTGGGAGTCCATGCAATCGGAACGGTCAGTTTTGTTTTTGCTTGCATTGTTTTCTTCAATCCATCTGGTTAACGAAATAATGGAAACCACAATAACAAATTTAAGTGGGGTTTCCATTCAGTCAGTCAGACCAATGGTCACGAGTTTTTGGGGGCATAAACCACATAATGAGACTATGGGTTAACGTATTAGTGAGGATCAAGTAGTTAGTGAGAAATGCGTTTGTTTATTGTTATGGCTTGCAATGCAGTTCAAAACAAGGACTATAGTATTATTGCTCTCATCTCACATCATTATGAGCTGTGTTTAAAGAGCTAACAAAAATGTTTAATGGTTTCTGGATCAATTTTTTGAGTTTGTAAAAGTTTTGTAGTTGAATTATTTAGAGATGTGGGCTGACTACACTTAAGGCTTGGAACTTTTTTTACGCACCCCATACATTCAACATGTCATCATGGAGCTATTATGTGGGTGTAATTATTGACCCCGAAATTACTTCCTCTATCCATTTTTTGTGTAGCTCTTGTTGACGGGGAAAGTGTGAATCAAGATGTGCATGAAAACGTACCAGCTGTACTTTTAGTTTCTCGTGTGGCTTGTACTGTTTCCATCTGATAACCTAATAATACATTTATGTCGTTTGGTGTGGCTCCAGCGTTTCTAAAAATGTGGGCGAAACGGTGAAATGTTTAGAATATTAAAATGACAGCTTTTCTCATTTAATGCTGCGAGGAAAGAATAGAAAAATTTTTACATTAACAAGCATTTTAAATTCTGTATAAACAATTTGTAGGCTAAATTCATTGTCAGAAACTTCCAAATGCTCTACTCCATGTGTATGCTCTTTTATACCTTACATGTTTTCATTGACTTCCATTGCCACAAAAATTCAATTGCATTTCTTGGGCGTTTACTCTACTTTGCGTGTTTCCCATAAACAGATACAATCTATTCCTTGTTTTACCTAATATACATTTCATTAGAATTTGATCCCTTCAAGTGCCTTTTCTTGTCTATCTATGGATTCTCCAAATGCTCCAACCCTTTAGCAGCCATATGACGTTTTACTCTGGTTAGCTAGTTGGTTACTACTACAAACTACACACCAACCGACTGACTAAATCCTTATCAGTGCATCCGCTGATGCATCCATATTCTAACTAACGATGTGTTTGTGTATAATTCGAAACGCACCCAAAAATCGTACCAACCAACTATCTATAATTAACTTTGTGCGTACTATACGAGCAGATGAGTCAAAGGGCATGGGGCACAGCTGGACTCCTCTCTGTGGTCAGTTAGTTCCCTACAGTACAGCCTCATCTGCTTTTCTAATGATAAATGCGCACGTTGCCCTTCCTTTCTAATCATCTGGGGTTAATGACGTGTAAAACTGTGTGAAGGATCAGACAACAAATCATGAAACCATAATGAATTCCTGTCCTATAAATTATGCATGTTTACCTTTATTACGTACTAAAACGTTGATTCAGTAAATCTAGTTCTAGTATTTCCCTTGGTTAGTCTCAACATAACTCCAATCATGTTTAGTAGTTTAGTTTGTAAGTTAAGTTGGCTACAATCAGTTCAGAATGCAATGTACATTTTGTACTTACTCTAGTTTTGTATACTAATTCGTAGAATAATTGTTTTTGAGTTAAGTACCTTTGGTCTTGACAGTTGCTTACATGATCATAAATATGCATGTTTTCTCAACTTTTGCAGATGCTGTTGATCACAGCCACTGGGTTACTGAATTCAGCGATTCTGTCAATGTCCCATGAACATGCAGGGATCTTTGGTTGCCAATTTTGGTATGGCTCTTTGGGATATGCCATATTTGCTCCTGTGTCTGTCTTTTTGCTCGAAGAATTTGTTGACCCGATGGACATAGGTATTCCATGGTGAGTTAAAAATTATGAGGATCTACGCATGTTTAATTTGTGGAACAGTTGTGCGGCTCAAACTGATTATATAGCGCGTTGCGTATTGTTACTATCCTGTGGAGTCTAAATGCTATAGTGAGTGAGCCAATAAGTGAACACTACAAGTAGTCGGTTTTAGGTAAAACATGATTGCAATGGTGCTAGAAATTTAACTACCACATGATTATTAGAGACTGGTTGTTAAAGCCAATTTTATTATCGCTGGTTGATTTTTTAACCGTTTTTGCTGTACAGTTCTTCACTGTTCAACGCTTATAAGTTAGTTAGCTAGCTGTGAAAGTGAATTATTTGCGTAGTTAACACAGCAGGTAAAATTTTAAGTGATGATCATTTTCATGGGTTTAGAGCATTCGTATTAGTACCTACGCACACATTCCTACTCACATTCTACAGAAGTAAAAAAGTCGAGGGCTATATTCCAGCGTAAAATTCGTTTGAATAGTCACTAAAACACAAATATTACTGGCTCTGTATATATAGTTGCTTTTAGTTAATGGCTGAATAGAGACTAGCGTTGTAAAAATGTGGACGTTAATCTACCCGTCTTTATTTCCAGGGACTTGGAATACATCCTTGGATACGCTGTGTGGTTGATTTTGGCAGCAGTCTGCGTGACTTGTTTACCATATCATGCAGAATGGGTTCCAAAAAGTGGCACAGTTTGCTCCATGTTGTGTCGTTGGACGTGCCGGAGTCATACCATCACATTGTTCATTCTTCTCATCATTCTGGGCGCATTGCAAAGCATGTTGGATGTTTTCTCATTTCATCAAATCCAGAGCACAGGAGCTTCTTTGCTCATCACATGCATTGGAGCTGCGGCCACTGTGGGCCCTGCACTACTGTTTATGTGCCGAGTGGAAAAAGTCATAGAATATTGTGGCTACTCTAATCTCTTCTCCATTGCTCTTGTAGTTTTTTCTCTGCAGTTCGCTGGTAAGACAATAATGATGGTTATGCTTTGCTTGGAACAATGTCATTATAATGACTACCGCAATTTTTCATATTTTTTTGCTCCCACTTTTCAGGATACGCATATTTAGTGAATGTGGAGGCAGAATGGAGTTTCCTACTGAAAGCTATGGATACATTTTCCATTGTTCTGGTTTGGGTTACTGCTGCTTTTACTACATATGGTTCAGCTCCCAGGAGTCTCACTGCTACTTGTCAAACTCTCATTGTTACCATGTATTGTTGTATAGGTGAGTTGGATTTGTAGTTTTTGAAGGATTTCTTACCTTACAATTACAATAGTTAAATATATTAGAGACTGTCGTCGTACAAGATAGGTACACATGTAGGATTAGGGCAGAAAAAAATCTATAAAATGGGAAAACGAAAAATCAAAGGATTTAAAACAGCACTTTCTGGTGCTGATTTGCAAGGAAAACGAGCACTATTATGTCCATAAAACTACACTACAAAGTAAAGCTCCATTGTTAGTCAGTCCCAGAAAAATACTATTGTACTGGGGGTGATTAGAGAGGGTGGAACTTGGCTTCAGCTATTTCAATTTTTTGCCATCATTGACTGAATTCTCCCACAAACAACTCTTCTTTCTAGCAAGTGCTTCATAGTAAGAATAATAACCTAGTGATCATTTGAAACATGGATTCCTATGATTATCCAGATCATCCCTATATTAGTAGCTTCAGTACTACAGTCACGACCACTTTTCTTGTTTGGTTTCGTTGTTAACAGTATCGTATAATTCTAATGATTAAGCTGCGTGATAATTTGAATCTGAACTGAAATGCAATGTGTTGATGCGTTGCCAAAAAGGAGGCGGTCAGACTAGATTAGTAAAAATTGTTTGTGTAAAAAGACGCATTTGTTACACATAATGGAGATATAATGATTGAGAAGGTGGAAAGCAATCAATTGTAATGTGTAGAATTCACAAATGATAGATTTTGCTTATATTATCCCACTTTATATTGTGTATATTTTTTTCCAGGTCGAGGAATTGGCGGAGTCATAGGCTATTTTGCATTATCCCTTGTTACCAAAGTTTTTCTCCTCAAGTTCATTTCAATTATTGCTATCCTCATCTGCGTGCTGTATTTGATCATCTACTATTGCTGTGTGAAACCTTCACCCTACACAAGGCAGTATGATATAGATCGAACGACGTCGGCTGGTAAGTTTACGCAAGGCAATATGAACCATTCTAAACTTGGAGATAAATATTGGATTAATTGATATTTATTTGTTGTTGTTTTTGTTTAAAATAGCCCCTAGTGGAAAATATACACCCCTAAAACTAATGAATGGGGATAAAAGCAAACATTTTGCCAAAATGGAGGAAGACATTAAAGAAGGAGAAGATGATGAGCTGTGAAGCTGTTTGAAAGTGTTCAAAGTAATGACCCACGGTGACTGGGTTACACTGCCAATAATTACAAGAGCAGTGAAAAGTGATCTCTGTTTAAATCACAATTAATGACTTTTAGCTTGTAATGCGTACTGATGCTTATTTCATGAACTGAAATCTGGACCTTCAGAAACCATTCAATTATTGGTTTTTATGATGACCAATGGGAATTATTTAGTCGCCAAGCGCAAACGCTTCTATAAGTTATGATAAAGTGATGTTCAATGCTTTGTATGAAATTATTATACCAATTTTTGAACCAAAGGCATTGTTCCAAAGAAGCCAAGAAAAACATGGCGAAGAGTATGCATGCTTGTCGCCTTGTCTTCCTAGATTTAATTGTATTGACTACTCAACGGTGCTACGCCAAATAATAATATTAATATGATTATTATATTTTGTTATCATTGTTGCTTTCCATGTAAATTTTAGCTTTAAACTAGCTTAACCTAAAAAATAAAAATAAAAATTGTTGGGATTCATTGGCTGTTTTTCGATAATTTTAATATATTCTCATCTAAAGCTATCACAATTCCACAATAAACAAATTAAGTTACAACTATGAAATACAGGTGCGGAAAACAAATACAATATGCATTCTACAAAACACGGTAGGTATAAAATTTTATAAGTGACGTTGAGACATTCCATCCGAGAAGTAATGTTAGAACATACAAGAAAGCCAACAGGGTCAATGGATATAAAAATATTCTAGTTGATCTCAGTTGTGGCAGATTGGAGTACCCTAAGAACGTAATGTAAATATAATAGCACAGGGCAACGAGCCAAAGTGTGTTGCCCAAAACCATGGATATGGTCCAATCATGGCCAATGACAGCTGCAACGAAGAAAATGCTAATTATTGTCACTTTCTTATAAAAAAAACACTATTAGAATTTCCTATTAAATATTTCTTACCATGGTACAAAAGGATCATTACGCCGTGTAGTAACACCAGCAATGGAAATAGTGCATTTAAATGGACATCAAAACAGTAACCCCACTCTACTCTATTATCTGTATTGACTCCTGGCTTCAGCAGATACTTATTACATAAAAACCTGAATAATAAGAATGCAAATTTCCATTAGTTTTTGATTGCTGTAATGATGTTAAAACTGCATTCTTGAAATCACAAACTTACCAAATTAAAGACGATATGGCTGTTCCAACAAGAATACAATCCACAGCGACAATGTAAATGAACAGTAAAACGAATTTAAGAAAAGACAATTGAAGAACGACAGCGAATCCCATTGAGGAAACTATAAATAAATAAATACGCGTGATTGGCAAATTGGCATGATATTATTCACAATTATGTCATACAGTGTATGACACAGCCAGTTCTGGCAGTATTTATGTATTGAACAAATACCAAGAAGAAAGACTCCAAGAAGTACTAAAAATGCGGGATCATCTCTGGCAAATTGTGCTTTGGTTTCTACAATTTTATAAAAACGATTTATAAATCGTGTAAAACAGCATTACATATTATGTTTTCAATTGTTCGTCTTACGTTTTCGATACTGAAAATTCCTATAGACTTTCTGAGGGGATAAGAAAAGGTATGCCATCTGCCAAACTGCAAATTCAAAGTCCATTTGCTGAATATTTAGAAGTCTACGTAAATATTTATATCTCTTGGCAGCCGCAGACAGGCATCCTCTGAAAATGTAAAATTTTGAATTGTTCAAACTCATAGAAGCAGATATTACTAGATAGACATTATATTAATGAAGTTTTTTAACCATTTGTATACCTTAAAATTTTTCTACAAAATGGTTGATAGGTTAATATGTTACCTATGAGTAGCTGGACTAGGAAGTGGGCTTCCTGCATAACTAAAGTTAACAGGGGATTGCGGTCTGCTTGAATAAATAGAGTTATCACTATACACTGACATTTTAAGCAAATTCGTTAAATAGATCTAGTCTGCTTGTATGATGGAAGTTTTATTAATTCACAAAAAAAATCCTCAGACAATTAACTATAACTTTGATCAAGTTAAACCTCGCACATGCAGTAGCTGATGTTTACACCAAGTAAGAGATTTAAGAGATTACACATTACATACTTTGGAAAATAATCAAAATAATTAAACAATAATAATTAAATCAAAAACTTCGACGAACAACTTCACAACAATATAAATTTTTAGTAATTCACGAATTTGAAATTGCCGCAATTGTGAATCATAATAGAAACTTCTGCCCGTGACCTGCTGCTATTTCCGATTAACCGATATTGCTATATGACTTTGCTTGTTGTAATAAATGCACTATACAACATTTTTGCCAAATATATTTTGCGATCTAATTATTTAAAAAAATTAAAATAATAATCTCTCTTGAAGGCTTAGATATCGTAGTTTGATGACTTGAGCTTTTGCCCGCATTTTTAACAGGACGCAATATCAAATATTAGTTTTCGTAAATTCATGAGCTACTTATAGTTTGAACAACGTTAATAAAGCATGCACCCACATTGCTGTGCATGGAGAAGATTTAATACCATTGTTTTTTAAATTGGTCACCGGCTAAATGTCGAAAAACTATCCGACAGCCAGGCTCCGTGCACACCTATGACAGATTTGTCATATGACATCAACATCATCTTAGATAGGAAAGCCAGCGAAACTGTAAATATTGGAAAAAAATACATAAACTTCAAATGAAACTCGCGTTAACTAACTTAGTTAGCTTTGACATCACATTATTATATGCAAATAAAGTTTAGGATGGTTAATTTTCAACAGGAATATTTATGTGTACTGTAACTAGCTATGACCAATGGAGAATTAAATTAACGTAAGTGGGAAACTGAACTGGTCTTTTAAATAGTTGTAAACAAAACTGCCGTCTTGATTAGATTTTGAGTTATTTTCTTTTCCATTGTTGTAGGTAAAAAATGTGTGTATGTGTACGCGGTGGAACGATTTGATAAAGTCTTTTTCATCAGTATTGAGTATGATACAGTATTAGCGATTCAAATAAACATCAGTAAAGTATAATGTTACTTATGTATTGTTTCTTACATTTTGACGTTGATGTTGTTTGTCTGACGTAGAGAAGTTTGGCGAACCAAAATGGATGATTGTATGACTCATGCTTTTTTAAATCGGAACCTACATCTTTAACATAAACAAAATGTTCGGTCGGCAGAAATCACATCACATAGATGTGAAAAAGTCCACACAAAAGCTACTTGACTCGAAAAAAGATGTCCCTACAAGGCTGAAGCACTTGAAACTTATTTTAGGTAACTTTCTTACAATTGATGTCATCCATCTTCCGGCATTTGAAAATTTTTAGGGATTGTACTCTTTATTTATTGGATTTCTGTAGACTCCGTTGATACAACTGAGGCAAAATCGCTGTTTTCCACATATTACTCTCATATTTATCATTTGGTATACGAAGGAATATTGATTGTCGAGTCGTCTTTAAAAGCCAAAGGAGGTCAGTTTTTTTCAAAGGAAATTATATCATTTTTCATGTATTCAGCCAGTATTTTGCTCGTGAAATGTAATTATAATGTAATGGGGGTCATAATAACCCGACCAAATGAGTTTATCTACGCTTATGGCTGAAATCATTGCTTGCGAATTTAAATTAACTAATGGTTGTGGTTTTAATTTGGTGGGATTGCGTGGCACTTGCTTCTTTATTTGCCTCCAGGTTTCTTTCCTACTTCTATATCTTTGAATTTCATAACGGAAAGCCTGCATCTAAATTTTGGTAAGTTTTGCATGAGCTATGAGAATGCCAGCTCGACATTTTGATAATAGTATGTTTGCTTTATATGTCTGGCTTGCTTTTGTGTTTGTCTGTTTCGTTAGTTATTCTACACTATCTTGTCGTATTGTTTTTGGCACTTTTTGGTTTGCTAGCTATTAGTTATAGGAAATTCCAAGTATCAAGTCTCACAAGGATATCTCGACTTTTTCAGTACACCGAGCTCAACGAGAAGAGTTGGAAAGTGTTCTATATTTGTTTGAAAAGGTTTTGACATTATTGCCCGATCTATTGCATTGCCGATGGCAACTGCACTCAATTTCCAGACTTATGGCCAAATTGAATCATCCTGGAAATTCTCTTCGCTTACGAAGAGAAGGTCTCAGGTATCTAATCATTATTGTATGTGGATGGGGATGAATAATTTTTTTCGTAGTTTTGCTTTTGAAATTTTGAACAATATTTTTTCTGTTATGGATTTAGGCTCTTTCTGTTATGGTATCAGTGCCTTGGTACTTCGGCTCCAACGTATGTTCATTCAATGTTCGCCTCATTGGTTCCCGGCATAGGAATAAGCATAAATTGGCCACCGCCATGCTTAGAAACGTCCAGTGCCATCACATATCTTGAGATCACTCCCGTTTTGCCAGCCCATGTGGGGGAAAGACAACCTGACGACATCTCAACATTTTTTATGGAATGCCTTCTAGACTACATGGTTTCCCAAGCACCAAAAATTCAATGGAATGATGGAAGTCCAATGTGGCCCAAGAGCATTGATTTTTTGTATGAGCGATTCAAAGAGTTTTATATCCCCGTTTTGTTTGCTGACTTTAAAGTCACTACTGACATTTACAAACCGCATGCTGGTACGTATTATTATTGCTAAATTGTGTCGAAGTTTTGATTTTTAATGTTTTGAGCGTAACTGCTTGTGAACGTAGTTGCTAATGAAGTTGTCTACCATGTGCATATTTATTTTGTATAGCATTGCCCGAGATGCGAAAAAGTGCAGATTTGTCTAATACACCCCTCATGGGTTGTCAAGTAGTATTTGTCAAATGGATTTCTAACTACGCTCATTCAGTCTATGGTTCATTGGACATATCACACCCTCCAACATCGTAAGTTTTTTTTCATTAATTTTTGTTGGCACATCTTTGCTTGGAAAATTTTGTTCATTTATTTTATTGCATGTTTAAATTTTTCAGATGGAGCACAGCTTCAACTGCTCCTTTGCATCATACTGATAACATGTCTTCCAAAGGACACTCAACGCCACCATCCTCTCTTTCTGAAGATAGAGAATCAATTGCATCTTATTCAAGTGTTCACAAGTAATTTTGTCCCCTTTTTTTGTACATTTTTGTGAAGAAATAGTGTCTAAATCGTTGTCATTCAACTTTAGTGATGTAGATGCAAACGTTATGGCCAAAGATGTGATGTTAGGATCTCGGCCAAATATTAACTTTTTGCATGAAGTATTTCGTCGAGCTCTTTTGATGAGTTTTGTAAATACTGTTGCTATCAGACGTGTGATCACCGTGTACAAAGACTGGATTCAGATGAATGTACGTAAATATATTAATCGTTCGTGGTGGAATGCTTTACTACGACTAGTTAGGTTAGATTAACCTTATGGCTTATTTCTCCAGGTACCTGAATTGCCTGTTTTTATGTTGGAACCGGAACATCCTTCAAATGATTCTGGTGAGCCTTCAGGATCACTTGATCCTCCAAAAGGAAGATTGAGAACGGATTCATATTATGGAGCCATTGGAATTAACGCTAATAACAATAGGGAAGAATGCATGTCTCATTTGAGAGCTGGGGCCCAAAAAGTACTGCAAGTATTTTTTTGCAACTCGGCTGGAGTTTTCCTTCTCCATCAAATTCCTAAGCATGAGGCTGCATTTCATTTGCTGGAAGAGCAAGTGGACATTTGTAAACGAGTTTTGAATATTTATCGATATGCTGTTATGAACACTAGGATGGATCCAAAAACATGGTCAGTTTTGTTTCAGTATTTGGCTTGTGACAGTAATCACCAAAATTTGAAATGGTTTGTTTTCTTTTTATTTGTGTAGGGAGCAATTGCTTGTTGTGATGCTTCATGTGACTTCTCGGGTTTTGGACAGTTCACAACCGCATTCTGGCTTGAAATACCCGGACGCTTTGGGTTCGAAATTAGCTGGTGCTTTATTTCAAGTAAGTATTGATTAATTGACGACCGAAAAAGGCGTGTTGAGTATTTTTTAAATTGTTTTATTATAAAATTACATATTTTTTGCAGACCTTGATTGTCAGTTGGGTGAAAGCCAGCCTAAACGTAACAATTTCCACAGCCTTATGGGATCAGTTACTAGAAGTTTTGAATGAATTAACGTTCTGTGACGATTTGATATCAGAATGGGCTGTAAGTTGCTATTACTTCGTGTAAAATTATTAAATGTATTATTATACGTACTTTCATTTACTTTGGTCCAACTAATGTAATTATTGGTGCAGAAAACAATGGAAACTTTGACACGTGTGCTATCTAGACATGTGTACAATCTGGATTTGGCTCATTTACCGTTAGATCGGTTGACAGAACAAAAAACAAAACGAAGACGTGGGGTAGAAACTGTTGCGGTTGAAAATCAAAGTTCAAGAACTGTGAAATCCAGTACTGATGTTACAGATGGTAATTTATTTAGGTGTAAAGAAAAAAATTATCAATAATGGTTGCACTGTATATTAAGTCTGTAAATTTTATGTAGGGAATGGGTCATCTCAGTCTCAGGGAAACTCTTCCAATCTTCAAAGTCGAGAATCCTGTAGAAAATCTTTAGTTTTCCCTCCTACACCCAGTTTACATAGAAAAGCGGCGATCAAACGAAGCATAAGTGAAGGAAATATTCCCTTGTCTTGGAAGAAAAATACAAAATCTCACTTGTTTTCTCAGTCTTCGCCTGGAGCCAGGAATTCGGTGGATTCCTCTCGTTCTGAAGATGTACCTGATTTCAAGGTGTTACCATTATCCAAAGTGGCGGATCGAATCAGGAAAAAATCTCGATCATTAGAATCTTTGCGGAAAATCTATACTTCTGGAGCATTTGTTGGCCACCAGGGCACAGGAAATCAGCATCCAGATTGGGCTGAGATTTCCTCATCGGCAAATAGTTTAGAGAATACTTCTGCTATTCATATTGATGGGGATAATAATAGCTTAGGTGAGCAAAAGAAGAAAGGAACATTTTTGTTATAGCTTTTTAATAGTGGACTTATTCACTGAGATTTAAAAAAAATTTCTTTGTAGTTGAGACAGCAAGTGTGTCATCAAAAACTGAAATCAAGGGCGTCATTGAAGGTGGACATATAAAAGGGTGGTTACCAAATGTTGCGGCCATTCTGTGGAAACGAATGCTGGGAATTTTAGGCAATGTGAATGATTTCACGAATCCAAAAACTCATGCTCATTTTTACCAAGTTTTGGGGGACATTTGGAAAACATTGATAAAGGTACTAACGAAAACTGAATAACTGTATAACTAGCCGAAGTGAAATAATTTGACTGAAATTGTAGGTAATAAGTGCCATTTATGTTTTAGATGCGAAGCAATCAAGGAATCAGTGTAGACAATTTATCAACTCCTAAGCCCCCAGAATTGGTTCCTCCGTTGATTTTATTCTCTCCTTGGTGCTTTCAAGTAAGTTATTGAGTTATACTGGACTTAAAAAACAATAGAACAATGAAGTAGACGGTTAGCTTTGACTTTGGCTGTCATTTTGCAGACAATGGATCTTCCCAAAGAGTTTCATAAAGGAAAAGTTTTAGCATGTGCTTTACTTTGTGATATGACTATGAAGAGTGAGGACATTCCATTTGAACATGAATATTTGTGTAGATTTTATTCTGCTATTCATAAAGGCGTTATATCGAATCAGCAGGTATTGTTAACACTACACAATATATAGGATAATTTTAATGGAATGTATTGAGTTGTTTCAACTGATTTATGTTTTCGTTTGGTCTGCGTAGGAGATATTAAACGAAATAATTAGAAAATGTGGGACCCGATTTCCATCTAAAATGTTACCAGGATTCTCACTTGTGCTTGTAGACTTTGTTCAAGCTGCACATTTTGTTTTATCTTGTGATGATCTCAAAAAGGTAGGTTACAATGTGTTCTAATGCAATAAATGGAAAAAAGAATTTTCTGATTTTTTTTTTGTATTTTGCATCCAAAAGGCTCCCAGAATGGAAGCAGCGTCGCTTCTCGGCTCCGCTTTAACAATATCTGATGTGTGCAAGGATTTGCCTATTTTGAAGCCGAAATCCATTCAATTTCAGCCTGTACCCACTCATCAAGCCAAAGTGAGTAAAACTTTATTTCGCAATGTTTAAATTTCGCATTGAAGTTTTTCTGTTATCTTAATCTACTTCTATCCTGTGTGCGTTATAGGAAGTCGTATATTCCTGCTTAGTCCAGTTTGCGAAAGTAGAGCAAACATCACATGCCCGTGTAATTTGTTTGCAATCCTTGACTATATTCTTATGTCGGGAACTGATGATTATTCGGCATGCTTGTTCAGATTCGCCTTCCAAAGTTCAGCTGCATAAGACACAGCGAAGTCGAATTACTGAAATTTGTTTATTACTGTTGGCTTCAGTGAAGGTATTTCAGTTTTCGAACAAAAATGATTTTTATTTTATTTTTTAACTCGTGTACGATTGTCGTGACTTCTTGTAGGTGGCCAATCGAAGCGTTGCATTAGTAGCTTCGGATTTGTTGCTGTTACTTTCCGAGTTTTCAGCGGAAGTTTCTCAGTTTTTTCCCTCTTTAGTGCCCCAGTTTATTTTGGTAAGTTGATTTGTCTCCAAATTTTGTGGAAAAAATATGTGAAAAAATTGTATGCATCATGATATTGTTCAGGGATTGAAGTGGAGTTTACAACAAGCGCTTCCATTGAAAAATTCCTGGAAAACTGGTATGCCGATTGAAATGGAAAAACGGCTCCTCATTTCCCTCACATTTACATTGGGAGAATGGTGTATGAAACTTCCCATAGACTGTTTTCTTGCTCATCCCGCCAAACAAAATCAGCCTTTGTTGTCTTCCGTATTTGAGGTGAATTTTTATCAGTAAAAATGTTAGTTAACCTGTCTTTATTGGGAATACAATTTAAATTCCTTTTCAGGTTTTGCTCATGGTAATAACAGGCTACCAATCTGCAAATGAGAGCTCATCTACAGATCCGATGGACAACCCTGATGGATTCAATACCAGTATTCCTTTTGATGACCTTCAGGTCAGAAATATTCTAATTAGGCTACGGCTAACTAGCTAAACTAATAATAACAGTTTAATTTTTTTTTCATGCACACAGACTACCGACCCTAGTATAAAAACTGGTGACCCGGAAAACGCCTTTTCACGACATCAGGGTAGAACACTACCGGACATCGGTACCATTCAGTTGGCTGCGAAAACGGTAAACAAATGTTAATACAATTATTTTGATACAATGGTGCGATTTTTCCGACTTGGCAACCTTTTTCAACGTTTATCTTTTGATTTTTTAGCTACTGCTACATTTATTGACACAAGCTGGTCACTTTCCAATTGCAAATGGAGCCGCTCCATGCGGATCTATTGTGTCAGAAAATGACGATTTGCCTGGAAGGAGTACCGATTCGGATGAACTGAATGCGCACATTTTCTCTTTACCGAATCTCCAAGTAAAAAAATAGAGATGTATTTTTATATGAATTCGTTGATTCATTTTGCATAGTTTTAATTTTTGTGCACCGTACAGATGTTTGCTATTGACGAGAAGGGATTCCTCTCCGTAATAGAGTTACCTACCGAAGAAGAAGTTGTAGATACAACTTCATCTTTTCAGTCCTCTGCATCCCAAGTGCGTCTCATATTTAGAGATTTGAACGGCAAAGTTTGTTGGGATGCAACACAATTGTATGCTAAACCTTTGACGAGCAATACAGGTTAGATTTGAACAAAACATGGTGCATAAGTTCCATTCAACAGTTTATAATGGTTTGTTTAATTTTTTATTTGTAGACAAAAACATGCCAGGGAATGTATTGGCTCATCAGCAACAAAAGGAAGAATTATTTTATCCTTCAGCAATGACTGGCTCCTTTTTACCTCCCATGGGCCCTCGATTGAATCTCAGAAGACGACAAACTGGGATTTTGCCTACTGTGGGTGATTCTGCTGACGATTTGGATAACTTGGATGATGTACGGTTGCCACTATTTGGAAATGTTATAGTTGTTAATAGTTTCAATGAAAAGATTTTCTACATACGCCATACAATACGACTATGAATCATATGTGTATATTTTGTAGCTACTGAGCTACATCGGACATACCAGTCCCGAGTGTCTTTTGAAAGCGGGGGAACCCCTTTCATCCCTTTGGGATCCACCCCCGTCTTTGACTCAAGACAATGAGGATGATGTTATAACTGCTGTCGTGAGCCAAAGAAATTGTGAACTGGAACACTTAAAGCGAATTGATATGGATATCACGTACGTTGTAGTTTGGTGTTATGCTAGCGTTTTAGATCAGATCGAGTTGGTTTGTGATTGTATTTTTTCTTTGTTATACCTAGAATGAAACCACTACCCATGATATCTGAACCAGAATCAGAAGTAGATTTAGTTTTTTCAGAACAAGATGAAAACTTACCGTCGTTACCATTATCAAATAAAAGTGTATCATCCAGCTACAGTTCAAATTTTATATTTAGTCGTCGATTGTTCAGCCAATTGGGACTCATCGGATGGGATAGGCGAAAGACTGTAGATTTATTAAAAAAAGATGAAAGACTGCTCAGGGAAATCAAACATTTGGACAATCAAGTGCGTATTCAAATGTATTTAGGCTTGGCAATTTAGTAGAAGATTGATAAAGTTTACATGGTATGTTTCTGCATATTGTTTTGTAGAAATGTCGAGAAACGCATAAAATTGCTGTGATATATGTCGCCGAAGGTCAAGAAGATAAGCAATCCATTTTAAGTAATACTGGTGGCAGTGAAGCTTTTGAAGATTTTGTCGCTGGTAATATTTTGTTAATGTTTACGTTTAGCTCGTTGGTTAATTACAATTCTTATTCTTATTCATATAATTTCTTTCAATTAAATTTGAATAGGATTGGGATGGGAAATTGAACTGGAATCTCACAGTGGATTTTTAGGCGGCTTGCAGCGGAACAAGACAACAGGGGAAACTGCACCTTACTATGCAACCTCGTTTACCGAAGTTATCTACCATGTGTCTACTCGTATGCCTTCGAATACGGAGGAGAGCTTTTTGCAAAAGGTATTAGGCCTTAGTCTAAAGTCTAGAGTAGAGTTAAACAGAAAGGTATTTTCTGTTCATGTAAATAATATGAGGATTTATATATAGACAAGACATTTGGGAAATGACGAAATCCATATCGTATGGTCCGAACATTATCGGGACTACAGGAGAGACATAATCCCTACAGAATTTTGTGACGTTCTTATTGTCATTTATCCCATTCAATTTGCTTTGTTCAGAGTACAAATTATTCGAAAACCAGAAGTATGTGGAATTTTCTAATTTTTCAGTCGATTTGCACTTAATTTCGTGTTGTTAATGTGTTTTTTTTTTAATTTTTACAAACTAACTATCCAGGTGCCTTACTTTGGACCGTTGTACAACGAATGTGTTGTGGCCAAAGATTTGTTGCCAGTTTTAATTCGTGCTACTGCCATAAATGCTTCCAGGGCGAAACGTTCGTCTTTGAAATATTTCCAGCACTAGTAAGCTCCCATTTTTAAAACTTTCACCGTTGCATTCCACACATTTGTCTTAAAATGTATTTTATTTTGTACCTAGTTTCGAAGAGCGTTCGAAATCATTGGAAACTGCAATAAGTTCTTACAAATCCCGTACAACGTTTGAAAACTTCTCGTCTCATGTGTTCTCACCTCTGCATCCCCCAACGCCATTTCAACCGAATAGTGCTCGAGCTTCAGGTAGCTTTATCAAGATCAGTATTCGTGAAAATTGGAACTAATTTATCGTTTTTTCGCAATTTTTTTAGCATCCAGTATAGCTTCTTCTACACGAGCTAATAGCAGCGTAATGACTTCCGGCAATACCAGTCAATCTAGACAGCAAATTGGACTTGTTCCAGCTGATAACTCCATGGGTTCATCTACTGCTTCGTCTAAACGCGGTTTTACCCCTGAAGCCAATTTTTCACCACCAGGTATTGTGGAGGACAGTTTTAATTTATCATTATTAGACCTCCCGCTTGCAAATTTTGTACGCGACCGTAATAACTATATGACCCGCTATAATTTTCATATTGGCTTGAAACGTAAAAGAATTTGTAGTGAGTAGATAATTTGGTGAGTTATAGTTATAGTCATGTTTTGATTTGTGTTCTGTGTGGTAACTCTTGTAGCTGTAATTTGTTTTTGGAAACATTCGCTGTACATAGTCAATTCACTAACTAATAATGTGTTTTGTTTGTATGCATGACTTGGGTCTTCTGTAACTAACTACAACTACACTTTGCATGATTGAAGAATTTCGTTCTGGAAAAGTGTTCAGTTCTGGAGGAGGAGATGGTTCCCAACCTATTGCTCCACCCAAAAAATTGTCTATAAAAATAGCTGGGGGTCTGAAATCAAAACTTCGTACTCCACCTGCCAGTCCGGCATCAAATCGAGCTAAAATTCCGGAGCATCCAAATAATTAATTGACCGGATATTTCTTGTGCTCGTCCAGTTTACAACTTGAGCTTAAAACATTAGTGCATCATTTATCTTTTTGTTGGTGACCGTAGTTAGTTTGTCATATCTAGGTAAATGTTTAGTTGGGTTTGTATAGCTTAGTATATGGACATCCAGATGGTCTTTTGTATTATGGATAGTATTTTATTTTAGTTACCATTGTTAATTTGGCTTTACGAGTACTATACCAGTAAATGGTTCAAAAATTATTATAGGCTATACAAACTGTTAGAAGTTAGGCCTTTATGCATGGCGTTAATCAATGATACTTTAGATACTTACATTGGAGAACCTGAATTCTGTGATAGAATTTGAGCAGCTATTTGCAGTTCATTTTACGTACTTATGAAATTTGAAACCAAAAATAAAAGCATTCCATTAATATAATTTTAGTAAACGTACAGATATATTTTCCAAACACGCGGTATGATAGTAGGAAACCGGTTTTTGAACTTAAAAAAACATACTCAGGTTTAAAAATGTATCCCAAATATCGCAAATTTATTTTGTTTGTAAAAATATTAAAAATTTCGAGAGAGGTGAATAACTTTGGGAAATAGTAAACTACTGTTTGTTATTACAATCATACTAGATGGATAGAATCCAATATTGAGTTAAGATCAGACGATTTTATTCAACAAATTGTTTGCACGTGCATACGTAACACATTTAACTTGTACTTAGCCCTGGTGAATTTTGTGCAATGATATCTCCAGGATCTCCAAATATTCTTTCTTTGGTAAGTGTACTGAAAATGTTTTTGATGATATTTAACTACTTACGCAAGGTGTGGTTTGTTTGCTAATTGGTTTGCATCTTCTTTTGTCGTGAGTTGTGATTAAAAAAGCATGCATTGCAAGGGAACTTACCTAATGTGTATTCCTGTCTACTTAACTACTTATTGAATGCTAAATCCGATGTGGCTTAAAGCAATAAGAATAAATATTCAGTTAATCCCGAAAATTTGTTTCAAGCATATAATTATTGGGTTGAAGCATATTATATTCAATTTAATTTTTAATCTATTAACTTCAGCCCATCTAAGTTTGTTCGTTCCATCAGGGATCTCCATATTGCCCAGAATAGTTAGAGGCAGTTCATTGGTTCGGTAGCAGTGTATGTTCAGGAGCGTGGTACAATTCAAACTACTTTGAAGTTGTGATGATAGTATGTTGATTTCAAGAGTTGAACAAGTTGTATTTAATTTGATTTGCCGTCGAAGCGAACAATAATAATTTTGTATTATTGTTCACCAAGACAAAAGATAATTTATTAATGATTAGTCCTCTTTAAGATT
>Ga0210040_10003564_pt1 | contig 20953 bp, 12 predicted proteins | sample CryGeyCG12114_NA_FD_185462 | JGI IMG/M metagenome (GOLD analysis project Ga0210040, IMG submission 185462) | Groundwater microbial communities from aquifer - Crystal Geyser CG19_WC_8/21/14_NA (SPAdes) (version 2) | ecosystem: Environmental > Aquatic > Deep subsurface > Groundwater | place: USA... | reverse complement strand
ACCTTAACCAAGAAATAACATGTTCTCCTTATGTAGTTATTTTCCAGTAGATTAAGGAACTATTATGTGTATAATTAGTACACTATACATAGTTTTAAGCACTAGTGTATAATGTTGGGTGAAATTTGCAAGCCTATGTAAAACATGATAAAACAATGATTCATTATGATATTTGCCTTCTTGCTGCTTGGAAGGAACAAATAAAATCGGGAACAAATCGTGAAATCTAAAATCTAAAACTCAGTTAGGAAGTTCTTCATTTTTCCAAAATTCATAAAAACACACATGAATCCTTACACCACCTGTATACAGAGGCAACAATATAACAATATTTGTGCCACAGCTATAGTTAGTTATATTAGTAATGCGCATACACTGACTGCCTGAGATCTAGTTCAAAAACTACTATCATTTCATTAATCAGTGTGTAACCTCATAAAGCCCGCAAAATTACGTTTACCGACAATGTCTTTTTTTCACAACGAGCTCTGCAATCAACTGTGAATAATTCATCTTTTAGCTGGTGCTGGTACATTTGCTTTGTTCTGCACAGAGACGGAGTGCACATGTGTTATATAAACTAACTAACTAACTATAACTGTAGGGAATCTGATCACAATCCGGTCCCAAAGAACATTAACAGAGTGTATGTTGAGCAAAGCACTAGGTGATAGATACGATTACACTTCGTAAATCCAAAGCACATGGACTTTTTAGCTAGTTAGCTATACATTATTATTACTCCGGTGCATACAGAAAGATAGACAGTGGATACATAATGGTATGCGAATTTCCGTGAGATTTCGTTTTTTGTATGAGCTACAGTCAGTAGTGATGTGGTTTATACTCACTGTTGGACTGTTAATCTTGGGTATTGTGTGACCTCCCGGCCTTTGCTGTGCAAACTAATCTTGCGAATGGAACAGAACGGTAGCACTACAAGGTTTACACCTGGTTTGAACATGTGCAAGTAATCCGTGTAATGAGTGACAGTAGACTGCTCCTTTGTGGATATATATTATAGTGATTCAGGAAGCAGAGACTAACTAACTACGGATTCCGTGCATGTGCAAGAAAGAAGCAGTAGTATAGTGAAAATTGCAAACATTTCCTTCCATGAATACTTGTGTGCAATTTCCCATTTACTCAAAGTGGTTGCTCCACTCTTTAAACGTTCGTTCAGTATAGGGAAGTCAGGTGGCTCACGTTTTTAAAGGAAGCTAAATAAAACACGGGGATAAGATCAGAGGTGAACCATAGTCATCATAAGTAGTGTAGTGAGTGGAGGGAGATAAAGGAAACGAAACCACAGAGGAGAATAAAAGGGAACCCACCCAAATAGTACACATCGGGAGGAGTGGAATTCATGCTATCTGTAGAATATGTGGTGAGGTTTCTCCCAGAGTGCCACATTCTTGTCACCGACACTCTTTTTTGGCCAAGTGTCAATCCGGCTTGTTGTAAATCACCAAATGTGCTTTTCCTCCCTTCGTGTTGCAAACAAACTCGTACAATTCGTGAGCAATGTGCCAGTCCTGAGCACACCAAATCATAATAACTCTTCTCCTGTAGTTTGTATCCCATCAGGAAGGAACATAACAAGAATTAATTTTCTTTTGGGAACGCAAGTGACTAGTGTTTGTTGCAGGCATATTTTATTGTGATTATATTATTGTGAAAAACGAGTCGATTAGCCCCTATTGAAAGTTTAATAGATAGTTTGTTAGTTAGTTAGTTGTGAGTACACAAAATCGTGAGTTAGTTGTGACATTGGGGTTGGCGTGATATTATTATTATTAGTAGTATTATCCTTGGAAATTCGTAGTGTGCTGCAAAATCATGAGTGCGATCAGACCATCTTCGGTGAATTTTGCCGACTTGTCTCCAAGTAATGACCAAGTATTCACGACTCATATGTTTTCTCGTTTGTCCACTCCGTCTCCTAGTCGAAGCCGACCCAGTAGTCGTCTTCAGAGGAATAGCGAATTGGAGGAAGGATTAAGTAAGAATGAAATTCTGTCAAGATGTTGCCAATATTTGTTTCTATTGCATCACAGGTATCGCTGAACTGTAGCAGATTGAGGATAGTCATTTCTTGATGATTTTAAAATAAGAATCTCAGTTGTTGTCATATATGAAAAAATATGGAAGTGTAGCTAAACTTTTAATTTCTCCATCAGCTATATCTATAGAAGAAGGCTTACTTGTTAGACGATATTTGGACTACTCTGTATCATATATATGGTATAATTATATTTATTTTCAGTGCATTTTAAGGTCTTCCATATTAGGAAAATCCATATTCTAAATTAGTGGGACTATTACTATACATAAACCATGTACATATAAATAATACCTTATAACTTATCATGGCACATGATAGTGTCGTTATTATCTTAAATGAAAGTTATGCGGCTTGCTGATAAACTTTGGTACCATAACTTTCATTTAGGCCGTCATTCGTTCACACACACAAGTTCACGATTACTTAAAGTGATGCAACGTGTGGTGTATTGCTTTGACCAAATGTGCGTGCAAAATGGTACTCACAACCTGCCGATCATCTACACGATTAAGGTCACATTCGTCATAAGTTTATCATGTACAGTTTTCAGCAAGCTGTACTGGTATTCTGAACATTGAATTTGATCCATGAAAATGGAAATAATTAAGATTAATCAATTTAATATACTTGTTTCTTCTGTTTGAGGAATTATGTATTAATGGGAATGATGATATGTGAGAGCAAAAAAAGAAGCTTCTAGTCTCAAGTTTAAAAAATGCGTACGTAGCATGAATGTACGACCCATTTTGGAAACGTCCTAGGCAATGGGAAGTCGTAAAAGGAGTAGGCCTTGTGATCTCTCTGACTTTCTTATGCTCGAAACCAAATGTTGTACATGTACAAGACGGCAGTTAAAACTGATGGAGAACATCATTTGCAAATATATATGCAAAGAGCAAGTTAAAAGTCATTTTTGCCTCCTTGTTTGTGGGCGAAGGTTAGGAGCCTTAACAAAAACATGACTGTTTATGTGGCAACATTTGGTAGTGCCAAAGTCATTCTCTTTTAGATATTTGTCTGCTGGATCAGAATGTTGCTAGCTCATCATGACATTCCCATTTCTGTGATACTTGAGCATTTTTCTTTATCTTTAACTGTAGATATGGATATTGCATTTCTCTTGTTGCGGTCTATCATGTATCATGTAGTATTATAGAAATATAATCTATCAGAGACTAGCTATTCTAATATAGAGGTGTACTATGACTATGAAAGTCAGAAATTTTATTACTCCAGTGTCTGGAAATTTTCTCACTAATCATGTTTCAAATTTAGCTATTCAAACAAACCAGTGGGAACAATATTTAAAGCATTTTGTGCATTTTATGAATGTGCGGAATGTATGGGAACAATACAAAATTCAATTTGACTTGTATAGTATTGCTATGCGATGCTATGCTCCATTTTACTGTGGGACGGAGGATCAAGTTTTTATGAATTTACATAATCAATAGCAGAAAAATACTTTCATACACCCCTTTGAGTGCATTTTTTTAGCACAGTGTGGGCGGCAGACAACATGCTTTGTTTATTACGCACATTAGTATATGCCGTAGCTTCACACATGTGTTCTGTAGTCTCATAAGTTAGTCAACATCTTTTACTTGACTTGATTTTGTTGTAACTATGAAGTGCTAGTGATGATGATGGGGATACTCTCTATCTATTATGATTATGATATGGTCAATACATGCATTGATGCAAACTTCGAGCTGGATGGGAGTCAATAACAATACTTTTAGTTTTGTGAAAGGGGAATTTCCTTTTTTGGAAATCCTTGGTTTACATGTGAGATACGAACGCTTGGGATTGAAGACAAGGTTTTTTTTACATGGCTATATGATGATGATCACTATTTATTTGTTATGCTTTAACTAACTGACTAAATGTGAGAGAAAGAGGAATGTTACTTGATTATTTGTCTTCTCCATTTGCCCACTTTACTGTATGTAACTACTGGTCTGTTCTACTTGTACTAATACGATAGGGGATGACGTTAATAAAAAAAATCGAGTAGGCTTTTAGCGTGTGTTAAGGTAGACTGATTCTGAAGGTGTTTATCTTGTTTGAAACAAAAGTTACAGTTGAGAAAATGTGCGTGCGTCTCATGTGTATGTTTTAGTTGGTAGTTGAAGATCGGAGCACGTGTGGAGATTTCTTTGGACTTTCCAATCAATTTTGTATTTACATACATATAGATGTGTGCATAAACATTTGAGTATTTCTTTAAGACAAGGAATTTAGGAATCTCAGCTAGTGTGTATTTACATACATATAGATGTGTGCATAAACATTTGAGTATGTCTTTAAGACAAGGAATTTAGGAATCTCAGCTAGTGTGTATTTACTTTGAAAGTTGTGAATTGTTTCCTCACTATTTTTTAATTAAATTTTTGTCGTGTGTAGTTTATCATTAGCCCTGGGTGAATGCTGGCTACAAAATAAAACAAGAAGAAAAAAAGGCACGGCTATTGAGACACTAGATATTATTATCTTTGGTGTGAAATTGAGAAACTTGCTGAAAGTGTGAAGAAGATAGGCCAGTCCTCAAATCCTTTGTCTTCCTTATTATACTGCTAAGGCTGCTAGCATTAGCTGTGGAATTTGTGTGCGCGTTTATATACATGAAATACATAGTCAATTGACGTTGTGGTTTGCTCAAGTGGTGCATTATTTTTGTTTTGTGTTTTTTTATCTTTTGCATAATCTTTATCACACTCTTGTTAGTGAATTTTAATGGGCTTATGGTCTAGTGAGTGAATGTTTGTCAGAGCAATCTCGAAAATTTGTTGTTGCTCTTGCTAATTCGTTAAGTGGAGTCATTTTCACACATCTAGAGAGGAAAAATGCCTTCAGCTGGTATGTGTGTTTTATAACTGTGTTTGCAATTTTCGTTAGCTGTTGACTTAGGTTTCACAACATTCAAGATTTTCGTGCATTTTAATCCCATGATGCATAATTATTATTGTGATGACAGATGGCAATAATGTACTTGAATGTTAATTCTAATTGATAGCTTCATATTATAAACTTTTACAATCCATCTTTACGACTGAGATTGAGACTGTAGCTTTTTTAAATTCCTGAGCTAGCACAGATCATTTTCATCAGTTATTTCATTATTGCCATATAAAGTTTTTCATAACATTTTGCTTCACCCATAGACCCATAGTATCTGTATCCCATGATTCAAGTTTTATACAGTTTTCATTCTCATGCTTTGATGATTGCTCACAGTCTATGCTATGTATGTCTATATTATCAGTTGTGGTAATTTTTTACGTGAATTTTTTGGGTGCTCTGAAAAAAACACATATTTATTAATGTGTGGTTGATCACTAATGTCTGATATTATGGAATGAATGCATTAATTTTACTATAAAGTCTACAGTCTATAGCTAACTAGTGAACTAACATAACATTGTCTTGTTTGAAGAGACTTATGATGAAAATAATACACGCCTTGCTGACCTTGATGTTTCTCTTTTAATTTGCAGATGCCTTATTAGCTGAACTGCAGACCTCTGTGTCTCCAAATAGTCATAGTGGGAGTCACAACTATTCTCCAGGCTATGCCAATAATGTGAATGGAGCATCTCCTCTGGCCAAACAAACGGAAACCTTCGACTATCGTGTGGACAAAAGTGTAAGTTTATAGGTAGAGCATTATTGTAGTTTTTAGTACGCCATCAATTTCATCAAATTTATGCTTGGCTTTCCACTTGACTTGACCTTGTCAAATAAACCGTGAGCTGGATTAATCAACTTTATGGGCATTATGTAATCCTTGGCATTGAGCATTGGTTTCAGTTTCTCATTTTTTATACTAAGACAAACATCATGAAACATGATGAGACTTTTGTTAGGCTTTTTCTGAACTAATGTGACGGTTGTAATGGTGTAAATATTTCAGTGACTAGAGTTAGTTGCACAAACCATTTTGTGCCCTTATTCGGAAAGTAAACATTTCCAGGAATTTTTTTAACCAGTTCGGAACATTTGAATCTCGAGTAAATATTGACGTAACGAGTTATATTAAATAGTTCAAAGTATTTTCCAACTAGAGCATAGCCAGTGGGATTTTAAATCAAGTTTAACCCGATTTCATAAAGTGCCAGGTCTGAGAAGTGAAATTATTAGTTCTTAGTGAGTTTAGTTTAAATTGGAAAACTTCACTTTGCTACTGAATGTTAATCTAAACTATCGATTTGCGGGAAGATGGATAAAAATGTAAACACAACATTTTATTTATCATTCAGTTAGGTTACAATGTTTAATGTGCTATATACGAAAAAAACGAAAAGTCATTTTTGACGCTCCATTCTTAACTCTTGACTGCTGGGTTCTCCCTCTTTGAGTTATATTTAGACATAGTAAACAGGAGTACGAATTGTAATTTGCCCTGCTGTCGTTTCATTTCCATCCGCAAGGTTGTGATTTTTTTCCTCGAGCTTATTTACTTTAGCTTTGGAAATGGTATCGTCTGGGTTTGCATTTTCTACTCGTAGATTCAAATCCAACAAAAAATATGAACTGTAAGCATTCTTTGTATTCATAGCAGTCAGTGCTATATATTTTTTTAAGTTTCACACAGATTGGTAGAATTGGTGTTTAAAATCTCTGTTGTGCTGTAAGTTTGGAATGATTAGTGTGTCTATCTGCTTGGGAAGTAAATTATCTCTTCATACTGAAAACTGACGAAAAAAATTTAAATCATTTAATTTTTGTTGACAAATGGGCTGAATTTAGTTCGCTAAAGAAAGTAAAAGGTTCAAGAAAAAAATCTTGGTCTATGAATTCATTACAATACTATGCACACGAGACTGGCTGTCTTTTAAAGAAAAAATGGCAACTAACTACCCTGCGTGGGATGTTTATCGTTATGGTCCAAAGTTCTTCAAGTTTTGCTTCGGTTCCTTGAAGAAAGGTGGCGGTATCATTTTATTGCAATGTTACGGCAGCAATGTTATTCTATATACTTTCCTTAAATACTTGTGCAATAGTAAGCATAGTAATCGTCATCCCGTGCATGTGAAAACTGTAATTGAAGAAGCTCTTTTCGCCCCAAACGTCTTGTTTTCATTGCTTAAGTACCAAAATGTTTGTTATAAATAATTGCTGTGCGAGCATAAGCATAATGTGTAATAATTCCATTCCAAACATTTTGGACAAGTATGTAATTGGAATTAGTGTACATTAGCAGCATACGCTGTAGATTTAAAAGTACTTACTACTAATTTCCATGGCTAAACCAAAACATATGCCCTTGTACGCTTGCATTTGTTCACGGTTCATTATGGGCTTTAAAAGGGTGCAATAAATTTTAAATGTTGTCTCATCTCGGCTTACCAAGTAACTGTCATTTCCGATGACTGACTGCTCCTGGCTAACTATGAATCATAGGAACGAAATGAGCTACTAACTACTAACTAACTAACTAACTATTATGGCTCAAAAGGGGAAACATACCCGGAATGAAATTCCCATTCACAAATATAATAATAGTATAGTAACCAACTAACTAAGTAACTAGCAGAGAATGGCGCATTAGAGTGTAACAGTGTGTTATAGTCAAACATTCAAAGAATTAGAATCAACGAATGAGTTGGGGAGTGTAAGCTTTTTTTCAGCGGATGTATCTCATAATTAGGTGAAATAATAGTCTGGGCTATATAACAGCCAGCTTCCATGTACATTATTAACTTGATGATACACTGTTTTCAACTAGTCTCGTTAGCAATAATAAATACTCTGTCAGCTTGTAAAATCGCTCGTAACTTAACCCTTGCTCAAGTGTCATTGTCATATATTACCATAGATAGGGTTCTTCAAGTTTTCCGGTTGCCCGCAGTGATTCACTGCTAGTGAATCATATTGTGACAATTGTGAGTACATGATTTAGTATGCAGCGGGGACACACTTGCGTATGGATTGTACAATTGATCAGTGATTACCTTATAGAGATTAAAAAATATGGTAACTTAAAGTTAAAAGTCATGGCATGGAAATAATGTATGATTAAGATTCCTTATGTTGTTCATCAAAATATTGAAGTAAGTCTTGTGTATAATTAACCAACCAAGTAGCTTTTCTCGTATGATATCTTTATATTCCGTTTGGAAGATTTGGGAAAAGCATTTTGTTTTTCTCACTATCCATCAATCAACATGGCAACATTCCATCTTCTCTTATCCTCATACGATATAAAAATGAAAGATGAAGCTCACATGCATCTGACTAACTAACCAAATAGCATTAGACTGAAGAAAAGGATGTATAAAAGTATAGTAGTAGACTGTTGGAGAAATGAGCTTATTCAAGGGATTGTAATATGCTAGTTAGTCTCATAGCTGTGGATATAACTTCTGGGATCTATTTTCATCTGACTCATTTCCGGATAGTTTTTTCCCACTGGAGAGTTTAGTTATCTCCATCGTCATCAAAATGTCTTCGTTCCTCCCAGTCTTGGAGTACTGACTAGTGTGTTTTTTTTCGCATTACAGATGGTGGCCCCCGATCGGGATGCATTGAGAGAGACGACTACTACCAAGACTTTGTACCGTGCTAACAGTCCTCTGATTCGTGATGCGAACAACCGAAATGAGCTGGATAATCTTCTCCAGGACTTGAGTTCGTCAAAGCATAATCGCACTTCGCCCATTTCAAGAGGTGAGTTCATAAAGCTTGGTTTGGTTCTAAACTTTGTGCGCTAATTCTAACAAGCGGAGTTTAAACATAATAAGTAAGAAACTAACTAGTAATTGGACATTAGTTTTCTCTTTTTTTTTGTATACGTGGAGTAGTGACTGTGAAACCATTGTCAGTTACCTCGGTCACTCAACTTTAGTATCACTTTTTGAATGTATCAACTGTACGCTGTGTATTGTGCAACAAGAACGTGAAGATCAGCTTTAGGGTAATCATACGAGTGTGGGTGAAAACGTGCTTGGAGATAAATTGGATTTTATTATAATACGGGTTTTCAGTGATTGAAGTTGTTCCATGTTCCATAGAGTTAATTAATAAAGAGTATCGTATTCATGAGCTAGTTATATTCTATCCGTTGGCTACATAGCATAGTCACTTTGAGATTGTAGATCAGTTCAGAAATATTTGGCCAGGGATATTTTTGCAGTTGCATTTTTTCACAGTTTGGAAAATCATTAAAAATGAAGCAAAGTCCCTATTTTAAAATATTGTGAGGTGATTGATATGAATATAACGCGTGGAAGTAATAAAGTGATATTTAGCATGCATATTTCTTGATTATTGGCTTTAGCTAGAATTTGGGATCTGATCAAATTTGATCTATTCTTTTAGTGGAGAATGACTATACTGATATATTTTTTCCTTTGATTTTTCAGAAGTCGTTTACAATGGGAACCGTCCGGATTCAAGATCCTCTGTAGGAAGTCGAGAGAGGCAACCTGTAGATTCATACCTAGATGAATTAGATAGCGGGTCAGTTTTATGAACTTTCTGTACTCTTTTATCTCTCATCACGATTAGTAATTTTGTATGTGTCCAGAGTGTATTTGACGGACGTACTAACTAATGAATTTTCCTCTCGGTTGCCTTTATTTGGTGAACAACGTGACAAGTTTTTTTGGAATGATGTCTTCCGGTACAATTATTACTTTTGTCAGTCACTTGTAGTGAGTGAAAGCTAGCTACCACAGGAATTAGTACATGCATGCTCTACATTGTCAAGTTTTAGACAATGGAGCGCATTCATTCCACTCGGGACAGTAATTACGTAAATGTAAATTTACATGACTGTACTATAATCTACTACTTTGTATGGTTTCAAATCCTAGGGAGGATATGACGGATGGGAAAACGAGAATCACGGTTGAACGGAAAATACAACGAACCTTTTTGGGTCCACCCGCAGCATCTCAAGCCACGAGAGAGTTGGATGATCTGATGGCTTCTCTGAGTGATGCAAAGGTTTTTATGAGAACATTATTTTCCCCCTTGAATTCAGCATTATAATGAGCTTTGCTATTCGCATGTAGTTGTAGGAGTTGGCACACATACGCTTATGGAACACGCGCCAACTGTGTGTTGTACAGAGGCTTTTACTTATTCAACGGTTGGGTCCACATCCATGTACAGTGAATTTTGTAGCTATGGTCATATAAAATTACTTGCAATAACTTTGTGAGCCAAGTTTTCCAAGTTTAAAAACTATGCTAAATCGATTCCACTTGCTACATAATAAGTACGGTTTGTTAATGTATTGGAACTAGTTTTAGGTTAGTTTTTTTTATTAAATGCCGTCTCAAAGTAGGTTGGCTGGCAACTGGCTAGTTTTTTGCTGTTACTTTTTTTAAATTTTTCACAAGTGTCTAATTGAGGGCGGCAGCCCATGATATTTTATTTATATTTAATCTAGCATTATTTATTGTTTTCCTAAAATTAATGGCTCATGCTGCAGTACAACTCTATCCAATTTGGATGGTATTAACTTCATTGAGGCAAAAATGGTATCTTTTCTCCAAGCATATTTTCTTAATGTAGCTGAACGTGCAGTCCTAATGATATGGAAGTCTATTCTTTCTCCAACCATAGTGATTGTCCTTGCATTTTCCAGAAGGTCAAAACGCTTGCTTCTGGTGATAATACTCCTTCAAATGAAACTCCATGGCTTTCCATAATACTCGAATACGTTTTTTTAATGTTGCTAATGGATTCTAGGAAATCAAGAACGAGAAAGAACAAAACTCGTATACATTTATGATCTTTTCATGGTTCACGTATCGACTTATGCTTATAGTAAATTAACTGAAACTGTACAATGCCATATTTTATAGCCATTGCGTGTGGCCCATGCACAAATATACGTGAGCCAAACAGTATTGGATATGGTAAAAGTATAAAAAGGATTCAATTTCTTTTTTTAACTCTTCCAGGATGTTTTCGTGTGTAAATATATTTAGGACGTGAATTTTGTCAGGGTCAAGTAGTTTATCCTTGGCGCTATAAAGACATTTACGTCAATATTTATTGTAACCGTCAGATTTCTTATTCTTTTACTGCATATCATATCTCATCGTCTCTCGTATAGTCAGTAATGTTTTCGCAATTGATCCTTTCTTTTATTGAATGCATGTAGTGCACTATTCATGCACTCGTACATTAGTGAGCTAGGAGGCTCGTGTAATCTAATTACTTGGCCATTCTCATTCTTTTGATATGATAACTGCTCTCTCAGTGTTAACAGCTTCATTTGCTGATGTGATATGAATTGCATTACAAGCTTAGCCTCTCTATGCACTGACTTAGTGTCCTTGAGCTAGGAACTTGATGTTCCATGACTTTACACCGGGATTATTTTAGCATAACATGGAAAAACCTTTAATATTCAAATAGCGGGCTCATCAAATCCAAATGAAAAAATATTTTGAAGAAAGGAAACGATTTTAATAAATTGAATCTTAAGCCAGATCTAGGAAAAAGATTGCAGATATTTGTAGATTAGATCTCATGCTTCGATGTTTGCTGCGCGGTCCATTACATTCATCATTGCAAAAAATCATTGTTTGTATACTTGCACTTAAAGTTGCATCATGTATAGTGCCTATTTCATCATTTAAGGCAAGGACTATTGAGAACCATAGTGATCCGCCTAATCATCTATTGGTTGCAAAAGTCGATATTTGCTGACAACCAAGCAAACAATCTGGAGGAATTAAAAGACATAAAAGGAGCGAACTTGTGGTTAGTTATTAACAGTGTTCAATGTGTAGTCTTGAGCACAGCTTGTATGCGTACAATCATTTGCTCCATCATTAAGGCCCGTTGAAAACAAAGACGTTATTTATGCTCGTACTGTGTGAAAATATATTCAAAGCCGTGTTTGTTTCTAACCCAAGCAGCGTTATTTTTGTCTATCGTCACGTCAATCTTCATATTTGTGAATTGCTCGTGTCACATATAGAAAAGTCGTTGTATGTAGCTTGTTGGGTTGACTGGTGTGAACAATTTTTACTATATTACTTCATATTTACATGAGCAGGAGAACAAATGCTCACCGTCTTGTCTTGTGCCCCATAGATTTAGTAAGTTAGTTAGTGAGTTCACAGTATCACAGTTCATCCTTTAAGATTTGCTCATCAATTCTGAGTAGGTATTGCCTCCAGAACAGAGCAGATTTTTGAAATACTATTTTTGAAATATTTTAAATATTTGTGTGGACGTGAGTTTTCTTAAATGTGCATTGAGCGAGTATTTTAGGATCCCAGTTCTATTGTATAGGAAAGAGTGAGTGTACAATGAGCTTTTGTTGTGGAATCATTGCCGCCAGTATCCTTCAGAAGTCAGTGGGTGTTGTTGAATAAAAACAAGTTGTAATTTAGCCAGTTCGAAAGCCCGTTTTTTTGACAGTGTGAAGGACGTAGTTTCTGAAAGCAAAAGTAAGTAAGTCAGCTGTTCGTAGTCGAACTTGTCGTCAACTAGTGCTTCATTTCATACTAGATTAAGTGTGAGATATCAAAAAAGTATAGTTTCAAGTGCAAAGCGTTTAAATCGCGTACATGGTGTTAAGCATTGAATCTATGTGTCCCACCACACGTGCCTCTCATTTCCATATGTGCCGTAGAGTCGGGAATTAACTCTTCGTGGTCAGGTCCACCCTCATTGAGTGTAAAAATCTCTTGTTTACCATGTAATCAGTAAGTAGATGCAAGTTTAACAAGGAGTAGAAATGTTTTTCGATTGCTAACTAACTAAGGGGTAACGAGTAACTAAATTCAGCAGGTGCTGTCTGTAGTACCACATCCGCATCTCTACATGTTTCTCCGGTGCAAAAATAAAGCCGGACGCTTTATTTTTGTGCACTACATGTGTGTTTGTGTACATTGCCAAATAATTATGAATAAGGAGCTGCACCAATATAACTTGCTCATCTTGTTTTAGCTAGTTCGTTCTATATTTCGTATTGGCAGTCTCTCGGTTTGGTTTTTTGTTGTGCACCATTCTTATTGTAATGTGTACGGACCAGGATGGTCTAGTCCTGGTCACAATACAATCATTATTGCAAGTATCTTGTTTCTTGTTGCAATGAGCTAAACCAATTTACACATTCAACTAGTAGGTAGTATATTAGCTTTTAGCAGTATCTTGAGCAGCAATCTAATGGGCCAGGCAAGCAGGAGACACTGCTGAAAGACTAATGTTTGCATAAATGTGTGTTTCTGGCAATTGCTACTGTGGATTAATGGGAGTGTCTCACAAATACACACATATTCGTCCCCGTCCATAATAATAATAATGTGTACATGCTTGGAGAGTAATGTGATTTTTGCGCGTGGGCTTGCCACCAGAGGTACAAAAAGTGCTCATCTTATTATTTTTAAGCAACACACCAGAACGGCAAAGAAAGATGGTGTTAAGCAAACTCCGTTGCTACTCTCACTTGCATTTCTTATAGTTAGTTTGTTAGTTAGTTGGCTACAACTACAAGTGCCCTGCCTGGTTGTCATTAATAAAGAAGGAGTTATAGTTATCATTGCCTCTGGTCTGGTTGGTGTGGAGTCCTCCCATATGGAATTATAGTTGTACCAGCGCTTTACATGGTCCATAATATAACCTTGGCTCTCATATTTGTTCTATCATCCACGCTTGAGATGCATTTTGCATGTCATGTGGCATGGATGAACACACTTGTTCCCGCTCACCAGATGCATGTGGAATAGTATCATTAACTAACTAACTAACTGTGATAATTGTGAACTCTGTTTTACTAGTTAATCATAATAAGCTGATATTCTTAATGATTGCTTCATGCTACGGTAAAGTCATGCATATTTTTACTGCAAATTCGGAAGTAGAATTTTTTTTTACGGCAATGCCGGACAATTTGAACGAAGAGGTATGAATTTAGGCTGTTTAATTGAATGTTTGGCTGTTAGTTAATTTTATGCACGTGATGAGTATAAGCAGGAGGGAGTTTGAGATAGGAAGCTTGGATTTTTTTACTCGTATATGAATTCAAAGAGACCACTAATCGTTGAAGAGTGTACTTATGGACTCATTGAAGCCCGCTGTGATCCAACTGACTGACTGAGAGCGACTGTATATAATAGGACCTACGTTTATCCATCTTGTGACTAGGAGTTGCATTTGTTTTGTGAATTGGAAACCGATGTTGCATGGTTATATATGTCGAAGTAAGTAAGTGGAGCACAAGTTTTATTTTGAGAATTTCAATAAGTCTCTGTGATTTAAGATGTGTTTTCAAAGAGCGAGTGTGTGAAAGACCGTGTGCAAAAACAGTTTTTATGCTCCTCTTCTTCTCCATCATCCATATCCCGTCTGTACATTGAGATTCCACTGTATGATAATATGGATCCTGCTCCCGTGCGGTATGTGATACATATATGCAGCCGTGGAGCACAAGCACCATGCAGTACTTGCAGTGTATCTTTTCACTAATACCACGGAGGAATAAGTAATAACCGGTTAGCGTGTTATCTAGTGATGAAACCAATATACTTTTAGTTGATTTGGAAGAAAACTTTGCTAACTATTGTGCTGTATAGTTAGTATGTAAGTAGGCGAGTTTAGTTGTTTTCTGAATTGCACATTGTGGTGAATGAAATTGTTGGGAATGAATGGCTGGAACCTTAATTAGCATGGCAAAGGAGCTATTTGAAGTTTTCCGTGTTTTTGTACATACATTACATGCATTTTGAATGTCACATTAGCTGTGTACTCCCTTTGTTTGCGTCTGTCTTCATTAGCATTGGCAAATCTTTCTCTTTTCTCACAGCACGTGGAGCCAGGACTGTATTCATTGTTTAGCAGTCAGTCAGTCATTCAGTCATGTGTATAAATATTATTAGGCAAGGTTGCGAAGGTAGGGAGTAGGTTTGTATTGTATGCATGGGGAGTTCACATGTGCAAAAACTTGGGCACTACTAAATGAGTTTTTCTTTCCACTTTTGCACATGTGAAAGCTATTACCATCATACTGTTTCACGGTGCATTTTTTTTTGTCTTAATTTTTTGCTTAGGGTTTTACCATGTAGCTGATGAAATGTAATTTGATGTGTATGAATTCGTGTTGGGTGCAGATATGGGGTTAGTGCTAGCTATGTTTGTGTGTGAGAGACTTCAGAGAAAGAAAAAAGAAAAGTTGCTTAGTTAGTTAGTAGTCAAGTTATCGGTAACGTATTCAAATGATAAAATGAAACAGTTGAAAAGCTGTTAAAGTATGCATAGCTGTTTGGTAGAAATGAACAGGTCTGTCTATTAAAGTGGAGAGAAGATTTGCAGGATGTGTATTTTGTCATGTGTGTGGGTTGACATGGCCCACCAAACTGTATTTTAGGCAGAGGCCAAAATTTTACTCTCATTTTATTTCTCCCTTTTCTCAGACATAGACCAAAGAGATTTCATAGCCCAATCTTTCGTGTCATTTACTTTTTTCCCAGTACATTGGGTTTTTGGCTAATTTTACTCAAGTTGTCAATTCACTTCTTCCTCTTTCCAGTATCTTTTTTATCTTCAGTCTTCTAGTTCAGTTAGAAACTACAGTAGTATCTCTTTGCACATTTCATTGTAATTCTCATTTGTTTGTTCACTTGTAAGTATCCATTATTAGGGCAATATTTTGTGTTTTCACAATTCATAATGTAATTGTCGGTGTTACAAATTAAGAAAGCTCATTTTTCAAACTACAAGTCTATTTTGAATTTCCATTTATTTCACATTTTAGTACGCCTTTTTTTTCGTGTTGGGGTATTCTATATTGAGTGACAGGCGTTTTTTCAACGCATCGTTTGTGACTGATTGTGATTAATTGGTTTTACTTTTAACGCAAACTATTTTAATTCTTATATTTTCATCTCTTTTACGGAGAAAACAAAGTTGAGCTACTTGAATAAAGTAAATAACCGAGTAATTTACTCAATTCTGTCTGACCGAGTAAAAACATTACTTAAGGCCCATTTTTTTGTGTACACTTTTTCTTTAGCTTGTTTGGTGCTCCACTATTTATAAGATATTCTAAGCACTCGCTTGCATTCGATTCTAGCAGCCAGAGTCATTGATTAATCACTTAAACTAACCGACTAATGTAATTAGTCTCTCCAATCAGTCTTCTTAACTAATCACTGTCGCTAGTCTTGTCATTACTTTTTTAAAGATGTAACAAGTTATTTGATGGCGCCATTTATTCAAATTCCTTTTATTACATTTTATTCTCTTGCCAGCACCATGCCAATCCCATTAACGTATGATTTTAAATACCATGTGTCATTTTATTCACACGTCACTTATCCACATGCATTGGTGCTCCTTTTTTGCACTCTTACGTCTCGCGCAATCATTGTGTTCACTATCCCCAACTTTTATTCATTGAATGATTATGAAGTGGATTTTGTCTATTTTTACCCCCATACAGTTTCTCGCTCAATAGGCCCTGTGCAATGTGCCAACTAGCATCATTGTATTGTTTACATCTGCACTTTTACTTACTGCTTCCATTCCCACGTATCTACCTAAACGGGAGCATACCGTATGCATGCATGGACCAGTATAGTAGCCCAACTAGCACAGATACTAACTAACTAACTTCACTAGAGAGCTGCAGTCTCTTATTTATTGTTTCTTCTCCTTGTCAGCATAACGAACATAAGATTTTGTCTTGACTTGACTAAACTTTGCAGATCAACGAGAGACAGGAGCACAGTCTGGTGGACCAGCCTAAGAAAGGTCAGCAGTTGGATTCTATGCTTGGTAATCTCCAAGCCAGTATGGACAAACAAGGAGTAAGTGCGACCCAAAAGGGAATCTGTGCCGCTTGTAACAAACCTATCGTTGGGCAGGTGAGTTGATCTCCAAATCCGTAAAGGATTCAGTTTTCGTCACTTTAATCACTATTAAAATTGCATTTTATGCATGATAAAACCGATTCATTCTAGGTGGTAACTGCTCTGGGAAAAACATGGCATCCAGAGCATTTCAATTGCGCTCATTGTCGACAGGAGCTGGGTTCTAAGAACTTTTACGAACGGGAAGGTAAACCGTACTGTGAAGATGATTACCACAAGCTGTACTCACCCCGATGTGCCTACTGCAATTCAGCCATTTTGGATGTATACTTATTCACTATGAAATATACATTGTTTACTACACTATTGGGGAACATTCATTGTTTTAAATAGTGTTTTTGGTCATTTTGACTGTATCGTAGAAATGTGTGACAGCCCTGGAGCAGAATTGGCATCCAGATCATTTCTTTTGCACCCACTGTGGTCAACCCTTTGGCCAAGATGGGTTCCATGAGAAGGATGGAAAACCATACTGTCGTACTGACTATCTATCTCTGTTTGCGCCCAAATGTGGGGGTTGCAAAAAGGCTATCACGGACAATTATATCTCGGCTTTGGACGCCCAGTGGCATCCTGATTGTTTCGTGTGTCGGGTAAGCTCTTTGCTTCTTCTCTTTCCATTCATGGTTTCATTTCATTTGTATTTCCTATGCAGTGGACACTTGCCAGAGGTATTTATCAAGGTACTAACTACAAGGTTTATAATTTAGTTAGTTAGTTAGTTAGTGACTGGCTGACTATGTGTCAGAACTAAATAACAATATTTATTGCAGGTTAGTTAGTCAGTTAGGGATAGGTAGCTAGTTAGTTAAGTTGGTACATGGATGGTTATGAATGTCTAATTGAAAGAGCATTTAAAGGACTGCAAGACTTCTTTCGGGGGCACCTCATTCTATTCTGTGGAGGGTCAGCCTGTTTGTGGTAAATGTATAGGCGCCGGTGACGACGATGGAGATGAGGACGATGAAGAAGATGAAGACGAGTGAAAACCTGGAAAAATGAATGTGACAAAGAGAGAACTATTATTGGAGTCACCCAGATTGGGACTATATATGGATAAAATTAAATTATTTGTAACATAAAAAAACTGTATCGCTGTATCATACACTGTGTAAAAGATTAGGTTTTTAGTTGTAGTAGTTAGAAAATGACGCCAACTATCATTGTATTATATTCCAAATTTGTATTTGTACTCTCTCTGTATGTATACGCCATATATACTGATTAACGTTTTTTTTGAGAGTAGTTGTAGTGTGTAGTTCCTCTGTTTACGCTTTGCCTCCCCTAGATTATGCAGAGGACGTTTTTGGAGCCAACTGGAGTCAAGTATCATTCTAGGGATGATGATCATAGTGACTCGTGATTATGCTTAAACTATTGGATTGAGTTCCCTTCTATGGAAATTATGCAGTGATGACCAATTATGCCCTATCTGATGCTACTGATGAGTGCAAATTTTATGCTTATTTTTGGCCACCTTTTTTTGTCCACTTATGAACACGGAGGCATGGGATTTTTCAAGCCCAAGTCTTTTCATTGCTTTTTATTTAGAAAACTCTGACGCTGTTTAATACCAGGTATATAACTGCTTATATTTATATCCTCAGGAGACTCGTTATGCAATATAAAGAATTGTTTTTCATAATAAAGGTTCTGAATATGAACCCAAAATAAAAAAAAATAAAAAAATAAAAAAATTGAAAACACACAAAGCAACTGTCATGTTGTGACAGCGGTTTGTAGAGACCGTACCAAGCCACGCTTGCATTGCACTGGTTTGCGCGGGATGCACATCACATACACGGCTCACTCTCAGATGTGGCGTTGTGTTCTCAAATGCAGTAGTTTGGGTTTGTTCAGTCTTCAGGGAGGTAGATCAGATCAATGACATTAAAGGTACACCAGATGCCATGCAAAGTCGTACATTTCTACGTGCGTAAATCTCCCAGCAAATCAGAGCAGACTTCCAACTTCTCCTTACTGATCTGATTGGCTGGGAGATTTACGCACGTAAAAATGTATGACTTTACACGGCATCGGGTGTACCCCTATTATGTTGTTAAATCTACGTGGTTAGTTAATTGAGTAGGGAGCTAGCCAGGTTACTAAGGGTGCCTAAATATTAGATTAGGGTAAAAATGATTTGGCTTAGGTAATGTAACATTGAAATCCGGGCTCCAACGATTGTACATTAAGGCTGAGATGCAAGCAATCCATTAATAGTCGTTTAAAAAAATCAATGACCGTATAGTCCTGTTTTCATAAGATTTATAGCTGTTTTGTTGCAAACTACATAAAAAAAGAAACTGAGGCTATTTAAAAATAGGCTTTTCTTGATGCTATTTGGTGTAGAAAAATACCCTTTAAAAATCTGATGTAAGCCAAATGCCAGTTTGGATTTTGTGTTTGCTGAGTTTGCTCATTGAGCTATTGTTTTTGATTCCTTTTTTTGTTTATGTGCTCTTAACTTCCAATTATATAAGGCAAGGGTGTGTTGTTGTGAGAGACTACGAAATGGATGGTAATGGAAGAATATGCGCGAGTGTGTGAAAAGAAAATGAAAAATTGTATGATGCTTCAACGCCGTTTTTAATAATTCATTGCTTCGTTTTGCTACATGCTGATTGGCAAACAAATCTTTTTGTAGCCTTTATATTTGTGTATAATTGCGTCACGTATGTAACGTAAGCATTTGTGATAGTTGTAAACAGATTTAGTTGCCAAAAATTACTTTGTTAACTGTTATTGTGGGCTCATTACAAATGTATTTTAGCATTCGTGTATATAAAACTATAGCAAATTACAGTTAGTACAATTTAAATGTCGGGCTTTCACATGTTCGCAGTACAGGGAAGCGTAAAGATAGTCAAGAAAGATTTGACACAGATGTTCCCACTTTAGGAGATCGTAAACTCCCCTAGTTTGTTCCGTAGCTTATATTGATAGTTAGTAAGTAAGTTTTATGATGTATAAGTTCCACTTAAGCTCCAGTACATAATTTGTATTTTTGTTTCTCAGGATTGTCGTCAACCATTCCAGGGAGGATCATTTTTTGATCATGAGGGTCAGCCATATTGTGAGACACATTATCATGCCAAGCGGGGAACTTTATGCGCTGGATGCAAAAAACCTATTTCTGGTAAATTTGTAACTAACTACTATCATATAGTTTAAATAGGGGATGATAAAAAGTTCTTTAGAGATTTGGTTTGAACGATTTGGTTATTTTTTCAGGTCGATGCATTACAGCCATGTTCCGCAAATTTCATCCAGAGCACTTTGTGTGCTCATTCTGTTTGAAGCAGTTGAACAAAGGGACTTTTAAAGAACAAAATGACAAGCCGTATTGTCATTCATGTTTTGACAAACTACTTGGTTAGAAAATTGAGATCGTGTAATAGATGAATACTTTAGATTCTTGACCGTATATAGTGGCTTCCTTTCTTTCATTGGAACATCGACATTATATTATTCCTTCGTTTGTTTCGCGATGGAAAACTTGAGAAATATACCGCATCTTATAATACTACTGTCAAAATTACAGAAACTTTGCTTGCGTTTACTTAACGTATAATGAACCCTACATGCCCCTTGCCAAGGGGCGTAATTAGTTTGCTATGAGGTCGACGATTACAAACAAGTTGTATTTACCTGTACGCTCTGGACTGTGCACCCCTTTCCCGTTTATTGAATAATTCCTACTCGAATAATTACTTCATTTTTGAAAATAAACATACTGGAGAAAGGGGTATATATGACCCCTAATTGTATTTGCTTCAAACTTTCAGTTTTCGCAATAGCAAAGATTTGAATATAAGTATGGGGAACCACATCATCGTTGCGCTCATACCGTTGTTCTCATTTCGAGGCACTCATTTCGTTGCGAACTCATATGGTTGCGCTTTTATCATTGCTGACTCACATTATTGCCACTTTTATCGTTGTACCCATTATTGTTGTATTTGTTTTCATTGCAATTACTTATTTATGCTTACGTGTTTTTAGCTCTTCGGTGAATTGGGTGGCCCTTAAAAGGGCCGGTTTTGAC